>JACXTT010001260.1_pt1 | contig 42725 bp, 44 predicted proteins | sample 9270951 | NCBI WGS metagenome assembly JACXTT01 (sample SAMN15532306, study PRJNA645909) | rock metagenome | isolation source: weathered quartz diorite | place: Puerto Rico | collected 2017-06-21
TGAGGGTTTAATGGGAACAGGGTGATGGCCTGCTTGAGCGGGACACTCGACCCGAAAGGGGAGAAACCGTCAGGGCTCACATGGCCTGAACACTGATGCACCATTACTCTACTCTACAATGCCTTGCTTCGCGTGTAATTTTTAACTAAATTAGTCGGTTTATTATCCCGCCAGTCCCGTTCGGCTGTGGCAATTCTGGAACGAGACGGCGTTTTTTGTCTCAATCTTGCGGTTTTTTGGGCAGAGAGGCCCTCCTTGTTCGAAGATCTCACAAACAAACTCGATCTGGTCCTTAAGCGGATCCGCGGCCAGGGTAAAATCACCGAGTCGAATATCGCCGAATCCCTCCGAGAGGTGCGCCGCGTGCTTCTCGATGCGGATGTGAACTATAAGGTCGCCAAACAGTTTGTCGACGACGTTCAAAAGAGGTCGCTCGGGCAGGATGTTCTGCACAGTATTACCCCCGGACAGCTCATCGTGAAGATTATTCACGCTGAGCTTATTAAGCTCATGGGGAGTTCTCAATCGGACGTCAAATTTTCACCGCTTCCGCCCACAGTCATTCTTGTCGCAGGGCTTCAGGGGTCAGGGAAGACGACTTTTTCCGCAAAGCTCGCGCTTTTTCTGAAGAATAAGGGCCGTCACCCGATTCTGGTCGCCGCCGACGTGCACCGCCCCGCCGCCATCGACCAGCTCGAATTGCTTGGCGCAGAAATCCAGGTGCCGGTGATCGCGGAACGTCATAAGAACGCCGTCGACATCGCATCGGACTCTCTCGCAACGGCCCGGAAATCTGCCCGCGATGTCGTCATCATCGATACCGCTGGGCGTCTGCATGTGGACGAGGAGATGATGCGGGAGGTGGAGACCATCAAGAAAAGCGTGAATCCCCACGAAATCCTCTTCGTGGTCGATTCTATGACAGGCCAGGATGCCGTCCATGCCGCCCAGGCCTTCCATGACCGCCTCGACTTCGACGGGGTGGTGCTGACAAAGCTGGATGGGGATTCCCGCGGCGGCGCAGCCCTTTCCATCCGCGCCGTCGTCAACAAGCCTATAAAGTTCGCGGGCGTTGGTGAAAAACTGGACGCTCTCGAGCTTTTCCACCCGGACCGCATGGCCACGAGAATCCTCGGCATGGGGGATATCGTGACTCTGGTCGAGAAGGCTCAGTCTCAGTTCGACGAGCAGAAGGCCAAAAATCTCGAGGAAAAACTGAGAAAATCTCAGTTTACCTTTGAAGATTTTCTGGATCAGTTGCGGGAAATCAAGAAAATGGGATCCATCCAGCAGCTGATGTCCATGATCCCCGGGATGAATAAGATCCCGGCCTCGCTCGACGACCGGGCCCTGGTCCGTGTCGAGGCGATCATTCAGTCGATGACGACCGAGGAGCGGCGCAAGCCGAATATTATCAACGGCACTCGCCGCCGCCGTATCGCCTCCGGCAGCGGGACGTCAGTCCAGGAAGTGAACAGGGTTCTGAAACAGTTCGGTGAAATGCAGAAGATGATGAAGACATTCTCAAAAGGGAAAATTCCGCGCATGCTGCAGGGTATGCGCATGCCACAATAATCTAAGGAGCAATAAAATTGGTCAAGTTACGTTTACGCCGCGCCGGGAAGAAGAAACAACCGGTCTATAAGATTGTCGCCGTCGACTCCCGGGCATCCCGGGCGGGGAAGTTCATTGAAAGCGTCGGCCAGTATAATCCCCTGTTGAATCCGATGCTGATCACCGTCAAGGAGGACCGCCTGTATCTCTGGCTGAAGAGGGGCGCACAGCCGTCCGATACTCTTCGCAGCCTCCTGCAGCGAAAGGGTCTGTGGCTGAAATGGGGCCTGATGAAGAAAGGTGCCGACGAGGCGACCATTGCCGCAGAGTTCGCGAAGTGGGAAGCTCTCCAGGGCGAAAAAGGACGCCGCGACGCGGAGAGGAAAGCGCGCCGCAAGGCCGCACGGAAAGCAAAGGCGAAAACGACGGATGCTCCCGCAGCCGCCCCCGCCGCCGCAGCTCCCGCCCCAGCTCCCGCAGCCGAGGCGGCAGAGCCGGCACCTGCACCGCCGGCGGCGTGATTTGTTCGGCGGGCGGGTCTCCCTGATTATGTGAGTTAAGCCTGGGGGTAGTATGAAGGATTTTATTGAATTCATCTGCAAACAGCTCGTCGACCAGCCCGATCAGGTTGTTATCGATGAGGAGGTGAACGAGGAAAAGGTTCTTATTAAGGTGAAGGTCGCGCAGCCCGATGTCGGGAAGATAATTGGGAAAAAAGGGAGGACCGCGTTCGCCCTGCGAACGCTTGTTGCCGCCGTGGGTAAGAAATCGGGAAAAAAAGTTACCCTTGAAGTGCTTGACTGAACCCCGGACCGCTCGCCGCATTGCCCGGTGACTCCGGCGGATCGGTATGCGGTCGGGAAGATCGTCAGCCCCCGCGGATTAAAAGGTTTTGTAAAAGTATTACCGACCACTCATCGCCCCGATCGGTTCCGGAAACTCAAGGAAGTCTGGATCGGATCCTCCCCCGATACGGCGCAACCGGCGTCGGTGGAAGAGGTTGTGATGAAAGGGAACGGGATTTTTGTTAAATTGTCGGGCTTCGATAGCCGGACGGCCGTTGACGCGGTCCTGGGGCAGTTTCTTTTCGTCGGTGAAGATGAGGTGGTTCCCCCGCCGAAAGGATCGTATTTCGTGCATGATATCATCGGCTGCGCGGTGGAAGATTCTCTGGGAAACTCCCTGGGCACCGTTACCGATGTGCTAAAGAAGCCGGGCCAGGATCTCTGGACCGTCCTCACTCCCGACGGCCGCACGGTGTTTGTGCCCGCAGCGAAGGAGTTTCTGGAAAAAGTGAAAGTGGATGAGCGCAGGATTGTTCTTAAAAAATTTCCGGACGTATGAGGATCGATATTATAACGGGGTTTCCAAAGCTTCTGCGCGGCCCCCTGAATGAGAGCATCATCCGCCAGGCTAAAAAGAAGAGGATTGTGACCGTCGGAGTGCACGACCTCAGAAAGTTTGCCCACGACAGGCACCGTACTATCGACGACGCTCCGTATGGCGGCGGCGCAGGGATGATTCTTAAGCCGGAGCCGTTTTTTGAGTGCATCGAATCCTTGAAGTCGAAACGGTCCTATGACGAGATCATCTATCTCACGGCCGACGGCGATGTTTTTACCCAAAAAATCGCCAATGAGCTCTCATTGAAACAAAATATCATGCTGCTCTGCGGCCACTATAAGGGGATCGATGAGCGCGTCCGGAAGAAGTACATCACCCGGGAAGTTTCTATCGGCGATTATGTGCTCACCGGAGGGGAACTCGCTTCGCTGGTTCTCACCGATGCCGTCGTCCGGCTTATACCCGGTGTGCTCGGGGACGGAGAATCGATGCTGACCGATTCCTTTCAGGAGAATCTTCTGGACGGCGCCTATTATACCCGCCCCGCCGTCTACCAGTCGATGCGGGTGCCCGAAGTTCTTCTTTCCGGAAACCATGAGCGGATCGGCCGCTGGCGCCGCCGCAACCGTATCGAGCGGACAAAGGCGCGCCGGAAGAATTTGCTAACCTCAAGGAGTTAATTCTATGGAAAAATTAAAGCTGGTTGAAGCTACTCAGATGAAGACGGGCATCCCCGCCTTTAAGCCGGGCGATACCCTTAATGTGCACGTCCGCGTTGTCGAGGGAGATAAGGAACGGATTCAACAGTTCCAGGGGGTCGTGATCGGCCGCCACGGCGACGGTCTCCGCGCTACCTTCACCGTCCGCAAGATCTCCAACGGGGTTGGAGTGGAAAGGATATTTCCCCTGCATTCCCCGCGCATCGCAAAGATCGAGATGATGAAGGAAGGACGCGTGCGCCGCGCGAAGATGTACTACCTGCGCGCCCTCGCTTCAAAACAGATCCGGCAGAAAACTACTCCCACCTAAGATCCGTGCCCAAGCGGATCGGGATCATCTCCCAGACCTGGGCGAACCCTCTCGCCGCAGGTGTGAAGTCCGCCGGCAGTTTCGAGATTCTGTCAAAATCTCCCTCGGAACTCGCGATCCTGCTCCGCCATAGCGAGCTCGATGCCGCTCTCCTTTCTCCCATCGATTACGCGAAGGATTATGCGATGTACCGCATCCTCCCCGGAGCAGCCGCCGTTTCGCAGGGGGAAAGCCGCTTCGCCCTCCTTGTATTCAATGAAAACTCACGAAACATCTCAACGCTCCTCATTGACCCGCATTCGTCTTCAGAGATCGTGCTCGCCGCCATTGTTCTCGCCGAAAAATACGATTCCCGTCCGCAGCTCAAGCCATTTTCAGGCTCGCTCAATGATGCACTGGCGACCGCGAGCGCCGCGCTCGTGGTCGGCGACGCCGCCCGTAACTTGTCGGGCCATACCAATGTGATCGACCTGGTCGATGAATGGGGCGATATGACGGAACTGCCGTTTGTCCACGCAGTCTGGGCAGCCCGCGAGGGTGCGCTCTCGTCTGCCGAAGTCCGCGCCATCACCGCTCCGCCCGACCCCGCCGGCAATGGAGCATCGGAGGGGTTTTACTATTCTCTTGACGAGGAGGCGTCCCGGGGGCTGACCGAGTTTTACCGGATGGCATACTATCACGGTATTTTGAAGGATATTCCCGATACAAAATTCGTGGATTTACCCTGAGAAATTTGTAAATTAGGCTCCGTGCTGAAGAATCTCCTCATTAAAAATTACGCCCTGATCGAAGAGCTGAATACCTCGTTCGATCCGGGGCTGACTATTTTAACCGGCGAGACCGGGGCCGGGAAGTCGATTATTATCGACGCGCTGAGCCTCGCCCTGGGTGAAAGGGCCGATTCTTCCGCCGTCAGGAAAGGAAGCGATAAGACGGTGGTCGAGGCGTCGTTCGATGGATCGGATGACGCACGAATCGCCGATCTGCTTGCACGCCACGAGATTGACTTTTCCGGAGACCTGATCCTCCGCCGTGAGGTTTCAACGAAAGGCCAGAGCCGGTCTTTCATTAACGATACGCCTGTCCCGATTGCGGTTCTGAAAGAGGCCGGCGACGCTCTCGTTGACCTCCACGGCCAGCATGAGCATCAATCTCTCCTTCGCTCGGAGACGCATGGGGACATGCTGGATGATTTCGGGAATCTCGGCAAGCTCGTTTCAGAGTTTTCGGGGGCTTACACCTCCGCACGTTCGACGCTCGATGCTCTCCGCGATCTCCGTACGAGGCAGAATGAGGTGCTCGAACGGCGGTCCCTGTACGAATTTCAGGCCCGTGAGATCGATGCCGTCGATCCACATCCGGGGGAGGAGGATGAGCTCGAAAATACCCTTTCAAAACTCGAGAACGCCGAAAAACTTTCTACCGCAACCCAGCAGCTCCATAGTCTGCTGTATACAGGGGAATCCGCCGTCCACGACCAGCTGGCTACCGCATGCAAGGAGCTTAAAACTCTGGCGGCGATCGACACATCTTTCAGCGAGTTGTCCGCCGAAGCCTCTTCCGCCGCGGCCATGATCGACGAGCTGGCGAAATCGATTGCCGATTACAACTCCAGAATTGAATTTAACCCGGAAAAGCTCGAAAAAACCCGCGACCGTCTCGGAAATCTCGCCCTCCTGAAGAAAAAGTATGGCGGATCCCTGGATTCCGTCATCTCGCACCGGGAAAAACTCCGAAATGAGCTGGAGCTCGCCGACGGTTTTGAGAAGGAACAATCATCCCTCCAGGAGCGTCTTGCACGGTATCGCGAATCAGCCTCAAAGATTTCACGGAAACTCTCCGGGCTCCGCCATGAGGCGGCGAAAAAAATGAGCGCCCCGATCGCCGCTACCCTGGGTCAACTCGGTATTCCTCACGCGGTCTTCAAAACCGATATTTCCTCGCGCCCGGCGCCCGATCCGGATTCCTGGATCGTCAAGGAGGGCCGCGATCCGCTCGATTGCACCTCGAAAGGGGTCGACCGCATAGAATTTTTTGTTTCCACGAATCCGGGAGAAGATCCTAAACCGCTGGCCAAGGTTGCGTCGGGCGGAGAGATTTCTCGGATCATGCTCGCCCTGAAGATGAATCTCGCCCGTTCAGACCGCCTCCCCCTTATGATTTTCGACGAAATCGATATCGGGGTCAGCGGACGCGTCGCCCAGGCGGTCGGACGTTCCATGAAGGAGCTCTCAGAGTTTCATCAGGTTATCGCCATCACGCATCTGCCGCAAATCGCGGGGGCAGGCGATTCTCATTTTGTGGTCGAGAAGGTGAGAACGGGCGACCGGTCGCTGACAAGGATGAGGAAGCTGCCCGCCGAGGATCGGGTGAACGAGGTGGCGAAGCTGATGAGCGGGGCGAATATTACGGAATCGGCAAGAAAGAATGCCAGGGAGCTCATGGGACTCGATAAATCATGATTGTCACGTTTCAGCAATAGTTTCAGGGAGAATTTCGATGAGAATACGACCGCGCCGTCTGATCGGCCTCTTTGTTGTTTGCCTCGCAACCACGGCTCACTCGCAGATGGGGCCGTTTTCTCCCCCGGTCGCGCAACGCATCCCCAAAGCCGATACTCTCCACGGCGATATCCGCATCGACGACTACCACTGGCTCCGCGAACGCTCGAATCCTGAGGTCCGCAAGTATCTCGAGGCGGAGAATGCCTACACCGATTCCATGATGAAGCCGACACAGGCCCTTCAGGAGTCTCTCTTCAGCGAGATGCGCCGGCGTATCAAGGAGACCGATTTCGACGTTCCTTACAGGGAGGGAAATTTTTTCTACTATTCCCGCACGGAAAAGGATAAACAATATCCGATTTATTGCCGCAAGGCTTCGCTCGACAGAGAGGAGGAGGTCACTCTCGATCAGAATGTTCTGGCAAAAGATTTCCGGTTCCTCCGGCTGGGAGACTATATGGCGAGCCCCGACGGCCGTATCCTGGCCTATTCGCTCGATACGAACGGTTCTGAGCATTATACGATGTTCTTCAAGAATCTCGGCGAAAAGTCTCTCCTGCCCGACCGCCTGGTAAAGGTCGTCGATGCAGCCTGGGCCAATGATAATGCGACTGTTTTTTATACGACGCTCGATTCCGCCGAACGCCCCTACCGGCTTTACCGTCATCGGCTCGGAACGTTACAGTCGGAGGATCCGCTTATTCTCGAGGAAAAGGACGGCCTCTTTGAACTCTCCGTTTCGCGGTCCAAAAGCGGGTCGTTTATTTTCATAAATTCGCGGGCGAAAACCTCGTGTGAAGTTCAGGTGATCCCCGCGGATCATCCGGAAAATCCTCCCGCGATGATCTCGCCCCGCGAGGCGAATCACGAATATTTTGCGGACCATAACGGGGATTTCTTCTATATCCGGACGAATAAGGGGACAAAGAATTTCAGGCTCGTCTCGGCCCCCGTCTCCGCCCCCGGCCAGGAAAACTGGCATGAGATTATTCCCGGACGCCAGGATGTCACTCTCGAGGGGGTCGAGATTTTTGCGAAATTCTTCGTTGCCCTGGAACGTCGCAACGGGCTGCAGGAAATGCGCGTGATGAGTTTCCAGTCACGGTCTCAACGGCCTATCGAATTCCCGGAACCTGTTTATACCGCCTCCTCGAATGTGAACCGCGATTTTAACTCCCCGTTTTTCCGGTTCGCCTATCAGTCGTTTACTACGCCCCCCTCCATTTACGACCTGGATCTTTCGGCCGGAACACGTGTGTTGCGGAAGCAGACGGAGGTCCTCGGGGGATATGATCCTACGGCCTATAGCTCCGAACGGCTCTACGCGCCGGCCTCGGACGGCACGCCTATCCCTGTCTCGCTGGTCTATAAGAAGGGTGTGAAGATCGACGGCTCCGCCCCGCTTCACCTTTACGGCTACGGGTCCTATGGTTCGTCATCGAATGTGACCTTTTCGTCTAACCGCCTCAGCCTTCTCAATAGGGGGTTTATTTATGCCGTCGCCCATATCCGCGGCGGCGGCGACCTCGGAAGATCCTGGAAGGAAGATGGACGAATGCTCAAGAAGAAGAATACTTTCTCCGATTTCGTTGCCTGCGCCGAGTTTTTATTGAAAAAACACTACACGTCTCCCGGAAAACTGACGATCGAAGGGGGGAGCGCAGGGGGGCTTCTCATGGGAGCCGTGACGAATCTGCGGCCCGATTTATTCAAAGCAGTTATCGCCCAGGTTCCCTTCGTCGACGTGCTGAATACGATGCTTGATCCGGGGCTGATGTATACGGTCCAGGAATACCAGGAATGGGGGAATCCCCACGAGAAGGTTTATTATGACTATATCAAGTCTTATTGCCCGTACACGAATGTGACGCGCCAGGCCTACCCGAGAATCCTGGCGAAGGTGGGGTTCAATGATCCCCGGGTCAATTACTGGGAGGGGACGAAGTGGGTCGCAAAACTGCGGGCCAATACGACGAGCGCAAATCCCATTATGCTGAAGGTGAACTGGGGCGCAGGCCATATGGGCTCCTCAGGCCGGTTCGATTTTCTCCGGGAAATCGCCTTCAATTATGCCTGGCTCATCAGCCAGATGCAGCCCGCTAACTGAGGATGCTTAAGATTTACAATACGCTGACCCGCTCCAAGGAGGACTTCCTTCCTCTCCGGAAGGGTGTGGTGGGAATGTATGTATGCGGGCCCACCGTCTACGGCCATTCCCACCTGGGCCACGCCAAGAGTTATGTCTCATTCGATGTCGCTATCCGCTACCTTCGCTCGCTCGGCTATAATGTGACGTACGTCCAGAATATCACCGACGTCGGCCATCTCCTGGGAGATACTGATGAGGGAGAGGACCGGCTTCTCCGTCAGGGCCGTCTGGAAAAGAAGCATCCGATGGAAATCGCAGAAGAGTATACGCGCAGTTACTTCGACGATATGGACGCGCTCGGGGTGCTCCGTCCCGACATCTCCCCCCGCGCAACGGGTCATATCACAGAACAGATCGCGCTTGTCCAGGAATTGATCGAAAAGGGTTATGCATACGAGGCGAACGGGTCGGTTTATTTCGATGTGTCGAGGGACGCCGATTACGGAAAACTTTCCAGAAAAAGCACCGAGGATCTGCAGGCCGGCACGCGCGTCGAGCTGAAATCGGAAAAACGCCACCCGAACGATTTCGCGCTCTGGAAACGCGCGGAGCCCGAACATATTATGCGCTGGCCCAGCCCCTGGGGCAAAGGGTTCCCGGGCTGGCACATCGAATGTTCCGCGATGTCAATGAAGTATCTGGGGGACTCGTTCGATATCCACGGCGGGGGAATGGATAACCAGTTCCCGCACCACGAGTGCGAAATTGCCCAGAGCGAGTGCGCTACCGGTAAACCTTTTGTGAGGTACTGGATCCATAATAATCTCGTGACCGTCGGCGGCCAGAAGATGAGCAAGTCGCTCGGCAATTTTGTGACTCTTAAGGATTTGTTCATTAAATTTTCGCCCCTGGTGATCCGTTTTTTCATTCTCCAGAGCCACTACCGGAGCACGCTCGATTTCACCGATGAAGCGCTGGACGGCGCCGCAAAGGGGCTTGCCAAGGCTCATAACGCGATTCGTAACGTGCGGCTCGAGCTCGACCGGAGGAAAGGATCCGACGAGAAGGGGTCGGGCACGCTTCCCCTCGCCGACGCACGAAAGTCGATGCTCGACGCGATGGACGACGATTTTAATACACCCAGGGTAATCGCAGTTCTTTTCGATCTTTTTCGCGATGTGAATAATCTGGGCCCCCCTTCCGTGTCGACGGCAACGCTCGTCGCTCTCGATCAGCTGGTGACTGAGGTGGCTGGATCTCTGCTCGGGATCCTGCCCCGAAAATTTGACGCTGACTCGTCCATCGATGGGAGCCTGCTCGATCTGATTATTGAGCTCCGGAAGGAGGTGCGGGAGTTGAAACTCTGGCCGCTCTCGGATAAGATCCGCGATTCTCTTTCTAAAATGGGGGTGACGCTGGAGGATTCTAAAGAAGGGACGACCTGGCGCCGGTCATCATGATTTTTTGAGCTCCCACTCGTAGACCTCATAGCCGTCGATCAATCTCCCCGAGGGCTCGAATCCGATTCGATCGTGCAGCGGTTCGATGGCCGGTTTGGCGACGCAGACGCTGTTTGGTTTTGCGTTTTTTTGCATGTGCCCCGCGATGTCGATGACTCTGTCGCTCAGCTCTTCCAGGGGCAACGCCTCGTCAAAGTAGACGAATCCTGAGTTCACCCCTCCCCTCACAGTGAAGTCACGGCGCATCGTTTTTACCTTCCGGTTGAATGCCTCGAGTCCGCGTATAACTTCCCGCGCGGCCGTCACCGCCGCATCCACGGTGGTGAAGGCGCTCATGACGCCGTCCGGAGTCCAGGTGGACTTGAGGCAGCCGTGGGAATTCAGCGTCCTTTCCACAAATCTCTTGTATTCCTTGAAATCATGCTCGATGCTCGCCCGCTCTTCCCCCTGTTTCATGCCGGTCGAATCGACGACGTCCATCGAGAGGAACGCGACATCGCGCCCCATTTCGTCGAGCTTTCTCTTGGTGTCGGCAAATTCGAGCAGCAGTTGCTCGCGGTCTTTCTTCTTGGCCTTCCGCAGCTGCTCGAGTTTGTTGTTCAAAGGCCCGAGCACGATGGCGTTCTCCGTCAGGTTCATGTCGGCCTTCCACTGGTCGACCGTCGCCTTGAATCTCAGATACTGGACTTTGTCCTTGCTCTGCTCCGCCGCCCGCCCGAATGTGCCGCTCAAGAGGAACATCCCGATGACGACGATCCACCTGCTCATGTCTTTTCCCGCGACTGTGGTCGGGATGTTTTGCTTCACGAAGGTGCTCAGCGCCTCCTCCGCCGCTTTCGCATTTCTGATGTATGTGTAAGAGTCCGCGTCATTGATGTATCGTATCACGAGCGGGCTGAGGAAGAGTAACATGATCCCGATCGCAATCCCGCTGAGGATGCGCGAAATGTAGGAAAGGAGCGTGAGGTAATATATGTAGAGGGTAGGCCCTTTTGCCCCGTTTGCCATCAAGGATTTTGCAGATTCGCTTTCTATTGTACCGAACCCTACCGTGAAAGTCAAGGTTTCACGAGGCACCGGAGGTGCGCATCGACGCTCGCCGAGAGGGCGTTGAGGTCGTATCCCCCCTCAAGCACCGAAAGGATTCTTCCTCCGCAGAGCGCCTCCGCAGCTCCGCGCACCATGACGGTCATTTTCGCAAATGTATCCTCGGTGAGTTCAATGTTGGCGAGGGGATCGTCTCTGTGCGCATCGAATCCGGCTGAAATGATGATGAGATCCGGCCGATAAGTCTCCAGCGCCGGGATGATCTCGTCCTTGAACGCATCAAGGTATTCACGCTCGCCGCTCCCCGCGCTCATCGGGATGTTGAGCGTGGCGCCCTCCCCCCGGCCTTCTCCCTTCTCCGTCTTGCTCCCGGTGCCCGGATAGTAAGGGTACTGGTGGAGGCTTATATAGAAGACGCTCGGATCTTCGTAGAATATGTGCTGGGTCCCGTTCCCGTGGTGGACGTCCCAGTCGATGATGGCGATTTTTCCGGCGCCGTGCTCCTTCTGGGCGTATCGCGCCGCCACGGCGACGTTGTTGAACAGGCAGAATCCCATGACCTCGCCTTTTTCGGCATGGTGACCCGGCGGCCGGATGGCACAGAAGGCGTTCCGGAGCAATCCCTTCATGACGCCGTCCGCCCCCGCAAGAACTCCCCCGGCGGCGAGCATGGCCACCCCGTATGACTCCGCACTGGCATGGGTGTCTCCTCCGTCAAGGATTTTTCTCCCGGCCGCACACGCCTCACGGACATATTTCAGGTGAGCCGGCGTATGCACGGTAAGTATCCATTCCTCGGCGGCCTCGTCAATCATCGGGTGCTGCAGGTCCTTCCATAAGCCCCCGCCGCGAAGTCGCGAGACGATCGCGCGAAGCCGCTCCGGGCGCTCCGGATGCCCCGCGCCCGTGTCGTGATCGAGAAACCTGTCGTGATAAATGAACCCTGTCTTCGATGACATCTCTTGTCTCCACGAAATAGTGGCGAACGGGATTTTTGCTTTTCCCGGTCGAGGGGAATTCTACGGATTGATTCTCAGTGCATGAGTTCCTATATTGAAGCAGGCCTTCCCCATTCATGTCTTCAGCGAACGATCCAGATCGGCCCATCCGAGAAGCATTGCGGGCAATCATCGAAGGCAAGATCGTGAAGCGCATCAGGCACGATCTCCACCACGAGGGGAGGGATCTTCAGCCTCTCTTTCTCGACGAACTCGCCCGCTGCGGTTATCAGCCAACGACCGTCGATAAGGTGAACGTCAATCCGGGCGAGAGAGTGCCGGCTTTCTACCTGACCGACGGCGTTGCCTATTTTGGATGGGTTTTCTGGGAACAGTTCACATCCTGGAAGATGCGAAAGCTCTGGGGATCGGTCATTAAGAATCGCCGCGGCGACTGGGATCTCCAGATTCCCACAACGCGCATAACAAAAATTTACGCGAACGAGTCGCTGAAACTCGAAATGGATATAGACCACCCCCCCGAGTTTTAACCGGCACTACCAGAGTATGCCGCTGGCGTTTGACCGAGCCAGCAGGTAATCGATCCCCACCCAGCGCCCGGCACGAGCCAGGAATAATACGGCCGTGCCCGCCAGGAGCAACGCTCCCCAGGGGGAGGAGAAGAAACTCTGGGAAAACAGGTTCCCGTTCGCGGCGTGGAAATTGAGCATCATGAACATTCCCACCCCGGCCGAGAAACGCACGAGGAGTCCGAGGAGGAATGATATGGCAAGGGACAGTTCTCCGGCGACGATGAGTTTGGCCCAGACCCCCGAGTACGGGAGGGCGACATGGGCCAGGTAGATCCGCTGGAGCCCGGCCGAATGCTCGAAGTATTTTTGCAGGGACTGCATGAGCGGCCCCGAATCGGTGAACCAGCCTTCGTGGTATTTTTCAAGCCCGAGATTTAAGAAAAGACCGCCGATGGCAAGCCGTATGAGCAGTATCTGTATGTTTGAGAGCTTCATGTGAATTTCTGAATTTGACCAAGATAAGGAATTTATACCTGATATGAACGACAATTTTGTGGGAATGCTGGAAATCAACGGACGCGCCGGCGGCCATTTGCGCCAGCTTTCGCTGGAAATGGACCGTAATCCGGACGATCCGGCAATTTCTGGATCCGTCATCGGAGGGCTGAATATACGAAATGCCTGCATGATCGAATGCTCCGTGAGACAACGGGGCCGGCACCGTGAGGCGGGTGATATTAAGTCGATAAACAACCTGCCGCCCGAGGAGTGGAGGTACGTAGAAGAGTTTTCACGACGCACCGCGGTTGACCCGACCGAACGGATCAGGCTGTCCACCGGACCCCAGGATGTTTCGATGAGAATAGTCGATCTTCTCTGCCCGGTAGGCAAGGGACAGCGGGCCCTGATCGTCTCGCCTCCCAAGGCCGGGAAGACTATTCTCATGCAGCAGTTCGCCCACGCGATCAGCTCGAATCATTCCGAGATCGATCTCATGGTGCTCCTCGTGGATGAACGCCCCGAGGAGGTGACCGATATGCGCCGCTCGATCCGGGGGGAGGTTTTCGCGAGTTCCAATGACAGCGACCGCCAGAGCCATGTCAGACTGGCACAGCTCGTGCTCGATTACGCGAAGCGTAAGGTCGAAACCGGAAAGGACGTGGTCATTCTCCTCGATTCCCTCACCAGGATGGGACGAGCGTTCAATGCCGTCCAGCAGAGCAGCGGCCGGACGATGTCCGGCGGGGTGGATATCCGCGCCCTGGAGATTCCGAAGAAAATCTTCGGGGCCGCCCGGTGTCTCGAGGGAGGCGGCTCGCTGACGATCATCGCCACAGCCCTGATCGAGACAAATTCCCGGATGGATGAACTGATTTTTCAGGAATTCAAGGGGACGGGGAATATGGAGCTCGTCCTCGACCGGGATCTTGCCAACGAGAGGATTTTTCCGGCCATCAATATTCCCGAATCGGGGACGAGACGGGAAGAGCTTTTGTTCGGACGCGATACCCCGCTCTATCAGTCGCTTCGACGATCTCTTCACCGCCTCAAGCCGAAGGAGGCTATGCTCTCAATGCTGAAGGCGACATCGCAGTATCCCAATAACCGGAAACTGCTGGTCCGGCTGTCAGGATCCCGGGACGAAGGATGAGGGTGAAAACCCCGCCCGGGTTTCGTCTCGCGAGCACGATCTATAGCCACGGCTGGTGCTCGCTCCCACCTTTTACGGTTGAGAAAAAACTCTCCCTCCGATTTTCCTTCACTCTTCCCTCCGGAGGCGTCGCACAAACGACAATCTCCCAAAAATCTTCCGAGATCTCTGTCGTTACCGGGTCGGCACAGCCGCTGAGCCCGACAGAGCGTGCTCTCGTCGGCAAGACTGTCCGGTCATGTCTTCGCCTGGATGAGGATTTTTCGGGGTTTTATGCCGTCGCGGCCCGTCATCCCCGGTTCCGATGGGTCAAAAAACGGGGCTGCGGCCGGATGCTCCGTTCCCCGTCTGTGTTTGAAGATCTCGTCAAGATGATCTGTACGACGAACTGCTCCTGGGAGCTTACTCAGGCGATGGTGAAGAATCTTTGCTCCAAACTGGGGGGCCAGACCTTCCCGCAGCCCGCTGCCATTGCCGACTGTACCGAGAAGTTTTTAAGGAAGGAAATACGATCCGGGTACCGATCCCCCTATATTTTGGAGCTTGCGCGCCGCGTCGCGACAGGCAGCCTTCAACCGGAGTTATGGCGCTCCAGCACTCTTCCTACCGGCGAACTTTTTGAGGAGGTGTCTTCAATCAAGGGGGTCGGGCCCTACGCCGCCGGGAATGTGCTAAAACTTCTGGGCCGCTATGATTATCTGGGGATCGACAGCTGGTGCCGAAAAAGATTTTCGGAAATTTATAAAAACGGCCGCAAGGTGAGCGACAAGACGATCGAACGATTTTATGAACCCTTCGGCTCCTGGCGGGGGCTGTTCTTCTGGATGGATCTCACGAAAACCTGGTACGACGAGAAAGTTCCGTTCTGATGGCCCGACGATCAAAGGCGATCGATATCTGGCGGCAAATGAAACCCGACGCCCTGCGACGCCTGGCGCTGGCCGTTTTTCTTATGTTCGGCGTGCTCGGGCCTGTGACGATTCTCATGGAATCCCAAATCAGGATTCCTCCCTGGTCCTTTATCGTCATCCAGACTGTGGCCGCCGGAGGTATGGCCGCATCGATTATTCTCTTCGCCCGGAAACGATGGTGGATGATTCTCATTATTATTGTGGTGTGGTCCGGCGTGATGGTGCTCAATTCCGGGGGCCTGAGGTTCGTCTTCACCGAACGCGGGCTGAGGGTGGAGCTCGCAGGGCCCCAGGGGTCCCGCGCCTCCCTTGCACGGTCGGCCCGCACGCTGAGCCCCGAGGAGCTTGATGCGATGTATACCAGGCGTGGGACCGTTGGCATTCTTGCCATCGGGCTCCTCGCATTCGGGTATGCAATGTTTATCAAGACGATTCAGTCCGAAATCTCACACAGGGCGCGACTTGAAACTGAGGTGAATATCGCACGGGATATTCAGCAGTCGTTGCTGCCCGGTCCAGCGATTTCGATTCCATCGGTGAAAATATCCGGGCTCACCCTCCCTGCGAGCGAGGTCGGAGGGGATTTCTTCGACGTCGTGGAGCTCCCTGACGGCTCGGTCGCCGCCGCAATCGCCGATGTGACAGGACACGGTGTCGGAGCAGGGATTCTTTCTGCGATGACGAAGAGCGCCCTCAGGTCGCAGATTCAGCACGATGCGTCTCCCGTAAAGGTTCTGGAGAATCTGAACCGGACGATTTGCCAGCTCTCGGATGAGAAGACCTTTGTTACTTTTGCGTATTTTTTGATAAATTCTTCGGACGGAAAAGTGTCGGCCGCAACCGCAGGGCATCCGCCGATTCTTTTTCGTCGGTCCGGGGCGGTTGAAAGAATCCGGACGGCAAGCCTTGCTCTCGGGCTCCGTCCCGAGGCACGTTTCACGAGCCTTGAGTTTTCACTGAAAAAAGGGGACTCGTTGCTGCTCTATACCGACGGGCTGCTTGAGGCCGCCAATTCCCGGGGGGAACAGTTCGGCATGGAACGGCTGGAAAAATGTTTTGTTCCCGGGGACCCCGAGGATGTTTGTCTTAGAATCAAAAAGACGGTGTCAGAGTTCGCCGAGAAATTTGAGGATGACGTGACTATCGTTTGCGGAGTGTTTTCATGAGCAGCAAACCGCCTCTGGAGCTCATCGAGAAAGAATTAGCCATGGCCAGGGAGGCCATAAAGCAGGGGAATGAGGGAAAGGCACGTGTGTGCGCCCGCCGCGCCGCCGGCTGGGCTATCGCATGGTATATCGCTCACCGGGCTCACCCGGACTGGCCCCAGGATGCCCTCGGTCAGCTTCGCCGATTGAAGGACGAGACGTCTTTTTCAGAGGAAGCTCGCGGGGCCGCAGCCCGGCTCTCCGCCAAAGTGGCCGAAGATTCACACTACTCGACGGACCCTCTGGACGACGCGGCGATTATCGTGACGGAGATCGCCCGCCTGAGTGATCCGCTTGCCGATTTCTGACTATAAAACTTCGCTCAAGCTGCCCGAGGCGGAAGAGCTGCTCGATCTGGCTTTGTTCAGACCGATCGCTTTTCTGCTTGTAAAAGTCATCTACCGCCTGCCCGTAACCCCCAATCAGATTACGCTGCTCTCGATGCTTGCCGGATTCGCGGCCGCATGGGGATTTTCCCAGAATCTGCTGGTCGCCGCTGCGTGCTGGTACTGTGCGAGCAACATACTTGATTGCGCGGACGGCCAGCTGGCCCGCCTTCAGGGCAGCGGCACTCCCGCCGGAAGGGCTCTCGATGGGGCGGCAGACTATGTTTCATCGGTGGCGATTTTTCTTGGACTCATCGCTGCGGGTAATAATCTGTGGCTGGTCGCCGCGTGCGGGGCGAGCAGCGCTCTCCATGCATTTTTGTTCGATCATTACCAGAGCAGGTTTCTTGCAAAGGCCCGAGGACAGAGTGATTTTTTCGACCGGGAAATCGAAAAATTCACCGACGGGCCTGATCGGACGCGGGAATCGGATCGTTCCGTCGCATCCAGATTATTGTTGTGGCTTTATGTCAGGTATTCGTCGTTTCAAAAAAAACTGAACCCCCCGGACTTAAGCAGCGGTATGATGAGGATGTGGAGCTTCCTCGGCCCAACCACTAACCGGAGCCTTCTCATGGCGGCTGCGTTGTTCGGCAATGTTAATCTGTACCTGTGGGCTGTTCCGACGGTCGGGAATCTATGGCTTCTCTCTTGTCGTGCGATTCAGCATTACAATAGGGGGAAGGATTGATGGAACGTCCCGGGCCGCTAAAATTTTTCAGGGAGTCGCTGAAGTCAGATGCTTTTTATGCCGACGAGTTTTTGAATATTTACCTGCTACGCCCCGCGGCAGCCGCTATTGTCTGGATTCTCTATCCCACGGGCGTGACTCCCAATCAGGTTACTGTGGCCGCGGTTTTTGCGGGGTTCGCCGCCGCGGCGTTTTTTCTAGCCGATACGCCCGGATATACCATCGCTGCCGGTCTTCTCGTTTGTCTGAAAGATATTCTTGACGATGCCGACGGACAGCTGGCACGGGCAAAACAGCTTTACTCGCGAAGGGGGAGGTTCTTCGATTCAATAGGGGATTTTGTGGTCAACCTCGCGATTTTTTCGGCGATCACGACGGTGCTTCTGAAGACTCACCCCGGCTGGGGAACGGTGGCGCTGGGATTCCTGGGACTTCTGGGAATTACGCTGAGAGTCTCGTATCACGTTTATTACCAGGTGTCTTTTCTGCACGGGCAGGATCGTTATGGGCTGAACCGGATTATCGAGGTTGTGACCGATGAGGATCGGCGCGGCGATCCGGTCGCTCTGCGATTGCAGAAGATCTTTAATCTGATTTACGGATGGCAGGATAGGTTCGTATCACGGGTAGATCGCTGGTGCAAGGGTGATGTTTCAAGCGAATTTTTATGGTATTCGGATCGCCTCGCTTTGAGGATTTCAGGGTTGATAGGGTTCGGGACGGAGTTCGCTCTTTTGACAGTGTGCGCAATCGCCGATCGGCTCTATCTTTATCTGATTCTGAATCTGTTGATGAATGGTATCATGATCTCGAGTATCTGCTACCGGAGATTTTATCTCCGGACGCGTCTAATGAAAGAGTCATCGTAGTGTTGCCCCGGGCATGGCCAACCAGGGGTGGATTTCCATAACAAGCCTTCCCGCCTTGACCGCTGGGTCGTTCTGCGTGATTCGCTCTGCCTCAGCCAGCGAGTCGACCCTGAGGACGAATATGCCCCGAAGGTCGCCATTGTCCAGACAGGGTCCCGCCATGTCAAGCTTCCCGTCCTTGGCCAGCTTCCCGATGTTCGCAAGATGGTCCTTCTGAATTTTTGCCGCCGTCACCGAATCCTGATCTCTGTGCGGGCCGTTTTTTAGTAAAACGAGATAATAGGTCTTCATCCTCGAGCCGGGTTTATCCTGCGGTTGTCCGGTTGACGGGAGTAGCAACATTGCCATCAAGCAGAGAATCTTCATGGTAAACACCTCTGTCAGTTGAACGGGTTGGGGTAATTCTGATAAAGTTTCCATTCACTCGGTATGGGGATGGGAACTGGCGTGAGTTCGATTTCTCTGGAGGATGGATGCGTCGCACGGCTTTCGGGCGAGGCCTGCGCCGGATTCCATAAGAGGAAAAATCCATTGGGACCCTTTGCGATGAGTCTGGTGTAATACTGGGAGGTGTGGAGCGCTGTGTCAGTGAGGACGAATGTCGCCGTGTCCTGGATCTTGATCGTTCCAAGCGACTCCGGAGTCTGCTCGGTGTAAATAAGCGTGGGGAGTCCGAGGGTGCTGGGAAAAAGTGTCAGATCGTCCGTGTGGAACCGCCCGTTCCCGGAGGTCCACCCCAGGACCGCAATGCTCGGATCGGGCTGAAAGAGTACCAGCGCAACGGAATCCCGAAACAAGACTCTGCCGGTATCCGATGCGATGATTCTGCACCATGAGACCCGCGTGCCGATCTGCTGGTCCGTGTGGTAGCTATACATGAATGCCCCCGAGGGGAGCCGCTGGTGAATCAGGGTGTCAATCGGCTGGCCGGCCAGGTCGTTGATGGTAAGGACGACGTCCGCCGCAGAGGGGATGTCGAATCTGATCGCGGAGGTGGCGTTCGGGGATGAGGCTTTCAACATTCCCGGCGCAGGGGCAGGGGCCGTCACCTTGTTCCAGCCGCTTAGCCGAAGTCCTGATACCGGATGACCCAGCAGGTCTTGAACTGTGACCTGCAGCGAGAATGGCTGGTCGGGCCCCGAGGGGTTTGAGCCTTTGCAGGATAACGAGACGATTACCAGCCCGAAGAGTGCGAATTTCATGGATGCCTTCCTTTGAGATTTCCGTCGATTAGGTGTTTTTCTGCTTTTTTCCTGGGATGCTAGGATGTTTCGTTTCCGATGACCCAAAGATCGATGAGCTTCTCATCGAGACCCTCAAGGAAGCGCGAGGGTTTTGTGAGTATCATCCCCGTCTCCCGGTCATAGATGTTTATCGGGTATGTAATGAAAAGGTTTTCCTTTGCCCTCGTGCACGCGACGTACATGAGCCTCCGTTCCTCCTCCAGCTCGTCAATGTCGTTGACGGCCCGGGCGGTCGGAAATCGCCCGTCAAGGGCATAAATAATGAATACGGTATGCCACTCGAGTCCTTTTGCGCTGTGTATCGTTGACAGCGTCAGCATCTCATCCTCGGGACCGGGTGATTCGACGTCGGCGATGCTTTCATTCGGTGGCTCCAGTGCAAGGTCGGCAAGGAGCGAGGAGAGGTCGCTGTACCGTGCCGCTATCTGCTCGAACATTTCCAAATCTTTCTTCCGCTTGGGGTAGTCATCGTATTTTTTCTTCAGAATCGGATGATAATAGGCCGAAATCCGCGCTGCCTTGTCAGCCGGGGTTACCCGGTCCGAAGCGATTGCCTTCAAAAGTTCGAATAGTTCACGGACGTTCGCCGGGTAGGAATTGTAATTCTGCCAGAATGCGGACACTTCGCCCCCGGTGCGCCGGCGGAGGATGTCGTCGATGATTTTCTCGGCCGTTCGGGGCCCCACTCCGTCCAGCAAGAGGAGGATGCGGTTCCACGCGATGACGTCCCGCGGGTTTTCAAGGACCCGTAAGTACGCGATCATGTCTTTGACATGAGAGGTTTCGATGAATTTAAACCCGCCGAATTTTACAAAAGGTATGTTGGCCTTCGCAAGCTCTATCTCAAGGTCGAAAGAGAGGAAGGAGGACCGGAATAAGACGGCGATTTCTTCAAGGGGAACCCCCTCCTCCCGGACCTCGAGCAGTTTCTGAACGACGAATTTCGACTGCATGTTCTCGTTTTCCGCAACGATGAGCTGAGGGAGGGATCCGCCTCCCTTGTTCGTATAAAGAACTTTGGTGTATTTGTGCCGCATCAGTGTATCCCGAACCGTGCTTCGACCAGCGGGCCGAAATCCGAATTCTGTGACTTTACGCCGAGGAGTTTTAATCCGTTCTTGGAATACCAGATTCGGGGGGCGTATTCTGGAAGCACCGGACGAGCGTCGTTGTATGACGCGATTGCTCGCAATGCGTCGGATCTGGGAAGGTTGCCGCTGAGGATGATGGGGTGGTTTATGTACAGATTGTTGAAGGCGCTTAAGGCGTTGACCGCCACGGATTGATCCGCCAGGGTCGGCCTGTCCGGCAACCGGGTGCTTACCATGACCAGTGTCTCTATCCCGCAGTCGATGACTGCCTGGAGCGCCGCTTCGAAATCGGATCCCCCCATTCCGGAGTAGTGTGTGTTTTCATTCGACATTATGGGGAAGACGCTCAGGATGGCGTTTCCTCCCTGCCTCCCCGAAAGGTTTATGGTCTCGCCAAATACCGCCCGCATCCCGGCCCGGGATGAGAGCTCTTCGACGATGTCGGTCCTCGTCACAAGATCGGGATATCGGGTGACGCCCTGCAGGCTGACGATGTCGACCGTGTCCGCTCTCAGAATGCTTGCGAGGCGGGCAATTTTGTCGGGCTCGACGGGTCTTGAAGAGACGTCGAGGCTCGCAATCTTGATGACGATCTCCGGGCTTCGCCTGACGGCCGGTTGAGGGCGCGTTTCCTTGGGCGGTGGAGCAGTTTCCCTCGACGCTGTGCAGCCCGCGAGGATGATCAGTAATATATAGGCTAGCCGCCTGAGCATGCCGGATCAATCAAGAGCACGTTTCAAGACTTCGTTCGCGACGGTGAGTATTGCCTGCGTGCTGCGGTAGTTTTCTTCAAGTGTGACGATCTTGCAGCCCGGGAAGTTTTCCGGAAACTCGAGTATGTTTCTGATGGTGGCCCCGCGGAATGAATAGATCGATTGCGAGTCGTCTCCAACGACCATGACGTTTTTGTGCCTGTACGTAAGGAGTTTTACTATCTCTGCCTGGATGGAGTTGGTGTCCTGATATTCGTCCACCATGATGTACCTGTAACGTCCTGAAAGCTCTCCACGCAACGGCTCGTTTGCTTCCAGAAGGGTTACGAGCTTAACGAGGAGGTCGTCGTAGTCCATCAGGTTGTGCCCCTTTTTGTATTCTTCATACAGCGCGTGGACTTTTGAGATGTCATCCTCAAGCTCCAGGTAATGGGGGTAATCCATGGCCAGGAGCCGGCTCATCGGGACCTTCATGTTTACCGAGCGGCTGTGAAGGTCATACAAAGTCTCTTTTCGCGGGAAACGCCGCTCCTTTGTGTCCAGCTTCAATCTCGTCCGGATGAGGCTGACGACGTCCTCTGCATCTCTCTGGTCAAGTATGGTGAAACCCCTGTCGAAACCGATGAGATTGGCATATTTTCGGAGGATGGAGTTTGCAAACGAATGAAACGTCCCCCCGGAAACTTTCTCACACCGGTAATCGAGGACCATCGCGGCCCGGCGCAGCATTTCCTGCGCCGCTTTCCGGGTAAAGGTTAAAAGAAGTATGTGCTCCGGCTTTACGCCCAGTTCGACAAGGTAGGCGACTCTGTAGACGATGGTGCGTGTTTTGCCCGTCCCCGCCCCCGCAACGATGAGATGCGGTCCCTCTACGCTTGTAACCGCCTCATGCTGCGCCCCGTTGAGTTCTCCCCTGTAATCGATCTGAAATTTCTGGGGATGCACAACATGGAGCTGATCGGGGGGTCTTTTGATGATGTATTTCTTCACGCCGCAACGGTGGAATTTTTTTCAATATATCAAATGCGTGAGGAAATGGCAATGAACGGTTGGGAACGGGCGGGGGGAAAATAAGACGGCCGCCGTTGAACAGGAGGTAGACCGGGCGGCGGCCGCTTTCTCTAATCCACTAATCACCAACATCCACCATGTCGGCGCTGCCTTATTCGTTGCAATTTGGGTGCCAGAAGCCCCGCCGCTGTACGTACATTTTCTGGCAACCCCAGAACCGGCGATTTCGTCTATCTGAAGCAGAAAAGGTTCGCTTGGGGAGGACCCGGGAGGTGAAGGTTTCCTTGAGGATGTGGCAATTTTTACCCGCTGTCGGGAAATTTGTACGGCTATTTCTTCCAGGAGACGACGCCGACTGTCACCAGGTCTTCTATGTACCGCGTGACCGATTCAGGATCTTTGGATGAAAACTCTGCGCTGAGGGCGTTCCGTATGTCGGCGACGGTGAGTTTTCCGTCCATAAAATTAACGAGCTCAAAACGTTCGTCGCCATTGAAGGGAAAATCCTTTGAGCTGAACCACGCCGCCTCCGCCGCGGGGAGCTTGCTCTCCGGCAGCCGGAAATCCAATGGCCCCCGCGTGAGTCTTTGTGGGATGCGTCCATCGGTGTTGGATGCCAGCGGGGGCGGCAGTTCCGCCCGGTATCCGATCTCTTCGACCTGAGCCCTGACCTGGTCGAACAGGATCTGAAATCTCGTCCCGAGATGGAGTTGCAGCGACTTCGCGGCGAGGATGATTTTGTCGGAATTGTTAAATGTCAGTATGGAGTTGCCGGCATCGATTTCATTCTGTATTGCATAGTTGAGCCGGTTGATCGCGTCGGCCCATGTTTCGGCGATTTTGATCTTGCTCTGTGAGGCGATGTACGTTCTGTTGGTCAACGCGAGCATGCCGAGCCTCTTTCCCGCATTCGCCCTGACAAGGTCGATGACGTCAAACGCCTGCCGGGGGGTGAGGTTGGAGAGATACCACATGGATCCGAGCGCAATGAGCTCGCTCCGCTCCAGCTCGACCGGGTCGACTTTGTCCGGCGTGTCCTCCGACGTGTGGTGTGTGTAATCGGAATGAGAGAACATGACGCCCGGGATTTTCCGGTCGATGAACATCATGTGGTCGCTTCCTCCGGAGTACGGGGTTATTCTATAATTAAATGCCGACCGGCTTCCCCTCAGGGTCCGGATGTCCATCCGGTCAACCATTTCGGCCATGTTTTCCACAACGTCGTTGATGCATGAGCCTATCGAGCGCGGGGTCCGGCAGATGGACATTTCGGAATGGAGCAGCTCAGGGTTCTCGCCTACCATGTCGAGGTTCATGTCGCCCAGGAAATTTCCACTAAGCAGCGGTCCCTTGAGCTCCGGGTGCGCGTCGATGTATGCCATGGTGCCGTTCCATTCCGGTACCCATACGAACGTAAACGAGCGCTCCGGTTGTCCAAGGCGTTTTGTATCAATCAGCTCTCTGACGGTTCTTGCGATGTCGAGTATCGCACCGGAGCCGCTGGCGTTATCGTTGGCCGATTCTTTGGGATGGTCGAGATGCGCGCTGAAGACGAGTTCTCCCTCACGCCGTCCTTTGATGTGCGCCACGACGACGTCCATGAAGTAGGGCTCCAGGCCGATTCCCTTCACCCACCCGTGCATGACGACTTTTCTGCCCGTTTCGAGGAGGTTTTTGAGTTTGTCCCCCTGCCTCTTGGTGAGGTTGAATCCGAATGTGACTTTCTCGAGTTCCTCGGTTCGGGGCCACATGCCGGTGTACTGGAGCATGTCGGGATGTTCTTTCGCCCGGTCGTCATCAAGATAACAGATGACTGCCTTCGCGCCGTACTTGAGGACAGCCAACCGGTGGACTTCGCCGCCGTATCCGGTCGCAAGCACGAATTTCCCCTTGACATCTTTCCCCGCGTAATCTCCGTCGCTTGTGCCCGCGCCAACCCAGACGAGTTCCGCCGTGACGTCGCCGGTGTTCGAATAGGTCATGACGCTCATGGCAATCTCTGGAAATTTGACCACAACCTCATCCGAAGGTTCGACCATCCGGAGTTCCGCGGAGCTGATGTCCCATCCCGATGGGGATTGCCAGGTCTGATATGTCACCCTTCCGTCTGACTTGAAAGTCTCAATGTATGCGTCATTGTCGGAACAGCCGTACTTGCGAAGTTCTCCTAAAACATAATTTGCGGCGTCACGGTACTGTCTCGATCCCTGTATGCGGTGGTGCCGCGTGATTTCTATAACGTGTTCTTTCGCCCGCTCGCCGCTCAGGGCTTCATGAAAAAGATCCCTGAGTCCGGGGTCGAGGAGTTCGTATGGTGTCTGCGCCTGAACGAGGCAGGTGAGAAAACAGGTTAGCAATAATGTGGCTTTCATCAGATAAATCTCCGTGGATGAGGGTTTATTGGTCGTGCAAACGTCGGGGTTGAAGCACTTCGTGAAAAAATACTAATCGGTGAACTCCCATGAAACCCCGAACCGGATTTCCCTTTGAGGCATAGGATAGAATGAGGTCATGACGTATTGTTCGTCAGTAAGGTTTTCCCAAATAAAATGCACGTAAGCGTCACCGAGCCGCGCTATCAGCAGAAAATCGATCGTCCCGGTCGCCTGTATGTCGAATTCCTGACCCCCGGGGACGTAGACAAGGGCCTGCTGGTTGAATTCCCTGCCGGTGTAATCGCTAAAATATTTTGCGCGTATTCCGGTTTTTAGATTTAGGTGGTCTTCGAAGAGCTTGTCCCAGTAGTAGAATCCCCCGGTCGCAGTCCATTTCGGAAAGATGAGTGCCTGATCGTCATCGTTGACCCGCTCAGTGTACTGAACCTTTCCCTCAAGGAAAAAGCTCCCAAGCCGTACGGCGGATGATGCGCTGAACCCTTGAAAAACCTCTTTTTCCTGCTGCGCGAATGTGTACCGGCCGGCAGTGTCTCTTTTGACGACAATGGGGTCAAGAATGGAGTGGCGGAATGCTCTCGCATCGAGCCACACTCCAGAAAATCTCCAGCGGGATCCGATTTCAACTGCGTCAAGCCTTTCAAGGGATTCATCGTTAAGTGTGGACGTGAGGAGCGTGTCGAGGCCGTATCGTTCTTCAAAAGTCGGGAATCGGTACGAGCGTGAATACCCGCCGAACAATTCTACAATTGAATCGGGGGAAAAAATCGCTCGTCCTCCGTAACTTAACTGGTTCTGACCGATAAAATTCTCCAGTCTCGCAGACGGGATCAATCGGAGCAGCGGCGCGGGGCTGAGCTCGAGTTTGCCATATGCTCCCGTCAATGCGGCCGTCCGCTCGTCTGTCGCCGGAGTTACGAGGACTCGCTGGTTTTCTACCTGGACTCCGATATCCAGTATCTGATTTCCGACTTCTCGGTGATGTGCCAGTTTTACTCCCGACCGGTGCGACTGCTGATCCTGCTGGATAAAAATCCCGTTGGGGGAGGGTCGGTTTTCTTCGTCCCGGAATTCACGAAGGTTGGAGGAGAAATAGATTGTGGCGGTCGTGACTGTGTTGGAATCCGAACGATAGGCCGCGCCTATATGAACGTCGTGGCGCGTGATTTTTTCATAAGAGTCTGTATTTCTCACGAAAGCCTGCAGCTTCTCAAAACGAGCGGAATCGGGAGTGAGTTTAAGATCGATGCCGCCGTTGAGCCCGAGCTGCGTTTGATTGTACACTTCGGCGAGATAGAAATTGAGATCACCGAGGTTGTACCGGGCCTTTATGCGCGCATTCCAGTGGTCGTAATCTGAATTTGGGAATTTCGGGCCGAATGTATTGTGCTGCGCTCCCATCGTGACATTGAGCCCGCGGATGATGTCCTGGCTCACCATTCCATCCACGAGGGCATAGCCGTCGGCCGTTTCGTCGTATCGTAATCTCGAGTAGGGATGGATCGCTTTTTTGCTCTTGCTCAGAATATTTACTGAACTCGCGGAGTTGAGGCCGTACAAATATGACTCGGTTGCGGGGGGCATTTCGAGCCGATCGATGTTTTCCGATGGAATCAGGTAAGGGTTAAAGGTTCCGGTGAAAGGATCGTTGAGCCGGATTCCGTCGCTGTAATATCCGATCCGGCGAAGATTGAGTCCATCCCGTGTGACGTCTGGGAGAGGGCCGGGGCTGCCAAATTCCCGGATAAAAATTCCGGGAAAAAGATTTATGAGGTCGCCAGCTGAGCGGTAGTCGATGAAGTTGACCGATGAGTCGCCGATAATATCCCAGGGTTCAAGCCGGCGGTCGAGGGAGCCAACGAGCGGAATGGGGACGATGAATTTTCGGGCGGTCGTGTCGGTCCGGGTTGTGTCCGTTTGGGCTCCGACCGGGATCTGAGAGTGTGCCCGGACTATGCACGTGAGGATGAGGAGGAGTTGGAGGGAGCGGGGTGTCTGCACGGTTGTGCCAATATAGAGAAAACTGGCGGTGTTTTCAAGCTGAGACACTAGGTGAGTTTGAGGTTTGTCGGATAAATTGCGATATTCGCGGGAGTCACAGGGGGGCATTGTCATTCACGAGTTCTTTCCGCATAGAGAAGTTCGGGGGTTTTACGAAACTGTTCGTAATGAACTTCTATTAAGAAACTATAGCCCGAAAACCATGCAGGCGTATACAAGTTGTCTGCGCTCGTTTGTAACCCATTTCCGGCCACGCCACCCGCGCGAGTTGCGTGAAGGGGATATTCGCTCTTATTTTCTGCACCTGATAGAGCGGAAGAGGCTCGCGCCTGCGACTGTGAATCTGACGTTCAATGCGCTAAGATTTCTGTACGTCGAGCTCTATAAGAAACCGTTCCTCATGCGGGATATCCCCAGGCCCAAGAAGCAGCGGAAACTCCCCGTGGTTCTTGACAAGGAGGAAGTCTTTCGGATCTTCGGCGCCGTTCGGAATCTGAAGCATAGAACAATTCTGATGCTGATCTATTCAGGGGGCCTGCGGGTGGGAGAGGCGGTAAAACTTCGGATCGAGGATATCGATAGCAAGAGGAAGCTAATACACCTGAGGAATGCGAAGGGAGGGAAAGATCGGTACACTCTGCTTTCGGAGCTGGCGCTGAAACAGTTGAGGCAATACTATCAGGCGTACAGGCCGAGGGAGTTTCTGTTCGAGGGGAGGGTGTGGCGGGAGCATCTCGCGGAGAGAAGCGTTCAGAATGTCTTCCAGCGTGCGCTCAAGGCGTCCGGGGTTCTGAAAGATGTCGGGGTGCATGGTCTTCGCCATTCTTTCGCGACTCACCTTCTTGAAGATGGGACCGATCTTCGGTTCATTCAGGAGCTTCTGGGGCACAGCAGCTCCAAGACAACGGAGATTTATACCCATGTCAGCCAAAGGGCCCTGGGGAAGATTGTAAGTCCCTTGGACAGAGCGCGCATCCGTTCCGAGGGATGAAATAGTTAGCCAGCTTGCCCGTTTGAATCGCATACACCCTTTGCTCACGAGGGCAGAGTTTGGAATACTAAGAGCACAAATTGTGACTTCACGACATGGGAGACCAGACGGGCCTGATTCTAGGCCTTCATCGCGCGGGGAGTAGAGATATATTTCTCACCTGGACAGAGAGCACAACGAAGGCGTGGCCTCGAGGTGCTCGGAAACCGCATAACGAAAGGAAAAAAGATACATGAGTGCCAACGTCCCGAGACTCTTGCAGAATTATCCGGAAAAGGAGTTCATTCGTGCCACAACGCAGAGGGAGGTCTTCGATCTCCTGGTTGCTCTGAAGGATTGGACAGCAAAGCAACCAAATTTATCCGAATTCCCTGAAGGAGCATGCGGGGTTGTGATTTGCGCATTGCTTGATCTGGCGTCGGTGAGCTGCCCAGACGTCGGCGACTTCTCGCACATCTACCATGGGATGCAAAAAATCCTCAAGGCCTCCTATGATGAGATTTCTCGTGAGATTAAGTGGTTCAGATGATGTGCGTCAGCCTCAACGGCAATTATTCTATGCCCCGGGGACGGCAGCTCAAGGAACATGGGCGAATAAGAGTTGCGCGCTACGTCGGGTCCCGGCTAGCGACCTTGTCTCCCCAAAATCGCGAGGCCTCCCCCGGGTACAGCCTTCCGAATTACCTATTCCTTGAAAGGAGAGATCCGTTATGAAAAACATCCTCGCAACACTTTTTGGCGGGACTCGTCACTCTGAAAGCAAAGATCGCGGGGAGGACCGAAAGTACTGGCGATCGGCCAGCGATCGAATAAGTCCGCTCCTACAAATTCTCACCGCCATTGCAAATCCTCCTAATAGGCACAAATCGAGATTGCCTACGGACATAAACGGAGACTTTGATGAGTGGTTCGATGGGGGAGCCTTTCGTATAGTCACTGGATATACTACATATGTGTTTGCAAACGGTAGCCGTGCAGTTGTCCATACCCTTCCCTACCTGTTAATCACTGTGACAATGCCAGGTGGTGAGACCGTGAAAATAGTGGAGGGAGGCAAGTGAATAGAGAAGGCAACTTCACATAAGTGGAAAAAATTGAGGAGAGATCATTATGAATAGCGGGCTCCTGCGTTTCACCGTCTGGACTATTGCGGTAGCACTCCTGCCGTCAGAATTATTTTCCCAATGGATCCAGACAAATGGCCCCGGGGGTGATCCCGTCCGCTCTCTTGCCTCTTCGGGAGTAAATCTTTTCGCGGGCACTTCCGGCCGCGGCGTATTTCTTTCGACCAACGGTGGAAGAAATTGGGACTCCGCGAGCGTTGGCTTGATTAGCCCGAATGTCTGGTCGATTGCCACCTTGGATACCAAACTTTTCGCCGGGACTCATGTCGGTGTTTATCTCTCCACAAGCAACGGTGCAAGCTGGGAGGCCACTCCGTTGACGAACAGAGATGTCTGGTCATTTGCCACAATGGATACGATTCTCTTTGCCGGAACCACGGGAGGAGTATACCGCTCAACGAGCGATGGCGCGAGTTGGACACAGGCCAATAACGGTTTGACAAATACTGACGTCTTTGCTCTTGTTGTCTCAGACACGACTCTCCTCGCGGGCACGTTCAGCGGGGTCTTTCTCTCGACAAATAACGGCTCAAGCTGGACGGCTTCCAATCTTGGTCTTACGAACACGAATGTGCTCTCAATGGGCGTCTCAGGTAGAAATATCTTTGCAGGAACTTTTGGCGGCGGCGTCTTTCTTTCGGCGAATAATGGGACAAGCTGGATGCAGGTGAATGCTGGTTTGACGAATACTAATATCCATGCCTTTGCCACTTCGGGGACCGCGGTTTTCGTCGGGACTTCCGGCGGCATTTTCACTTCGACGAACAACGGGTCAAGCTGGGCGGCGGCGAGTACCGGTCTTACGCACACTAATGTCCTCTCACTTTGTATTTCAGATACAAATCTCTTCGCCGGGACGGATAGTGGTAGCGTGTGGCGTAGGTCGCTGTCCGACCTGGTAACTTCCGTCGGGACGGTCTCGGGGAGAACGCCGCAATATGCCAAACTCGAACAAAACTATCCCAACCCTTTTAATCCCTCTACCGCCATCAAATTCTCCCTTTCATCAAAATCCTTTGTTTCCTTAAAAGTATTCAATGTATTGGGAGAAGAGATGTCAACGCTTGTCTCCGAGGAATTGTATGCTGGCGTCTATTCTCGTGAATGGAGCGGAACGGACATGCCCAGCGGCGTTTACTTTTATCGCTTGATTGCGGGGTCATTTGTCGAAACTAGAAAATTCATTCTCCTCAGATGAAGGGGTGCGGAATTTCCAGCACCCAAGTCCGGACTCAGTCACAGCCGAGCTCGCGACGGTCAAGTCAAGAAGATTTGGCCGCGTACAGGTTGTCCTGCAGCTTATATTATCGAGTTAAAGGAGGATGTCTTGAGGGAATCTTGCCGGTATCTTTGCTTAGAGTGGAGCAGCCTTCTTATTACTTTGGGCCTCGTGGAGTTGTGGCACGCAACGGAGAGGCAATTCTGTATAGTGTGAAGTTCAGACAGGAGGCAAACTTTGGTCATTAAACGCATCCTTGGCGGAGTGATGATCATTCTGGTCGGGGGGTGTAGAGCGGGTAATGTCGAGCGTCACCTTGCCCCCGCTTCGTCTTTCGACAAGTATAGCAGGAGCCGGGTCGGCCAGCTGAACGTGGAATCGCCGTTTCTCAAAGCCCATATGAAGAACGGAAATGCATATGTTCTTCACTCATGGGATACGGACGATAAGGGAGTAGTCATCTCGGGGAACGGCACGCTCTTCAGTACAATGCGCGACACGTTAGCCAAAGGTGAATTCATTATCGGACTTGACTCCGTCGCCATCCTGGAGACGAACGTGATCGAGAATTCCGGGGCCGCCACGGCGCTAACAGTTTTCACGGGAATTACCGCCGCCGTGACAGTCTATTGCATTACAAATCCCAAGACATGCTTTGGATCATGCCCAACATTTTACATTTCTGACGGGGACAGCTCTCGGTTACAGGCCGAGGGGTTCTCATCAAGTATTTTACCATCTCTTGAGGCGACCGATGTGGATGCACTATTCCGTGCCCGCCCCAGTGGCCGAGAGGTGTTCGTGGAAATGAAAAACGAGGCGCTCGAAACACACGTGGTTCATCATGTAGACCTTCTTGCCGTCCCGAGGGGTGAAGGCCGTCGCATTTTTTCGACATCGACCAATCAGTTCTGGGAGAGCGAGTCCCAAATCTCTCCGGTTTCCGCACGAGGACCCGAGGGCAACTGTCTTCCAGATCTACTGCAATTTGACGGCAATGAACGTTTCAGCCGGGCTGACGGTAGTGACCTTGCTACAAAAGAGGCTGTTGATCTGCGATTTCGTGTTCGGTCGGGTGGTCCCTACGGACTGGTTATTGGATGTAGGCAGACTTTGCTCCCGACATATCTGTTGTACCAATCCTATGCGTACATGGGTAAAGATGCCGGTCGATGGTTGGGTGAATTTGAACGGAAGACCTTCCTGTATCAGCAGGCCAACGTTGAAGACCTGATTGGGGGTATGGAAGCTGTTCTTCAGCAATCTAATGGTCAGTGGCAATCCGTGGGCGAAGTGAAGGAGTATGGTCCACTGGCAGCAGACGTGCATCTTATTCCCTTGCCTCTGTTGTCTGATACGATTGTCAATATTCAATTACGCATGGCAAAAGGGACGTGGCGAATTGATTATGTTGCGTTAGCTGAGCTTACCAAGCCTGTCACGCCGATTCGTATCCATCCATATTCTGTTTTCAACGACGGAAAGGAAGACCCTCAGGCCCGTGCCAAGTTGCTCGATTCTCTGCAACACCTCATTACTTTTCCCGGCGATTCGTATACACTGAAATATGCGCTGCCCGCGGAATCGCCAGATTACGAGCTTTTTCTTGAAAGTCGTGGCTACTACCTTGAATGGATACGGAAAGAATGGGTTGAAGAACAGAACCCTTTACTCCTTGCTGAGTTTTTTCTTGATCCGGGCAATGCGCTGAAGCGGTTAGCCCCGGAATTCAAACGCGTTGAGCCAAATATGGAGGATTGTTTCTGGAGGAGCCGATACGCAAAACCATAACCGTCGTCTCAAAGTCCTGGCGGTAGGGATATGCGTGTTGATGACCAATTGTGCAACGACGCATGCACCGTCAAACTGGCTAAGTGAGCCGGAGTCCGTTGCTTCAGAGCCATTCGGAGGTTGGATTGAGATAAAGTCTCACGGGAACTATGTTAGGGGCGAGCTCATCGCGATCAATGAGGACACGATATTCGTTGCCAATGATACGCTTCATACCGTTGCCTCAAAGGATGTATTGTCGGCGCGATTGGTGACTTATCATGCCTCGAGCATGGGCTGGTATGTCCCCGGCGGAATCATCTTTACAATTACAAATGGCTGGTTCCTACTTCTGACTGCGCCAATGTGGCTTATTGGCGGCTCTATAGCGGCTGTGGCTCGTTCGCACCGGCCTATAATGGATTATCCGAAAAGCGCCCTGGCAGACTTCAAGCCATTTGCACGATTTCCTCAGGGATTACCATCTAGTCTTGATCGAGGTGCAGTCAGAATGAAGGCAGTGCGAAAGGAATAGGCCAAATAATGGGAAGGTTAGCACGTGGAAGTGTTTTTAGGAGGATGGTTCAGCTTGACTCTCTCATTGGACAAACCGATGATGGTGTCGCAGAAGAGACCTTGGGAATAGGTATTTGGAAAGAATCACAATCTCATGCCGAGCGGGGATATCCGCCATATCTCTGTAAATCAATAGTTAGCCGAAACTAGCTCGCTAAACAAGAAATTGAAACCTGCAGATTAACAACAGAAAGGAGTAGTAGTCATGAAACGCTTTATCACGTTCTCAGTATTTTTTGTTGCTCTCCAGAGTTGCCATTCCGACAACCTTTTGGATTCCGACGTGAAAGTGACAAACCCTTCACAATCACTGAACTCCATTGCCAGTGGTACGCTGGCCAAGACGAGCGCTGGTCGAATCCTCTTCACGAGTACCCGTGACGGCAATGCTGAGATCTATGTGATGAATGCCGACGGGAGCGGACTAACGAATCTCTCCAATAATCCCGCTCAAGAGTTCGACGCCCGATTTTCGCCGGACGGCAGGCGGTTGGTGTTCTCGAGTGATCGGGATGGCAACAGTGAGATTTATGTAGCGAATGCGGATGGGTCGAATCCAACCAACATCACGAACAACCCGGCTACGGAGTTTGAGGACGCCGACTGGTCACCCGACGGGCGCCGCATTGTGTTTGAGAGCAATCGCGACGGTGACTTTGATATCTACAGTATGAACGCTGACGGTAAAGCGGTCGTCCAGCTGACACATAACACAGCTGCCGATTTCCAACCCGAGTGGTCCCCGAACGGTCGGCAGATCGCCTTCGTGAGTAACCGCGATGGAAATAACGAGGTATATGTGATGGACGCGGACGGCGCCAATCAGGTCAACGTCACGAACCATCCGGCGCTCGACCGTCAACCAACGTGGTCGCCCGATGGACGACAGATCGCGTTCCACAGCACGAGGAGCGGACAATTTCAGATTTGGGTGATGCGCCATGACGGCTCGGCGCCGACGATGTTGACTAGCATCGGGTCGAATCGGCAGCCGGCTTGGTCCTTCGATGGGAAACGGATCGCCTTCTTCTCAGAGCGAGATGGTAATGGGGAGATCTATATCATGAACGCCGACGGATCGCACCAGTTTAACTTCACCATGAACCCGGGCGCCGAGGAGTTCGACGCCTCATGGCATCGCCCGTGACGGTTTGCGAGCGCGGCATTTTCATCGGACCACCGTCAAGAAGTCCAAGGGAAAGGCGGTTGCCAGCTTCGGCTAACAAGCGTGTTTATTGGTGCTCACGTTTTTTTGAAAGGAATCTTATTGTGTTCGCTCCATGCCGTTTGCCGCAAAAAGGAAATTGGCCGTTCATAGGGGGCAAACGGCACGGCGTAAACACGCACAACGTTACCATATGCAATTGCCCTCTCAGGAAAAGGTTATGAAGCTTCTCGACAGTACCGTATTGATCGCGCTAGCCCTTGCAAGCACTTCTTCCCTCTCTCAGGTGAACTCCTGGGAACAGACGAACGAGGGATTTGATGGAGGGGCGGTTTTTGCGCTAGCAGTGGACCCTCGCGCTAATACTATTTATGCTGGCGTAGGAAGTGGAGTCCTTCGATCAACAGATTATGGGGAAAACTGGATCCACATGAATAGCGGCCTAACGAACGCTGGCGTCCGATCGATCGCAGTTGATTCTGATGGAACTGTTTTTGTTGGAACCCAAGGGGGTGGCGTGTTTCGATCGATGGATAATGGTGTCCATTGGGAACAGATCAACGTTGGACTGACTGTTAAAAATGTCTGGTGCTTGGCAATCGGTTCAACTGGCCAGATTCTTGCCGGGGTTGAGGGTGGTCATGTTCTCAGCCCAAATGGAAGCGGCGTTTTCCAATCTACCGATCATGGCAATACCTGGACGAGGTTCGGGCTAAATTCAGGTTTATCAAACGCTGATGTTCAATGTTTGGCACTCAATGCAAGAGGTGATATTTTTGTGGGATCGGATGGCATTTATCGCTCTGCAGATCATGGAAATCATTGGACAAAAATAGATACAAGTGCGATGTATTTTTACGTTACCGCACTCGTTTTCAATTCTCAGGGATATCTACTAGCAATCTCCGCAGGACCTCCGTTTCTATCAAGAGACAATGGAACGACTTGGAGCGAACAAACTTCGGACTTAAGAAATGTTTCTGTCACCTCGGTCTTGATCGTCAGAAGTGGACAGCTGTTGGCCGGAACTTATGACGGAAAAATATTTTTGTCTACTGATGATGGTATACACTGGTCGGAAGTTTATTCAGATCGAAAGCGACCTCAAATACTCCACCTTGCTGTTACTTCAGATGGCTACGTTTTCGCCGGTACTTGGGGGAGCGGAATTCTTCGCACAACCGATAGCGGACGTCATTGGTCACAAGTTCATTCTGGAGCGCCTTATCTAATAGTCTTATCGATGGCGATTGATTCCCGGGGACAAATTTTCGCCGGAACAAGGGGCAACGGAATTTTTAGGTCTCCGAGTTCCGGCAGGAACTGGATTCCATCTAGAAGCGGTTTAACGAACTTGCATGTTTGGTGCATAACCGTCAGTTCGAATTTTGAATTGTTCGCAGGAACTTGGGGTGACGGAATTTTTCGTTCAACCGATCAAGGTTCTAGCTGGCTTCAAAGTAATATGGGCCTGTCATCCAAAATAGTCTTTTCGCTCCTCAGTACGTCTGAGAATCAACTTTTTGCTGGAACAGCAGGCGGCGGCGTCTTTCGTTCAACTGACAACGGTAAAACCTGGTCGAAGGCGAACAATGGATTGACAAACAAGAATGTCTTCTCACTCATTATGGATTCCAGGGTTGGTATTCTCGCCGGCACGAATGCGGGCAGCATCTTCCGCACGACAAATGAAGGAGAGAGCTGGACTAAATTGACAGGCTCGCTTGCTAATTCGGACGTTCGCTCTCTTATAATCAATTCACACGGCCATATCTTTGCAGGGACAAATGGAATGTATCGTTCGACGGACAATGGCACGACTTGGTCTCAGATCAACGAAGGCTTGACAAACACTATTGTCTTTGCTCTCGCAATTAATTCACAAGACGATATTTTTGCTGGTACTGACGGCGGAGGCGTTTTTCGTACAACTGACGACGGTGCGAGTTGGTCTCACATGAATACAGAATTGACAAACACCGCCATCTTGCAGCACTCTTTAGTCATCGATTCATCCGGTTTTCTTTTCGCTGGTACGGAAGGTGGTGGTGTGTTCCGGAGCACACGTTCAACAGTCAGAGTCAAATAGAGGGCATCTGCACATAACACAGCAAACAACGACACTCCCTTTGTTGAAAAGGATTAAGATCTTTACCCCGTTTTGTAGACAAGGAGAAAAGCCAGTATCTTCCATAACGAGAGAGAAGAACTGGCATGGATTCAGACAAAAAACGCAGGAGGTACGATCGAGATTTCAAGCTCAGTGCAGTGAGTCTGGTGGTGAATGGAGGTCGGAGTGTGAGGGAGGTTGCCCGAGAGTTGGGGATCGACCCTAATACGTTATACCACTGGAAGCGGGAATTGAGCGAGGAGGGGGAGGAAGCATTCCCCGGGAAAGGGCGGCTGAGCGTGCAGGAGGGGGAGCTCAGGCGTCTTCGGCGTGAGTTGGCCGGAGCGAAAGAGGACCGGGAGATTTTAAAAAAAGCCCTGGCATACTTCTCCAAGCACGGGAAGTGAGGTATCGCTTCGTGGAAGAGCATCGCAAGCCCTGGAGTATCGGTCGGATGTGCCGGCTGTTGAATCTCACCAGGGGCGGATACTATGCGTGGAGAACTCGAGGCGCCAGTGAGCGGGCTGTGGTCAATGAGCTGCTCATCGAGGAGATTCGGCGGATCTATGCCGAAGGTCGGGGTGAATACGGAAGCCCGACGATCTGTTCCGCTCTCAAGGAAGAAGGGCATCGGGTGAATCACAAGCGAATTGCACGATTAATGCGAAACATGGGGTTGCACTCGAAGGTACGAAAGCGCTTCAGGCGGACCACCCGCAGCTGTAAAGCCTGCGATGCCTCGCCCAATCTCCTCCGGCAGAACTTTTCCACTGACGGGCCGAACCGTGTTTGGCTCTCCGATATCACCTATGTCTGGACTGAGGAGGGCTGGTTGTACCTGACGACAGTCGAGGACATGTGGTCCCGGCGGATCGTTGGTCATGCTATCACCGACCATTTGCAGGCGACGGCGGTCATAGGTGCACTCAAGATGGCTCTGATTCGTCGGGCGGTGACCGCTGGACTGATCTTCCACTCCGACAGTGGAAAACAGTATGCCGATCATCGGGTTCGCAGGCTCCTTTTGGCTCACGGCTTCCGGCAGAGCATGAGTAGCACAGGCAACTGCTACGACAACGCGATGGCCGAATCGTTCTTTGCGACACTCAATAAAGGGCATGTGTTCTGGGAACAGTTTCTGACGAAAGAACAAGCGCGCAGAACGAACTTCGAATATCTTGAAGTGTTCTACAACCGGGTGCGCCGCCACTCGTCGCTCGGTTACAAATCACCGGTGGCATTCGAACAACAATGGAACGTTCTGGCTTAACCCGGTGTCCATTCTTCGGGGTAAACTCCAAATACATCACATCTGATTCAGTGAAACCTCGTTGGAATCTCATGCCGAATGGGGATATACGCCATATCTCTGTAAATCAATAGTCATGCGTGATTGGGTTGCAGCCTTTCAACCGAAAGTGGTGATCTAGCCCCAACCAGAATATGAACATCAACGAGCACGAACTCTTACTCGAAAGTTGGGCAGCCCGTCCCCATCATTCCAAGAAAGGATTCGTGAAAGACGGCATAATCGACCCAGCACGGTGGAACACAACATCGATCAAAGTTCTATTCCTTCTGAAAGAAGCATACCCTGATGAACCCCACAAGGCCACAGATTGGGATTTGCGAATCCTACTCAAAGAAAATTGGAAAAAGCCGAAAGGTGTTCTTTTTAGGAGGGCAGCATGTTGGGCTTATGCCGCAAAGCACTTTTCAGATCCTATTCAACCACAGCTCCCAGCGGACGACAACGCGTGGAGCGAAGCCGGGGAGTGTTTGCTCTCAGCCGCAATCGTCAACGTCAAGAAGAGTTGTGGTAAGAACAGCTCAGACTTAGAAGACATCAAGATGCATGCTCAAGTCGATGGTGAATTTCTCAAACGACAAATCGAACTCATTATGCCGAATATCGTCATTTGCGGATACACATGGTTTGCTGTCCAGCATTTATGGCCAGGAGCAGAAGTACTATACCACCGTTCATATCAAGCCGACAAGAAAGTCTTCATCGATTTTTGGCATCCGGCCAATCGGTATCCAAATGATCTGAACTACTACACCCTAACGAGTTTACTGAGGCATCCTGCTGTTGATCAAGCAATCACAAATCGCTGAATCCGAAGAATCCGTGACGGGTTACCCAAATACCGCAACGCAACGGACGCATAACAGTGGCAACAACGACTCTGGCATGGGCTCGGATGATAAAGCCTACCTCAACGCTTGCGCTCACATGAATGGCAATTGTAGTTCGCTCGAGCGTTGCGCTGTTGCCAGCGACGTTAGACGAAATAGTTTTGCACAGTCTCAATGAAAGGACAATCTTATGATTTGGCCGAACCATAGTAAACTGACTCGAATCGCTATCTTCATCGACGGTGGTTACTATGATGAGGTGAGCAAGTATTACAAATTCCAACATTCTCGAAGAGCTCGAATATCGATTAACGGACTGCAGGCGTTCGTTCGCCACAAGGTAGCGGAATGTGAAAAGACTGAGGAAAGCTATTGTCAGATTGTTGAGGCTCACTACTTTCGTGGTCGTTTTTCCGCGGCCGATGCCAAGGCCGCGGGTAAACTCGGGGATCAGGCCGCGTTCGACGATATTCTGATTCGTGCTGGAGTCGTTCAGCACTACATGCCACTCAGAACCTACAGAGGCAAGTCGCAGGAAATGGGTATCGATGTATGGCTATCACTTGAAGCTTTTGATCTGGCGGTTCACAAACGATTCGACGTCCTTGCTCTCATTGGATGTGACGCAGATTATGTTCCGCTGGCCAGAAAACTTAGCGGCATCGGCACCCGTACAATGGTACTTGCGTGGGACTTCGAGTATGAATTTCGAGACGACAAGGGAGTAAAGCAGAGGAAGGAGCAACGTACATCTCAAGCACTCATTGAGTCTTGTATCTATCCAGTCATGATGATTCCGCTTATTGATGATAGATCTAAGAAGGATGATTCCATAATTAAAGGACTTTTCGTCGATGCCCCATGACTCGATGACGCGCAAGACAACGTCGCCTAACATGCAAGAACACGCCGATGGATGAATTACTCTCAGACCGAAAAACACTCACTCAACAGTTTTGCTCACGGCTCTTTCGGCTTCGCCCTCAGGCGAATGAACGTTATAGACGGCGGTTGCCGCCAATCCCATAGTACGCAAAACTGCTGCGGGTTCTAGTGAGCCGTTAACCGCCCTCCGGCCGCAATCTAAAAAGGACAACTGAATGCCCACACAAGAACTCCTTAAAAAACAAATCGATGAGGTGTTTAATGAGTTTCTATCTTTGCGGATGCGTTCAAAATATGACGACATTTCGGACCTTACAGATCGTGAGGTCGTGCGTTTCAACACTCGTGCTCGTGCACTGGTTCATCGCATCGCTCCTCCCAATTCACCATACGTCAAGCAGTGCGAGGAAATTATCAAGCAGGGTGGATATCATGGCTACCTAGCGAAACAATTGGCAGGAGTTATAGACTCGCTAAGAGCGGACGTAACAGCGGGTTTTCTACAAACTCAAACAGAATTGATACACGGTGATCTGTTCGCAGATTTCCTCGAAATGGCTCAGCATCTACTCGACGAGGGTTATAAGGATGCAGGAGCCGTGATCGCGGGAAGTTCTCTTGAAGCGCATTTGAGACAGCTTGCAAACAAGGCAGGCGGAGAGCTGGACTCTACACAAAACGGTAGATTTACACCGAAGAAATGTGACAGGCTCAACGCCGATCTCGCCAATGCGAACGTCTATTCAAAGCTTGACTTGAAAAATGTTATCGCATGGCTCGATTTGAGAAACAAGTCAGCGCATGGACAATACGATGAATATGATGCCGGTCAAGTTGGAATAATGATCGCAGGCATACGAGATTTCATATCTAGGAATCCGGCTTGAATGACCTCAAGACGAACTGCCAATGCGCCGGCATGGACGCCCAACAAGCAAAATGACGACGCTGGAAGAAAAGGCCAATGAATAAGAATCCTCGCTTAATGTTCTTGTTCGCTGAAATGAGATTTTGAAGGCTCAAAAAAACATTTCATTATTTGGTAGCACGTCGTGCGCTATTCCGTTGCTGAGTGTAAATAATTCATACAAGAGATTCCCAATGGATCTCAATTATTCATCACTACTTCCGATCATTGGTCGGCGGGGAACCATGCCTACGCAAGGAGACGAATGAAAACACAGTGGGGCTTGATTCTAATCCTGATACCTGTGATTCTGTCTGTCGTCATACTCGCCGCTCTATTCGCATCGTTCGAGAGGAAGCCAGATCGTAGCAGATATCGGACCTTGCCAACCGCTGCCCACCCTCTTGGTTATAGCATCCATAATGGGATTTTGTCGATGGAGATACAGAATGACACTCCCTTAGATGCCGTTGTCATCGTTATTCGGGTGGATACAAGCGACCAAAATGTTCGTGATGTTTTCGTACAATCGCACGAAGCTGTTCGGGTGAACGGTTTGGCAGAGGCGAATTACAAGCTTCGGATTACCTACGGTTTGGACTGGGATTCGACTGCAAAGAAATTCATTGATGAGAATCTTTTTCATGAAACCGATCCATTCTGTTTGAGGTATAGTGAGTGGAGCGAAAACAACATCCGTCACGGTGAATTAATGAATGGTCGGATTTCCTTAAGCAAGAGCTTCGGCCTTGATCTCCGGTTACAAGACAATTTTGTCTCTTTATTACTTAACTTTCTATTCTTTGGAATCATATTTTCGGTGGGTGTATGGGCGCTACTCTTTCGAATCGTCCCGTACTATCAACAGCGCTATCCTGAATCGAAAATTGCTGAGTTGGCTTCAATATTTTATCTAAAGAAAGGTATTCTGCTTTCCGTTTTTTTTGTTGGCTTCGACATGTGGCTCATATGCTATGTCCTCGGATTCTCAGGATACCTTGTCTCGGCGGCCTCACTGGGGTGCGCATATTTTATTGTAAAGCATCTCGCAAGATTAGTAGGGTTAGACTTTGAGGAGTCACTCGAAGACGAAAAGCATCGCAAGGAAAAAGCCTTTGATAATTTCTACAGTTGAATCCCGGCAGCTCATGGTCAATTATTCTTTGCATATTCTTACAAGCCGCACTGCATGCTCACACAACTCAATATCGCACAACATGGCAAATAACGTCGCTCCATTTTTTGTGAAATGTAGTGATGGTTGTCGCTCAATACTTCTGTTCGCTCGAATGACAACTGTATGCTCCCAAAAGTATTGCCTTACTTGCGGAGACATAATGCGTCATTGTCGCCAGCTAGGATGACAATGGACTCCTTCAACGAGTACTTCAAACGTCGATCTGCCATTCTAAAGAGTCTCACCCCGATTATTCAAAAGACGGGTGTTCCACTAATTGCTGCGAAAAACGTGAAGAGTCGACAGGTTCGTCCAGACGATCTCGAGCGGTTTTTCGAAAACCCTTATTCTAAACGAAAGCCGCGAACGCTAGACTTTGATGAACTGCAAAGCCGATCAGAAAGTTACGATCACCGTTCAATTCTTGACTGCGCGATCGATCATTACTTAATCCTCGGCTACAAAGTCTATCAAGGTGGAGTCGGAGTCGCTGGACTCTACACGTTTGCTGATTTCGTCGCGGAGCAGAACCGCCATCTTGTGTTCGGAGAATCCCTAACAAGTGTTAGCCTAAAAAAGGCAGGTACTTTGCAAAGGAAGCTACAACTCGCACAGTACGGGAAGTTGTGTTTTATAGTTCCCTCTTCTGCAATTCAGCTTCACAGTATCACCGAAGACCTTCAGCAAATTTCTCGCAAACACGCTGTCCTTGTCTATTCGGATATTGGATTAGGTCTACGGGAAAATCATATCATTGATCTGGACGCCTATCTCTTCTTTTCGAAGTCTGCAACCAATCTCCCTCGGTTGACTGCGCAAATTGAAAGGAAAGCATCTCTTGTTAAAATTGCTATACAATTCTCTAAGATTCCAGCATCCATCAAAGAAATCGAATTGAAAGAAACTTGGCGGAAGGCCTTCTCACATCATCGGATGTCAAAAAAAGACTCATTCAAAGTCCCAGCTGGCACAACGATATCCAACAATGGATACCTCCTCAATTTCTTGCCAAGGATGTCCAAAGGTTCACACAGCAATAAGAGAGACCTTCTATCAGTCCGTATACTTGGCCGCATAGTGGAGATATCAACTCGAACCAAGTTAGGGCAAGCCGTTTTCAGGGATCGGTTCGGAGCTTTGTTCAAACGAAGAGGCATTGATCAAGTAATCAAGACATTTATCTCGCAGGCGTCAACGGACTCATCATATGGGTAACAACGTCGCTGGATAATGGAGCCGCAGTATTAAGAGTCTCTCTCTGTGTTTCCGTTCACGGATACTTGGCTATTAACAGTTTGCGCGAACACTGCGCTGTTACCACAGACGTTATCCGCCATGTGCCGCTGGCTCCTAAATTGAGACGCGAAAGGACTCTCTGAACGATAGAACAGCAGATCGGGAAATGCGGGGGGCTTATTGTGCATTTCAGCATATTGAGACATGGAATCGAGTCGGCTCCAATGACAACAGATGCGGGAATCGACCTGGTTGTTTTTTCCCACCGAAATAATAAGCCCTTCACAATTCAAGTGAAGACAAACCTCAAACCAAAACCTGTGGGCGGCAGAGGCAAACTCTGGCTCGGCTGGTGGTCGCCTGACGATTCTCCCCGTTGACATCTTTGCATTTGTAGATTTGTCGACAACTTCGATATGGTTGTTCAAAACCATCGAAGTAGCAGAGTATGCCCAGCAGCATTCGGGCGACAGCTATCAGTTTTATATGAAGTTGGAATTTAACTCCAAATCGAAGAGCACAAGATTGAATTATCTCAATCAGTTCGACCGTTTCCGACTTGAAATCGAATTACTGAGTTGTTCTGAAACCTATCACACTTCGCGGAACACAGCACATAACAGTGGTAACAACGAAGTCGGAAGGAGTAAATATCAATAGTTGTGGAAAATATTTTTAAGCGGCTCTCCGTACCTTTGATGCCTTTTTGTGCGTGGCATCGATTGTCGCTGCCACCTGGGTGTATCCGTTGATTCGTCTGAA
>JACXTT010001261.1_pt1 | contig 42705 bp, 38 predicted proteins | sample 9270951 | NCBI WGS metagenome assembly JACXTT01 (sample SAMN15532306, study PRJNA645909) | rock metagenome | isolation source: weathered quartz diorite | place: Puerto Rico | collected 2017-06-21
TCACGCGGGCGCATTCAGCAGCAACGTTGGCGACCATGGCCTGGACGGCCTTGATCTTTGCCTTTTCGCGCTGGCCCAGGAGGGCCGGGATCGCAATGGCGGCAATGATGCCGATGATCGCGAGCACGAGCAGCAGTTCGATGAGCGTGAATCCTTTTTGATTCTTCATGAAGACTCCCTAGGATTCTTAGACGAAACGATTAGTCGAGGGCGACAACCTTGACGGTCGAAGTGGTCGCGCCGGCGGAGACGTACTGGCCAGTGATGGTCACGGCGTGGATGCCGGTGGCGCCAGTCGCGGGATCGGTGTAGGCGTCGTTACCCACGAGGCCGACGGAGCCGGGGCCGCCAGGAGCGCCCACCACGTAAGCGTTAGCGGTACCGCCGTAGGGGTTCTTCGCGGCAGGGTACTGGAAGTTGGAGAGCAGGAGGACGCCGTTGATCACGGAAGCAGTGGTGGGAATGGTGCCGTTGATGGAGCGGAGGTCGTCATTCACACGAGCGCACTCAGCAGCCACGTTGGCGACCATGGCCTGCACAGCCTTGATCTTGGCCTTTTCGCGCTGGCCCAGGAGGGCGGGGATCGCGATGGCAGCGATGATGCCGATGATCGCGAGCACGAGCAGCAGTTCGATGAGGGTGAAACCCTTCTGGTTCTTCATGGTCACTCCTTTGTGAGGCAACGGGCCCGAGGGGGGTCTTCAAGTCTCGTGCCAGGGTTGAAATGAGGCGTATGGGCTAAGGGTGCGATGGGGTTGTAGGGGCCGCAACTATTTTTTTCTGCTCGGCCTTGGATCCATTTGCAGCATTTGGCTCGGGGGCAGGCTGACGTGTTGCGTCTGTGACCCCGAGGAACTGACGTATTGCGTCGGGGGTCACACTGGCGCACAGGGCGAGGGTTTCCTGAGGCATGCCTGTGGCCATCGGGGGGGCCTTGAACTCGGAGAATTTCGCCAGGAAGGCCAGGTTTCGTGCCTCAAAGGGCTCTGCGCTCAGGTTGTATTTGGGCGTCGCATATTCGAGGAAGCGGTTGCGGTCCGTATTGATGGGGAACTCCATGAGCATCAGGAGTCGGTTGAAATCCTGGGGGCCGAGGACTCGGCTGGAGAGCAATCCCTTCAGGCGCTCATCCTGAGCCTGGCCCTTCGGGTCCGACCAGGGGTTGACGGCATAAAAGCGCCGTACCGCCTCAGGCTGGATCTCCAGGGGCTGATCCGAAGCGAGCAGAATGCCCTGGCCGCCCACCCACCAGAAGCTCACGTGAGGGAAAACCCGACGGAGGGTACTTAGCACCGAGCCGAGCTCGATGGCGCTGAGGTGATGGACCTGGATCCATTGCTGGAATACCCCTCCTGGTTTCAGGCGGGCCTTGGCGACCTCGTAGAACTCTTCGCAATAGAGGCTGGTGCTCCCAGCGAACCAAACGGAGCTGATCTCCATCGTGATGAGATCGTATTGCCGGTCCGTGAGGAGCAGGTGATTGCGCCCGTCTTCTAACCGAAGGGTCACGCCGGGGCGATCCAGGATGCTGCCGTTGATATGCGAGAAGTGCTTTCGCGCAGCCTCGACGATTCCCGGGCTGATCTCGGCGATGTCGACACGGGGGAATCCGAAGGCCCCCACGACTTCGGCGCTGTGGCCCGAACCGAGTCCGATGACGAGGGCGTCATCGAAGCGCCGGGTATTGAGGATGGGCAACAGCGCAAAGGCGGTCTGCGCATGCACTTCGCCGGTATCGTTCGCCTGGAACTTCCCATTGGTGAGCAGAGTCTTCATCGTGCGCCCACCAGGGACGGGCCGCTCCACCACGGTGGTAATTCCGCCCAGCGTGTCCTCATGGAAGAAGAGGAGCTTGCTGGAAGGGTCCACATGGCCCGCGTGGAAGTACACGTGGCCTCCGTTGGTGAGCCGCAGCCGGTCCCAGGATTCCCCCGTTCCCCAGAGGGCGGCCAGCACCACGCCTCCGGTCATGAGCACACCCCTCGCAGTTCCCCGCGCGAACCAGCCCACCAGGACGAGGCCGAAGAGGATCAGGATTTCTCCAAAGAGAAGAAGGGTGTGCTCCGATCCAAACTTGGGCAGCAGCCAAAATCCAGTGAGCAAAGCGCCGAGCACGCAGCCGAGGCTGTTCCAAGCGCCCAGCAGGCTGGCCATGCGAGCCCTTTCGTGGCTTGGGAAGGCCTCGAGGCGGAAGAGCGCGGGATAGACCATGCCGAGCACGATGGCGGAGGGCAGCAAAAGGCGGGCGCCCTGAATCCACCGGAGGATCTCTCCATCCTCGAATTGCCGCAGCCCCTGGCCCCAAAGGATGTAGGTGCTGGGGACGCCGGGCCACGTACGGAATTGCACGAGCAGCATCAGGCTGCCCGCAAGAAGAAGGGCACCCACACTCCAGGAGGGGAGGGGACGATCTCCCGCCGCGATTCGGGCGCTGATCCATCCGCCGATCCCCAGCCCGATGAGCACGAGGGCGAGCATGGAGGCGAAGGCGTACACGCTGTTGCCGCTCACGGCGCTCACGAGGTGAGTCCAGAGAACTTCCAGGCCGAAGAAGAGAAAGCCGGAAGCGAAGCCGAGGGCGAGCAGGAAGCGGGTTCTCGCGTTGAGCGTGAGAGCTTGGGCGCCTTCGTCTTCTGAAGCGCGAGCGGCCTTACTGAGGAGCGGAAGTCGCCCAGCGAGCATCCAGCCGGTGGCGCCTGCAGTGCCATCGATGAAGGCCGTGAAGAGGAGCGTCCCGCCCAAGCCCCATTCGGGGAAGGCGAGGTAGGGCCCCATGAGCGCACCCAACACGGCGCCGAGCAGGTTGAGCGCATAAAAGCCGGTCATGGCCTTGCGCGGGCGGGGCACGCGGAGGCGCTCCAGCACATCGACGATGGCGGGGAAGGAGGCCCCCATGAGCAGCGTCGGCGGAAGGATCCAAATGCAGGCCGCGAGGAATCGCAGGGACTGAAGCAGCGCGAAATGATTCAGCCCCAAGCGAAGGAGCGGCGTCAGCCCCTTCACGAGCCAGGGCTCGGCGAGGAAGAGCAGCAGCGCCCACACGGCCACGCCTCCTTCCAAAAGGGCGTAGGCCTTCAAGGGATGAACGCGGCCCGCGAAGCGCCGACCAAAGGTCCAAGCTCCAAGCGTGAGGCCGAGAAAGTAGACCGAGAGCACGACGGCAGCAGCTGGCGTGCTTGCGCCCAGGAGACTGGTGAGGAGTTTCTCGAAGCACTGCTCCGCCAGCAGTCCTGCCGCTCCGGTGAGGACGAAGAGAAAGGCGAGGATTCGGAGCGTGGGCCGGAGCTTCAGAGCGTGGATCGTCGGATTCATAGATCCTCAAAAATGGCCCTGCACGGCCGCTGGCGATATGGGCGTGGTGTGCCCCAGTTTGGCAGGAACTAGGCCAGTTCCTCCAAAAGACGGCGGGCGCCGGCGTGGTGGGAGTCCATGCGGAGCGCGGCCTCAGCTTCGGCGCGGGCCTCGGGGATTTTGTGAAGGCTCTTCAGGATCTGCCCTTTTCGCCAATGGGCGCTCGCATAGCCACCGCTGCCGCCTTCCAAGGGCTCTTTGAGGACTTGGTCGAGGTAGGCGAGGCCTTCATTCCGATGCAGGTCCGTGCGCGCAGCGACCTTCCCGAGTTGGAGGCGCAGAAGGCTCGGAGCATCGACTTCTTTGAGTCCCGCTTCGGCGATCTTCCAGGCTTCCTCCCACTGCCCGCCATTGAGAAGGGCATCGCTGACGGCCACCACTCCAAGGGCGGAGCGACGCACACCGGGGAGGAGGCGGCGGGCTTCGGAGACGAGCCGAGCGTTCTTCCCCGCCTCGCCCAGCGTTTTTTTGGAGGCCTTGTCGTCCAGAGCTTCCAGGTAGCCGGATACGATCTCCGGATCGCTTGGGGAGAGGCTGAGGGCCCGGCCGAAGAAGGGATCGGCCTTGGTCCAATCCCCATCCATGCTGTGCACGAGGGCCTGCAGCAGGTCGCCTTTGGCGGGAGCGACTTTGCGCAGCGATTCGGCGCATTGGAGGGCCTTCTTGGTGCTGCCGCCCAGGGCCCAGGGCAACTGCTCATAGCCAATGCCGAGGGACATCCAGGCTCGGACTAAAGTGGGATCGGCTTGTGTCGCCGCGCGCAGGTCATCCATGGATTCACCCACACCGCGCAGGCTGCTGAAGTTTCTTGCCTTGAGGGCTTGGCCTGCGCGTGCAAGTCCCCGCGCAAGCAGGGCGTCCGCCAGATTGGGGTTGAGGGCCACGGCCCGATCGGCCGCTGTTTTGGCTTCTTCCATCCTCAGGAGGGAGACCAGCGCTTGAGCGCGGGCGGCATGGGCCTGAGCGTCCTCGGGGGATTGCCGAAGGCGGGCTTCGGAATCCGTAAGCACTTTCAGGAAATGGCCTGCATCCAAATCCGCCCGAAACCCGGGCGATTGAGCGAGGAGGGGAGCAGCGATCCACACTATTAACGAGCGCATTCCAGCAGTGTATGCCCGGCTTTGCTACCCTGGGGGATTCCTCACCGGAGCTTCCATGCTGCTTCAAGGCAAGAAGGGTCTAATCGTCGGGGTCGCCAACAAGCGGTCCATCGCCTGGGCCATCGCCCAGCGCTGCCACGAACAGGGCGCCCAATTGGCTTTCAGCTATCAGAACGAGCGCCTCGGAGAGAACGTGAAGGAGCTCACCGCCGAGCTGCCCGGCTCTGTGAACTTCATGATGGATGTCTCCGACGACGCCCAAGTGAAGATGGGCTTTGATCATCTCCAATCCCAATTCGGCAAGCTCGACTTCCTCGTCCACGCCGTTGCCTATGCCCCCCGCCAGGCTCTGGAAGGCGATTTCGTTTCTACCAGCCGGGACGATTTCCGCATCGCCCTCGACGTGAGCGCATACAGCCTGCCGGTGCTGGCCCATGCCGCCCAACCCCTCATGACCGAAGGTGGTTCCATCGTGACCCTCTCCTACCTCGGTGCTGAACGCGTCATGCCCAACTACAACGTCATGGGCGTGGCGAAGGCGGCTCTGGAGAGCAGCGTGCGCTATCTCGCCTCGGATCCCGGCCAACACGGGATCCGTGTGAACGCTCTCAGCGCTGGCCCGATCAAGACTCTCGCGAGCGCAGGCATCGGCGGTTTCTCCAGCATCCTCGAGCACCACCGCACCAAGGCACCTCTCCGCAAGCTCGTGGAGCTCGAGGAGGTGGCCGACGGTGCGCTGTTCCTGCTCTCGCCCATGGGGCGCGGCGTGACGGGCCAGACCATCTATGTGGATGGCGGCTACAACATCATGGCGATCTGAGCGAGCGCGGCGAGATCTGCGATCTTCTCAAACTGCACGAAGGACCCCGTCAGGGGCCCTTCGTGCAGTTTGTGGGTGAAGAAGAGGCGTGCGCCATCAACGGCTCAGACTGCCCATAAGGGCTTCTGGATAGCGGGTACCCGCGGCTGCGCCGGGCGCGAAGATCGTGTCGAGCTGCTCGCGCTCTTCCGCGGAGAGATCCACTTCCGCCGCGGAAACGTTTTGTTCGAGGTAAGCGCGGCGCTTAGTGCCGGGAATAGGCACAATGTCGGATCCCTGGTGCAGCAGCCACGCGAGGGCGAGTTGGGCCGAGGTGACGCCTTTGACCTGGGCCATCGCCTCCAGGGCCTCCACCAGGCGGAGGTTCGCCTCGAAGTTCTCGCCCTGGAATCGCGGGTTCTGTTTGCGCCAATCGCCATCGGCCAGCTGGTCCGCTTTGGTGAAGGCGTGGGCGAGGAATCCGCGTCCCATGGGGCTATAGGCCACAAGTCCAATGCCTAGCTCGCGCAGCACCGGAAGCACCTCCGATTCCATATCCCGGGTCCACAGCGAGTATTCGCTTTGGACGGCACTGATGGGGTGCACAGCATGGGCCCGGCGGATGGTGTTGGGCCCGGCTTCGGAGAGGCCGAGGTAGCGCACCTTCCCGGCTTGCACGAGTTCAGCCATGGCCCCAACGGTCTCCTCGATGGGCACTTCGGGGTCTACCCGGTGCTGGTAATAAAGATCGATGGTCTCGATGCCTAGACGCTTGAGCGAGGCTTCACAGGCCGAGCGCACGTAATCGGGGCGGCCGCAGAGGCCGCGCACGCTAGCATCTTCCGGGTCGCGCACGACGCCGAACTTAGTGGCGAGCACCACCTCGCTCCGGCGGCCCTTCATAAAGCGACCGAGCAGCAGCTCGTTGGTGAAGGGACCGTAGATATCGGAGGTGTCGAAGAGGGTGACGCCCAGATCTAAGGCTCGGTCGAGGGTGGCCAGGGCCTCTGCCTCGTCGATGGCGCCATAGAACTCGGACATGCCCATGCAGCCGAGGCCGAGGGCGGACACCTGGAGGCCCTGGGAACCGAGGGATCGCGTCTTCATATGAACTCCTTTAGTTAGATGTTTACGTTCACGTAAGAATTAAATCTAACGTGAACGTAAAGGTTGTCAAGAGCCCGCCTCAGGCCATGCTCTCTTCGCGGAGCTCCTTGGCCTTAGCGTTTGGCTTTCCGCTCCAGGTCGCGGATGTAGTCCTTCACGCGGGCAATGCCGTCCTGCAGGTCGCGCCTGAACGTTTGGAGAGATGCAAGTTGGGCCTCAGTCTCCTTGAGGTGCTTTTCCAACATGGCGAGGGTCGCGCGCTTGCCGGTGAGGCCGCTGGGATCGGCGTTGTAATGGGGGATCAGCTCCGCGATCTCCTCTAAGGAGAGGCCCAGGCGTTTGAAAGCGTCGATCTTCTGCAGGCGGGCGAGGGCTTCCTCGCCGTAGTAGCGGAAGCCAGAAGCTTTGCGCTCGGTGGGTTCGAGCAGGCCCAGATCTTCGTAGTAGCGCAGGGTGCGCGGGGTGACGCCGGCCTTTTCGGCCAGCTCGCCGATGCGGTAGCGCGGGGCGGCCTTTTTCATGCGCCTTTCAACTCCTTCAGTGTCTCCATCACCTCATCCACATGCCCCTTCACGCTCACCTTGGGCCATACGTGGCGGATGACGCCCTTGGGATCGATGAGGAAGGTGGAGCGGATGATGCCTTCCACTTCTTTGCCGTACATCATCTTCTTCCCGAAGGCGCTGAGGGCTTTCAGAAGGGCGGTCTCCGGATCGCTGAGGAGGCGGAAGGGGAGCTCCTGCTTGGTGATGAAGTTCTGATGGCTCTTCAGGGAGTCGCGGGAGATGCCGTAGACCTGGGCGCCGAGCTTCTTCACGCGGGCGAAGTTGTCGCGGAAATCGCAGGCCTCCGTCGTGCAGCCGGGCGTGCTGTCCTTGGGGTAGGCATAGAGCACGGTCCACTTGCCTTGGAAGTCCTTGTCGGTGATGGTGACGCCTTGATCATCCGACAGGCTGAAAGAAGGAATGGGTTTGCCAACGAGGCTCATGGGCGCGTCTCCGGGGTGCATGTCCATGCTAGGACGAGCACGGTGCCAAGGGCAGCCCAACCAAGAGGCGTTGAATCTGTGGAAAGTCTGGGCAGCTCTTCTTGAAGCAATCGCCCAAGGGTGTCGGTGCCAGGCCCCGGCCCAAGCCCCAAGGCGCGCAGCGTCGCTTCGGCCCACAAGGCGCCTAGCCAAGCGGTAGGGAGCAACAACACACTGCGCTCCCAGGCCCAGGGAGCCCAACGACGCGCTCGGGAAGAGAGGGACGAGCCCATGAGCCGCTCAGATTTCCACGCGGGGCTGATGCGCAGTCCATCCACATGAATCGCCAAGGGCGGCGTGAGATGAAGGCCGAGGAAAAGACTGAGCAGCACTCCCAATCCCACCCAGCCAAAGGGTCCCACGGCAGCGGCCAGTGGCAGCAGCAAAAGCAAGGGAGGGATGCGGCGGAGGGCGGAAGCAAGATGACGGAGGGCGGGAGCGCCTGAGGCGAGCAGGAATCCTAGGGCCAAGGCGAGCAGCGCACAGGCCGACGCGAAGCCCGTGCTGCGCAGGGCGCCTACCGCCAGGCGCAGGAGGCCATCGCGGCCGAGGAGATCGGTCCCCAACGGATGGGCCCAGGAAGGCGACTGGCCGCCTCGAAAAGGATCGAGGGCGGGCTCGGGGAGCCACAACGCCAAGAGTGCGAGCAAACGCCACTTCATGCGTTTCCTCCCGATGACGTGGGCGATTCTTCAGCATCGGGGGCCAGCAGATGCAAGGCTGCGAAGGCCGCGATCCACACCCAGAGGCCCACGCGATCGTGGCGAGTGAAGCGGGCGGACCAATCCAGCCCGAGACCCGGCACTCCCAGGAGCGATTCGAGAATAAGGGTGCCCGTGATCCATAGCGGAAAACGCACGGCGATCCATCGTCCCAAGAGATGCCTTAGTGCGAGTCTGCGGCTGCGTTGGATCGCCGCGGCCCCCCAGGCTGTGGGGAAGGGTGATTCCGCAGGCAGCGCGCTGCACAGCCAGCGCACTTCGGCGGGGCCCATGGCGAGGAGAAAGGCGAGGCCCAGGGCCAGGCGTCCTGGCGGCCCCCACGTTCCGGGCCAGAGGGCGATGAGGCATCCGCCCCAAAAGAGCTCAGGGGGCGTTTCGAGGATCGCGAGCCACCGACGCCGCGCGAGATTCGGCCCGCCCAAGGCCGCGAGACTGGCGACGCCGAGGATCAAGAGCGCCGCGACGAGGGCACTGGTGAGCAGCGCGGCGGCGGGGAAGCTTGGCGGTTGGGGCGTGTGTAGAGATGGGGGAGGACGAAACGCCACCAGGAGCGCCGCACCGCTCCACAGGGCGAGGGCGGGCAGCCGGCGCTTCAGTGCCAACGCCAACCGGCGGGCCCAGGCGTGCTGAAGTAGAACCCCACGGGACTCGGGATCACCTCCAGGCGCTGATGCACCCACACCACGCTGTGGTAGTCGAGGATGGGCAGTGATGTGAGTCCGGCGGCCCAGCGCGCTTCGAGCAGAGACCAGGCGGGGGCGTGCGGGCTATCCAGAGCCTTGAGCAGCGACGCCACCGAAGGATCTTTGAATCCGCCGAAGTTGTAGGGCCCTGCGGGATCCACGAGATCCAGGATGGACCAGGGGTGCGGATCAAAGGTGGCGACGGCGCAGGCCAAATCGAATTGGCCTTCCATGAGGCGCTTTTCCAGGATCTCTGGCGCCAAAGGCTGAAGACGCAGGGTGACGCCGTCCTTCGTGGCGCGTGCGGCGAGGGCCTGAAGCTGGGCCTCCATGGCGCCATCCCCGCCGGGATAGATGAGCTCGTGATCCCCAAAAGCGGAGGTAGGAGCGTCGAGGGAGCGCGGTTTGAATCCCAGGGCCGCGGGCCACAGCCCTTGGCTCGTGGAGGCCGCTGAGCCCAGGAGGTGAGGCGGGAAGGCATCCTTCCGCCAGCGGCCTACCCAGCGAAGAGGTTCGGATCCGGTGTGGCTCCAGATGATGAGTTGGCCGGGCAGAGTTTGAGTAATCTGCCGGTACCCCGCAGGTGGCGCGCCTTGGACTCGGAGGGGCGGCACGCCCAAGTGCAGCCAGCCCTTTTGAAGGGCCTGAAGGATGGCTTGGGCATCGCCGAGGATGCGGAAGTGGAAGCCCTCGATCTTCGGGCTCAGGAAATGGGCCCGGCGCTTGAGATGCCACTCGCCGCCCCCGCTGCGGTCCAATTGAAAGGGACCGCTGCCTTCGGCAGGATGCCCCGAGCGGGTGATGGGGATGGTGGCGAGCTCCCGCAGCAGACGCTCCGGCGGCTTGCCGTGCCGCACCACCACTTGGCCCGCTTGGATAGAGATGGTGCAGCCCTGCAGGAGCTGGCGCTTCACCGGGCTGGCTTTGGGATCGGAAAGCAAGGTCTGGAAGGTCCACCGCACATCTTCGGGGAAGACCCGATGTCCACCGGCGAAGGTGGCGTCCTTGCGCAGGGTGAAACGCACCTCGCCGGGCCTTACCTCCCAGGCCTTCGCTAAACGCGCCACGAGGTTCCCATGGGTGTCGGTGCCGACAAGCGCATCCCCGCAAAGGAATTGAAGCATCCGCTGATCTGGCCCCTCGCCGTTGATGAAATTCAAAGGGCCCGGGTCCATGGCGAAACTGTCTTCCACGACGGGTCCGGAGGGGCCCGGCGATTGTGCGGAGAGCGGCGTGAGTGCGGCGATCCCCATAAGACCGAGGCCGCAGCATAAAGTGGCCGCGCGCAGAGTCCCCCAAACGTTGGCGCAGGGGAAGGGCGCCGCATAACGGGGCGGGAGCCGGTGCATACGACCTCACGAGGATGCTTGATGGCATCTTCGCCCCAGGGGCGAAGTTGGGCAAGAGGCGCTGGTACCCTGAGGCCATGTCAGTGTCGCAACAGGGATCCGGGGCGCTTTGGTGGTGGAAGCTCTTCAAGCCACACCGTCCTATGTTGCTGCGCGGTCTCGCGGCCACGCTGCTCTGCAGCCTCGCGGCTGCCTTTGTGCCTCACCTCTCTGGGCGGGCGGTGCACGCGCTGGAGCTGCACCAATTCGGTTTGAGCCGGGTCTACCTTCTGTGGATGCTCGGGGCCACGCTGTTGGCGGGCATTGGTCGGTATTTCATGCGCAACTTGCTCATCGGGCTATCCCGAGAGATCGAGCGGGAGCAGCGGGGAGAACTCTTCAGTTTCCTTTTGACGAAGCCTCAGGCCTTTTACGACCGGCAGCGTGTGGGCGACCTCATGTCCCGCACGGGCGATGATGTGAGCACCGTGCGCATGGCCACGGGGCCGGGGCTCATGAGCGTGCTTCAGACGGCGAGCATTCTGCCCATCACCCTCGGGCTCATGCTCCATACGAGCCCGAAACTCACCCTCGCGGTGATGGTCCCCTTCCTCTTCCTCGCCGTGGGCTTCTACTTCATCGGGCAGATGAGCCACAAGGTGCAGCAGAAGATGCAGCTCGCCTTTTCCGATCTCTCCACGTTCAGTCACGAGACCATCCAGGGTGAAAAGGTGGTGCAGGCCTTTGGGCTGGAAGAGGCGAGGGTCTCGCGGTTCCTCCACCTCAGCCGGCGCCACGCCCGGTTGAGCATGAAGCAGACCATGCTGTTTAGCGCTTATGCTCCCATGGCCATGTTCATTGGTGGGTTGAGCGCTTTGGTGCTGGTGGCCTTCGGCGGGTCTCTCGTCACCAAGGGGCAGCTCTCCTTGGGGGATCTCACAGCGTTCACGGGTTACCTGGTGACTCTCGCCTGGCCGGTGATGAGTCTGGGGTGGTCGGTGAATCTGTTCCAACGAGGTTTGGCGGGCCAACAGCGCATGGATGAGCTCATGGCAGCGCCTGAGGCGGATCTGCCGCCCTTGAGTGTCGTGGAGAGCTCCCCAGGCCCCGCAGCCCTAGAGCTCCATGGCGCTGCCCATACCTTTGAGGGAGGGCGCGGCGTAGGGCCCCTGGACCTGAGCCTTGCCCCGGGAGAGAGCTTGGCGGTACTCGGCGGCATCGGCAGCGGCAAATCCACGCTGCTTCAAGTGATGGCGGGGCTGAGGGAGCCGAGCGCGGGCGCCCTGACGTTGGATGGGTCTCCCCTGAACCATGAGCGGCTGCGCGAGCATTGGGCCGGGCTTGGCTGGGTGCCCCAAGAAGCCTTCCTCTTCAGCGACACCCTGCGCGCCAACCTCGCCATGGGCCGTCCGGACGCGATGGACGAGGAGCTTTGGGACATTGCGCGTGTCGTGACGTTGGATGATCTCATTCGGCGCCTTCCCCAAGGGCTGGATACGGTGGTAGGGGAACGGGGCGTCATCCTCTCGGGCGGCGAACGTCAACGCACCGCCTTGGCCCGTGCGCTCCTTCGTAAGCCGCGCCTGCTGTTGCTGGATGACTGCCTCTCGGCGGTGGATGCGGAGACGGAAAGCCGCATCCTGGAAAACCTCCGCGTGTTCCTCGGCCGCAGCACGCTGGTGCTGGCCACCCATCGCGTCTTTGTCGGCGAGCTCTGCGATCGCGTGATGGTGCTGGAAGAAGGCCAAGTGGTTCAGCTCGGCCGGCCCGAAGAGCTGGGGCAGCAGTCGGGCGCATTTGCACGCCTCAAGCGATTGCAGAGCCTAGAGCGCGAGCTGGTGGGGGGCTGATGCGCCACGTCTGGATCCTGCTCAGTCTGGCTTTCCAGATGATGGTGCTCCGTGCTGATTCCTTGGAGCCGGGCCGGCTCCATCCCAAGGTTGTGTGCGAGACGGACCGGCAGTTCAGCTTCGCTCTCTACCTTCCTAAGGGCTACCGCGAAGATCGCGTGTGGCCCGTGATGTTTTGCTTCGCACCCGATGGGGATGGTGCGGAGCCCGTGCGGCGGTTTCAGGCCGCTGCTGATCGTTTCGGAGTGGTCCTCCTCGGGTCGAACGATTCTCGCAACGGATCTCTCCGCCCGGCCCTCCGGGCGCAGGAGGTAATGTGGGAAGAGGCAAAGCGCCGGTTCAAGATGGATCCTAAGTGCAGCTTCGCCACCGGGTTTTCAGGCGGTGCCCGTATGGCGCTTCGGATGGCCCTCTCGCATCCTGGGCATTTCGCGGGCGTGGCATCTATCGGGGCCTTCTATCCTGGAACGAAGGTCCTGACTGGTGGGAGCGGGCTTGCCTATGCTCTCGTTGCAGGGTTCGATGATTTCCTGCACTTCGAGCTGATGGATGCACGTGAAGATCTGACTCGCCGCGGTTGGCCTGTCTGGGCTGAGCGCTATCCTGGGCCGCACTCTTGGGCGCCGGAAACGGTATGCACTCGAGCGCTCACGTTCCTCGTATTACAGGCGAGTAAGCGAGGGCTAATGCCTATCGACCCTGCGAAGGAGGCTGATTTTCTGAAGGAGGCCAAGGCGCATGCGAAGGCACGAGAGGAGGAAGGTGAGCTACTCGAAGCCGCTCGATTGTGGGAGGACTTGGTTGGGCTCACGAATGGCGAAATTCGTGAGCCCTGTCTCAAAGAGGTTTCGCGAATCAAGGCACTTCCAGCTTGTGCCCAAGAGCGAGATGCCGAATCCAAGGGAAGGGCCCTTCAGGAGGAGCTAGAGGCCGGGCGTGGGCGGCCCGACTGGCAGGCATCACTTGAAAAACTTGCGGCGCAACCTCGGCCAACTGGAGCTTGGGGGCACTCGGTGGCTCGGGCTCTGAATCAAGAGGCCGCGCTGTTTCACGAGGTTGGCTTCGAGGCGGTGCGTATAAAGGAATGGCCAAAGGCTCGGCGAGCTTTTGAGTCGATGGCCATCCTTTCACAGGGGAATCCCATGCCCCTCGTGATGGCAGCTCAATGTGCTGGGCATGTTGAAGACTGGGAAGGCGCCCTCGTGCTACTTACCAGAGCAGAGGCGGCAGGCTATCGAGAAGCAGATTTTCTCGAAAGTGCACCGGCTTTCGCCAAGCTCAAATCGGATCCGCGGTTTCAAGCCCTATTGGGGCGGTTGCGAGGCACGTCAAAACAGTGATCAGGCGCCTTCGCGGAAGGTCACCTTATTGATTTCGGCGAAGGTGGTCATGCCTAGGCGCACCTTCTCCAGTGCGCTTTCACGAAGGCTCTGCATGCCCGCGCGGCGAGCGGCGGCCTTGATCTCGCGAAGGCCGGCCTGGGCGGTCATGAGTTCGCGCATCTCGTCGTTCATGCCGAGGAACTCGATGATGGCCTGGCGGCCGCGGTAGCCGCTGCCCTGGCAATCCACGCAGCCGACCTTTTGGAAGAAGGTGCCGCTGCGCGCCCATGCGAGATCCATTCCGTTCTCTTCCAATTCTTGAGCGGAAGGCGTGTGGGGCTTCTTGCACTTGGGGCAGAGCACTTTCACGAGGCGCTGGGCGAGCACGCAGTTCAGCGCGGAGACGAAGTTGTGGATGGGCACGCCCATGTGCTCGAAGCGGCCGAGCACGTCGAAGACGTTATTGGCGTGCACCGTCGTGAAGACGAGGTGGCCCGTGAGGGCGGACTGGATGGCGATCTGCGCCGTCTCGGGGTCGCGGATTTCGCCGACGAGGATCTTATCGGGGTCGTGACGCAGGATCGAGCGTAGGCCCAGCGCGAAAGTGAGGCCTTTCTTCTCGTTTACGGGGATTTGAGTGACGCCTTCGAGCTGGTACTCGACGGGATCCTCGATGGTGATGATCTTGTCCTCGGGATTGCGGATCTCGCTGAGGATGGCGTAGAGCGTCGTCGTCTTACCCGAACCCGTGGGGCCGGTGACGAGGAACATGCCGTAGGGCTCTTTGGCGAAGCGCCGCAGCTTGTTGAGCTCGTGCTGGCTGAAGCCGAGGATGTCGAGCGAGAGCTTGCTGAACTCCTCGCTGAGGTTCTCCTTGTCGAGAATACGGATGACCGCGTCCTCGCCGTGGATGGTGGGCATGATGCTCACGCGGAAGTCGATGGCGCGGCCGCGCACCTTCAGCTTGAAGCGGCCGTCCTGGGGTTTGCGCTTCTCCGCGATGTCGAGCTCGCTCATGACCTTGATGCGGCTCACGATGGGTGAGGCGAAGCGCTTATCGATGGGATCGGCTGCGGGGTAGAGGCTGCCGTCGATGCGGTACTTGATCTGGAAACCGGCGCCTGTCGTCTCCATGTGGATATCTGAGGCGCGGCGCTGAAGGGCGTTGAAGATGGTCGTGTCGACGAGGCGGATGATGGGGGCTTCGTCCTTATCCGTGAGGCGCTCGAGATCGAGCACTTCCTCGTCGAGATCCTCTTCACGAAGGACCTGGACCTTGAGGGCTTCGCCGGCCTCATCTAGGACCTTTTGGCCCGATTCCGACTTTTTCAGCACCTCCTGGATTTGGGCCTGGGGGGCGCCGCAGATCCTGAGGGGGCGCTTGAGCTGCATGCGCAGCAGATCCTGGGCGTGGATATCCAGCGGATCGGCCATGGCGATCCAAAGCACGCCCTCCTTCTCCTGCACGGGGACGAAATGCAGGCGCAGCATGAGCTCCAGGGGCAGCGCCTGGAAGAGCGCAAAGTCCACGGGCTCTCGGGTGAGGTCCAACGTGGGGTAGAGCTCCCGCGGAGGATGAATAAGGGTGGCATCGCCGGGAGCGGGCATTTCGGGGGACATGGCTTGATCCTAGCGGAGTTTCGGCGGTGATCGGAATTGGACAGGTCCGCCCTTGATGGCATCAGGTGAAGACCAATCGTTGACCCGGTTGTGACTCAAGTCTCAGAATGAAAGACGCTCTGCCGGAGGGTCCATGCAAGGGTATGCCCCAATTCTGCTCTTGGTTCTGATTGCCATCGCGATGCCGGTGGCGGTGTGGACTTTGAGCCGCCTCCTCCGCCCCAACTTCCCCAATGCGAATAAGTACACGGTGTACGAGTGCGGCATCACGCCCACCACGGATGCCCGTGAAAAGTTCTCGGTCCGCTACTACCTGGTGGCGGTCATGTTCCTCGTCTTCGACGTGGAAACCGTCTTCCTCTACCCCTGGGCGGTCCAGTTCAAGGAGCTGGCCGTTTTCGGTCTGGTGGAGATGGGCATCTTCTTGTTCTTGCTGCTGCTTGGATACGGCTACATCTGGTCCAAGGGCGCCCTCACCTGGGAGTAGTGCGATGAGCGTGCTGAACCAACCCACCGCCCTGGAGCACATCCTCATCACCACGAAAGTGGAGAAGGTCGTGAACTGGGCCCGGGCCTCCAGCGTGTGGCCCATGACCTTCGGTCTCGCCTGCTGCGCCATCGAGATGATGGCCGCCGGTGCCTCCAAGTTCGACTTCGACCGCTTCGGCGCCGGCATCTTCCGCGCCACGCCCCGTCAGAGCGATCTGATGATCGTCGCCGGCACCGTCACCTACAAGATGGCGCCCGTGATCAAGAAGCTCTACGACCAGATGCCCGAGCCCAAGTGGGTCATCGCGATGGGCAGCTGCGCCACGGCCGGCGGCCCCTTCGATAGCTATCACACGATCCAGGGCGTCGACAAAATCGTGCCTGTCGATGTGTACATCCCCGGCTGCCCTCCGCGGCCTGAATCCCTCATCTACGGCTTCCTGAAGCTGCAGGACAAGATCATGACCTCCAGCATGGCTGACCGCTACGCGGAGATCTTCGAGGCGGTGGGCTGATGGCGATCACCAAGGTCTGGATCGAAGAAGGCTGCATCGTCTGCAACGCCTGCGAGGCGGAGTGCCCCGACGTCTTCCACGTCACCGCGGACAGCTGCCACATCAAGGCGGATAGCCGCGTCGATGGCGCCGAGAATGAGAACCGCGATGGCAAATCCCCGCTGAAGGCGGATCTGCAGCGCTCCTTGGAAGACAGCATCGTGGCCGCCGCCGCCGGCTGCCCCGTGAGCGTCATCGTCTACGAGCAGGTGGCCAACGCGCCGGAGGCTCCCAAGGCCGAAGCGCCCGCCGCCCCTGCGCCGGAGCCCGTAAAGGCCCCCGAGCCTGTGGCCGTTGCCGCTCCCGTTGCGGAAGCCCCGAAGGCTGAGGCTCCCAAGGCCGCCGCCTCCGATGCGCCCCGCATCACCAAGGTGTGGATCGAGGAAGGCTGCATTGTCTGCAACGCCTGCGAGGCGGAGTGCGGCGATGTCTTCCACGTCACGGCTGATAGCTGCCACATCAAGGCCGATAGCCGCGTGGACGGTGTCGAGAACGAGAACCGCGCCGGCAAGTCCCCCCTCAAGGGTGATCTGGGCGTAAACCTCTTCGCCAAGATCGTGGCCGCCGCCGCGGGCTGCCCTGTGGACGTCATCAAATACGAAGGCACCGGCGTCGCTGCTGCGCCTGCGAAGGCCGCCGCTGCTGCGGATGCTGATGCTGATGCCGGCCCCTACGTCTGGGACATGAAGGCCGCGCCTAACCGCCAGGTCGTTGCCCCCAAGACGGCGCCCCTGCCGAGCTTTAAGGCCTACCAGGTCGAAGTCGCTGCCCAGTTTGCCGCCGACGAAGCCAAGTACCAGAAGGCCCTCGCCGATTACGAAGTGGCCAAGGCGAAGGCCGCCGAAGAAGGCAAGCCCGAGCCCAAGGCGCCCGTGCGCTCCGCCGCTAAGAAGGATGAGAACGACGTCGTCACGCCCTTCCCTCAGGAAGCCAAGGACGCCGATCTCCTCTTCCTCGCCGAGCAGCTGGGCGACAAGGTCGAAGAGATCTTCGAGCAGGCCGGCGAACTCGTCTGCCAGGTGAAGAAGGAAGCGATCATCGAGGTGCTGCACCTCTGTAAAGAGCGCCCCGAGCTGAAGTACGAGATGCTCGCGGATCAGGCTGCCACGCACTATCCCGCGGCCAAGGACTTCGCCTTCTCCGTGGTGTACCACCTCACGTCGCTGAGCCGTCGCAAGCGCCTGCGTCTGCGCATCCTCGTGCCCGAGGGTTTCGAGGTGCCCAGCGCCTGCGGTCTCTACCCCTCCGCCAACTGGATGGAGCGCGAGATCTACGACATGCTCGGCATCCGCTTCACGGATCACCCGGATATGACGCGCATCCTCTGCCCCGAGGATTGGGAAGGGTTCCCCCTCCGCAAGGAGTACCCCACCCTGGGCCTCGGTCAGCGCGATATCGATTTCCGCGAAGACCGCTCCGGTGTGCTCATGCGCATGGCCATGGAAAAGGCCGGCAACATGGGCATCAATCTCACGATCCCCAAGGCTGAGTAGGAGCACTCCATGTTCAAGAACGAGGAAATGGAGATCAATCTCGGACCGCAGCACCCGTCCACCCATGGCGTGCTCCGAGTGAAGCTGCGGCTCGACGGCGAGACCGTCACCCATTGCTATCCCGTCATCGGCTACCTGCATCGCGGCGTCGAGAAGATCTGTGAGAACAAGACCTTCTTCCAGGGCCAGGTGTGGACCGACCGCATGGATTACGTGGCGGCCGTGAGCAACAACCTGGGCTGGGCCGAGGGCGTGGAAAAGCTCTTCGGCATCCAGGTGCCGCGCCGCGCGCACTACGTCCGCACCATGCTCACCGAGCTCAACCGAATCAGCTCCCACCTGTTGTGGCTCGGCACGCACGCGCTGGACATCGGCGCCATGACGGTCTTCCTCTACGCCTTCCGCGAACGTGAGCAGGTGCTCGATATCTTCGAGTCCTTCTGCGGCGCGCGTTTGACGACGACGGCCTTCCGCATCGGCGGCCTGCGCGAGGACATCCCTCCCGGATTCATCAAGCAGGTGCAGGCCTTCCAGGATCGTTTCCTCGCGTGCGTCGACGAGTACGAGACGCTGCTCACCGAGAACCGCATCTGGAAGAAGCGCACCATTGGTGTCGCTCCGATCTCTGCCGAAGATTGCATCGCCCTCGGCGTAACGGGCCCCGTGCTCCGCGCAGCCGGCGTGCCCTACGACATCCGCAAGGCCTTCCCCTACGCGGCCTACAGCGAGATGAAGTTCGAAGTGCCCACCCAGACCGCGGCCGACACTTACGCCCGGTACCAGGTGCGCCTCGAAGAGATGCGCCAGAGCCACAGCATCATCCAGCAGTGCATCGACGGCCTGCCTGAAGGCCCCGTGATGGCGAAGATCCCCAAGGTGCTGAAGAGCGAAGTGGGCGAGGTCTACCACGCCATCGAAGCGCCCAAGGGCGAACTCGGCTACTACCTGGTAGGCGAGAAGGGTGCGGGCAACCCGTACCGCTTCCACGTGCGGGCACCGTCGTTCATCAATCTGCAGGCCCTCCCCAAGATGACCGAAGGCCGCCTGCTGGCCGACGTGATCGCCGCCATCGGAACCCTCGACGTCGTCCTCGGCGAAGTGGACCGCTAAGGGAACGGAATGACCATGCCAATGACCCTGACCCAAACCGTCGTGGTGGCCCTGATCCAGATCGCGGCGTTGCTCGCCGTGATCATGGCGGTGGTGCCCATCCTCACCTTCGCCGAGCGCAAAGTGATCGCTTACGTGCAGGTGCGCCTCGGCGCCACCCGCATCGCCGGCGGCCGCGTAGGCATCACCGGCCTGCTTAACCGCGGCATGTGGAGCCTGGGCAAGCTGCCCGTGCTTTCCATCCTCCGCGGTCTCCCTGTGTTCGCCGCGGACGGCCTCAAGCTCGTCACGAAGGAAGACATCATCCCTGAAAAGGCCGACAAGGCCGTCTTCATCCTGGCCCCCATCATCTGCATGGTGCCGGCCTTCGCGGTGTTCGCGGCCATCACATTCTTCCCCGGCAACCTTGGCCACTTCCCCGCGAGCTTCCCCATCGTGGGCGGCCTGCCCATCACCGGTTATCTGACGGATATCAACGTCGGCCTGCTCTACATCCTCGGCGTCGCTTCCGTGGGCGTGTACGGCATCGTGCTCGGCGGCTGGGCTTCCAACTCCAAGTACCCGCTCCTCGGCGGCCTCCGTAGCGCGGCCCAGATCATCAGCTACGAGGTGCCCCTCACCTTGAGCCTACTGGCCGTCGTGGTGCTGGCCGGCACGCTGAACTTCCGCGAGTTGAGCGTGCGCCTCGCCACCCAGATGCCCTGGTATGCCTTCTTCCCGCTCTTCGTGGGCTTCTTCCTTTACACCACCTGCGGGTTTGCCGAAACGAACCGCGTGCCCTTCGACCTCGCCGAGGCCGAAACGGAGTTGGTGAGCGGTTTCCACACCGAGTACACGGGCATGAAGTTCGGTTGGTTCTTCCTGGCCGAGTACGCCAACATGATGGTCGTTTCGGCCATCGCGGCGGGCTTCTTCCTGGGCGGCCATTACCTGTTGCCCTTTGGATTGCAGAGCCTCCTGGTGAACGCCCTCGGCGCCAGCCACTGGATCAATCAGCCCAGCCTGCTCTTCTTCGTGGGCAAGGTGGCCTTCATTCTCTTCACCTTCCTGTGGGTGCGCGCCACGCTGCCCCGCTACCGCTACGACCAGCTCATGCACGTGGGTTGGAAGTGGCTCATCCCGGCCACCCTGGTGAACCTCTTCATCGCGGTCGCGGTGAAGCTGGCGATGTGAGGGAGATGATATGAACGCATTCCTTAAGACCCTCATTCCTTCCGACATCGCCGCGGGCCTCAAGCTCACCGGCAAGTACTTCGGCAAGGTCCTCTTTACGGCCAACCGCCGCAAGGTGCCCATGCACATCGTGGGCGAGTACCCCGAAGTGAAGGTGAAGCTGGCCCCCCGCTACCGCGGCCGCCTCATGATGCTCAAGGACGAGCAGGGCGAGATCAAGTGCGTGTGCTGCCTCGCCTGCGAGAAGATCTGCCCCACGCAGGTCATCACGATCATCAAGGGCAAGAAGGAAGGCCGCAAGACGCCTTTCCCCACCCGCTACGACTTCGAGATGGAGCGCTGCATCTTCTGCGAGTTCTGCGTGGAGAGCTGCGGTTTCGATTCGATCATCCTGAATCACCAGTTCGAGCTGGCCCACTACAACCGCGAAGACATGAGTATCGGCATGGAGGGGAGCGAGAACATGTTCTTGAACTCCAGCGTCGGCCATTTCTCCGTGGCGGATTGAGGAAGACTGCGATGGAAAACCTGCTCGCCTCCATTGGTCAGAATATGTTCGCGATCTTCGGCCTCATGGCCGTGGGGGGCGCCGCCTACATGGTGGCCTCCAAGACCGCGGTGCACAGCGTTCTGGCCTTCCTCTTCGCCATGCTCGGCATCGCCGGCTGCTTCCTTTCCCTGAACGCGGAGTTCCTGGGCATCGCCCAGCTCCTCGTCTACGCAGGCGGCATCGTGGTGCTCTTTCTCTTCGTCGTCATGCTCGTGGAAATGAGCAAGTTCAAGGAGAAGGGCGTCTTCCAGAGTCAGGCCAAGTTCGCGCTCCCCGCTGTGGGACTCGGCGTGCTGGTGATCGCCGGTGCCTTCCGCCAGGCCCTCTTCGGTGCTTCTGCCACCGAGGCCCTGACGCTGAAGCCCGAGATCGCCGTGGGCATCGACGTGGCCAAGAACAATGCCCAGGCCGTGAGCCGTGGCCTCTTCGCGGATTACCTGCTGCCCTTCGAGATCCTCAGCATCATCCTGCTGGTGGCCCTCGTCGGCGCGGTGGTGCTGGCCAAGACGGAGCGTGTGTGATGAATCCGAACGGCGTCCTCCTCATCAGCTTCCTCCTCTTCGCCATCGGTGTGACCGGCATCCTCGTGCGCCGCAACGCCCTGGTGATCCTCATGTGCGCCGAGCTCATGCTCAACGCCGCCAACCTCAACCTGATCGCCTTCGCGCGCCATTCCGGCTCTGTGAACGGCCAAGCCTTCGCCCTTCTGGTGATGGGCTTCGCCGCCGCGGAAGTGGCCGTGGGCCTCGCCCTCGTGGTGGCCCTGTACCGCAAGAAGGACACGGTCCAGGTGGACCAGATCGATTTGCTGAAGGGCTGAGGCAGACATGGAACACGCGATGATCCCAGCTTCGACGCACAGCAGCCTTCTTTGGCTGATCCCCTTCCTGCCGCTCTTCGGCTTCCTGATCAACGGCCTCACGGGCCGCAAGCTCAGGAACAACAAGGTGGTGAACCTCATCGCCCTCGGCTCCGTGGGCCTGGCCTTTATCCTGTCGGTGGTGCACTTCGCGCAGCTGATGGGCATGTCTGAGCACGGCCGCAGCCTGCACCAGAATCTCTGGACCTGGTTCAACGTGGGCGGCGCGCGGGTGAACGGCGGCCTCACCACCGCCACCGTGCAGTGGGCCTACAAGTTCGACGTGCTCAGCGGCTGCATGGCCCTGCTCGTCACGGGCGCGGGCTTCCTCATCCACCTGTTCAGCACCGGCTACATGGCGGATGAGCAGAAGGATTTCCGCTACTACCGCTTCATGGCCTACCTGAACCTCTTCGTGTTCAGCATGCTCAACCTCGTCCTGGGCGCCAACATCATGATGATGTTCCTGGGCTGGGAGGGCGTGGGCCTCTGCTCCTACCTGCTCATCGGCTTTTACTTCGATAAGACCTACGCCGGCGACGCCGCGAAGAAGGCCTTCGTCACCAACCGCGTGGGCGACTTCGGCTTCATGCTGGGCTTCTTTCTGATGTTCATGGTCTTCGGAAGCCTGGACTACGACACGCTCTATGGTTCGGCCCGCGCCATCAGCGCGATGAAGGCGATCACCCTCTTCGGCTACACCGCCGCGCCGACCTTCTGGTTCAACGTCATCGGCTGCTGCCTCTTCGTGGGCGCCGCGGGTAAGTCGGCTCAGATTCCGCTCTACGTGTGGTTGCCTGACGCCATGGCCGGTCCGACGCCGGTGTCCGCCTTGATCCACGCGGCCACCATGGTGACCTCGGGCCTCTACATGATCACCCGCCTGAACTTCATCTACATCCAGGCGCCCATCGCCTCGGACGTAGTGCTGTTCGTCGGCTCGCTCACGGCCCTCTTCGCCGCGAGCATGGGCACTGCCCAGTACGACATTAAGAAGGTGCTGGCCTACTCCACCGTGTCCCAGCTGGGCTTCATGTTCATGGGCATGGGCGCGCAGAGCTATACGGCCGGCATGTTCCACGTCTTCACCCACGCCTTCTTCAAGGCCAGCCTCTTCCTTGGTTCGGGCGCCGTCATCGCCGCCTGCCACCATGAGCAGGACATGCGGAACATGGGCGGCCTGAAGAAGTACATGCCCATCACCTTCGCGTCGATGGGCCTGGCGACGCTGGCCATCAACGGCATCTTTCCCTTCTCGGGCTTCTTCTCGAAGGACGAGATCCTGTGGAAGGTCTTTGAGAAGTGGTACGCCGGCGGCACCTACAGCGGCGGCGGCTTCTACCTGATGTGCTGGCTCATGGGCCTCATGGGCGCGGCCTTCACCGCGTTCTACATGACTCGCCTCATGATCATGACCTTCTTCGGCAACTACCGCGGCGCGGGAGACGATCCCCACGGCCTCACGGTGCCCTCCGAAGCGCACCACGGCGATGACCACGGACACGACGACCATGGCCACGGCCATGACGACCACGCCCATGCGCATGCCCACGCCGATCATCACGACGACCACGGCCATGACGATCATGGACACGGCGACCACGGTCACGGCCCCAGCGAAGTGAGCTGGAACATGTGGCTGCCGGTGGCAGTCCTCGCTGGTCTGGCAGTGGTGGGTGGTTTCCTGAACGTGCCTCACAGCCTCTCTGGCATCGGTGTCCTCGGTGTCGAGAACTTCAGCCGCTGGATCGAGCCGATCCTCTATCAGGTGCAGGCACCCCATCACGGTGCTCACGCGGCTCCGGCTATCGAGTACTACCTGATGATCTTCGCCAACGTCTGGGCCGGCGGCGCCATGCTGCTCGCCATCTGGATGTACGGCATGGATCCCAGCTGGAGCAAGGCGAAGGCCTTCGTGGCGCGCTTCCCCCAGGTCTTCGAGTGGGTCAACGCCAAGTACTACGTGGATGAGTTCTACGACGCCATGATCATCGAGCCCATCAAGCGCCTTTCCGCGCAGCTGTGGAGCTTCGACACGTGGGTGGTGGACGCCATCATCAACGGCGCCGCGCGCTTCTCCGTGCTCTGGGCCGAAGCCAGCTTCTGGTTCGACGCCAAGATCGTGGACGGCAGCGTGAATCTGGTGGCCTGGGTGAACCAGCAGGGGGCCAACGGCCTCCGCACGCTGCAGAGCGGCCGGGTTCAGAACTACGCTTTCGTCATGTTCCTCGGCTTCCTTGTCCTCGCCTTCTGGAAATTTCTCGCCTGATTTGATGTCGTTTCGAAACGGTAGGAGTCCCCATGCTCTTTAACGCCACCTTCCAGATGCTGCTGGTCACCTTCCTCCCGGTGATCGCTGCGCTTCTGCTCATCTTCGTCCCCAAGGAGAAACGCAAGATCTTCGAATGGGGATCGCTTGCGGCCATGATCGTCAGCTTCCTGCTGAGCATGCCCTTCTTCTTCGCCTACAAGAACACCGCTGACGTGCAGTGGGCCCAGGCCTGGCCCTGGATCGACGCGCTGGGCGTGAAGTTCAGCGTGGGCATGGACGGCATCAGCCTCCTGCTCTGGCTGCTGACCACCTTCATCGGCCCCATCGCGGTGCTGTGCTCGTGGGAATCCATCCAGGAGCGCCAGAAGGAGTACTACATCTGGATGCTCGTGCTGCAGACGGCCATGCTCGGCGTCTTCATCACGCAGGACATGTTCCTCTTCTACCTGTTCTGGGAAGTGATGCTCGTGCCGATGTACTTCCTCATCGGCATCTGGGGTGGCCCGCAGAAGCTCTACGCCGCGATCAAGCTCTTCCTCTACACCTTGGCCGGCTCCGTGCTGATGCTCGTGGGCATCCTCGCCATCTACTTCCTCCAGAAGAAGGTGATGGGCCACTACGACTTCTCCATCGCTTCCTTCCACGCCATGGCGCCCTACATCGCGCAGCAGACCAAGAACTGGCAGATCCTCGTGGGTCTGGCCTTCTTCGTCGGCTTCGCCATCAAGGTGCCGATGTTCCCCTTCCACACCTGGCTGCCTGATGCGCACGTGCAGGCCCCCACGGCCGGTTCCGTCATCCTCGCCGGCATTCTGTTGAAGATGGGTACCTACGGCTTCATCCGCTTCCTCCTGCCCATCCTGCCGAACGCGACCAAGGAGCTGATGCCCTGGTTCCTCGCTCTGGCCCTTATCGGCATCGTGTACGGCGCCCTCGTCGCCATGATCCAGAAGGATATGAAGAAGCTCGTGGCCTACTCCTCCGTGAGCCACTTGGGTCTTTGCATGCTCGGCATGTTCGCGCTGAACCCCTGGGGCCTGAAGGGCTCGATCTTCCAGATGCTGAACCACGGCATCAGCACTCCGGGATTGTTCCTTGCGGTGGCCGTCGTCTATGACCGCCGCCACACCCGCATGATCGCGGACTTCGGCGGCCTTTCGAAGACCATGCCCATTTACGCCACGATCTTCATGATCATGACCATGAGCTCCATCGGTCTCCCCCTCCTCAACGGCTTCATCGGTGAGGGCATCATCCTCATGGGCTCCTTCCAGGCCTTCCCCTGGGCCGCGGTGCTCGCCACCTCCGGCATCATCCTTGGCGCCGCCTACATGCTCTGGATGTTCCAGCGCGTCATGTTCGGACCCATCTCCAAGGTCAACGAAGAGATGAGCGATATGAACACCCGCGAGGTGCTCACCTTCGCGCCCCTCGTCGCTGCCGCCCTGTGGATCGGCCTCTACCCCACGCCGGTCATGAACATCATGGACGCGCCGGTGAAGAAGCTCGTGGAGCAGGTGCAGCCTGGCTTCTTCAAGGCTGAGGCGCTGGCCGAAGCTCAGGCCAAGGCCGCCGCGGTGGGCATGCAGGGCCTCCAGGCTCCCGCTCATCACGAAGATCATGAAGCTGCTCCCGAGGGCGAAGGCCACCATGAAGCCGCGCCCGCCCACGGTGAGGCCGAAGCCCACCACGGAGGCCACGAATGACCTTCGCCCACGTTCTTTGGGAGGCCCTGGTTAGGGACTTCCCCCTGATCCTGCCCCAGACCTTTCTGGCGGGATTGGCGACCATCATGCTGTGGCCTGCAGATCTTCTCTTCCATAAGGGCGAGAAGCACAAGTGGGCGCCTGTGACCTTCGCCATCCTGGTCGCCACCTTGGCCCTCATTCTGTTCAAGGTGCCTGCCGAAGGCACCGGCTTCTCCGGCATGTACAAGGTGGATGGCCTCACCAAGGGCTTCCAAGTGCTGTGCGTGCTTGGCGCCATGGGTGCGGTGGTCCTCTCCCAGCGCGTGCTGAACGCGCTGAAGGAGCAGACGGTCGAGTACTACGCGCTGATCCTGTTCTCCCTGTGCGGCATGCTCTTCCTCTGCGGCGCCACGGATTTCGTCAGTCTCTATCTGAGCCTCGAGCTCATGGCCATCTGCGTCTACATCCTCGTGGCCTACCTGCGCCATCAGGAGCGCGGCGTGGAAGCGGGTCTGAAGTACTTCCTCCTCGGCGCCTTCAGCAGCGGCATCCTGCTCTACGGCATCAGTCTGCTCTTTGCCGCCACCGGTGGTAAGACGACGAACTTCGCCGAGATGGCCCCCATGCTCGCTCTGGCCGTGCAGAACAACAGCCTGCTGGTCTACACCGGCGTGCTGATGGTGCTGGTAGGCCTGGGCTTCAAGGTCGCCGCCGTGCCCTTCCATATGTGGTCGCCGGATGCCTACGATGGCGCTCCGACGCCCATCACCGCCTTCATGGCCACGGCTCCTAAGGCTGCGGCGCTGGCGGCCTTCCTCCGCGTGTTCAGCACCGCCTTCCCCCAGGTGAGCTACGACTGGATGCAGCCTCTGGGCTGGGTCGCCGCCGCCAGCATGATCTTGGGCAACGTGGCCGCCATCAAGCAGCAGAGCATGAAGCGCCTGCTGGCCTACAGCTCCATCGCCCACGTGGGCTACATGCTGCTGGGCGTGATGTCCGGCGGCGATGCCGGCGCTCAGGCTGTGTGGCTCTACATGGCCACCTACCTGGTGATGAACTTCGGCGCCTTTGCCATCGTCATCCACCTCCAGGGCAAGGGCGAGGGCGAGCGCATCGAGGATTTCCGCGGTCTCGGCAAGCGTCAGCCCCTGATCGCCTTCTCGATGATGGTCTTCCTGCTGAGCCTGGCGGGCATTCCGCCCTTGGTCGGCTTCTTCGGTAAGTTCTATCTGTTCAACCTCGCCGTGCAGCATGGCCACACCACCCTGGTGACCATCGCCTTCCTGACAAGCGTGGTGAGCGCCTTCTACTACTTGGGCGTCGTGAATCAGATGTACTTCAAGGAAGCTCCTGAGGGTGAAGCCCCCACGCCGAGCTTTGCCACGGTCTTCATCGTGGCTGCCGCCTGCACCCTCGTGCTCGTGGGTACTTTCTTCGCCCCCAAGCTTCTGATCTGGGCAGGGGATGTCACCACCAAGTCCGCCGCGATCACCGCACCCTTCTGATCGAGGCGTTACTCTGAAAGGCGCGGGGTCCCTCCCGCGCCTTTTCCTTTGGATCTATGACCGACACGCCCCAAGAGCCCGAGAAGGGACCGGAAGAGAAGCGCTACGGCGCCACCGCCCGGCTGGCTTCGGCCTCCCATCTGCCTTACTTCCTGCCCATGGCCATCATCATCGGGGCCCTGGTGGGCCGTTGGGTGGGGGGAAAGTTCGGCCATCCCGATGGGGGCACCATGGTTGGCCTGGTCTGGGGCTTCGCCACGGCGGTCTGGGAGGTCATGAAGGTGCAGAAGGGGCTGACCGGTGGACCCAAATCCTGATCTGCGCCGCCTCCATCCCTTCGTGATGGCGGCTGGCATCCTGGGCTGGGCCTGGGGCAGGGGGTGGCAAGCCGCCCTGGCCTTCACTGTCACGGCCCTGGTGGGGTGGGTCTATATCCTGCTGCTGCCCTGGCGGGTGCGCAGCCAACGCGCGGCCGGTCCCTTGGTGGGGTTGATTTTCCTCATGTTGATGGGGGCGGCGGCCTATGCGATGATCATATGTTTCCCAGGTGAAGGGGTACCCGCTGCGACGGGCTTCCTGATCCACGGCGCTACCCTGATGGCGGTGGCGATCCGGCAGGGGATTCGCGCGCATCCCTGAGGTCTTGAAATGGAACACCACGCTTCCACCTTGAGCATGCTCCTGACCGAGCTCCTGCACCTGCCCCGGCACATGTGGGCGGGCTTTGGAAGCCATCCCATGAGCGTGCTGGAGCGCTTCGACCATCTGCTCCTCACCCTCATCGCCATGCTGATCGTTGTGGGCGTGACCACCGCCGTTCGCAAACGCCTGGCCATCATCCCCGGCCCCCTTCAGTCCCTGCTCGAGTCCTACTTCGAGCTGGTGGAAGGTCTGGCCAAGACGTCGATCTCCCGCAATCCCGAGCGCTACGTGCCTTTCATCGGCACCTTGGGCCTGCTCATCGTGACCAACAACTTCCTGGGCATGATCCCCTTCTTCGGCACTGGTAACGCCAACATCAACGTCACCGTGGCCTGCGCCATCCTCGTGTTCCTCGTTTACAACTTCGAGGGCACCCGCGTGAACGGCGTGCACTACTGGAGCCACCTGGCGGGCCCCCTCAACAACCCCTTCATGGTGTTCTTGGGCGTGCTGTTGATCTTCCCCCTGGAGTTCCTCGGGCTGTTCATCCGCATCTTCAGCCACTCCATGCGTCTCTTCCTGAACATGGCTCTCGAGCACATCGTCTCCGCCGCCTTCTTCGGCGTGGTGCCTTTGCTGCTGCCCGTGCCCATCATGTTCCTCGGTCTCATCACCGTGCTGGTGCAGGCCCTGGTGTTCATCACCTTGGCGGCTGTCTACATCGGCGGCGCGGTGATCGAGATGCACCACGACCATCACGACGAGCATGGTCACGATCACGGTCATGCCCCGGCCCACGCTCACTAAGTTCTCTTTTCCGCTGAGGGGATTCCGAACCCCCGAGGCCTTTTCTAAGGAGCGCACCATGCGCAAGTTCCTCACCTTCGCCCTGCTCTTCTCTGTGGCCGCCGTCGCGTTCGCCCAGACCCCCGCTGGTGCCACCGCCGGTTCCTTCAACAACCTCTTCAACACCACCCGCCTGATCTACCTCGCCGTCGCCGGCGCCGCTGCCGCTTGCGGTACCGCCCAGGCCAAGGTGCTCTCCTCCGCCTACGAGGCGATGGCCCGCAACCCCCAGGCTGCCGACAAGATCTCCGGCTCCCTGGTGCTCGGCCTGGCCTTCATCGAAGCCCTGGTGCTCTTCACCTTCGCCCTGGCCTTCATCGTCCGCTAAGCGATTGCCCCACCGGACGGGGCGCCTTCGGGCGCCCCGTTTTTTTATGGTTCCTGGAAGCCTGCCGATGTCCCTTGAAGCGACACTCATGCGCCAACACCCGCCCTTTCCCCTGCCCGCCGAGATCACCCAGGTCATCCTGGGCGGCGGCTCCAGCATCGATCTGGACGGCCTGCAGGTGCACAGTCACGAAGAGGCCTGGGACTTCGCCTTCAACTACGGCTACGACATGCGGGTGCCTGCCCAACGGGCTCACGTCGTGCGGGTCTACGAGGACGCCCTCATCTTCCTCGAAGGGGTGATCCTGGAGGGCAGCGATCTGGGCATGCCCGGCTTCTTCCGGGAGCTGGAGGACCCTCTGCAGCTGCTCTGCTGGGCCAGCGAGCGGGACGAGAAGGGGGGCCGCGACTCCCGCAGCCGCTGGAGCTGCGCGCTTCTGCGGGTCATGCACACCCTCTTCCACATCGACCACAACATCAACCTCCGGTTCCTGCCTGAAATCCAGCGGCAGGTCTTCGAGCGCTATGACAGGTACTTGGTGAACGAGCACGGCCAGTGGCTGCTGCGGGGGGGCTACGAAGTGCCTTTGGCGGCGGTGGAGCGCAAGGAGAACAAGGACCGCAACTCCATGCTCCTTAAATTGCTTCACAAGCCGGAGAACGTGGCGGAGACCATCTACGACCAGATCGGCATCCGCCTCGTCGCAGAAGACCAGCTAGGCGTGCTGCTGGTCATCCGCTTCTTGCTGGACCATCACGTGCTCATGAGCACCCACATCAAACCCAGCCGGAGTCGGAATCTCATGATCGATCTGGTGGCGCTCGATGCGTGGATGGAGGCCCTTCCACCGATGTTCCAGATCGCCGAGCTCAGTCCCGCGGATCGCCAACGGCTGTGCGACAGCCTGGCCATGCGCAGTTCGAGTTCCGAGGTGAATCCCCATACCTCCCGGGAGTACTCCGCGGTCCAATTCACGGCCCGAACCCTCATCCGCCTGCCGAATCCGGCCAGCACCGCCTTGAACACGGTCATGGATCGATTGGAAAAAAGCGGCAACGACCGCATTTTTTCAGAACTCCACCTGAGCGAGTTGATCCAAAAGCAGGAGGAGTTTACCTTTTTCTTCGCACACGAAGTACAAGTCATGGAAAGATCTGGCTTTGAAAGCACTCAAAGCGGGCCCGCCTCCCATACCGAATACAAACAGCGGCAACGGGATGCGGCGCGGCGCAGGGTACTTCAAGGGATCCTTTAGGGAGGACCAATGCTCAACATCCAGACCCGCCAGGAGGGAAGTGCCTCCGTGGTCACCATCCAGGGCAAGGTGAACTTCGAAGTCACCGCCCAGCTGCGCGATGTCATCCGTGACACCGTCACCAGCCAGCAGCCGAAGCTTCTGGTGGTCAATTTGGAAGGCGTGAGCTTCATCGATTCCAGCGGCCTCGGCCTGCTCGTCGCCGCGCGCAACAGCGTGGACAAGAGCGGCGGCAAGCTGCACCTGTGCGCCCTTCCCGCGCCGGTGAAGAAGACCTTCGATCAGACGAACCTCACCAATTACTTCTCCATCTTTGCGACGGAGCAGGACGCCCTCCGCGGCGCCTGATGATGGGGCCCCGAAAGGGGCCCTCGCGATTCGAGGCGGCGCATGGCCAAAGGCGTGGTCTTGGTGGTGGACGATGAGGCCCCCATCCGGGACATCCTGAGCTTCTATTTGAAGCGCGCGGGGTACCAGGTACTCACGGCGGAGAATGGCCTCGCGGCCCTCGAGGAGATGGCGAAGCTACCGCCCGACCTCATCATTTCCGATCTGCGCATGCCCGAGCTGAGCGGAGACGAGCTCTGCAAGCGCGTGAAGGCCGCGCCGGAATCGAAAGATACCTACTTCATCATCGTGTCGGCCATGGATGGCACCACGTCGCGCATCGGCGGCCTCTCCATCGGCGCCGACGACATGATCGCCAAGCCCTTCCATGCCCAAGAGGTGATGGCGAAGGTGGATAGTGCCTTCCGCCTCATCGGCATGCAGAAGGAAATCAAGAACAAGAACCGGGAACTCTCGGCCTTCCAGGCGCGGGTCGAAGGCGAAATGGCGCTCGCCGCGCGATTCCAATCGGGCCTGCTGCCCGCGCTTCCCGGCGTCGCAGAGGGCGTGCGCTACACGCACCGCTACCTCCCCGCGGAAGGCATCGGCGGTGACATCTATGCCATCACGCCGCTGCCCTCGGGGCATCTAGCTCTCATGATCGCCGACGTGAGCGGCCACGGCGTGAGCGCAGCCCTCATCTCCGCCATGGTGAAGACGAGCTTCGAGAACCACATCCGGCTCGGTCAGGATCCTCTCGGCTGGGCCGAAGGAATGAATCGAGATCTCGCCCGCAACACGCTGGATGATCAATTTGCCACCGTGTGGCTCGGCTGCCTTGATCCCCACAGCCATGTGCTGCGGCACGTGGTGGCGGGTCATCCCGGCCCCATTCGCATCCGCCAGGGAGCCCACGGTGGATTGCATCAGCCCGAGATGCTCCATGGCAAGGGCTTCATGATGGGCCTCGACGAGGGGCTGCCCTTCACCTCGCAGGAAATCCAGGTTTTTCCTGGTGATCGCTTGGTGCTCTACACCGATGGTCTGGTGGAAGTGGAGCGGGAAGATCGCACCATGCTCGAAGAAGAGGGCCTGCTGAAGCTCTGCGCAGAGCTTCCGGAAACTCCCGAAGAGGCGGCCGACTTCATCGTCAACCGCGCTCAGGATATGAACTTCCCCGTGCCCTTTCACGATGATGTGACCTTGGTGGTGCTGGACCGACAGGCCTAGGCGTTACTTCCATCGCCTGAATCGCACGAGATGTTTGACGCGGCCTGTGGGCCGTTCTTTGAAATGGAGAGACGCGGAATGGGGATGCCGAATCTGCGATGGATGAGCCTATGCTGCGCCGCAATGCTGTTGGCGTGCCGCCATCAGCCTACTGCCCAAGCGACTCAGGAGAACGCTGCACCAGCCTATGCGTTGGAAGGCACCGAAGTTAGAACCATTCGCGCCCGACAGCTCCAGCGGGATTACCAGATCTATGTGAGCCTGCCCCCCTCTTACAAGGAGGGTCAGAAAAAGTATCCGGTGCTATTCGTGACGGATGCGCCCTACGCGTTCCCGCTGCTGCGAAGCATTGCGCGCCGGGTTGGGAATCACGGCAAAGATCTGGAGGAATTCATCCTCGTCGGCCTTTCCTACGCCCAGGGAGATACTCCGGAATACAGCCGCCGCCGGGACTATACGCCTTCAGCCGGCGATGAGCGGAGCGCGGTATCCGATATGCCGGGCCGCCCGGTGCGCTTTGGCGAGTGCGAGCCCTACCGCCGTTTCATCGCCGAAGAAGTTTTTCCCGTGGTCGCCGAGCGCTATCGCGCGGACATGACACGGAAGATTTTCGCAGGTCACTCCTACGGCAGTTTGCTTGGAGCCCATATCCTGCTTACGGAGCCCGCGATGTTCGATCATTACATCTTGGGCAGCCCCTCCTTTTGGTTCGATCACAAGGTGATGTTCCAGCGGGAAGAGACCTACGCTAAAGCCCACAGCGATCTGTCGGCCCATGTCTTCATGGGGGTGGGTTCTTTTGAAACGGTGCGACCGGGACAGGCGCGCTACAACCAAAACGACGATCTGGTGAAGGATATGGCGTCCTTTGAGAAGGCGTTAGCCTCTCGCAAATACCCCCATCTCCACATCACTTCGACCGTGATCCAGGATGAAGACCACCTCACCGTGGCGCCGGCTATTCTCACGCGGGGATTGGTGTGGGCTTTGGGGCGTCAGCGATCTCAGTGATGCTCGGCGATGGGTGCGGAAAGGGGCTTGAAGAAGTTCACCTTGCCCGTGCCCATGTCGTAGACCGCAGGCACCACCCAGATCTTCTCCTCAGAGACGAGGCGGCGGATCTCCTCGCTACGGTCCACCAGCAGCTGGGCCTGGCGCTTCGCATTCTGCTCCACAAGACGCGCCAGGTAGGTGGCGGCGTCTTCGTTGGGATCGGAGGGCGTGGTCTCCAAAAGGCCCGCCATGCCGCTCTGGAAGGCCCAGAGGTTGCCGGGCAGGGGCTTGCCCTTGGCGTCGCGCACGGCCTTCACGGCGCCGCAATTAGCGTGGCCCATGACGACGACGACCTTGGAACCGAGATGAGCCACCGCGTAATCCACGGACGCAATGCCGGCGGGCTCGAGCAGTTCTCCCGCCACGCGGATGGTGAAGAGGCGGCCTAGCTCCTGATCGAAGAGCAGGTTGTCGGCGGCCCGGCTATCGGAGCAGGTCACCACCACGGCGAAGGGCGCTTGGCCCTTCGCGAGATCCGCTCGGCGGGCGACATCCTTTGCGGTCTCGACGCTGCGGCTGCGCTTTCCCGAGGTGTAGCGGCCGTTACCGGCCTGGAGCTCCGCAAGCGCGGCGCTGGGGCTGTCAGGGGCATCGCTGACTGCTACAGGGGCTGCCTTGGCCTTCGGGTCCTCCTTGGCGTGGCCGTGGTCTTGCCCATAGGTCCTTGGGCGGGCATGCGCGCTCAGGGGGCCAAGGAAGGTGAGGGAAAGCGTGGCGAAGAGGAGGGCGCGCATGAGGGCTCCAGCAGAGGAATGCCCTTTTTTCGGCCGTTCGAGGCCCCAGTCTGAAATTGGCGCTTATTCGTAGCGCAGGGCCTCGATGGGATCCTGCTTCGCCGCCTTGAGCGCAGGCCAGAGGCCGAAGGCGATGCCGACGGCGCTGCTCACCCCAAAGCCGAGGAAGATGCTCCAGAGGGGCGCGGCGGCGGGGAAGTCCAGCGCCAGCTTCACGAGTTGGGGTAGGCCCAGCCCTACGGCGATGCCGATGGCGCCACCCACGCTTGTCAGCGTCACGGCTTCCACGAGGAATTGCATGGCGATATCCCTCCGCGTGGCGCCCAGGGCCTTGCGCACGCCGATCTCGCGGGTGCGCTCCGTGACGCTCACGAGCATGATGTTCATGACACCCACGCCGCCCACCAGCAATGCGATGCCTGCGATGAGGATCATGGCGCCGGCGATGCCGCCGGTGATGGCCTTGAAGGTCTGCAGCTGACCTTCCGAGGTGAAGATGGCGAAGTCGTTGGGCTGGTTGGCTTTCAATCCGCGGCGTGTGCGAAGCACCGCGATGCCCTGGTCCTGCATGGCCTGGACATCATTGGGATCCCTGGGCACGGTGGCGATGTGGATGGTGTCGCCGTTGCTGTTCTTCACATCGGGGAACATCTCATCGAAGGTGCTGAAGGGGATGAGCACGATGTTGTCCGCGCTGCCGCCGAGGAAGGATCCGCGTTTTTCAAGCAGGCCCACGATGCGGAAGGCGACGCCGGAGATGTAGAGGTCCTGGCCGATGGGATCGCGGTGGGGCCAGAGGGCGTCGGTCACATCCGGGCCCACGACGCAGGTCCGCGCGGCGTGATTGATATCTGCGTCGGCGAAGAAGCGGCCATCGGCGATGCCGGCGTTGTTGGCGGGCGCGTAATCCGGTATCACACCGGCGAGGGTGGGGCCGTTGGCCTCCTTCCCCTTGCTGTTCTTGAAGGTGGTGGAAGCCGCCAGGGCAGGGAGGTTGAGGTAGCGCTCGGGGCTCACGGCCAGGGCGAGGGTGTTGTAGCGCTTGAGGGCCTGGGCATCTTCCAGTGTGAGATCCCGCCGCTTGCGCTGCTCTTCGGGAGGACCCGTGGGACCGCCGCCGAAGCGGGGCTCGAATTTTTGGTACTGCACGAGCGTCGTGCCGAAGCTGCTGAAGGCCCCGGTGATGGCCTCGTTGAACCCCGCCACAAAGCTCACCATGGCGATAACGGTGGCCACGCCTGCGACGATGCCCAGCAGCGTGAGGAAGCTCCGCAGACGCTGCACCTTGATGGAGCGGAGCGCGAAGAAAACGTTCTCCCAGCCCAGGGAGCGGAGGGCGGTGGTCTTCTGCTTCATGATCCCTCCTTCCTATTCCGCCCGGAGGGCGTCGATGACGGGCAGGTTGGAGGCCCGCCGTGCAGGCAAGAGCCCCGCGAGCAGGCCCACGCCGGTGGAAAGGGAGACGCCCATGAGCACGATGCCGGGCGTGATCTCCGCGGGGAATCCGGTGGCGGATTTCACAAGCAGGGCTACCAATCCGCCCAGCAGCACGCCGATGACGCCGCCCGCCAGAGAGAGCAGGCTGGCTTCCAGCAGAAACTGGCGTTGGATATCCCGCTTCTTCGCGCCGAGGGCCATGCGCACGCCGATCTCCTGGGTGCGCTCGGCCACGCTCACCAACATGATGTTCATGATCACGATGCCGCCAACGCCGAGGGAGACCGAGGCGATGAGGGTGAGCAGCACGAAGGTCGCCGTGCTGATCTGTCGCCAGAGTTCCTGCAGCTGATCCTGGGTGAGGAAGCCGAAGGGATCGGGGCTCTTCCAAGACGTGTGGCGTCGGGCGCGGAGAAAGGCCCGGGTCTCGTCGATGGAGGCATCAAGGCCCTCCACACCACCCCGCGCTTTGACGAAGTAGTCGAGGGGATCGTTCTGGGCGTAGAAGGTTTTCCGATAGACCTGGAAGGGCAGGATCACGAGCTGGTCACGGTTCACGCCGAGGCCTTTGCCCTCCTTCGGCATGGTGCCGATGATGCGGAAGGGCAGCCCCCGCACCATCATGGTGCGGCCGATGGGATCCATATTGGGGAAGAGCTCGGTCTTGATATCGGCGCCAATGACGGCCACGTATTGGCCAGCTTCGTCCTCCGCCTCGGTGAAGAGGTGGCCGTTGCCCTCGGTGCTGAGATTGAGGATGTGGGCGAAGTTGGAGGTGGCGCCCACGACGAAGGTGTCCGCCAGCCGGTGGTCTCCGTAGCTCACGGGCAGAGTCTTGAAGGAGCGCGTGGCCACCATGGCCGCGCGGTTCAAGACGCCGCTGCTGAGGTGCTGATACTCCTCGTAGGTGAAGGGCGGGCGCTTGACGGCCTGGAGGAACTCCTCGCGGCTGCGAAGGATGCCGAAGCGCGTGACGATGTACATATCGGGCGCCAGGACGATGATCTTCTCCTGCACGTAGCGGTTGAGGCCGGAGATGATGCCGACCACGGCCACGATGGTGGTGACGCCGATGATGATGCCGAGCAGCGTGAGGAAGCTGCGGAGCTTGTGCGCCCGGATGGCCCGGAGCGCGACGCGGAAGATCTCTTGATAGGACATGGGGACCTCAGTCCTTAGGACTTGGTGTCGTCCTTCTTCTTGGTCTTCTCCACATGGACTTGCTCGCCACCCTTCAGATCGCGCAGCACGCGGAAGGGGCCCGTGAGCACGGTCTCGCCGCCCTTGAGGCCGTCGACGACTTCCACGTTGAGATCGCCGAGGAGGCCCGTCTTGATCGACATGAACTTCGTCTTGTCGCCTTCGAGCACGTAGACGCCTTCTTCATCCCGCGGGGCGCCGGGCTTGGGCGTTTCGCCGGGCTTGGATTTGATCTCTCGGGTGATGAGGGACTGGATGGGCACGGCCACCACCTGGGAGCGGGAGCCGGTGAAGATATCGGCCTGGGCACTCAGGCCGGGCTTGATGGTGAGAGGCGGATTCTTGATCCACACCTTCACTTTGAACTTGATGGCCTCGTTGGTGTTCACCTTGAGGATGGGGCTTCCACCGACCTCAGTGACTTCGCCGTCAAAGACCTGGTTGGGGTAGGCATCGATGCGCACCTGCGCCTTCTGGCCCATCTTCACCGTGGGGATGGATGCTTCATCCACTTCCATCTCCGCTTCGATCTTGCTCATGTCGGAGACGGTGAGCAGCACCGTGCCCGCCTGATTCTGGATGCCAGGCACCGCGGTCTCGCCGAGTTCGATGCGGCGCGCGGTGACGACGCCGTCGATGGGGGAGAGGATGGTGGTGTAGGTGAGGCCGACGCGCGATTGGGCGTTGGTGGCCTTCGCCTGATCGGCACGCCGCTGGGCGCTTTCCGCCGAAGCCTGGGCCGTATCAAAGGCGGTCTTGGCCTTCTCGTAGTCCGAGGCCGAGATGATGCCTGCGTTGCGATTGGACTTGGCGCGCTCGAAATCAGCCTTCGCTTGCACGAGATTCGCCTTGGCAGATTCGGAGTCGGACAGCGTGGCCTGCAATCCGGCGTGCGTCGCGTCGGTGTTGGCGCGAGCGCTGCGGGGGTCGATTTCCATGAGGAATTGCCCCTTCTTGACGACATCGCCTTCCTTCACGGCGAGGCGCGTGACCTGGCCCACCATGTTGGCGGAGATATCGGCCTTCTTCACCGCCTGGATCTTTCCGTTGGCGCTCACCTTGGCTTGAAGATCTTCGCGGCCCACCTTGGCCACCTGCACGCCGGGGCCCTTGTCCTTGCCGCCGAGGGTGAAACCCAGGACCACGAGCAAGGCAAACCCGCCTCCGAAGATTGCAAGTTTCTTCCGTCGGGTCATGGACAGGCCTCCAAATGTCAGGGATCCGAACCGGGATTCGCCCGGGGAACCTTATCGTTTAGTAGGGTTGCATCCTTTTGGGAGGAGTCACAGGGACAGGACGAGTTGACTCAGGGGTCAATAATAGAAAACAATTCTATTAACGGAGACATCATGCCCCACCTGAGTCGAGCCAGTCTGCTGTTGATCGCCCTGCCCACGCTCGCTGGGGCGATGCCTACGGCTTCTGCCTCGCTTCAGGGGCGTGTTCAGGATGAGTCGGGGAAACCGGTCGCTAATGCGGTGGTGGTGCTCAGCAACCGCCTCAGTGGCTACAAGCAATCCGTGAAGTCCGACGACAAAGGACGCTTCTCCCTCCACAACATCCCCCCCAACGACTACCACCTCGAGGTGGGCGCGCCGGGCTTTCAGGACCTCCATCGCGAAGTCGAACTGCGCACCCCCTTGCCCGTGGATCTCACCCTGAGCCTGAAATCGGCGGGGGCCACGGTGGTGGTGGAAGAGAACCTCAGCCTGGTGGAGGATCACGCCTCCGTTCACTTGGATATCGACAAGAGCACCATCCAGCTCAGCCCTGCGCCCGTGCAAAGCCGCGCCATGGAAAGCATCCTGCTCACGACGCCCGGCTTCGTGCCGGATGAAAATGGCCGCTTCCATTTCAAGGGGAGCCACGGCCAGGTGATGTACGTGGTCGATGGCGTGCCCATCACGGACCAGATGCAGCTGACCTTCTCCAACAGCTTAGATCCGGCCCAGGTGGAGAGCATGGAAGTGATCACCGGCGGCGTCAGCGCCGAATACGGCGGGAAGCCCGTGGGCGTCGTGAATGTCACAAGTCGTTCGGGGCTCGGCACGCCCGGCGGATTTGAGGGCGAGGCCTCTCTGGGATCCTCCCGCTTTAACACGCTGGAAGTGAATGCAGGCGTCCGCGGAGGCGGAGATTATTTCGGCTACTTCCTCACGGCGGCGGGCAGCAAGTCCGACCGCTTCGCGGATCCTGTGAACTTCGACAACCTGCACAACCACGGCGAAACGAACCGCCTGTTCAGCCGCTTCGATTGGGTGCTTTCCGAAAGTGACACGCTGCGCATGTCCCTGAGCGGCGGGTCCACCGATCGCCAGATCGTGAACCTGCAAAGCCAGCAGGATCGCGGTCAGAACCAGCGAAGCAAAGCGGCGGATTTCAATGCGAGTTTCGCGTGGACGCACCTCTTCGATGCCAGCCGCAGCCTGGACGCCAGCGTCTATCTGCGCCAGAGCCGCGCGCGGCTTCTGCCTTCTGACTCCCTGGCGCCCGGCTTCGCTTCCGGTGCGGTGCGCGATTTCCCCTTTTGGGCGGAGCAGGACCGCACCCTGGATAACCAGGGCCTCCAGGTGGCCTATACCCAGCGCATCGGCGAGCACACCTTGAAGGCGGGACTCCAGTATGTGAGCTACCCCATCCATGAGCGCTTCCGTTTTGCGGTGGTGGATGGGGCCGATCCCGAGTTCAACGATCCTGCGAGCCCTTTCTACGCCTACACCCCCACGGGTGGAGGGAAGATCTTCACCTATGACGAACGCATCCGGCCGACTCTGGCGAGCGCGTACGTGCAGAACGATCTCCACTTCAAGGCCTTCTTCCTGTCCGCGGGCCTGCGGTGGGACACCTACACCCAGCGCGGCCTGACGCAGGTCCAGCTGCAGCCCCGCGTTGGTGCGAGCTACCGCTTCGATGAAGGCACGGTGCTGCGGGCCTCCTTCGACCGCTTGCTCGTCACTCCTGAAAACGAGAACCTCGCCCTCTCCACCAGTCAGCAGGCCTGGGATCTCGGTCCGGGCCGTGGCACGGCGGCGCCCTCGCTGCCCGGCGAACTCCAGAACAGCACCTCCTTCGGCGTGGAGCAGCAGGTGGGAAAGACTGCCCGCATCACCTTGGAGTACTGGCAGAAGGACAGCAAGAACACTGCGGATAACGAACAGTTCTTCAACACAGGCGTACTCTTTCCCGTCGCTGCCGCGAAGGGGATCTTCCACGGATTCAACGCCCGTGTGGATCTCACGCCGGTGAAATCCTTCAGCGCCTACCTCAGCTTCGGCCGCACGCGGGCCATCTTCCAAGCGCCGCTGACCGGCGGCCTGCAGATTGAAACGCCCTCCGCGCTTCCAGGAGAACGTTTCCTCGCGGATCACGATCAGAAGCTCGCCATTCAAATGGGCCTGCGGTGGCAGCAGGAGGGCCGCTACGCCCAGCTGGTAGGCCGCTACGATTCGGGGCTGGTGGCCGGCGATCCCGCAGGGGCCGCGGGGAACCCCGATCTGGCCTTTGGCGCGAATTACGTCCGCTTCGACAGCGCCGATCAGGTGTGGCGCGTGAAACCGCGCACCACGTGGGATCTTTCCCTAGGCGATGAGTGGAAGTTGGATGCCAAGCGCCGCGTGGGTCTGGGCGTGAACGTGCTCAATCTGACGAATGAGAAGGGGCTCTACAACTTCCTCTCGGTCTTCGGCGGCACTCATGTCCTTCCCCCGCGCACCCTCTCAGCGCATCTGAGTGTGAAGTTCTAAGGCCTCGGGATCTGGGGTCCTGCGGGAAGGTCGAGGTCCGAATTCGCAAGCCCCGTGAAAGGGGCCTTGATCCCGGTCACCAACCTCGCCCCAGAACCCATCCCATCCCTGTCCGTGGTGCGGCGGGCAGGGTACGCTGGGGGGTTCATCCAACCCGTTTTGGGAGCCTTTATGAAGCGTGACTTCCGCACCATTCCCCTGGCTGCTCTTCTGCTGGCTGGCGGCGCCGCCACCGTGGCCCGCGCCGATGAGGGCATGTGGACCTACGACAACCTGCCCCTCAAGAAGATGAAGGAGAAGTACGGCTTCGAGCCCAGCCAGGCCTGGATCGATCATCTGCGTCTCTCCGTCGTCCGCTTCCCCAACGGCACCGGCACCTTCGTCAGCAAGGACGGCCTCATCCTCACCAACCACCACGTGGGTCGCGGCTCCATCCAGCAGGTCTCCGGTCCCGGCGAGAAGAACTACTTGGCGAACGGCTTCGTGGCGAAGTCCCGCGAGGAAGAGATCAAGGTCCCCGGTCTCCAGCTGCTCACGCTCATGTCCTTGGAGAATGTCACCGCCCGCGTGAACGGCGCCGTCAAGGCCGGCACGCCGGAGAAGGATGCCCTCAAGGCTCGCGAAACCGAGCTCACCAAGATCGTGGATGAAGAGAACAAGAAGACCGGCCTGGAGTGCCAGCCCGTCACGCTCTACCAGGGCGGCGAGTACTGGGTCTACCGCTACAAGAAGCACACGGACGTGCGCCTCGTGATGGCCCCCGAGCAGCAGATCGCCTTCTTCGGCGGCGATCCCGATAACTTCACCTACCCCCGCCATGATCTGGATTTCAGCCTCTTCCGTGTGTACGAGGACGGCAAGCCCTACACGCCTCCCCACCACATCCAGTGGACCAAGGGCGGTCTCAAGGAAGGCGACCTCACCCTCGTGAGCGGCAACCCCGGCTCCACCTCGCGCCTCTTCACCACGGCGCAGATGAGCTATGCCCGCGACTTCACGCTGCCCATGCGCATTGAGAGCCTGAAGCGCCAGGTGGAAGTCCTGAAGGTCTACGCGGCGAAGTCTGAAGCCCACGGCCTCAAGGTGAACACCCAGATCTTCGGTTTGGAGAACGCCATCAAGGCCCTCACCGGCCAGCTCGGCGGCCTGAAGGATGTGGATGCGATGAAGGAGATCGCGGCTAAGGAGAAGGCCCTGCGGGCCGCCGTGGCGAAGGACGCCAAGCTCAATGCCAGCACCGGTCAGTCCTGGACGAAGGTTGAAGGCGCCATGAAGGCCGCCAAGGCTATGGCAAAGGACACCGCCTACGTGAACACCCGCGGCAGCCAGCTGCTGACGACGGGCCTCACCCTCGTGCGCCTCACCGAAGAGCTCGGCAAGGATGCCAAGCTGCGCCTCACGGAATATCAATCCACGCCTGCAGTGGAAGCGCTCAAGAAGCGTCTTGTGACGCCCTCTCCCGTGCCCTTCGATGCGGAATTGGAGACGGTCAACTTCACCAACGGTCTGAAAGAAGCCGCCGAGAAGCTCGGTCCTCAGCACCCCTTCGTGAAGGCCATGCTCAAGGGCAAGTCCGCTGAAGAAGTTGCCAAGGCCGCGGTGGAAGGCTCCAAGCTCTCCGATGCCGCCGTGCGCAAGGCCCTGCTCGAAGGCGGCAAGAAGGCCATTCAGGAAAGCACCGATCCCATGATCGTCATGGCCCGTGCGCTGGATCCCATGGGCCGCGCGCTCCGAAAGAAGCAGGAGGATCAGGTGGCCGCGGTGCTCAACGAGCACCAGGGCCGTCTCGCCCGCGCCCGCTTCGCGGTGTACGGCAAGGATGCCTATCCCGATGCGACCTTCACCCTGCGCCTCACCTACGGTCCCGTGGCCTCCTATCCCGCCAACGGCACCAAGGTGCAGCCCTTCACGACAATCGCTGGGCTCTACGATCGGGCTTGGGGTTGGGGCCCCAAGGCCGAAAACGGCTCCTGGGCGCTGCCGCAGCGCTGGACGGATAAGCAGGGCGCAGTGAACCTCAGCACGCCTCTCGCTTTCTCCCACGCCGTAGACATCGTCGGCGGCAATTCCGGCTCCTCCGTGGTGGATCGCAATGGCGAGCTCGTCGGCCTCATCTACGACGGCAACATCGAGAGCCTGCCCGGCAGCTACTTCTACGATGGCCGGGTGAACCGCGGCGTCTCCTTGGACGCTCGCGCCATTCTTGAGGCCCTCGACAAGGTCTATGAAGCTCCGAATCTCGCCACCGAGCTGAAGGGCAACTAAGAAAACCTAAGAAACCGCGAATGACGCGAATGGGCGCGAATCTCTTTCGCGATAATTCGTGTCATTCGCGGTTCTGTTTTGTGTTTGGAGCATCCATGCGTCTTTCTCGTGCTGCCCTCCTTCTCACCGCGCTTCCGCTGCTGCGTGCAGATGAAGGCATGTGGACCTTCGATAACGTTCCGGTGAAACGCATCAAGGCCGCCTACGGCGTCGATGTGGATCAGGTCTTCTTAGATCGGTTGCGCCTCGCTACGGTGCGCTTTCCTGGGGCCACCGGCTCCTTCGTGAGCGCCGATGGTCTGGTGCTCACCAACCATCACGTGGGGCGTAGCGCCATCCAGCAGGTGAGCAGCGCGGAACATGACTACATTCGGGATGGCTTCACCGCGCCTAATCGCGAGGGCGAGCTCAAGGTGCCGGGTCTGGTCCTCATCACACTGGAAAAGATGCGCGACGTTACGAAAGAGGTAGAGGCCGCGGTGAAGCCGGGCTCCTCGGCTGCGGAAGCGCGCAAGGCGCGCGAAGCGGCACTCCTGACGCTGCAGCAGGCGGAGATCAAGGCCACGGGCCTGCAGGTGGAATCCGTCAGCCTCTACAACGGCGGAGAGACTTGGCTTTACGGATATAAGCGGCACACGGACGTTCGTCTGGTGGCCGCGCCCGAAGCGCAGATGGCGGCCTTTGGAGGTGATCCCGATAACTTCGTCTATCCCCGCCACGATTTGGATTTCTCCCTCTTTCGCGTGTACGAGAATGGCAAGCCCTATAAGCCCGCGGCCTTCCTTCCTTTCTCCTCTGCAGGAGCGAAGGTGGGAGAGCCCGTCTTCGTCACCGGCCATCCGGGCGCCACTGCGCGCCAGGAGACCTTGGCTCAGATGGCCTTCGCGCGGGATCATTCGATTCCCTTCAACCTCACGAGCTGGCGGCGGCGGCGCGAAGCGCTGATCCGCTACGGTGCCACAGGTCCGGAGGCCAAGCGCCTCGTACAGGATCAAATCTATGGTCTTGAGAACAACCTCAAGCGCTGGGAAGGCTTCCTCCGC
>JACXTT010001262.1_pt1 | contig 42697 bp, 32 predicted proteins | sample 9270951 | NCBI WGS metagenome assembly JACXTT01 (sample SAMN15532306, study PRJNA645909) | rock metagenome | isolation source: weathered quartz diorite | place: Puerto Rico | collected 2017-06-21
GAGGGCCCGAGCGGCTTCGGCCAGGCATCCGGCTGGGGCATGTTCTGCATGCCGCTCGTCGAGTTCGTTGCAGGCGATTTGCGTAAGCCGCTGTTTCTTCTCTTGGCCGCGGTCATGTCCGTTCTGCTGATCGCCTGTGCGAATATTGCGGGCTTGCAACTCGCCCGCGCTTCGGGAAAGCAACGCGAAGTCTCAATCCAGATCGCGCTCGGCGTGAGCCGCTCCCGGCTGATTCGCAGCGCCTTCCTCGAAAGCCTCATTCTCGCGGCAGCCGGAGTGATCCTCGGCCTCATGATCGCATGGGCGGCGATTCCGTTATTGCTCTTGCTGGCCCCCACCGCGCTGGCTCAAAACATCGCCATCCACATCGGTTGGCCCATCCTACTTTTCGCCGCTAGGGTCGGAGGGGCGTGTGTGCTTTTTTGCGGGATTGCGCCGGCATGGCAGATGACTCATTCCCGCTGGTTCCAGGCCTTGCAGGAGAGCGGACGTTCGGAAACATCCAGTCGTGCTCGGCAACACCTGCGTTCCGTCCTGGTGGTCACGGAAATCGCCGTGGCCATGCTACTTCTGGTTGGCGCAGGACTCCTGGTCCGCAGCCTGCAGCAAGTCCAGCAACTCGAAACCGGCTTCAATCCGCGCGGACTGATGTCCGCCTTTCTATCGCTGCCTCCCACGATCTACAAGTCCGAGGAGCAGCAGGCAGCCTTCTTCACAGCGGCGGAAGATCAACTCAACAACTCGTCGGGGATCACCAGTGCGGCCTTTGCCGATTCGCTGCCTTTCAGCAACCAGGGCGGATCCTCGTCGTTCACCATCAAGGGGAGAACGGTAGCCCCCAGTGACCCCGGGCCGCATGGCAATATCCATCTGGTTTCGCCCGGCTATTTTACAGTTCTCGGCATTCCGTTAGTCCGCGGCCGCTTCTTCTCGCCCCAGGACCGGCTTAAGACCGAACGGGTCGCGATGATCGATGAAACCCTCGCCCGCCAGTACTGGCCCAACGAGGATCCGTTGGGCCAGCACATCAGCTTTGGTGGTCCCAGCCCGTGGATGACCATCGTAGGTCTCGTCAGGCATGCAAAAACTTCGTCCCTGGAGGCGGATAACACGGAGGGTTTCTTCTACCTGCCCATCGCCCAATCTCCTCAGAACACCGCGGCCGTCGTAGTTCGCACCAGCAGTTCCCGGCCGGAGACCCTGACTAGTGCGATGCAGGCCGCCGTCCGAGCCGTCGATCGCAGCCAGCCACTGTACGACCTCAAAAGCATGGAGCAGCGTGTCGACGAGTCCTTGACCGGCCGCCGCTTTCTGGTGGTCTTGCTGTCGACCTTTGCAGGCCTCGCATTGTTACTGGCGGCTGTCGGACTGTACGGCGTGATCAGCTACTCCGTCCGCATGCGCACTCACGAACTTGGCATTCGGATGGCGCTCGGCGCCCAGCGCACAGATGTCCTGCGCCTGATCCTCGGGAAAGGCATGCAGCTGGCCGCGATAGGACTCGTAATCGGGCTGGCAGGCACGCTCGCGGTAGGAAGGGTATTGTCGAGCCTTTTGTATCACGTGGATCTGCTCAATCCCCTCACATTGTTGGCGACCACTTTTCTGCTGGCCTCCACCGTTCTGTTGGCGTGTTACGTTCCGGCGCGCAGAGCCGCCGCTCTGGAGCCCATGCGCACTTTACGGGAAGATTAGTTCGATATGCAGCACTTGCGCTGTGCAATGAGCAGGAGAGACCGATGATCACGCTATTTCAGGATCTACGTTACGGGCTGCGGCAGTTGCGTATGAACCCGGGCTTCGCCTGCACGGCCATCGTGATTCTGGGTATGGGGATTGGTGCCTGCACGGCGATCTTCAGTGCGGTGAATCCCATTCTGTTCGAGCCGTTGCCGTACCCGCACGCCGGCCGGATCATGATGATCTGGTATGCCGGGGAGGACGGCTCCCGCATCCCCCAAACCTTCCACACCTATCGCGAACTGGCGGCGCGAAGTCGTTCGTTCGACGCGATCGCCGTGATGAAGCCATGGCAGCCGACTCTCACCGGCGCGGATCAGCCGGAACTATTCGATGGGCAGCAAGTAAGCGGCAGCTACTTCCGAACACTCGGCATATCGCCGGCTCTGGGAAGAGACTTCCAGGCCACGGACGATGTGCCGAATGGACCCAGAGTGGTGATCATCAGCAACGGCTTGTGGCGGCGGCGTTTCGGGAGCGACAGCACCATCATCGGGCGGCAGGTCAGACTTGACGATGACAGCTACACACTCATCGGCGTTCTGCCCCGCGAGTTCGACAATGTCTTGTCTCCCGCGGCCGAGGTTTGGTCGCCATTGCAGTACGACACAGGAGATGCCACCTCCCTCCAGGCTCGGGAGTGGGGGCATCACCTGCGTATGCTGGGGCGTTTGCGGACGGACGTCAGCATAAATCAAGCCAAAAATGACCTCGATCAGATTGCCCGCACGCCGGTGCCCGAGTTTCCCCGGCCGCATTGGGCGGCTCTTGCCCATGGGCTCATTGTGACCTCACTGCAGGATGACGTCGCCGGCGGCGTAAAGCCGGCGCTGTTCGCAGTTCTCGGTGCAGTGATTCTGGTCCTCGTTATCGCCTGCGTAAACGTGACGAACCTGCTACTCGCCCGCAGCGCGCAACGGCATGGCGAATTTGCTGTACGCGCAGCGCTTGGCGCCGCGCGACCGCGCCTCATCCGGCAACTGGTCACGGAGAGTTTGCTGCTGACCATTTTCGGCGGCGCCTTCGGGATGATGGTGGCACGCTTTGGTGTGCGCGCGCTGCTGGCGCTGAGTCCGCCCGGGCTACCGCGGGTCAACGCAATCCGCGTCGATGGGACGGTATTTGCCTTCGCACTGGGCATTACGGCGCTCATCGGTCTGGTGGTTGGCGTGATTCCAGCACTACATTCCTCTCGTCATGATCTGCAACTCGGAATGCAACAAAGCTCACGGCGTACCGCCGGAAGCCACCAGTGGGTCCGGCGCACGCTCGTCATCGCCGAGGTAGCGCTCGCAATGGTGCTGCTGGTAAGCGCGGGACTGCTGTTTCGAAGCCTAGAGCGTCTGTTCGCGATCGATCCTGGGTTCGACGGATCCCACGTGCTAACCATGCAGGTGCAAGAATCCGGTCACCGGTTCGATTCGGACATCGCCAGAAGTCAATTTTTCACTCAGGCCCTTGAAGCGGTTCGGGGCGTTCCCGGTGTTGCCGCGGCGGCGTTCACTAGTCAGTTGCCGCTGAGCGGCGATTTTGAGTCCTATGGTGTGCAGTTCGAGTCGGACCCGAATGGCACCGCCGAAGCCGCGCTCCGCTATGCCGTAAGCCCGAGCTATTTCGCAGCGATGCGCATTCCGCTCCGCAGTGGGCGCCTGTTTGACGAGCATGACGTAGCCGGCGCGCCCGCAGCCGTCCTGATCAGCGAATCGTTCGCCAAACGCAAGTTCCGCGGTGCAAGCCCAGTTGGACAACGTGTTCATGTGGGTCCCGACGTTGGCCGCGCTGACCGGCCGTGGCGCACCATTGTCGGGGTGGTCGGCGATGTAAAGCAGACGTCCCTCGCGCTGAGTGAATCGGATGCGTTCTACACCGCAACGACACAGTGGTCTTGGGTTGACAGAGTACAGTCGCTGGTTGTGCGCACTCGTGGTGAGGCCGCGGCACTTGCACCCGCTATCGAAAGGGCGATCTGGTCTGTCGACAAAGATCAGCCGATTGTGCGGGTAGCGACCATGGACAACCTGCTCGCCGCGTCGGAGACCGAGCGACGTTTTGTGCTGATCCTGTTCGAGGCGTTTGGAGTGGTAGCGCTATTACTTGCAGCGTCAGGGATTTATGGGGTCTTATCCGGCAGCGTCCACGACCGTACGCGCGAAATCGGAGTGCGGGCGGCGCTGGGCGCGACACGCGGTGACATCCTCACGATGTTTATTCTCCAAGGGATGGTCCTGACCGGAGTTGGAATCGCGATCGGGCTCAGTGGAGCGGTGGTCGCGAGCCACGCTCTGGTTACGCTGCTATTCGGCGTGTCTCGAGTCGACCCGGCTACCTATCTCGGCGTGATCGCGTTGTTGGGAGGTATGTCGCTCATTGCATGCGGCCTGCCCGCATGGCGCGCGGCACAAGCGGATCCGGCGATCACGCTGCGGGCAGAATAGCGGGCTTCGATCAGAGCGGGATGAGAGGTCGAGGACATGATGACACTGGGCTGCGAGTGACAATGAGTCTGTGACAATCGGGGGTGAAATGATTCAACTGAAGAATGTCGAACGAAGCTACAAAACCGGCGCTGGCCAGACTTGGGTTCTACGGCGCATCAATCTGGAAATTCAGCAGGGTGAATTCATCACCGTGATGGGACCGTCCGGGGCGGGGAAGTCCTCTTTATTAAACGTTCTTGCGTTGCTCGACGATCAGTGGGTTGGCGAGTACTGGTTCCACGATCAGGCCGCGCACGCTATGAAGCGCCGAGGCCGCGCCGACTTAGCCAAGAAAAACATCGGAGTGGTTTTTCAGAGCTATCACCTGCTTGACGACCTCACCGTGCGGGAAAACATCGACCTGCCGCTCTCCTACAAAGACATTCCACGCCACCAGCGGCAGAGCCTGGTCGCGGACGTTCTCGATCGCTTCCAGATTGTCGCCAAAAAAGATCTATACCCCAGTCAGCTTTCCGGCGGACAACAGCAGCTAGTCGGCATTGCGCGAGCGGTCATTCATAAGCCGGCGTTGCTGCTGGCCGACGAGCCGACTGGCAATCTGCATTCCACTCAAGCCGGGGAAATCATGGAACTGTTTCGTGAACTGAATCGAGAAGGCACGACGATCGTGCAGGTCACGCACTCAGAAACCAACGCGGCCTATGGAACCCGGACCCTTCAGATGAGAGACGCTTGGCTGGTGGGCGACACGGCGAATCCCTCACTCGAACCGAGCGACGTGGCGGTGAATCGATGAGTCCACGCCCCAACGGAAAACGCGGGAGATTCACAGTTCGGATCGCGACTTTCGTAATCATTGCCGCTTTGGCGCACGCGCAAGTTCGCACACCCGCAGAACTGGAAATGCCCAAATCCCACAATCCGCTCAGCCCTTATAGCCCCGATCATGTGCCCGAGCCCGTGCTCTCAAATTCGCCACGTTTGAACCAGATGGTTCGCGATGGCAAGTTGTATCTGTCTTTGAAAGACACGATTTACCTCGCTCTTGAGAACAACCTTGACCTGGCGATTGCCCGTTACAACTTGCCGATCGCCGACACCGATCTACTGCGAACCCAGGGCGGAGGCAGCTTTCGGGGAGTTAACACCGGCGTGGTGCAGGGAACTCCCGGCGGCGGAGTGGGAGGGTTCGGCGCAGGCGCGCCCGGCGCGGGGGCTGGCGGCACGACCAGCGGAGCGGGTGGAGCGGGTGCCGGCGCTGCGGGCCTCGTGCAATCCACTTTGGGAGCCGGAACTCCGGTGGCATCGTACGATCCGGCGCTCAACGTGAACATGGGGATCGAGCATGCAACATCCCCACTGGCAAACCAGCAAGTCTTCGGCGTTCCATCCCTGCAACTGAACACCGCGCAGGTGAACGCCACCCTGATTCAGGCGTTTCCTACCGGTACAACGCTCTCTTTTGAATTCGACAACAATCGACAAACCACGAACAGTAAATTTACGAACTTGTCGCCGGTCTTGAATTCTTTTTATCGTTTCAGCTTCCGGCAAGAGCTTCTCGCAGGATTTGGTTTCGGTCCCAACCTGCGCTTTTTGCACATTGCGAAAAACAACAAGAAGATCTCCGACATCGCCTTCAAGGACCAGGTCATCGCCACCATCACCCAGATCGAGAACATCTATTGGGACTTGGTCAGCGCTCACCAGCAGGCCCGCGTGAACGAACAATCCCTGGACTTCGCCAATCAGACTCTGGAGAACGCGAAGAAGCAGTTGCAACTAGAAGCCATACCAGAGATGGACGTGATGAGAGCCGAAGCGGAAGCCTCCAAGCGCGACCAGGATCTCACCGTTGCGCGCACCAATCTCCAACTGCAGGAATCACTGATGAAAAACGCGCTTACCAAAAGTCTCGATAATCCGGCGCTGGAAGAAATGCCTGTCGTTCCGACGGACCAGATGCAAGCCGATACCGAAGCGAGCGAACCGGTCCTCGATCTGATCGACCGCGCGTTACAAAATCGTCCGGAATTGCAGGAGACTGACATCGATCTGATCAATCGGCAGATCAGCAGAAAAGCCGCGCGGAATGCTCTGCTACCCTCGCTTTCGCTGGTGGGTTTCTACGGAGGCACAGGTCTCGGCGGAGAGAAGAACCCAGCCTTCGACGGCGAAATTTCAAACGTTCCACACGACTTGCCGGGAACATGGCAAAACACCTTCAACAACTCTTCTCCGGACTATTTCATCGGGCTTAATTTGAACATTCCATTTCGCAACCGCGTGGCCAAGGCGGACCAATACCGCTCCGAACTCGAATATCGTCAGGCAAGCCTCCGCAAGGAACAGCTGAAAAAGCAGATACGCATCGAGGTTCGTAACGCCCAGTATGCCCTGGAGCAATCGCGAGCCCGCGTCGAGTCCGCGACCAAGGCCAGAAATCTAGCGCAGCGGACCTTCGATATCACCAAGAAAGAGCAGGATCTCGGCGCGGGCTCCAGCTACCAAACCATGACGGCCCAACGGGACCTTTCCGTCGCGGAACTGGATCTGGTCACCGCGATGACCACCTACGCAAAATCCAAGGTCGAACTTGATCGCGCAACCGGCACGACTTTGGAACATAATGGAGTGCTGATTCAGGACGCGGTTAGCGGGACGGTCACCGCCTCAACTCCATAACGCGCATGCCGACTTCGGCCAAGCCGCAAGATTCCCACTCCCCCGCAGCATCCGATCCACGCGAGAACCGCCCACCCCGTATTCTGGCGGCCGACGACCAGCAGCACATTCTGGAAGCCCTCCAGTTGCTGCTCCATCCGCAGGGTTACCGCGTCGAAAGCGTCAAATCGCCCGCCCAGGTTCGCGAGGCGTTGGCCACGGACTTCTACGATGCTGTGCTGATCGACCTGAACTACACCCGGGACACGACCTCTGGCCAGGAAGGCCTCGATCTCCTTTCTGAAATCGTGGCGGCCGACAGCAATCTCCCCATCATCGTGATGACGGCGTGGGGCAACGTGGAACTCGCGGTCGAAGCGATGCGCCGCGGCGCACGCGACTTCATTCAGAAGCCCTGGGACAACGATCGCCTTCTCACCATCTTGCGCACGCAAGTCGAATTACATCGCACTCTCCTGCGTGCGGAGCGGCTGGCCGCCGAGAACCGTCTTTTCCATGCGCAGAGCCGTCCCGAGTTCATCGCCTCGGCCATCTCCATGCAGCCCGTTCTCGACGCCATCGCGCGCGTCGGGCCGTCGGACGCCAACGTCCTGATTACAGGCGAACATGGCAGCGGAAAAGAAATCGTAGCGCACACCTTACATGCGCTCTCCTCACGCGCATCGCGTCCGCTGGTAGCCGTGAATACGGGTGCGTTGGCGGCGGGAGTTTTCGAAAGCGAGCTCTTCGGTCATGTCAAGGGCGCATTCACCGATGCAAGAACGGACCGCATCGGACGTTTCGAACTCGCCGATGGCAGCACCATCTTTCTCGATGAAATCGGCAACGTGCCCATCCAACAGCAGGCAAAGCTCCTGCGCGTTCTTGAATCAGGTGAGATTGAGCGGTTGGGATCGTCGCGGACCAGGCAAATTAACGTTCGCGTGATCTCTGCCACCAACACCGACCTACGGGCCGCTTGTGCCTCAGGTCAATTCCGCGAAGATCTCCTGTTTCGCCTCAACACCGTCGAGATTCACGTGCCGCCGCTGCGCGATCGCCGTGAGGATATTCCGGCGCTCGCAGTTCATTTCCTCAGACGGTACGCGTCCCGCTATCGCCGCGAAATCGTTGGATTCGATGCCTCCGCGCTACAGGTTATGGCGCACTATGCGTGGCCCGGCAATGTTCGAGAACTTGAACATACCCTCGAGCGCGCCGTGCTAATGTGCCGAGGCCGCGAAATTCAGCCCGCAGATCTGGGACTCAATTTCCAGCGCCCGCAGGCGCAGAATCTCGAAGAACTGAGCCTGGAGGCGGTCGAAGCCCTTCTCGTACGAAAAGCACTGGCGCGTTTTCAGGGAAATGTAAGTCAGGCTGCCGATGCGCTCGGTCTCAGTCGCGGCGCGCTCTATCGACGCATGGAGAAGTATGGCCTCTAGTCCGCAACCCGGCGGGACGGCCCAGGTGCGGAAGACTCCACGGAAGCGGATTCGCACTCTCTACGAACGTCGCGTCAGCGTCTATTCATTCCTCGCCGCCCTGCCCGGGATTATTGTCAGTGGAGTTCTCATTTGGCTGCAGGCATGGTCCACAGAATCCAAGGTCGCGCTCTCGTTCCTCGAAGCCTTTGCCTGGTGGGTGTTGACCTTGATGCTCCATGAGCAGGTAATCCGCCCAATCCAAACGCTAGCGAACGTAGTGGCCGCACTCCGCGAGGAAGACTATTCGTTCCGCGCACGTGGCGCTGCCACTGACGATGCTCTGGGAGAACTCTCGATGGAAGTCAACGCCCTGGCTGACCTCCTGGCCGACCAGCGAGTCCGGGCTATCGAAGCAACTGCGCTTTTACGTCGGGTAGTTGAAGAAATCGATGCTCCATTGTTCGCATTTGACCCAGACCAGATCATGCGACTCGTCAATCCCGCTGGGGAGAGACTGCTCCAGCAGCCCTCGATTCGGCTCGTGGGACGCACCGCCGACCAGGTCGGACTCGCCGAGTGCTTAGCCGCAGCCAACGAATCGCTGGTTGCTCTGCCGGCAAACAGCCCAAGCGCGCGCTGGTTGGTGCGCCGAAGTAAGTTCAGGGAGAAGGGTGTGCCGCACACCTTGGTCGTGCTTTCGGACGTAAGCCGGGCGCTCCGGGGAGAAGAACGCAAGGCGTGGCAACGTCTGATCCGTGTGCTGGGCCATGAGCTTAACAACTCTCTGGCGCCCATCAAGTCTATCGCGGGAAGCCTGGGTGCGCGCCTGCCTCAAACCGGACTCAACCCCGAGGAACGTCACGATTTTGAGCGAGGCCTGGAAATCATTGAAGCTCGATCGGCGTCGCTGAACAGGTTTCTTCAGGCGTACCGGCAATTGGCCCAGATGCCGCCTCCGGTAGTGAAAAAAGTCGCGCTGCTTCCCATCGTGGAACGAGTTGCTTTTCTTGAGACACGCCTTGCCGTAACCATCGCGCAAGGTCCGGAAGTCACGTTAATGGTTGATCCAGATCAGATCGAGCAGATGCTGATCAATCTGGTTCGCAATGCGGTCGAAGCCGTTCTTGAGCCTGCTCCTGTCAACGACCTGCCACTCAGTTCTAGAGGCAGCCCGCAGGTCGCAACGCCGCCGGTGACCATAAATTGGACAGTCGATGACCAGAATGTAGTCCTGACCATCGACGACAATGGACCTGGACTTCTCAATCCAAGTAATGCATTCGTACCGTTCTATACGACCAAGCCGGAAGGGAGCGGAATAGGATTGGCGCTCTCACGTCAGATCGTCGAGGCACATCAGGGTTCGATTGAACTCTCTAACCGAGATGGTAAGGGAGGTTGCCAGGTGCGGGTGACGCTGCCGCGAACCTAGTCCCAAAACGAGGTCCGCGTCCGTTTCTTCAAATGTGGTGTATCCTCATACCCCTGCATCTCAACTTCGCCATTGAGGAAAGACCGTGGCCGCACCGAAAAAGAGCGCGATCCCCGACGAGAAAGTAGCTCTCTATGACAAACTCATCGCAACCATTCCGAAGATCGAACGCAAGGGCGATGCCAATCCCTACACTTCCCTGAATGGAAATATGTTTACCCTTCTGCATCAATCTCGTACCTTGGCCATCCGGCTACCGGAAGACAAGCGAGAGGAGTTTCTGAAGAAATACCAGACGACACTGTTCGAGGCCTATGGCGTCGTTATGAAAGAATATGTGACCGTTCCCGATTTGTTGTTGAAGAATACGAAGACGCTGCAGAAGTATCTCGAATCAAGCTACCAATACGCCAAAACCCTGAAGCCCAAATCCACCAAGAAGAAATCTTGAGCCGGCGAGCCCGGTTAAGGTGGCCTGGTGGTTCCATAGTTGGAGATGAATTGCCTGAAACCAACCCCAAAATGCCAGTTGACGAGGAACTGGATCAGCTGTTGCGCAAAGCCATTCGAACGAAATATCTCGTGCGTTTCAAATACAAGGGCCAAGAACGGGTAGCGGAACCTCATGATTACGGTATCCAAAAAGGAATCGTCCGGCTCTTCTGTTATCAGATAGGAGGGCAAAGCGGCAGCCGTCTTCCCGGATGGCGTTTGTTTGATGTCTCTGAGATGCGAGAGTGCGAAATCCTGAAGCGGCGTTTCGCGGGGACCCGGCAGGATTCCTCTAGTAAGCATCACAAGTGGGATGAGGTGTTCATTCGTGTGGCATAGCCTGCGACGTGGGAGGCGAGAGACCCGAAGCATGCCGGAGTGCGGCGACCGCATACTCTGTCGCGCTATACTCTCGCCCAGAACCTGATGGCCAACATACTCTATGGGGTCAACGGCGAGGGCGCGGGCCACTCTACGCGCGCGAAAGAAGTCATCTCTCACTTACGCCAGAGGGGGCATGTTGTCCACGTCGTTTCGTTTGACCGCGGATTGACCAACCTGCGCCGCGATTTTGAAGTCACGGAAATCTATGGCTGGCGGCTGGCGTACGTAAACAACCGTGTCCGTTACCGGCGAACGATTGCAAGAAACCTTCTCGGCGCGCGGCGGACAGCCGCCAGTGTGGCGCAATTGAAGAAGCTCAGCGAAGAGTGGCAGGTCGAGCTCGTGATCACCGACTTCGAACCGCTCTCCTGTCATGTAGGGCATCGCCAGCGTATCCCCGTTATTTCGATCGACAATCAGCACTGTCTGACGAATGCCGCTGTTTCCTATCCGCGCGGATATCGTGCCGACGTAGCGGCAACGAAAATGGTCGTCCGCATGATGGTTCCCCGGGCGGACGCCTACCTGGTCACCTCGTTCTTCAATGTGAAGATCACGCGGCGCAATACATTCTTGTTTCCGCCCATCTTGCGGGAGAGTGTGCTGCAGGCGAAGCCTCGGACAGGAGAGGAGGTGCTTGTCTACGTAACTTCGCCCTCGCCCGCGCTTGCGAAGCTTCTGGCGTCGGTGCGTTGCCGGTTCGTTGCGTATGGTTTTGGCCGCGAAGGGCAGGAGGGAAATGTTTTGTACAAGAAACCGAGTCTCGACGGATTTCTGGAGGACCTGATCAATGCCAGGGCCATCGTCGCCAACGCCGGCTTTTCACTCGTCACCGAAGCGTTGCACCTCGGCAAACCCTATCTTGCCGTTCCGGTGGAGCATCAATTTGAGCAGATCTTCAACGCCTACTGGCTCGAGAAGGTAGGCTATGGCGTGTATTGGGAGGAATTGAACCGGGAGCGCGTCGAGTCGTTCCTCTACAACTTATCTCACTATCGCGAAAATCTCAGGTCTTATCCTCGGCAGGGAAACGAGGCGTTGTTCACTAAACTCGACGCTCTCATCGCCGAGCATGTAGCGTCCCGTCGGGACACGGGCCGGTAACAACAATGAGCGCAGACGATCCCAATCTTCAACCCGAACCTGAGCCAGCCCCGAAGCCGACGATTTTCGAAGAGACGGTCGCGCTGCTGAGCCTTGCGCTGGCTGTGCTCTCCCTCTTCTTCTTCGCGTGGATTGCGGAGAGCGTTTCGCACGATCGCACCCAGAACTTCGATCTCGGCGTGCGGACAACCGTTCACCGGTATGCGTCTCCCGGAATGACCAAGGCCATGGTGGCAATTTCCTTTCTGGGCGGCGATGGACTGATTGTTGCTGCGATCATCGCTCTAGCCCTGTTTCTACATTTCCGCCGGCGCCGAGCGGCGTTGTGGTTGGTTGTTACCCTCGCGGGCGCGCTGGTTCTCGACCTGACACTTAAATATGGTTTTCACCGGCCCCGCCCCACGCCCTTCTTTGGATCGTTACCTCGCACCCCCAGCTTTCCCAGCGGACACGCTTTGTTTTCGTTTTGCTTCTACGGAGTGTTGGCTGGATTGCTAGCCGGCCGGATTCGCTCTCTACCGGTGCGCATCGCAATCTGGACGGGTGCGGTCTTTCTGATCTTCGCGATTGGGCTCTCACGAATTTATCTCGGCGTTCACTATCCCAGCGACGTCGTTGCTGGCTATCTCACAGCCACCATCTGGGTCGCGACGATGATCTTTCTGGATCGTTGGCGGACCCATAAGAGGATGAACAGCTTGAATCGTTCGGTGATCACGGCAATTGTCGGTTGTGCGGTCGCGCTGCATGGTGATTACGCGTCGGCCCAATCCAAAACGGAAACGAACCACGCCTCACTGGTAGGGATCGTTCGGGTGGACGCAAATCCGAAGCATGTCCTGAACTCCTTCGATCCAGATCGTGCGCTGGGAAGCTCACTGGATGTGTTGTCGCGGACGGGCATCGACAAGGTTCATTCGCCGCACATCGTCCAGGAATCGCTCTCCGCAGGCTGGGGACCGATTACTTATCGGAACAACACCGAACTCCGCATGGGCGCCTGGCACTGGACAGAGAACGGCGCCTGGAGCGACGCCGCCCACCAGAGCGGATACTTTACCGGCAGCACCGAGCTCAAAGAACCGACACGATACATTCTTGCCTACGCGCTGCCACACCGCGGCTTCTCGACCAGCGGCGACTCTCCCGTGCCGGGTCCGAACCTCAGCTATTGGAAGAGCAATCCCTACCTGACCAGTCGGTTCACCGGCGAGAGCGATGCGCTCCATCCGCAATGGGTCGTCGTCGATCTGCGCTCTCCGAAGTCCGTGAACGCCATCCGCATTGCATGGGCCAGTCCTTATGCTGTCACCTATCAGGTTGAATATTGGGACGGGAAGGACGCACTCGACTTCGACCGCGGGCCGGACGGCCAATGGAAAGTATTTCCAGCGGGCCTGATGAAGAACGCCGCCGGCGGCACGGCCACTCTCAAGCTTTCCGATGCCCCGATCTCCACTCAATTCGTGCGCGTATTGATGACCGAGTCATCCAACACCTGCGATCTGCATGGAGCGGATGACATTCGCAACTGCGTGGGATATGCCATTCAGTCCATCGACGTCGGCAACCTCGACGCGAACGCCGAATTTGTAAACGTTGCGAAAGATGCAACCGGAGACAACCAGCCCACCTACTGTTCCTCTTCCATTGACCCGTGGCACTCCGCCTCCGATGTGAGGAACGACGGGAAGTATCAGCACACTGGCTTCGACCTGTTTTTTACCAGCGGCCTGACCGACAATCTTCCCGCGATGATTCCGGTCACGATGCTCTATGGCACGCCCGACGACGCGGCGGCGCAGATCGCTTACATCGAGAAACGCGGCTATCCGATCAGCTACATCGAGATGGGCGAGGAGCCTGATGGCAAGCATGCCATGCCGGAAGACTACGCGGCGCTCTATCTTCAGTGGGCGGCCGCCATTCACCGAGTAGATCCCAAGCTCAAATTGGGTGGGCCAATCTTCGAGGGTGTCAACGAAGACATCCGCGTCTGGCCTGACGCGCAGGGGCGGACGTCGTGGATGGGCCGGTTCGTCGCCTATCTAAAGGCGCATGGACGCCTCGCCGACCTGGCTTTTGTGTCGTTCGAGCACTATCCATTTGAACCATGCACCATCAAGTGGGAAACGCTGTACTCGGAACCGCAGTTGATGAAACATATCCTCCAGGTTTGGAGAGAGGACGGCGTGCCGCCCAATGTTCCGCTCATGATCACCGAAGACCACTTGGCCGCCGGGCTAACCGGGCCGATGAGCACGATTTTTTCGGCGCTATGGCTTGCCGATAATGTCGGGTCTTTTTTCGAAGGAGGTGGCGCCGTATTTCACCATTCGCCAATCCAGCCCGAGCCCGTGCAGAACAGCTGTCTCGGTTGGGCTACCTGGTCGAACTTCGTCGCCGACCGCGATTACAACATCACGGGATACACCGCACTCTACTTCGCCGCCCACATGATCAATCTGGAATGGGCGCAGCACAGGTCTGGTGTGCACCAGTTGTTCGCTTCTTCTACGGATATTAAAGATGACCAGGGAAACGTCCTAGTGACCTCATATGCGGTCCATCGGCCGGATGGCAACTGGTCCCTGATGCTTGTCAATCGCGATCAAAACAACGCTTATATCGTGCGCGTCACGTTTGATGCGCCGCGCAACCGGCAGGCGTCATTTTCGGGACCAGTAATAATGACCACGTTCGGAAGCGAGCAATATATATGGAAAAACGAAGGCCCGAACAGCCACGCCGACCCGGACGGCCCGCCCGTGGCAACGACGGTTGCCGGGGGTCCCGGAGCAACCTTCACGCTGCCTAAAGCTTCGATCACCGTATTGCGAGGCAGAGTGGCAGGATTCTGAAAAACGACAGGATTCGAAAAAGTTGCAGGACTCTGAAGAGTGGCAGGATTTTAACCGGATTGCTTCGTATCAGGGCATCGCTTCAGCGATGCCGATCGTCCCTTAGGGGGCCGAGACGAGCTTCAGCGGATCGGTCTACCCCGCCTGTCTGTGGATCTGGCGCGAGCGCACCTCCTGCTCCGCGATCAGCCAGTCTTGGTTTTCGTTGCCCGGTGTCGCCCCCCGCTCCAGATAGATCTCGTAGGCACGGCGGCGAATCTCTTCTTCCAGATTGCTGACAGGGACCACGTCCCTGCGAGGTTCCAGAACCGTTGGCGGCTGAACAGACGCAGCTTTTCTGGTCCGGCGGGTGCCAGTTTCAGTGATTTTCGGTGCCATACCGTACTCCTTACAACTCCCTAGTTCCAATAAAGGCCGGAAGTGATGAATGAACCGCATAGACGTTGCCTCGCAACTCTTTCTGGCCCATTTTATTGCGAATAGTGACTCAAGTATAAATCTCAAGGCTGTGGAAATCGTCCCACAGCCAGCGAAAAAATGCCCTCACCATAGCCAATCGTTGCTTCCGCGCGCCGATTGTCAGCCTTCAAACACGCAGGTACACTCCCGTAACTTGTCAGGAAACCGCTGTCACCCCAGGATGAGCAGAGGCCACTGAGGCCAAATTATGTCATCTCAAGGCAGTCAGGGCGCTGGTGCGAAGCCGGCCAAGGACAATTCCAGTGGTGTTAAAGAACTGGAGAAGATGCTCACCGAATCTCCTACTCCGGAGAGGGTGAGCGCGAAGCTCGCCCAGATTCTGAACGTGGCTCGCAACGAAGTGGCAGTGCTGCGAGTGGAAAAAGGCAGTCTGCGATTTGTGTTCCCAGCCGAGTTGCGCGCCGCGGGCGTGATCCCGCTGGCGAGTTCGGCGGTCGCAGCACGCACGGTCGCGACCGGCACATCTCTACTGTCGAATTCCTTTGCGCGCGTGAAACATGCGAGTCTGTTTGAGTCCGTAAAACTGGGCGCCAAGGAAGACAACCAAAGCTCGGAGCAGATGCCCATTCAGAAAATCATGTCCGTTCCTGTTTCGCAGCCCGGAGGAAAAGTTGTAGGTGTCATCCAGGTCTCCCGCAAGGGTCTCGACTCCTCGCTCGCCGGCGGGGATTTCACCAGCGAAGACCTGAAGCGGCTGGAGCAAGCCGCGGGCGTTATGGCGCACATGCCCTTCATGGAAGACGGCGCTCCTCTGGGCGATAGCGCCAGATAACCAAACGTAGCATCCGCTCGAATTTCGCTACAGTACCTGCCCGGCACAGAAGCCTGACGCCCAGGCCCACTGGAAGTTGAATCCACCCAGTTGGCCAGTGACGTCCACCACTTCTCCAATCAGGAACAATCCGGGAACCTTTCGGCTCTCCATCGTCTTCGCTGAAAGCTCGTCGGTGTCCACCCCGCCAGCTGTGACTTCAGCTTTGCCAAAACCCTCGCTACCCGCGGGCATGACCGTCCACTCATGAAGTTGCCGCTCGGCCTCGGCAAGAGCAGAGTCGGAATTGCCGGTCAACGGCTGGATTTCGAGCCAGCGATCGGCCAACCGCCGGGGGAGAACATCCCGCAGATGCGCCTTCCAGTTGGTCCCGTCACGGTGTGCGCAGGCCCGTTGCTCCGAGGCCAGATAGCGGTTGGGCGCCAGGTCCAGGCGAATAGGCTCACGACCATCCCAATAAGAGGAAATCTGAAGGATAGCGGGGCCGCTGATCCCGCGGTGTGTAAACAACATTTTTTCGTGGAAGGTTTGTTGGCTGTTCGGGACCGAGGCCACGACTTCCGTCGAAACGCCGGCCAGATCGCACCACCGCCTGCTGTCCGATTCGCTGAAGGTTAAGGGAACCAGTGCGGGTCGCGGCGCTTGAATCTTCAGACCGAATTGCCGGGCCAGATCATAGCCAAACGAAGTGGCTCCGACCTTCGGGACCGACAATCCTCCGGTCGCCACCACCAGGCAGGGAGTGTGAATGACGTCGGACTCGGTTCGCACCACGAACGCGTCAGCTTTGTGCACCTGGCGAACCGTCGAGCTCGTCTGGATCGCGACGCCCGCCGCGCGACATTCCTGCTCGAGCATCCCGGTGATGTCGTGTGCCGACCGGTCGCAGAACAATTGGCCAAGCTTTTTCTCGTGGTAAGGGATGCGGTGCTTCTCAACCAGCGACACGAAGTCTGCCGGAGTGTATCGGGCCAGCGCCGACTTGGCGAAATGAGGATTGGAAGAAAGAAAATTCTCCGGTCCGGTGTACAGATTTGTGAAGTTGCACCGTCCACCGCCCGAAATCAGGATCTTCTTGCCAATCTTCTCGGCGCGCTCAAGAACAAGCACGCGCCGCCCGCGCTTACCCGCTTCAATGGCACACATCAACCCGGCGGCGCCGGCTCCAAGGATGATGGCGTCGTATTTGTGATCCACGCAGGATGAGCTTAACAGGGCGGGCAGTGAACAGATCTAGGGACGGTACTGGAGACACTGCACTTGTTCACAATGCTCCATCAGGCCGCGCTGCAAAAACCCGAGCGCGACTGTACACAACTCTTCAGCGCCCGGAGGGCATACATAGCGTCATCGAGCGCCTGTTCTTCTTCGATGTGGTCTCCCGACTCTCCAAAAAGTTGCCGGGCACGCAACACGATCGCCGATTCCGCATGTTCGATATCATCCCGCAGCCTGCTGGGATCAGGCTGATATAGCGCGACTCTGTAGAGCTCTCGCCATAAAAGCTGGCTCGGAGGGGGGTAGAGGTGGCTCATCATCGGGAAGACTCCTGTAGGATGCTTAAATTAACTGCGAGCACGATGCCGCGTAAATCGGGGAAATCCTGTAGGAGTTTCTGTAGCCCGCAAATGCAATGAAGCGAGATTGGTTGTTAATCCCACCGTCCCACATTCAGGCCGGAGGACCCCCCTGCCGGAGGACCCCCCTAAAGTAGAATGGTCGGTTGATATCGCTGCAACCATGCGGAACATAGTTGACATCTTCGCGCAGATCTTCCGCACCCTTTGGGCGCACAAGCTCCGTTCGTTCCTGACGATGTTCGGCATCGCATGGGGAATCGGATCGCTGCTGCTGTTGGTTGGTCTGGGCGAAGGCTTCCGTTCCGGCAACAAGCGTGAAATGGAAGAGTTCGGCAAAGACATCATGTTTATCTTCCCCGGCCGCGCCCCGGTGGTTGAGGGCAGTATGCGCTCGGCGCGCAACTACATGTTGACCTATCAGGACTACCTCGACATTCGCTCCGCCCCATACGTCCGGGAAGCTTCCCCGGTGCTGACCCGGGACGACGTGCGCGCAGTGAGCGAATTTGCCAGCGCCAGCGGACAGATTACGGGCATTGAGCCGCAATTCGCCGAGATCCGATTCCTTCCCCTCAAGCAGGGCCGCTGGATCAACAATCTGGATGGCGCTCAGAAACGCAACGTGATTGTCCTCGGCGACGAAATGACCCGCAACCTGTTCACGGGGCGTCCCGTGCTGGGCGCGACCATCGTGCTCAACGGCATCCGGTTCGAAGTGATCGGCACGCTCAAGCGCGTGGGCCGCGGGGACAACAACTCCACCAACGCCCGCGGCTACATTCCCTACCCGGTTATGGCCGAGTACTTCCCACTCAAGGGAGAGCAGCAGAAGGGAACGGTCTCGTTCGTCAACTACCAGCCCCGCCTGAGAGCAGAACACGAACTGGCGTTTATGGAGGCGCGCAAGGTCGTGGCCCGCAATCACGGCTTCGACTATCGCGACGACAACGCCTTCGAAGGCTGGGACACGATCAAACAGTCGGAAATGGTGGGCGCTATCTTCGATGCGATGAGCGTATTTCTCGGCAGCGTCGGAATCGTCACGCTGGCATTAGGCGCAATCGGTGTGATCAACATCATGCTGATTTCGGTCACCGAGCGCACTCGTGAGATCGGCCTCCGGAAGGCCTTGGGCGCGACTAATCGCAGCATACTTTTTCAGTTTTTCCTGGAAGGAATCCTGCTGACTCTGGTCAGCGGAATGATTGGCATGGGGCTGTCAGCGGGTTTGATGGCGGCCCTGGGCACGATCCAGGGACCCGGTGGTTTTGACCCACCAAAATTGGTGCTCAGGACGGCGATGCTGGCAATCGGCTGCTTGACAATTGCCGGAGTGGCTGCCGGACTCTATCCTGCGCGCAAAGCCTCCATGCTCCAGCCGGTAGAAGCGTTGAGGCAGGAATAAATCATGACACGTGACATCCTCCACGAAGCTTGGAATGCAATGCGCCACAACCGGCGCCGCACTGCGTTGACCATGCTGGGCATGGCCTGGGGCATCGCCACGGTAGTGCTGCTCCTCGCTTACGGCAACGGATTTGCCGAAGCCTGCGCCAACATATTCGCCAACTTCGGCACAAAGACGCTGATCCTCGTCCCGGGCCGCACCTCCATGCAGGCTGGCGGCGAGAAGGCCGGTGCGAAACTGCGATTCACCATGGATGATGTAGATCTGCTCACCACCAACGTCCCGCAAATCACGCGCATCACCCCCGAAGTCGGCAAGGACGCCAGCATCCAGTACGACACCCGCACTTTTAACTTCAACGTTTCCGGCAACTATCCGAACGTCTCTGCGATCCGCGTTCTCGACCTGGCGCAAGGCCGGTTCTATAACCTCGAAGACCAGATCCAGCGTGCACGGGTCGCAGTGATCGGCTCCGAGGCGCGCGAGAAACTCTTTTCCGGACGCAACGCCCTCGGAGAACGCATCCGGATCGATGGCATGAGCTTCGAAGTCATCGGCGTTTTGCAGCCCAAGATGCAGGAAGGTGACAACGACATCAACCGGGTCATTTACGTCCCGTTCACCTCTATGGGGGACCTGACGGATACTCACTATCTTCAGACCATCTGGATCAACTACGAAGTGAACGACTACGAGGGCCTGGAGCGCGCTGTCCGCGGCGTGATCGCGCAGCAACACAAGTTCAATGCCGGCGATCGTCGGGCGCTACTCGTTTTCAACCTGATGGAACAGGTGCACCAGTTCCAGATCATCACCATGGGTTTAAAGGTTCTGCTGGCCTTCATCGGGACGCTCACGCTCGGGATCGGCGGCGTCGGACTGATGAACATCATGCTGGTCTCGGTCACGCAGCGCACCCGTGAAATCGGTATGGAAAAAGCTCTCGGTTCCCGCCGCCGCGACATTTTCCTGCAATTCCTAGCGGAGGCCTTGGCCATCAGCTTCCTAGGTGGAGTGTTTGGAATCGTACTAGCCTATGCGGTCTCGATTTCCGTGGGAAGGCTGACCCTTTACAGCGCCTTGGCCAAGCACGCCGAGGCCGGCGACATCCGGCTGATGATTGATCCCGTCACCTTAGTGGTTGCCACCGTCATCCTTGGCGCCGTGGGACTGGTAAGCGGAATGGTCCCGGCAATCCGCGCCTCGCGCCTCGATCCGATTGAAGCACTCCGCCACGAGTAAAACTGTTCAGCTTCTGACCTCCGTGTCCCCGGTGGTCAAAGATTTTGGGCTGCACTCCTCCACGTCTCGCAGGTCTATAATGCTCCCCGTCGCTCGCAAGCAGCTACGGTTGTGCCATCTCTTACTCGAGGCCCGCAACAATCATGGATCGCAACTCATTTCCCCCTTCCCCTGATCGTAGAAAATTCCTCACGACTGCCAGCGGCGCCCTCGCCGCTTCGGTTGCACTCCCTGTGCTGACAACTGCTTCCGCGGAGGCCAGCATGCAGGAGGCTCCTCTCCCTCCCGGTGTCTCGCGCAAGATTCCGATCGGCGTTTTCGATCCTGCCTTTCCCGATTTGTCTCTGGACGAAATGATCGAGAAATTCTCTGCCTGGGGAATCGAAGCAGTCGAGGTCGGCACTGGCGGCTATCCCGGAGACAAGCATTGTCCGGTGCAGGAACTGCTGGACGATCCGGCCAAGATGAGCGTCTGGAAGAAGAAATTCGAAGACAAAAACATCCGGGTCGCGACCTTGAGTTGTCACGGCAATCCCGTTCACCCCGACGCGAAGATCGCACGACGCGACGCAGAAACCTTCCGCCGTACCGTGCTTCTGGCTGAGCGTATGGGGGTGGAGGTGATTGTCGGCTTCTCCGGATGTCCCGGTGGCAACGCCACCGACACTATGCCGAATTGGGCCACCTACCGCTGGCCTCCCGAGTACGCCCAGATCCTTGACTGGCAGTGGAAAGAAAAAGTGATTCCGTACTGGAAGGAAGCAGCAAAGTTTGCCCGCGCGCACGGCATCCGCAAGCTCGCGTTTGAAATGCATCCCGGCTTTGTCGTGTACAACCCCATGACCCTGCTCAAGCTGCGCGAAGCCGTGGGTGAAGAGATCGGGGCCAATTGCGATCTCAGCCATCTTTTCTGGCAGGGATGCGACCCCATCGAAGTCATCCGACTGCTGGGCAAGCAGGGCGCCCTCTTCCACGCTCACATGAAGGACACAGTTCTGTATAAGGAGAACGTCGCCAAGTATGGCGTGCTGAATTTTGCCTTCTCCAAGGAAGAACTTCCGCTGGCTTCCGAGACGTTTCGTTCCGTCGGATACGGCCATAGCGCCAATACCTGGAAAGAAATCGTGCGTGCCTATATGGAGGTCGGTTATCAGGGCATTCTCAGCATCGAGAATGAAGACCCGATCCTCCCCGGCGAAGTCGGTGTGCGGCGCGCTCTTACGATTCTGAAAAACGTTCGCGCGGAGTTGCTCGGGACGGCGGCCTGACACGATGGGTGACCGCGCCATGGACCGCCGCAATTTTTCCCGGGTACTCGCGGGAGCCGCGCTTGGCAGCGCGGTTCTGCCTTCACTCGCCGCACCTCCGGAAAAACAGCTCCCCTTTCGGTTCTCCGTCATGCTCTGGACGGTCTATCACAAACTTCCGTTTGAACAGCGGTTGGAGAAAGTAGCCGAAGCCGGATATCACGCCGTGGAACTAGTGGATGAATACGAAAAATGGTCGCCCGAGGATTTTCTTCGCGCCTCAGACAAGTTACATTCGCTGGGCATCGTAGTGGACGCCATGGCCGGTGTGTGGACCGGCATCGCCAATCCGCAGACGCTCGACAAATTCTTGGCGGATTTGACGAAGTTCGTCCCGATCGCCGAGCAACTCGAATGTCCCGCGGTTATCGTTCTATCCGGTGACCGCGTCGAAGGAGTCTCCCGCGAAGCGCATCATCAAAGTTGTATCGAGAGCCTGAAGCGGGCCGCCGAGATCGCTGAAAAACACAATCTCACTCTGCTGCTCGAAAATATCGATCAGGAAGAGAATCCCAAGTATTATCTGACGTCGGTAGCCGAAGGCTTCGAGATCATCCGGCAGGTAAACCATCCCCGCGTGAAGTTCCTCTATGATTTCTACCACGAGCAAATTTCCGAAGGGAACCTGATCGCAAAGCTGGAGAAGAACATCGCGCAGGTCGGACTGCTTCATGTGGCCGACGTACCCGGCCGTCATGAACCCGGCACTGGAGAAATCAACTACGCCAGCATCTATCGCAAACTGGCGCAATTGAACTACCGCGGCTACCTAGCCATGGAGTTCGAACCCGCCGGCAATCCTGTGACCAGCTTGCGGGCAGCCCGGGAAGAGGCCATCCGCGCCGCGGGTGGAACCTAGACTCTCGTATGATTGACGAGTGCTTGCAGCCGGACTAAGCTACCATGTCTCCGGCACTGAGGAAAATCGATGCAGCGACGCAAAGTCATCAGAATTCTTCTTGGGACGGCAGCTCTGCCACTACTACCCCGCGAAGTGTTTGCCCTTCTCAGTCAGGTTCACGCCGAACTTCCCGCGACCCCCGCACTAAAGACGCTCAACCCGCATCAGGACGCAATCGTCACGACCATCGCAGAATGGATCATTCCGCAGACCGACACACCCGGCGCGAAAGCAACCCGTGTCAATGAATTCATCGATCTGATTCTGACGGACTGGTGCGACGACCGGGAGCGCGCGAAATTTCTGGCCGGCCTCACCAAGGTGGACGCGCAGTGTCGCGATCTGTTCGGCAAGGATTTTGTGGATTGCTCAAATACCCAACAAAAACAAATGCTGACTGTCCTCGATGAAGAGTTGACTGAAATCCGTCAGACAGAAGCAAATTTGCCTCGGCGACGGAGGCTGGAATTTGAACCAGGCGACCGGCCGTTCTTTTACGTCATGAAGCAGTTGACTCTGATGGGCTACTTCACTTCGGAAGCAGGCGCCAAACAAGCGCTGCACTATGAAGTCATCCCATCTCACCATTCTCAGTGTGCCCCACTGGAAGAGGAGGCCGCGAAATAGGCTATGCCGGCTAAAACGTATGACGCCATCGTGATCGGATCCGGCATTACCGGAGGCTGGGCAGCCAAGGAGCTCACGGAGAAGGGCCTGGAGACGCTGGTATTGGAAGCAGGCCGTCCCATCGAACCCGACAAAGATTACACGGAGCACGTTCCGATCTGGCAGAAACGATTCCGCGATTTGGGCGACCGCAGTCGCTTCAACCGCGATCAACCCGTTCAGCAAAAGTGCAACGCACTCGGTGAGATGAATAGCAAGTTCTTCGTCAACGACAGACAAAATCCCTATACGACCGAGGAAGACAAACCCTTCCTGTGGATTCGCGGACGACAGGTCGGCGGACGTTCCATTATCTGGGGCCGCCAGTCCTATCGTTGGAGCGACCTCGATTTTGAAGCCAACCTTCGCGAAGGAATCGCGGTGGACTGGCCCATCCGCTACCAGGACATCGCGCCCTGGTATGACTATGTCGAAGAGTACATCGGCGTATGCGGTCAACCGGAGGGGCTGTCGCAGCTTCCCGACGGAAAATTCCTGCCGCCGATGGAAATGACATGCTGTGAACTCATCGTGAAAGACGCCGTCGCCAAAAACTTTCCCGGCGAACGGCTCATGACGATCGGCCGCGCCGCAATACTGACCCGCCCTCATAACGGCCGCGCCGCCTGCCACTATTGTGGTCCGTGCGATCACGGATGCATCACGAAATCCTATTTCAGCAGCCTCAACGCCACGCTCCCATCCGCCCGCGCCACCGGAAAACTCACTCTCCGCCCGCACAGCGTGGTCCACAGCCTGATCTTTGATTCCGCCAGCCGGAAAGTTAGCGGCGTGCGCGTGATCGACGGCCAAACGCGCGAGGCCCTCGAATTTCATGGCCGCATCGTGTTCCTGTGCGCCTCGGCGCTTGAGTCCACGCGCATCCTGCTGCACTCGTCCACGTCCGAGTTCCCCGATGGCTTGGCCAACTCGAGCGGCCAACTCGGACACAATCTCATGGACCACTGCATGGGTGGCGGCGCGACCGGACGCATTCTCGGCAACGAAGACAGAGTCCCCCAGGGCCGTCGTCCGAATGGCATTTATGTGCCTCGCTTCCGCAATGTCAACACTAAGCATCCCAACTTCGTTCGCGGCTACGGCTTTCAAGGCGGCGGGTGGCGGCAAAGTTGGGACCGTGGAACCGAACTGGCCGGTTTCGGCGCCGAATACAAGCACATGTTGAGCCGTCCGGGCCCCTGGATGTTCAACTTCTATGGCTTCGGGGAATGTCTGCCGAACCCTGAAAACTACATCGAACTCGACAAGGAAGTTAAAGACGAATGGGGAATTCCCGCTTTGCGGATTCACTGTATGTGGCGGGAAAACGAGAGAGCGCTGCTGAAAGACATGTCGATCACAGCGGCCGAAATGCTTTCGGCCTCGGGCGCCAAGGAAATCGCGCCTTTTGTAGAGGACAATGCGCCCGGCCTTACCATTCACGAAATGGGAACAGCACGTATGGGACGCGACCCGAAAACATCCGTGCTCAACGCCCACAACCAGGCTCACGATGCCAAGAATCTATTCCTTACCGATGGCGCCTGCATGGTGTCGTCGTCGTGCGTGAACCCGTCGCTCACTTACATGGCGCTTACCGCCCGGGCCTGCGATTTCGCCGTTGCTTCCATGAAAAAGGGAGAACTCTGAGATGGATCGTCGCACCTTTCTGGGCACCTTAACGGCTGCCGCAGTGTTCGCACCGCGCCTGATGTGGGCCTCCGCGCCTGATCGAATCGAAAAAATCGGCGTCCAGCTCTACACGGTGCGTTCCCAAATGAAACACCACTTCGAAGACACCATCGCCAAAGTGGCTGCCATCGATTATCGCGAAGTGGAGTTCGCCGGATACTTCAAGCACACTCCGCAACAGGTGCGAGCCGTCCTCGATCACAATGGCTTGAGCGCTCCTTCGGTACATGTGGACTATGCAAGCCTGGGCGATAAATTTCCCCAGGTCATCGCCGACAGCGCAATTATCGGACACCAATACATCGTGTGCCCGTGGATCGACGAAAAACAGCGCAAGCAGCCTGACGGCTGGAAACGCGCCGCCGAAGTCTTCAACAAGGCGGGCGGGGCCAGCAAGAAAGCCGGCATTCAGTTCGCCTATCACAACCATCATTTCGAATTCGTCCAGGTCAACGGAAAGTTTGCCTACGATATCCTGCTGGAAGAAACGGACCCGAGCCTGGTACAGATGGAAATGGATCTGTGCTGGATGACCGTGGCCGGCCAAGATCCCCTGAAATACTTCGCGCGCTATCCCGGGCGTTTTCCCATGGTTCACGTGAAGGACGTGAAGAGTGTACCCTCGCCGAAAAAACCCGGAGAGCCGGTGGCTTTCAAGAAGGTCTTTCCGGAGATGACGTCGGTCGGTAGCGGCTCAATCGACTGGAAGCGCATTTTTGCACACTCCAGCGAGGCGGGGATCAAGCACTACTTCGTCGAGCAGGACTATCCAAAAGAGCCTTTCGAAAACGTCAAGGCCAGCTACGCCTACCTGGAGAAGCTACGGTGGTGAGCATGTGCTGACTCTTTGGAATCAGCAGCTTCGCCATCGGGCACAAGCGAAAACGTCGATTTCCGGCTTGATCAATTCGTAGTGACACAGTAAGCCGCGTCTCTACGCCAGACCGCCCGCACAGACTCCCCAAGACCCGCGCCAACTGCTTGACCCGCCCCCAAGCGCAGGGCATAATTTCGGGCACGCGCTTTGGGGCTGAATCACGGCCTCGTGTACCAGTCTGACGCTGGAATCGCGGCTTCCCCCGCCGACCCTTCCCGGCCTCCCAGGAGTTCAAAGTGAGCGAAGAAATCAACAAGCGAATTGGCGACTACGAGATTCTTAACGAATTGGGCGCGGGCGGAATGGGCCGGGTGTACCGAGTCCGCAACGTGATTTCCGACCGCATCGAGGCCATGAAGATCCTATTGCCGGATTTGGCTGAACGACAGGAGCTGGCAGCCCGCTTCCTGCGAGAAATCAAGCTCTTGGCCAGCCTCAGTCATCCCAATATCGCCCAACTTCGCACCGCTTTCACGGACGAAAACCGGCTCGTGATGATCATGGAGTATGTCGAGGGCACCTCCATCGCGGTTCGCCTGGCAGCTCGCCCGATCTCGATCGCTGACGCGCTTAGCTACATTGACCAGGTCCTGAACGCGCTCAGTTATGCCCACCAGCAAAACGTGATCCATCGCGATATCAAGCCCGGCAACATGATGCTGACTCCGGAGGGCGTCGTGAAGGTCATGGATTTTGGCATTGCCCGTTCAGACTCAGACCGCACCCTCACCATGGCTGGCACAAGTCTCGGAACTATCAACTACATGTCGCCGGAGCAGGTGAAAGGCATGCCTACCGATCCGCGCTCCGATCTCTATTCTGTCGGCGTGTGCCTCTATGAAATGGTCACCGGAAAGAAGCCTTTCGAGGCGGGTAGCGACTATTCCATCATGACCGCCCACGTGAATGAGGTGCCCCGGCCGCCGGTCGAGCTCCAGCCCGGACTTCCTGCGACGCTCAATGAGATCATCCTGATCGCGATCGCCAAAGACCCAGCTCGGCGTTTCCAGACCGCCGCCGCATTTCGCAATGCCCTCAGCAATGTGCGAGGAGATTCTCCAACAATGGAGGTGCCAGCGATGGCAGTCGACGCTGCCGCCGGCGCGGCAGTTCGCCCGAATATCTTACGTCCCGTCACTTCCGCCAGTCAGGTCGCAACGCTGGCTGCTCCTCCGGCCAGCGCCCCAGTCGCGTCGATTCCAAGCACTCCCATGCCGCCTCCATCCTCCACCGGCCATCGTGGTCTGTACATGACGCTAGGAGCCCTTATAGTGCTCGCGGGTCTGGTGATCGCCGGGATCTATATCCCCAAGAAAGGCAATGCCAAGGCTGGTGACCAGGTCCAGAAGACAACCCCCGCCCCGGTACCGGTCGAGCCCGTGCCGGCTCCACCGGTCGCGGAGACTCCAGTCGCAGTCAACCCAGCTCCGCCCCAGGCTCCCGTTGTGCTGGCCAAGGGTGGCGGCAAGATCCATTCGCGCCAGGAAGGAGGCGAAGGAGCGGCCGCTGCCGCGGCGAAAGAGCTGGAGCAGCTACAGGACGAGATTGATCATCTCGCGGCCCGCGTAGCGTCCGTGAATAGCGGCTTGGATCGTCTCAAGCAGCAACAAGCGGCTGCGGGTTATGGCTTGCGCGGCGACATGGCCGAGCACCAGGAGAGCATGAAGATTAACCTCTCGCGAGCGCAGGATGCCGCCGAACGCGGCGATTCCGCGAAGGCGAAGAAATATGCGGACCGGACTACCGCTGATCTCGAAGCACTGGAGAAATTCCTCGGCCGCTGAGACGGGCAGGGGAAGCGGGCAGTTGGCCACCAGTACTCTCTTCCCGAATCGGGACGGTCTGCCGATGCGATCCTTCTTGACTCCCGCCGTCGATGGCGGGATACTCTTCCCGATTATCGCCTCTCTGCAGAGCAGTTCCCACCGAGGGGGCAGGAAACGCCACTCCCTGAGGCGAATCGCAATCACATCCTAAAATTGTTCGCCAACCGCGAACCAGGGAGATGCCTATGAATCGTGGCCTATTGGTGGGAATCAATGCGTATCCGGGAAACGAATTGCAGGGTTGCGTGAACGACGTGACCGACATGGCCGATTTTCTCGTCAGTCACTGTGATTTTAACGAAGACGATATTCGGCTTGTCACAGACGCTCGCGCCACGACCGATGCCATCAAAGAGCGCCTGAAATGGCTGGTGGACGGAGCGAAAACGGGTGACCGCATCCTATTTCACTACAGCGGCCACGGAGCCCAATTCCCGATCCGCGACGCGGACGGCAAAGTAACCCGGGTGGACGAATGTATTTGTCCCGTCGACTTCGATTGGACGGAAGCGCACGCCATTCGCGACAAGGAGTTCAATCAGCTTTTCTCCGCAGTTCCAAAGGGCGTCGTGTTTACATGGGTCTCAGATTCGTGTTTCTCAGGCGACCTTGCGAGAGAGTTCCTGCCACCCAAGCGCAAGATCAAATCAATGCCTATGCCGGCAGACATTGCGTGGCGCCTGCGGACCGCCGACACGGCTGGGACAAAAAGAACGTCCTTCGAGCATATCCTCAAGAATTTCAATGCCGTGCTCGCGTCCGGTTGCGCGCAGCGTGAAACCTCAGCAGATGCCCAAATCGACAACCGTTTTAGCGGAGCAATGACCTACTATCTGCTTCAGACGCTCTCCGCTCCCAATGGCCTGACGCAGTCGCTCGAAAACGCGATCGCACGCACGCGTGCGGCCTTGCAGCAGAATGGCTACTCGCAGCATCCGCAACTCGAGGGCTCGGAGGATCTGATGGGCCAGCCGTTTCTCGCGGCGCAGGGCAAGAAATCACTCGCGCTTGAGCGAACTCGGGTGCGGGCATAACTGCTTAGGCCCGGCTTCGGCCGGGCTTTTGCGCTTGCAACCAGGGCGCTGCTCTACTGCTCTACTTGGATGCAGACGATCTGACATGCACGCTGCCGGACGGCGGCGGACCGGTCATCTCCATCGCCCAGATTACCGCTGGACGCATGTATCGCAGGTGTCTGCGATAATCGCGTGGCATGACAAAAGGGAAAAAACCTCGAATCAGCTCCTCGGGGATGGTTACACTGCGAGCGGTGGCCGAGCATGTAGGCCTGGCGCCCGGCACAGTTTCTGCGGTGCTGAATAATGCCCCTTCCGCGCGCTCCATTCCGGAGCACACCCGGGAGCGGATTCGGGCGGCAGCCCAGGAACTGAAATATCGCCCTAACTTTCTCGCGAGATCCTTGCGCAAGAAACGCACTTACACCGTGGGACTCATCCTCGAGGAGATCGGTGACTCTTACGGCTCCATGGTCATCAGCGGAGTTGAAGCGTATCTCCGGCAGCGCGACTATTTTTTCCTGACCGTAATTCACCGCCACGATCTGGCCATGCTGCGTGACTACTCGCAACTTCTGCTCGAGCGGGGAGTGGAAGGCTTCGTCACGGTAGATACCAGTCTGCAGGAGCCTCCCCCTCTGCCAACCGTCTGTGTGGCTGGGCACAGGGCGTTGAAGGGGGTGACCAACATCGTCCTCGATCAGGAACGAGGGGCTCGGGTGGCGCTGGAGCATCTGTTTCGACTGGGCCATCGCAAGATCGCGTTCATGAAAGGCCAGCCCTCCAGCTCAGACTCGGAAGAGCGGTGGCAGGCCGTGTGTAGAGTGGCGCAGGACCTGGGAATGGCCATGGACCCCGATCTAATCGTCCGCCTTGAATTCGACGATCCCTCGCCGCAGCTGGGATATCCCTACGCCAAACAACTGCTCGCCCGCAAGAAACCCTTTACCGCCTTGTTCGCGTATAACGACATCTCCGCTATCGGAGCTATCCGCGCCATGCAGGAAGAAGGGCTTCGCGTTCCGCTGGATGTTTCTGTCGTGGGTTTCGACGATATTCCCTGGGCTGCTTTCAACACGCCCAGCTTGACGACGGTGCGACAGCCACTGGCCAAAATGGGCCAGATCGCCGCCGAGACGGTGATTGGCATGATCGAGAAGAATGGGGAGCACCCGGCGGAGATCGCCATTGAGCCCACACTTGTAGTTCGCGAGTCCACCGCGTCGGTGCCGGGGTAGCGCCGGCATCTCTTTCGGCTTCGCACAGGGCAGGCATTGCCGGCTGTCCCGATGGCGTCCCCGCGGCGTTCCGAGAGCGTCCCTCGACGCCTGGGCCAAAACTCGAGCACGGTGCCGGTTCCCCATGTTGCGCCTGCATCTGGCGCTTACAGCTGACGCAAGTAAAGCGGCAGGCCGTCAACCTTGACCCAGGACACGTCCACCTGGAGGGCAGGACCAGGATCCGGTGCCAGCACGATGCGGGCTCCCGACTCGGCCATCTTCTTGAACACGATTTCCTTCTTTTCCGGCGTGAGGCGCCAGAACGCGGGTGTGTCCTCGCCCATGATTTCAGCGACGATCTTCACGCGGCTGAGCCGCGCCGCGTAAATTCCGCCGCCGCCCACGATCGCTATTCTGTCGCCCGGATGCAGACCCGCAGCATCCAGGCGGTCGGAAAGGACAACATCCGGCATGGCCGAGTATGGGCCGCCGTCGCGAATGGCACGCGCCGTATCATCCAAAACCGAGATCAGCATTGCGCCAGTAACAGCCAGGAGCAGGTAGCCGGAGAACCGGCAGAGATACGAGGGAACACTGAGAGAGGCGAACAGAGTCAGCCAAAGAATTGCAAGATAAGCCCCGATGAAGCGCGTCTCCACATGCACCAGCATGTAGAGTCCTAGTGCGGCACAACACATTAGGAGCAGGGGCCACATCTTTTTAAGAACGGTAAAAGCATCTTTGTGCGCCACGATGAGCAGCGCCAGCCATGCCGCCAACAAGCAGTTTTGCTGCCGTAGGAGTAATTCCGCATAAGAAAGAAGGTGACCGATAACGATTCGAACTTGCGCTTTCAAGCGAAAACGTCCTACCCGGCCTTCCTCCCAATACGACGGATCGTACCAGGGCGGAAAAGTACCTCCAACGGGTTCCGCAAACTCGTAGACGGGTGGGTCGGAAAGCAATTTGCGCGTGGGATGTACCGCTGCGATTCCGAGCTGCGGTTCTCCCTGCCAGTTTCGGGTCGCTCCTCCCGGACTGACAAACATGGCATAGTTGATGCGTCCGGAGTCGCCGAACGTGAGCCTGTGTTTCTGCCGCGAGAGCGCCATGACCAGCGGGCCGGCGACGGCCGCAAAGAACAGTGTCATCACCAGTCCGCGTTTTATGGCGAGTTTCACGCTACGCGCAGAAAGGAGAGCGATTGCCATGAAGGCCAACGCCAGTGGAAACATCACCGCTTTGGCCCAGTACGAAGCTCCGAGGACTGTTCCCAGGGCAAGGGCAAGCTTCCAACTGGGATCGTCGTGGAATCGCAATAGCAGGCCGGCAATCGCGTAAACAAACGCTGAAACACAGAGGTCCGGGCAAACGCCCCATATCGTGATCAAGTCGAGCGAGGCCCACAAGAAAAGGGCATGAGCCAGCGACCAGAGCGCCCAGTCCGGCAAAGGCACGCGGTCTTCGCCCGGGCCGGGCACGGTCACTGTGATCGTCTTTTGCAGTCCACTGTAGAAGAACTCGAAACACCCCAGAGCGGCAACGTAAATAAAAAAATTGACGACGTGTGCCGCGATCAATTCGCCAGGCTTGGAAGCGGGCAGAACCATGCGGCCAATCCCCAGCAGCATGGGGTACAGTGGACTCCAGTAGGCATTCAGAAATCCCTGCCAGTCGTGCCGGCGAAAAGCGTCAGACAAGTCCAGATAGGAGATGCCGTCGGCATCCATGGAAAAGCGCCCGATCCAGGCTCGGAACAGGCCGAGAATCAGTACCAGCCCGATCCCGAACTGCTGATACCGTTTGTAGGAATGATTGGAGCTTAGGTTAGTCTGCCGCATTGCGAGACGAAAGCTGTTGATTCTAGCTAATGGATGCTACCAGCAAGGCTCTAAGTCTGGAAAGTTCACGACTGGAGACGCTGCGCGCCGGAAAAGGCTTCCACCGGGAACGACCGCAAGCTTGGAGGACCTGCAAAGAGCTTAAACTGGCCGGGACTTTACATGCGCAAACCGCTCTTTTAGGCGCAGGAACGGTGACTCAAAGAACCGGTACGAAAGAGCCGCCATCGCAATAGTCAACGCCAGGCCGAAACACCAGTAGACCAAAAATGATCCCAAAGTATGGGGATAGTCGCCCCGCAGTCTTATGACAAGATAAAGAGCGAACATGTGAAATACATAGAGACCATAAGAAATCTTGCCAAGATAGCGAAGCCAACGAGGAGCCACGGACGAACCCAGTACAGACATGAAGATAAGCCATGCGCCTAGGGCCATGGCTGGGTAGCCGATCAACATGAAGCTTCGGCTCAGGCGGAAAAAGTGTCCCGCGGCCAGCCAAACGCCACAGCCCGCCGCGAGAAGCCCCAGCCTGCCCATCCATCCGAACGCAAGATCTTTCTTGCGCGAGATAACGGCCGTGAAGATGCCCAGCGCCAGCGGATCCAAGCGAGTAAAGGTGTTGCTGAAGATTGCAAACTCATCGTGGGCAGCGCTGGCATAGCGAAACAAGACCAGCCGTCCTAGCGTTCCCGCCAGCAAAAGTATTCCGCTGGCATATAGCAGCGCCTGGCGTCGGCGCACCGTCGAGAGCAATGCTGGCCATAGCAAATAAAACTGCTCCTCGAAGCTCACGCTCCAGAGCGGCACCATCACCGACTGAATGCGCACTCCGAAGAATAGGAGCCAGTTGCCTCCCATGAGGGCAAATGCGACGGCATATTTCGGAGGAAAATACTGGCTGGAGTCGAGGAGAGACAACAGAGATCCGCCCAGCAGGCTCATGAAATACAGAGGCCAGATCCTCAGGATACGCCGCACGTAGAACGACCGCAGGTCAATCTTCCCCGATTGCTCATGCTCTCGAACGAGGAGTTCCGTGATGAGATAGGCACTCAGAAGAAAAAAGAGATCGACCCCAAATCTTCCAGCAGAAGCGGCGCTGGCGATCAGGGTCCCGAATGGGATGTGACGTGCTGCATAGTAGGAGGCCTGTCCATTCAATGTGTGGTGGATGAAAACAGCGAAAAACGCAAAAAAGCGGAGACAATCCAACTCCGGCCGATAGAAGCCTGGTGCGCTTACCTTTGCGCCATAACTGCTTGCCATTGGGGATATCGCCGATTCTAACAGCTGCGATCACCGTTCGGGAATCGGCTGTGGCGATCGTGCTTCGCTACCATTTGTTTTGACATCGTCATGCGGGGGTGCGCTGCCCGAGCTTCGGGGAAACACTTCATACAGCACCGCCGAATCGCACTGAACGAGAAACTTGGCGGGCTGGTCTGCGTCTGCGGTTCTCATCACCCTCAACACCTTCTCGACGGTATCCCCGGACACCTCATTGACCACCACCAACAAGCGGTCCGGTATTGGGGCGTTGAGGTAGGACGACGGCACGCTCTCGTTTTGGAAGTAGTAGAGCAGTGGGATGTCGGAAGGAAGGGCAGCCACAACGGAATCGCCGCGCCTCAGTTGTCCCTTGAGGTAATGTGTCAGGGCTTCGAGGCCCCGTCCATGGTTCAACAATTCGACGGAATGGCTCTTCTGAACTCGAAGGCCCAGATACAACGAGACCGCAATCGCTACAACCGTCAAGGCGTTGCGCAGTTGAATGCGATCAAGAATGGGCCTGACTGCCACCGTCAAACCCGCGGCCGATGCCGCGAAATATAGCGGGAGAGCAAAGAGCCAGACTCTTTCGAAAGGAACCACTCTCTGAATCAAGACGAGCGGCGCAATCCAAAGAAGCAAAGCGATGGGGAGCGACGCTCGGAACTTGCTGCAGCGCTGATGCCATAGCAATGAGACGGCGAACCCAGCCGCGAGTGCAATGGTGACAAGCGTTGGCATGTCCCGATTCCAATCTCTCCACGTGGACGCCAGCGACACTGGCAGTGCCCGCACAAAAACATGGAAAGGACTTGCCACCACCCACTTGTTTGCGATCACCGACATCGGTCCCGAAACCGCCAGCACCGGACAGTAGAGTTCCAGTGTCAGTAGAATCGCCAGACCAATCGCCACACAAAGCCCTATGACGACGCTTCGAGCATCCGGTTTGGCATCGCCGCTTGCCGCCGACAGCGACAGCCACAGCACTAGGCCCCCAAAGGGATAGAGCATGATGGGGATGGTGTAGAAACCGATTGTCGTCAGAGTTGCCAGCAACACCCATGCTGCCCAATTCCGATTGCGAAGTACATAGGCAGAGAGAGGAATCAGGGAAATGAACACCAAGACGACGATTACGTAGCCACGGGCATTTGTAGAATATTCGATCAACACAGATGACGAAGCCACCAGCCCAGCCGCCAACAAGGCCGCAGCGTTCCCATAGAGGCTGCGTGCAGCAAAGTACGTCGCTGGCACCAGACCTAAGCCCGCGATGAATACGGGAAGCCGAAACGCCCACGGTTGATTTCCAAAGAGCAAATAAGACAAGCGGACCAGCAGAGTGTGAAACAAGTGATTGTTAGGCGCATTGTAAAAAGACAGAGCGGCGTAAAAAGGATGCGAGGAATACTGCAGGAATGTATACGCTTCATCGTAGCGCATCGGTTGGGACAGAAGTGGGGTACGCAGGAAGGCTGCGAAGGCTACGAAGCCGATAAGAGTGAGCCGATCAATTGCCGGGAGGGCTCCGATCACAGATCCGATGTCCCCAACCAGCGTCAAGGAATCCGCAAAAACCCGCCCCGCAAACTGATAAATACGCGGCCGGAACAGAAACCCGAGCAGGGCGGCAGCCATGTTCCCAACTCCAATCAGGCGGAGTCGAAGCTGCATGCCTCGATAAAAGTCAAAATTAAAGAAAGTTGCTTGGCTTGACGCTGACATGCCACGGGCCTTGGCCTGCATGAAATCGAATGGAACGACAGATGCGGCGACCGATACGATTCCGGCCAGCGCCAGCCCGATCAAAAGGATCGTACAAACGACTTTGACTCCAACTTCTCTGGCGTTCAGGGAAGAAATCATCGGCAGGCTGACATGCGATGTATCTGGTTGGCGGTAAGTATACCTGAGAGGGTGATGTCGATAGGACCGCGAGCCTTAGGGCAGACTGGGAATTCGGGAATAACGCAGAATTGGTAGCGCTACCGGGAATCGAACCCGGGTTTGAAGATTGAGAATCTTCCGTCCTAACCCCTAGACGATAGCGCCATCGGCAACGACAGAGCAGATTATAACAAAGCTCTGCAGCCCGAACGCGTGCTTGGAGGGCTCGAAAGGCGCTCCTGCGGCTTCAACTGCTGACGGACGTTCGTGATCAGGCGCGACGAAATGCAGCCGCGTCCATGCGTCGTGCCTCGGCTTCGTCGTAGCGTTTGCGAACTACCGGCTTCAGCGCGGTGAACAGCACCGTCAGCAGGAATCCGATCAGAACCAACGGATACCAGATGCCGTATGGCTGGCCGGTAGCCACAGCGTAGATCCCAAACACAAGGTTCACAATCCCGATTAGCATAAACGCGGTGAATGTGCCCATCACAAAGCCACGTGCTTTGCCCTGGGGAGCAAGCTTGCCAGCCACAGCTCCCAGCACGCCGCCGAGTGAGCCGAGCAGCCCTCCGCCGATTCCGCCGTACAATGCTCCAAATTTCATCGGATCAAACCACGGTTCCACCATCATTGGAATTCTCCTTATGCTGCCGGTAGAGATCGCGCACCGACCGCGCAGCGGGAACGGTAATTTCTCCTCGCTCGACCAGCTCGGCCAGCAACTGCATCATCGGATCCGGCTTGGCCCCGTTCGCCAATTGCCGCACGCGCTCGATCACGCGGTCCACGCGCAGCCGGATGGTCGGATAACTGACCTTGTAAACCCGCGCCAGATCTTTTAACGACCCGGATGCCAGCACCAGTTGCAGCACCAGATCCAGTTCCTCTTCGTCCAACGCGAGCAAAGGATGTTGCCATCCTGGTTTGCGGTCGCGCTTGTTTTCCGAGGCGATCATGAGAGGAGATTAGGTCTAGACCAAATAAAAGTAAAGATGACTTTAATAATATTAAGGTCATCATAAGATTGAAACCTAATAGAATCTGTGGCTTAGAAAAATAACGCGGTTTATCTGCCCTGCTGTTTTGACAATCCCAAGATTGAGGATCAAATTCGCAATAGGAGAAGAAAAAACGAATGTAATATTCTCGCGTGGGCTCGTTTCACTACCAAAGGGAACGCTATTCATAATCTCGGAAGAGGGACCGATATCCGCGCAGAAGCAGAAAGAGTTGCGCACTCCGCGCCACGCAGACCAAAATCGCATCCCACGATTTTCACTCAACGTGGACACGTGAGCCGGATTTCTCAGGAGATTGTTTTCGAGAAAAGGTTTTGAAGGAGCACGGCCTCAGTCGTGCCTTAGAAGCCGCATAAAAACGACCTTTAGCCCCTGAAGCCTTACGCCGACGACAGCTTCCTGGTATTGTGCCGCAATGAGCGCCCCTCAGCCAAGCTGTAGAGTTCCTCAGCCAGATTCTTGGCATGATCCCCAATACGCTCCAGCGCCTGGGCAGTTAGAAGGATGTCAAAATTTTGTGGGCTGTCGCCGGGACCGCTCTCTGCCAGATGACGCTGAAATAAAGCGTGGCAAATGCGATCAACTTCAGGATCGGTTTGCAGCACCGCGCGCGCGTAACTTGTCTCGCGCTTTTCAAACCCCTGATGAACCTGTTCCAGCATGCCGTAAAGCAGGGAAGCCATTTCGATCAACTGCTGGGAATCGCGCGTCGGCAACTTTTCGCGCCGCGACTGCAATTGCATTACCGCGCTGTAGGAAAGATCTCCGATCCGCTCCAGATCCGTAATGAACTTCAAACAAGCGAGCAGCTGGCGCGCCTTGGCCTCGCCTACCCGGGTAATGGCGCCCGGCAGATGTTCGTCAATCCTGCGCTCAATCTGATCCAGTTCCTTCTCGCACTCTTTGATTGCGAGAAAGGCCATGCGGGAACTATCGGCAAAAAAATCACGGACATTGAAGACTGAATCGCGAGCAATCCCACAGGCTCGCAGCACCAGACCCGACAGCTCATCGCTGGCGACGTCTGCTGACTTCGCGCGCTTGGCAAGCTCTGAAGATCTGGACGAAGTCGAAACGCGCTTCACTTTCGCAGCGGAGGATGGCTGTGTTCGCGCCATGAATGCTCGAATCAATTATCCACGAAGCCCAACGGGACGAAATGAGTATAGGACAGGAATGTGAAAAAACTGTGAATAGCTGCATCAACAAAGAAGCAGGGACACGTGACACGTCCGTCCTCGCACCTTTAGTGGCGGCGCTCGGTTTCCCGCAGAATGACGGCAAACGAACGACCGCCAAAGTTGAATCCCTGGCTGATTCGTCCGGTCACACCGACCTTTGTTCCACTCGCCGGAACGCCATAGCTCTCGCTGTACACCCAAATCGTTCCCGTGCCGTCATCAATCTCGTAGACGCCCGTACCCATTGCCCCGAAGGAATTAGAAACCCGTCCCCCAACGCTGATATCACGATTCGCGTAGCGTCCGGGATCGCGGTTGATGTCGGCGATCGAAATCCTCGGCGGACAACCGGCAAGCAGCAGTGTCGTCATGATCAGCAGGGCGGCGGCAATCGTTTTCTGGCCAATGTTCACGTGTGTCTCCAAACTGGCGATCGGGGATTGGTGTGGTCACGAGCAACTGTTCGCATCATTCCATAAGCTTAGGATGCCGGGTCGACGGGTGGCGTTGTGCCCGGGCTCCCTTCAAACTGATCCAATCCTGATTCGCCGCGTTACTTTTTCCCGGCTCCAGCCGCTTGTGCTTCCGCTTGCTTTGCATCCTGTTCCCGCCCCAGCCCGCGGTAAGCACGCCCGAGTAGACGCAAGGCCGCCGCATTGGACGGATCGCTCTTCGCCAGTGCTTCGAGATCCGGCAAGGCGCCGGCAAAGTCCGACTGCTGAATTTGTGCTTCCGCCAGTCCCAGGCGAGCCTCCACATTGTTCGAATCCACCAGCGACGCAGCTTCAAATTGGTCCTGAGCATTCTTGGCATCTTTCAGCTGAAGGTAAACGCGTCCCAGAAGAAGCCGGGCAGGCATCTGACCAGGGACAAGCTTCAGACTGGCTTCTAGAGCATCGCGAGCTCCGGGTAAATCTCCAGATTTTTCCAGCGCCTGGCCGAGTTCGAAAGCCGCCGTGGAATCTTCCGGACGCACTTCCCGCGCCCGCTTAAGGTGCGCCGCTGCTTTGGAGTAATCTCCGGCGGCGAGCTCGAGTTCGCCGAGCTGGCGCAATGCGGTCGGGGACGCCGGGTCGAGCTCAAGCGCTTTCTCGAGAAATCCGCGAGCGTCTGCGGAACGATTGTCGTCGGAGGCGAGCATGCTCCGATGCAGCAGGTTCTGCACTTCAATCTTGTCTTTTGGATCGGGAAGCGTACTCGGCTTCGCCGTCTCACTATCACCGGGAAGCTTCGCCTTCCACTTCGCTAGCTCCGTTTGCAGGCTCTGCGCCTGGGCGCTATCTACGGAATAAAGATTCTTCAGCTCTCCCGGATCGGCCTCCAGGTTGTAGAGTTCCGACCGGGGCGCTTCGATCAACTTCGCGTTTCCCGACCGCAGTGCTTTCAGCGGTGCCCATCCAAAGCGCAGCGGATAGTCTGTCTCCGCGAAAAGATCGTGACTCGCAGCCTCGTGCTTAATGAGTGGAATCATGGATTCGCCATTCAATGCCGCAGGCGCAGGAGTGTTAGTGAGCGTCAAAATCGTAGGTAAGATATCGGTGGTCCGTACCTGGGCATCAATCACAAGGCCGCGTTGAGCGGCTCCGGACATCTTGAGAATCATCGGCACGTGCAGCGTCGAGTCGTAAAGGAAGAGGCCGTGAGTCTCTTCTCCATGCTCGCCCAGCCCCTCGCCGTGATCGCCCACCACAACGATGATCGCATTCGGATAGGCGCCAGTCTTCTTCAAGAACCCAATCAGGTTGCCCAGTGCCGAGTCGGCGTAAGCAATTTCGCCGTCATAGGGCTCCGTGTACTTCTGCGAATAGGGAGGTGGTGGCTCGTAGGGATCATGCGGGTCGAACAGGTGTACCCACACAAAACGTGACCCGGCAGGATGCTTCGCAAGCCAGCTCTCGGCGTGCTGAACAACCTCCATGCCGCGCCTTTCGACGCGTCCCCAGCGTTCTTTGCTGTCGGTCTTGGCGGGAAAGTTGTCGTAGAAATCGAAACCCCGATCAAGCCCCGGAGCCAGGCTGCTACTGTCGAGTATGACCGCGCCGATGAAAGCTGCGGTCTGGTAGCCCTTCTTCTTGAGCAACTCCGCCCAGGTCGCGTGCTGCGGGGAGAGTGGGACTCCAAAATCGGTGACACCGTGCACGCTGGGCAGGAGCCCGGTCAGGATGGAAGTGTGCGAGGTGTTCGTGATAGGACTGTGCGTGAAGGCGTGCGTGAAGCGGATGCCGTCCACAGCCAGCGCGTCCAGCGCTGGAGTTTCAATTTGCTTATATCCGTAGCAAGCGACATGGTCTGCCCGCAGTGTGTCAATAGTTACAAGAAAGATGTCGGGGGGAGACTTTCGCGGAGCGGCTGTCTGTCCCCAAACCGGGGTAAGCAGCGTCAGAGTCCAGTAAACAAGGGCCAATCGCCTCATGAAAGCCAGCCTATCACAGTCTTTTCCACGCCAGACGAGGCGATCGCGCGCGTTTTTCTGTGAGATAATAGAAACCCTCCAATGTCCCATGCTCTCCCGCGGTTTTTCCTCGTTCTGGTAACCCTCAACACGGTTCCTTTCACCGCGCAAACGACGGAAAAGTCTGCGCCAAATGTCGTCCTGATTACTATTGACACGCTGCGCGCCGATCACCTCGGTTGCTACGGCTATCTGCAAATCAAGACGCCAAACATCGACGGGCTGGCAGCCGATGGCGCGCGTTTCGCACACGCGTTCACCCCTGTTCCGGTGACCCTTCCCTCGCACACTGCGATGCTTACCGGAACGTACCCCATGCTGAGCGGCATGCACGATTTCAGCGGCAACAAGCTCAGCCCACAGCAGCCCACGTTGGCGACAGTCCTCAAGCAAGCCGGCTACGTGACTGGAGCGGTGGTTGCCTCTGCGGTGCTCGATTCCAGATTCGGACTGAACCAGGGGTTCGATTACTATTACGACCACTTTGACTTTAGCCGGCTAGACGAAGCAAACCTCGACGAGATGGAACGTCCTGGCAATGTCGTTGCGGATCAGGTCCTGGACTGGCTCGGCAAAAACTCGCAGAGAAAATTCTTCCTGTGGATGCATCTGTACGACCCTCATTATCCGTATCACCCGCCCGCGCCTTACAGCCGCGATTACGCAACGCAACCCTATGACGGAGAAATTGCATTTGCCGACGAGCAGGTAGGGCGCCTTCTCCGCTTTTTGAAAGAGAAGGGACTGTATCAGAACACGGTGATTGTCCTGAGCGGCGACCATGGCGAGAGCCTGGGAGAACACGGCGAAAAAACCCACGGCTTTTTCATTTATAACGCCACTATGCATGTGCCGCTCATTATTCACTTGCCGGGGAAATCCGGAGCGCCCGTGGTGGGGGACCCAGTCTCCCTAGTGGACCTTATGCCGACCGTTCTGGCGGCGGTCGCGGTGGACACCCCCTCGCAGGTGCAGGGACGGAGCCTGCTTCCCGCGTTGCGCGGAGAAAAGGCGGATCACGAGCGCACCGTCTATGGCGAAACATTCTTGCCTCGGATTCACTTCAACTGGAGCGAACTGCGCGGCGCGGAGAACCTGAAGTATCACTTCATTGATGCTCCGCGGCCTGAACTCTACGACCTGACGAATGATCCCGGCGAGCAGCGCAACCTGTTTTTGGACAAGAAAGCCGTGGGCGAAGAGATGCGCGCCAAGCTCGCCGGCTTGATCCGCGATTACAGTGCCGGGAAGGAATTAGCCGAGAAGACCGGCCTCGATCCTGCACTGATGGAGAGGTTGAAAGCGCTCGGCTATGCAGGGTTTTCCGGGGGCGGCGATCTCACCATCACCAACCGCGACCTGCCCGATCCCAAAGATCGCATCGCAACCTACGAACTCATTTCCGACGCCATCGCGGACAGTCAGCACGGCCGATATCAGGAGTCGATTGAGAAATTGAAGGCCGCACTCAAGGCGGAACCTCAGTCCGTCCCCGCCCACTACTTGCAGGGCTTGAACTACTATCGCAGCAAGATGTTCCCGGAGGCGGTCGAGGAGCTGCAAAAAACGATTCAGTTGAGTCCAGATTACTCGCTGGCGGTATTCAATCTGGGTATGGCACAAGCGCGTGCCGGACAGATCGACGCCGCCATCGTAACGCTGCAGCGGGCATTGCAACTCGATTCCACAAATTTTGAGGCCGCCTACAATCTCGGAGTGGCGTATATCCAGAAGAAGGAACTCCAACTTGCAGCCGAGGCGTTCCGGCGATCAATAGCGATCAATCCGGACCTGGCTCGTAGTCATCACGCGCTGGGTGAGACGCTCATGTATATCGACAAACTCGATGAGGCGATTACAGAGCTGCGCCGCGCGGTGGAGTTGGCGCCGCAGGAGCCGGCCATCCATCAGTCGCTGGCGCAAGCGCTGGCCGCGAAGGGACTCACAGCGGAAGCCGACCAGGAGATGCGCCGAGCCCAGCCCCAGACGCCGCAATAGATCCATGTTTCAGCATCCTTTATTATTCCGGTTGTGGCTAGCTTTCGTTCTAGCTGCCGCGCTTCTCCCCAGGGTGGTCACTGCCAATCCTCAGGTCCAAAAGCCCGCCCCGCCTGCGAAGTCATCGCTGCGACCGAACGTCGTTCTGATCACCATCGACACGCTTCGCGCTGACCACGTGGGCTGCTACGGCGCTCAAGCCGTAAGAACTCCGACCCTCGATGGACTCGCCAGCGACGGCATCGTGTTTGAACGCGCGATCTCGCAAGTCCCTCTGACCTGGCCTTCGCATGCCGTGATCCTGACCGGCACCTATCCCTTCCAGAACGGAGTGCAGGACTTCACTGGCCAGCCACTCGCCCTGCAGTTTCGTTCCGTAGCGCAAGCCTTCAAGCACGCCGGTTATGCCACTGGAGCCGTAGTGAGCGCATTCGTACTCGACCGCAGTTGGGGACTGGGACGCGGCTTCGATTTCTACGACGACGCTTTTTCCGCCGAAACCTTCCAGAAAAAAGATATCGGTCTAGTCGACCGTCGCGCCGAAGAGAGCATTGCCCACGCGCTGACCTGGCTGAAGAAAACCCCGCGACGCCCATTCTTCCTCTGGTTGCACCTTTACGATCCGCACAATCCGTACGATCCGCCTGAACCTTACCGCACTGAATACAAAAGCCACCTCTACGACGGCGAAATCGCTTACGCCGACCACGAACTCGGGAAACTGATCGCGTGGCTCAAGCAGAACAAACTCTACGATTCTGCGTTGATCGTGGCGACCAGCGATCACGGCGAGTCGCTGGGGGAGCACGGTGAAGACGAGCACGGATTCTTCGTCTACAACGCCACCGTGCACGTCCCGCTCATCGTGAAACCGCCTGCCGGAAGCGGCATTCCGGTGCAACGCCGCCGCGATCCAGTCGAGACGACAGCAGTGGCGGCATCGATATTGCGATTGGCAAATGTCAAAGACACGATCGAACAACAGTTCCAGGTGAAAGGGTTGTTTGCGGGGGATCCCGGAAGCGGAGACCCAGCCTACAGCGAAACGTTTTATCCGTTCAGCTCCTTCGGATGGAGCCCGCTGCACGCTCTGGAGAGCGAGCGCTTTCACTACATTGATTCGCCCCAACCGGAGTTGTACGACCTGGAAGCCGATCCTGGCGAAACCAAAAACATCGCAGCGCAGCAGCCGGCGAGTGTCGCTGTGTTAAAGGAAAAGTTGCAGCAGCGCCTCGCGCACAATCCATTTGCACGTCAGGGGGCGAGCGCCGGAAATCTAAGTCCTGACGCGCAGGAGAAGCTGCGCGCTCTCGGCTACTTCGGTTTCCGCGCCGCCGTTTCGCCGGACCAGCTCAAAGCGGGCCTCGCCGATCCCAAAGACAAGCTCTGGGAGTTCAATGCCATTCTGAAAGCCCAGGACGCATTTCAGCGGGGAGATGCTGGCCAGGCCGAATCTCTCCTGACAGAAGTCCAGGAGCGGGATCCGAAAATGTACGTGATTCCTTTCCTGTTAGG
>JACXTT010001263.1_pt1 | contig 42685 bp, 37 predicted proteins | sample 9270951 | NCBI WGS metagenome assembly JACXTT01 (sample SAMN15532306, study PRJNA645909) | rock metagenome | isolation source: weathered quartz diorite | place: Puerto Rico | collected 2017-06-21
CGCTGAATCGCTGTGATGATGCGGGGATATGTACCGCACCGGCACAAATGGCCGTTCATCGCCGTGCGAATCTGCTCGACGGTTGGCTGAGGGTTTTTGGAGAGCAGCTCCGCCCCTTTGATGATCTGGCCGTTGTAGCAGTACCCGCACTGCAGCGCTTGTTCATCGATCACGGCCTGCTGCAGCGGATGCAGCTCCGGAGCGCTCGCAAGCTTTTTCTGTTGGGCATACCAGGCGGGCAAGCCCTCGAGTGTCGTGACGGATTTGCCGGCGACCTTCGAGAGCGGCGTGGCGCAGGACCGTATCTCGACTCCGTCCAGGAGCACCGAACACGAGCCGCATTGCGCCAGCCCGCAACCGAATCGCGGTCCCTGCAGGCCGAGTTCGTTCGAGAGGACGTAGAGAAGCGGCGTCTCCGGCGCCGCTTCGACCTCCTGCACGCGCTGGTTGACGATGACTCTCGTTGCCACAGCAGCCCTCCTCCCCTTCCAGCCCCTCCAGCCCCTCCAGCCCTTCCCGCCCCTCCAGCCCTTCCCGCCCCTCCAGCCCTTCCCGCCCCTCCAGCCCTTCTCGCCTAGTTCGTGGACTTCGTCCCGGGCACGTACTGCGTCATGAAGATCAACGAGTCGAGGAACTGCTTGTTGGTCACATAGTCGCCGTGAATCGGCGCGTGGTACTCGACATCCAGCTTCCGCAGATTGATGTTGCCCGCCAGGTTCTGCAGCCATGGCGCGTGGCCGAGCGGCTCGCCCGCGATCACGTTGCGCGCGTCGTTCGGCATGTAGATGTCGGGCTGCGTCACGATCTTCCCGTTCGGAAAGTAGAGCATCAGCATCGAGTCCGCATGCGAGTTGTCCCGGATGTGGAACATGTTGATCGTCATCATCGAATCGCGCAGCACACCCGTGTCGTCAATCGCAGTGATCTTCGGCAGCTTCACGTTCCCCTTCTTCGCCAGATCGTCAGGGTTCAGCGTATGCGGCCGCGAGAGCACGTCATTGAGGTACGCGACATTGCTGCGGTGCGTGATGATCTCGGTAATACCGGCTTCGGCGACCGCGAGCCGTACGCCACTCGTGTGGTCCCCGTGATGATGGGTCACCAGCAGCTTCGTCACGGGCTTGTTCGGCCGCAGTTCCTTCGCCTTCGCGAGGACGGCACGCACACGTTCGTCGTTAGGCGCTTCGATCAGCAGCATGTGATCGGAGAACTCGGCGAGCAGGCTCTTGTGCGTCGTCCCCTCGACGTACCACAGTCCCTTCGCGATCTCGCGGGCGGTCGTCATCGGCGGGGCCGGCGGTGCGGGCGGCGTGGCTGAACGGACGTTGGCGGGCGCTGCGAGATTCCCCACGTCGCCGTCGATGTTCTGGCTCAGCAGCCGCACGTCGGCGCTCGGCCATCGATCCGTCTTCGTCGTAATGCGCGCCGGCAACTGAACGCCGCCGATCAGTTGGTACTCAGCGAACTGCGCTTCGACCGCCGTATCGCCCATCGTGGGACTGTCGGTGATCTGGATGATGCGTGATGGAAGCTTCGTCGTGCTGTTGATGCCCAGCGTGAGCGTGACGCCACCAGTCGTCACATCAACCAGCCGGTCGGCGCCCTGCGTGCGCGCGTTCGACAGCTTCGCAGATGGATCGAGCGCCGCGCGCACGAGCGTCAAGGGATGGCGCAGATATTCGACGCGACGTGCATTCGCCTGCCCACCGAAGACGCGATTCGCATTGCCGTTGGCCGCGACGTTGAAAGCGACGTCGCCGTCGAGTCCTTGCACGACACGATCCGCGCCGACTCCCTGGTAGTACGGATACTGAGAGGCGCGGACAACCTCGAAGCGGGCGCGGCCGTTCGCCAGGTCATACAAGCGCTTGTAGTCGCGGATCTGCCAGACGTCGGACTGCAGTCCCAGTTCGTCGTAGCGGAGAGACTGGCCGACGTTGAGATCGTGGCCGCCACCCTGGACGACGAGCGTTTTCACGGCGAGGATGCGCTCACGCCCACCAAGCGCCGCGGCAGCATCGGCGACGATCTGCTGTTCCGTCGATTGAGCCTGCAGTCCCGGAACGAGCAGCACCGCTGACGCGATCAGCAAGCCGAGTGTTCTGTGATTCATAGTTCAACCCTTCTCTTCAGCGACGGAAGTCGGGCCACATCTCTCTCACGCCCGCGAGCCGCTTCAACGTCAGCAGGTTGCGCACCTGCTGGCCGTCGAGCGTTGTCGGGGGAAATATGAGCTTCACCTCTGGTCCATTGATTTCGAAATTGCGCATGAACCAGCCACCGACGGCGGTCGGATTCGCCGCGCTCATCTGGTAGTGAAACATCGTTCGCGTTTTCGGTTGGACGATGTAGGTGCCGAAGTACGAGACGGAGCCTTGCCACGCCGCGCGCGCTTCTTCGACCGTGGGTGTCGGTCCCGCGAACGGCTTGCGGCCGGGCGCGGGCAGATACAGCACCGCCATGTGTCCGGTGGGCGTGTAGACGATGATGCTTGGATCGCGGTACGCCGGCCGAATGTTCTGACCTGCGGAGTTGTAGAGACCCGCGCCCGTCCATTGCCAGATGCCGACAACCGGTTCCTGATATTCCGGAAGTGCCTCGAGCTCGGGAAGCCGTTCCCACGTCGTTCGCTGAACTGGCTGACCCTCCGCGGAAAGCTCTGTCATCACGAGCTGCGTTCCTTTGCGCTCGAATGTGCTCGTGAAACGTTGATCCTTGCGGCCGGGATCGAGATCGCCATCGATGTGATACGCGGCCTTCCCGCCCGCGGGATCGACGATGAAGGTTCCCCAGAACGCGCGGTAGGTCATGAACTGCTCCGCCGGGCTGAGCGTTCCCGGCCGCGCCGACTGCGAGACGATGTGCAGCACGTATCCGTTCGCTGACTGGATCAGCATTCCGACGGGATTCATCACCTTCGTCAGCGGCTGACCGGGCGCTGCACGCTCGAGGGCGGAGAGCAGCCACGTCCCGATGAGCGGCTGCGTACTACCCGGGCTCTGCGCCTCGCCGAGGGAAGAAAGCTGCGACGCGAGTAGCCCGCCGATAGCGAGAAGGACAGCTCTGGTGCGCATGCTTGTGAGCGGCTCCCGCCCGCGAGCTCAGGGCTCCCGGTACCGCAAGCCGATAGCCGGAAGCCGGAAGCCTGCGTAAGGCGACGTAGGATACATCAACCCCATGGTGCTGACGCGGTGGCGACGCCACCCTTGATGACCGATGTCGAGGTGCTCGCGTTGGGGAATAATTGAGGCACAAATCAACATCTTCACGGTGACAAACTCTGCGACGGGCATACTCGCCGCGGACGGTCCGGTTCGGCATCAATATGAATTTTTAGCGAAAATCACAACGAGTGAGGGAGGAACCGCACATGACGAAACAGATGAAGGCGCGTCGCTCGGTGATGTCGGGTTTGGGAGCTGCGGCTGTCGGCGTCGCACTTGGCTCGAGACCATTGGCCGCGCAGACGACGGGCGGCGGCGGACGATTTCAGCCGGCGCGGCATCAGCAGGATGCGTGGCTCGACGCTGTCGCCGGAAAGCACCGCATCTTCATCGACGCCTCGACGCCGCGCGGCGCGGGAGAAGCGATTCTCTACGCCAACAACCTGTACGAGGCGAACAAGTCCGGCTACTCTCTCGGCGAGCCCGACATCGTCGTCGTCGCCTGCATGCGGCACTTCGCGACGCCGTTTGCCTACAACGATGCGATCTGGAAGAAGTACGGCAAGAACATCAGCATGATGATCGAGTTCACGGATCCGAAGACGAAGCTGGCGCCCTCGACGAATTTGCTGAATTCAAGCGCGTATGGACTCGCACTGTCGAATTTCGGGAACACGATCGATTCGGTGGTCAAGCGCGGGACGCGGTTCGCGGTCTGCGACCTGGCGACGCACTTCTTCGCCGCGCAACTCGCGATGCAGACGAAGGGGAACGCCGATGCGGTCTACAAGGAGCTCGTCGCGAACACGATTCCGAACAGCCACATGGTTGCCGCCGGCGTTGTCGCCGTCAATCGCGCGCAGGAGTACGGCTTCTCGCTGCTGAGCACGCTGTAGCCGCATGTTATAGTTTTCGTTTGTGCCCGCTCGAAGAGCGGTACTCCATAGACGGCGGGTCTGATCTGACCTAGACCGCAGGTCTGAACAGACCCGCCCTCCGTCGCGCCCTTAGCTCAGTTGGATAGAGCGTCTGGCTACGAACCAGGAGGTCGCAGGTTCGAGTCCTGCAGGGCGCGCCAACTTTCGCCTTCCAATTTGCAACGAACTTGCAACTGGAGTGCATTCGAAGCCAAAAGGGGCGCCTATCGAGGCGCCCTTTTCGTTTCTTGAAGGAGGACTACTCAGACAGGCACATAGGATCTGTTGATGGCAATACATGAACGCCAATGCGGCGGGTTCTATGACTCGCAAATGGAGCGAGGGGAGTCCTTCCCGCTCATGTGATAGTGAGATTTGGGGGGCTCGACAGCGCAGTTCCTGCGAACGAAATGAGCCAAGCGTTGCGGTCTTCGAGGCTACGCTTGTAAATCGCGCGCTCCTCATCCGTATACCAGGCTGGCATCGAGCGATCCAACTCCGCGACCCGCAGCTTGAGTTCATCTTCGGACAGAGATTGACGCATCTGCGGCCATCCTTGCGACGCTGCGTCAACCACCGAAGTGATGCCGTTGGGGAAACGGTTCCTAAAGGCCGCGAGCAACGCCTCTGCGGTTCGGCGGACTCCTTCCGACGCAGTCGGTGGTTCGCCCTTCTGTAGGTGAACCAATCGGAGCTCAGCCTGCCGCAAGATCTCTTCTCGACCGCTCTTTGACAATATGTCGTCGGTTGTTTCTAGAGAATCGAACCGTGCCAAGATCGCACCGACCAGCACGATTCCCCATTCAGGCCAGATGTACGACGGATCCGCGGCAACGCTGAAGGCAAGATTCAGGGTTTCCTCTAGGTCGAGCCGAAGCTTGCCTGGCCAACGCCACACAAGGACAGCTAGCGCAACGAGAGGAGCCGACCGGCCGCCCATTCGCAGCAAACGAATCCTTCTGAGGCAGTATCGCGCGAGCGAGGTGAGCTCCAAATCACTCTTTTCGTTCCGTAACTCCGGATTTCGAATAATTCCAACGACTGCCTGAATAAGTTCGTTGTCACGGTCAGCGAGCGTTTCTGTTTTTGCGAGCCCGTTGCTCCGCAACGGGTTTGGTGATTGGATGTGGCGCTCACTATTGAGAGCCCGTTTTAGCTGCTTCTGGATTTCAAAAAACTCCGGGTCGTATCGAAGCCATTCACCACGTTCGGCATCGAGACGACCGTCTTGACCCTCGCGTAGCGTCTCTACACCAAGAGCGCGGAGTGTCTTCTCGCGGCTCGTTCTTGCGTCAATATGCGCGGTAATTTGTGCCGGTATGCGACTCAATACGTACACCTGATTGCCCAAGAAAGCCGCTTCGGCGATGTCATGAGTGACGAACACGATCGTTGATTTTGTTCTTGCCTGGAGCTGAAGAAGTTCGGACTGCATTGCCTCGCGCGTTTGTGCATCAAGGGCGGCAAACGGCTCGTCCATAAGAATCACCCGCGGATCAGCTGCGAGGGTGCGAGCTATCGCGACACGCTGTTGCTGCCCGCCGGACAGGACGGATGGGTATTCATCCCGATAATCGAACAATCCCACTGTCCGCAATTGTTCTTCGGCCTTGGCGGCGCGATCGCGCTCGGACATCTTGATGAACTGGAGGCCGAACTTGACGTTCTCCAACACCGACAGCCACGGATACGAGTGGTATTGCTGGAACACGACACCCCGGTCCGGTCCTGGCGCCGTTATTGGCTTGCCGTCTATGGAAAGCGTGAAATCAACGGAATCCGGTCTGATCAATCCTGCAATGATCTTGAGAAGCGTAGTCTTGCCACAGCCTGATGGCCCCACAAGGACCACGAACTCTCCTGCCTCGACCGTCAGGTCTATGCCTGCGAGTACGTGTCGGACGGATCCGTTCGCGCCACCGTACGTCTTGTGAATGTTTCGGAGAACGAGGGCTGCCATTGACCGTCTACCGTGAAATCGCCCAAGGGAATAGTCGCGGGCGAATCGCCTTCATGAATTGGTCAAAAATCAGGCCGAGCAGCCCGATCACCAATATGCCAGCCATGACTCGTGATGTCTGAAGGAATCGCTGTGCTTGGATGATCACTCGGCCGATTCCAGAAGTTGTTGCCACTAGCTCCGCTACGACTAAGTACGACCACGCCCAACCAAGCGCCACACGGCAGTGATCGAAGATCGTCGGAGCACACCAGGGTACAACCACCTTTAACAGAATCTTTCCACGCGACGCACCGTGTACGCGACTCAAGTCAACGAGAGCCTGCGGGACCATGGCTGCAGAATCGGAAACCAGTGGAATAATCTGAAACACAGTGCCGATGAAGATGACGAGGATCTTGTTCAGATCGCCAATTCCAACCCAAAGAATGCACAGTGGCACCAGCGATGGAACTGGCAAGTATCGCGTGAAATCGTTGATCGGATGGACCAGGATGGCGATTGGTTCAAGTCGGCCAGCGAGGATTCCAATCGGAACCGCGATGACGACTGCGAGCAGGAATGCTACGGTGACTCGGTAGATGCTCCAACCGATGTCTACATAGAAGTCCTGCTCGGTAAACAGTTCCAGGAACGCTGCGCCGACCTTCGTGGGCGGTGGCAGGAAGATACTGCGCGGCCCGTCCGTGGCACCAAATATTTGCCATACGGCGAGCACCAATACGAATGGCAACGCAGAGGCCGCGACGACCGCAGCATGGCTGTGGTGCGCCTTCCACCAGCGTCGTCCGCTGTCAAAAGCGCTAGTCGCCGCAACCGCAAGCGGCTCCGATTTCGTGTCGCTATTGGCGTGAGGCTCTGTTGATGACATCGAACGCGATGAGCGATTTGGCGTCAACAGGTGCTTTGATTACCTGCGATTCGAACCACAGCTGCGCTGCATCGGATGTCGTTTTCAGAAGCGGGCCTGGCTGTTCCGATGTACCAAAGAATTCTCGGTTTTGAGCAAGAGTCATGAAACGCATACCGCTGACTGTGTCCGTCTGCTCCTGGGGCGACAGTTTCCAGAACTTGGCCATGATAGCGTCACCTTCGGCCTTGTTCGTCGCGTACCAGTCAGTCGCCTCTCCCATTGCCTGTACAAGCTTGACGACGTCGTCGCCACGGTCCTGGATGGTTTTGCGATTCATGTAGAGAACATCGACGATGCGGCCCGGTTTGTCCGCGCTGCTCAGCAGCACCTTTGCGTTGGGCATGGCCTTCGCCTTACCAAGCCAGGGCTCCCACGTTTCCGCCGCGTCAACGCCTCCGGCCACAAATGTACTTCCAGCCTGACCCGTCTCCATCGGGACGATCTGAACATCAGTCGGCTTCATGCCGGCGTCTTTCAGCAGGGACAGAAAGAAGAAGTGTCCTGTGAACCCTGGTTCGAGGGCGACACGTTTACCCTTCAGATCCTGCACGGATTTTACGTTGCTGCGGGTCAAGAGACCGTCAGCGCCCCACGATTGATCAAAGATGAATATGACCTGACCGTCCACGCCAGACGCCGCACTGACGACGGCGGCATCAGCCGTGTGGCCAACAGCGTCGACGGTTCCCCTGATCAGCGCCGAGTTTTTTTCACCAACACCTTCGAGCATTGAGATCTCGACGGTGAGTCCGCGTGACTTTAGCATTCCCTTCTCACGGGCGATCACGAGCGGCGAGTACCCGATCCAGGTGTTGAATGCGACTTTGAAAGGCGTTGACGGAGCTGGTGATGAATTCGCGGGCGAAGACCCTTGGGCCGGTTCTTGACCGCGGCAGGCGGTGATCGATGCAGCTAGCAACAGCCCAACTGCCAATATCTTGTTAACGCGCACTGGTCACCTCCGACTGGGAACCTTCGTTCACAGGTGCATTATCAAACGGCCTGAAGCACCCGACGATGTGCTCCACGATGAAGCTCACAGAGTATCCACGGTTCATGAAATCCGCACACAGGGAAGTGCCTTCAAATAGACGTTTCGCTTCACTCTCCGCGTGATGCGCGTCGGAGTAGTACGCGGTCGAGATGAACTTGTAGTCCTGCGAGCCTCGGCGCAGCATCGACTGCGACCGGTATTCAATGGTCTGTTCGACGTCTACGCCGAACGCTTCTACGATCTTCGGTACCTCGTCCAATTGCAATGCAGGTGACGAGGCGTTGCCGTTTCGTTCGACGACAAAGTGGATCTCCCATTCCGGCGTGTTGGGAAGGGCCGCGCCTGAAATAAATGTCAGCTGCTCTGAAGGAATCGTGAGCGGAGCGCGAATAATCGTCTCTTGGGCGGTTGTTCCGTGCTCCTGCCGAAACGAAAGCCATCCAAACGGGCACTCGATCTCGAGTCGCGCGTCGCTCACGCCGAGTCGTCGAAGTAAGGCGAGGGCTTCCTCGCATACGGGCACGAGCACGTTCTGAATTGTGGTCGCCGGCCACGGGCCTTGCCGGACAAAAACTGGCTGCGAGATCAGGCTTCCCAACGTGCCGGGCACGTTATGAGGATCAATGCATCCCGGACCCTTGGTATGGACTGCGCGAACTTGTGAACGGCTCCAGTCGTTTAGCGTCGGTGTCCCTTCACGCAGGAAGGCGTCGGCCGCCGCTTCAGAGAGGGGGTCATCTGGGAATCCGATGTGCAACTCGAAATAGCTATCCGCGTAGGCCATGTCCGCCCAAGGGCAATACCAGAGCCAATCGTCGAAACGCCACCAATGAGCACTGTAAATCATTGATCAGTATGATGTTAGCAGCTAACAACTGCTGCTGGTTAGGAGACGTTTTAGAGGTCGCGGGCCTCAACAGCGGAGACTGAGGGTCGCATCGACGCGATTCGTGGTTGCGGATTTGCGCCCGTGTCCGTAGTATCACCGGCGGCTCAACCGCAACGAAGCAATCGGTCTTCAGCGAGTCGGCAACCTGCGCCCGAGGTGTCGTTTTGGACAGCCGCGAGAGTCTCTTCCTCCGCTCTCTTCGTCGAGACGCATTCATCATGGAAGTCGGCGCGTACGAAGATCCCGCGCTGCCGGATGACGATGAATTCAAGGTGATGTTCCGAGACCTTTGCGAGCAACTCGGTGCCATCTTTCCGGAGGGGTTCTGCGCCGTGTCTGTGACAGATGCAAAGGTGCGGAAGTTTGGGCGCCGCGTTCTGACAGGCTTCTCGAACGCGATCGATTTCCCCCAAGTCGTCAGCTTTTCGCCGACTGCTGAGCACCCGCGCCTCAGTTCGCTCGTCACAGAGCCTAGGAAGGTCGTCGACCTCTACGTCAACCAGGCTCTTGTGGGCGGCTCGGGTTGGTCCCCATCGTCCGATGCCGGAATAACGGCGGTCGCACCGTACTTTGTCCGGCCGTTTGTAGGGGACAAACCGCAGAACCGACTCCTCGACATCATTGCGTTTTACGAGCGTCACGGAAGCGACTTTTTTATCCGGACGCGGCCGTTTGTTCTGCCTGCCATGGACCCGGTTTCAGCGTACGACGACGCATACTACGCCGCTGCCCTCTTCGTCTTTTTGAATTCGCGGGATCAACTTGACAACACCGTGCTCGATTTGTTGGAAGCAATCCACATCTCATTCCAACTGTCGTGGGGCTTCCCGACGCTCGCCAAAGAGCGCTCCCGAGCAGAACGGGAGCTCAAGGACAAGAAGAGAGCTGAGCGCTACAACAAGGATCTGCGAGAGATCGTCGGAATCGCGCGGCGGCTAAATGACGTTATCCGCAATGAACTTTTGACGGAGAGCGCCAATCTGGTCCAGGCACTAATCCCTGGCCGCATGCTCGATAACCGTGATTTCGTATCGCTGTTTGATGGGGACGACGTTATCTGGGAAGGCGACACTGGCGATCTGCGTGAGATTGTCAAGCATCACAATCCCACGGAGGACCGTCGCTCCGATGAAGCTTTCGTCGCGTTCGCAGTGCACACGTTGTACGGCGAAAATCCGCACGCCCAACGAAGTGCGGATTCCATGCGACAGTCAGCGTTAAGAATCATTGAAGAGAGAAAGGCTCGTCATCCTGCATTGGGGCGGTTGATGATGCGCGCCCTCGTGGAGCCTGGAGACGGCATCGAGATGTTGAAACGGCTGGCTTTACGGCCGCATCAGTCTGGCGAAGAGATGTCCTTTTACGCGCTGGCGGTCCGGATCCTCACAGCGATCGGCACTTTCAATCCGGACTTCACCGTTAACCTCGAATCTCCCGGCCGCGTCCTGACGATGACGTACCACGATTTCGATGACAAGTACGACAAGTTCTTCATGCCACATTTTCCTCTGTATGTGCAGCCCTGCTTTCCTCCGATTAACGAAGTCGCACACTTCGAGTGGGTTGGGCCATTTGTTGAACTAATTAGCGATGGTCTCCAACAGAGGTCAACAGATGATCACGTGTCGGTATCAAGCGTGACGATGGCCACACCGTCGAAAGCAGGCAATCCATACGAGGTTCGCTGCGCTTTGGTCGAAGATCAGCTTGGCGCAATCGACAAGGTGGCCTCGCTGTTCGAATCGGTCCTTGACGGCGCCCACGATTCGACGAAGACCCATAACTTTCGCCGGCCCGCGCGCGCGTTGCGCGAAAGACTACGAGAGGCGGATCTCGAAGCGCTCGTCACAGTGCTTTGGAAAGGTGATGCGATCATTCTGTCGGTTTATCCGCCTTCCCTAACATGAGTCTTATCATTTCGCTCGTTGAACCCGGCAAACGGCCATGGGCCTCTTGGCTCGGCTCCGCTCGCAAGATTCGGCTTCTCGAATCCGCTCAGCTCGGAGAGCAGGGACCGTATCTTGGTAGCGATCGTCACGTGGTTTTCATCCACGGGGCACGTGAAAAGGACAAGGACACCTACGAAGCGATGTGGCGGGGCTTGGCCGATTCCAAACATCGCGTGTGGTGGCTGTTCTACAGCGGCGGCGGATACTATCGCGTGCGATCCGACGTCGGCAATATTCACTTCCTCAAATACGAGGTCACGACAACGCTCGGGCAAAGCGAGGTAGCTTCAATCCGCCAGTTTCTCAGTTCGATGGAGGGAAACGAGGAGCCGACCCCGCCTGATTGTTGGGACGCGCTGTATCCCCCAGATAACACCTCGCTGGTCGCGTTGTACGCCATTCTCACCGCGTCGACACTCAATGTGCCGATTGACGACGTAGTCGACCGACTATCGAATGGGCCCGAGTTGTTGAAAGCCTACAACCAGTACGAACGCCTTCGCAGAAATCCGGCCGAACGACCGCAAACGCTCAACGAGTGGGAACGCGCTCTCAGCGCGCATCGCTACGGCGAGCTTCGCGACGAGTTGCGACGCACGCTAGGGGGTGTACCGGACTGACGGGGCCCGTGCCTTCGGAGCTGCTACGGTGGCGAAGGGCACGGGCGGAACTTTCACATGACTGGCTTGAGCGGGGGTTGCTTGGTCGATTGGAAACGACATCAACTCTCGATCGCGGGAACGAGCACGTAAGTGCAGTGTGTTGGCGTTGGTGGGAGAACGATATCTGCCCGCGCCTTAAAACGTTGCTTGAAATGTTGCCTGATGCCGTGTTGCCGAGCACCCTGGTGCGTCCCTTTGCGGGAGCAACTGTTGGGACCGCGATCGATGCAGCGGTCGTAGCCGAGGGACAGCGTCAGGGTGCAGATCTCAATCTCCAGAAAACCCGTACGCACGCCTTGATGCTGGATGCAGAAACCGAACTGCGGGATTATTTCAACTCACCAGATGACGCGCGTCGGCAACGGTCCTTGGTTTCTTGCCGAGCACTCTTGAGCGCACTCCGGGATCTCCCACGCACCATCTTACTGCCATGAGTATTCGGCCCAGAGTTCTGGTCGTCGATGACATCGTCGGGAGCGACGTTGATCCCAGAGCGGCAGAGTATCGGCGAACCTACTGCGACGGCCTCGGTCTTCTTGACGCGTCGAATCTCTTCGGCCCGATCCGGCCACACGAACCCGTCGCAGACGCGTTGTTCTGCGCCGGGCAAAAACCGAACGGGAATCACCGCGAGAACTGTCTTGAAACCGTAGAACTTGCGTTTCGCGCTGGATGGCCGTCCGAGGACGGCCGATTCTGGTCCGCCGTTTTGGTAGACATGAAGTTTGGCGATGACGAACGGTTTGGGCTGCGGGTCATAACTGCGATTCACGATATCGCTCCTGAGGTTCCGATCATCGTCGTCTCTAGTCTGAATCAGATGGAGATGCGTGTAGGCGAGACGCTACGGCGTGCCGCCGAGCGTCTAGGTGCGCAGGATTTTCTTGCCGCCCCCGGAGCCAGCGGTGACGCCGAGCCCGCCTATCACTCCACCCCTCAAAACCTGCGACGGAGACTCGATGAGATAGGCCTCGTCCCTGATCCGGATCAAGTCGTCGTCGGTACATCGCTCACGCTCTGTCAGACCTTACTCGCGATCCGTCAAAACATTCCCGTTGACGGTGTCGGCCAGACACTTCTCTTGGGCGAGTCCGGGTCCGGAAAGAGCCATCTCGCGCATTACGTTCACCGACAGCTTGCCGTGCGTCTGGGTCGGTCCATTTCTCAAGTTGTCTTCCGTCCCTTGGTCTTAAGTCAGAAGAGCGAGGACATGCAGAAGGTGCAGCTCTTCGGCACGGAGGGCGCCTCCGGGCGCAAGCAAGGGCCAGGCGTCTTCGAAGAGGCCGCAAATCGTGGACTCGTCTTCCTCGACGAACTGGGGAACTTGGGTCCGACCGCGCAAGGCGACCTACTCGGTGTGCTTCAGGTTCAACATGACGCGGACGGTCGCGCATTTCGGAGTTTCACTAGGGATTCTCCGACGCCACGAGAGTCGCGATGTTTCGTACTCGCCGCAACTAATCGAGAGTGGAGTGAACTCGCCAAAGAATTGAGCGAGGCTTTGTTGATGCGATTGGAGCAGGCGCGCATCACTGTGCCGAGACTTCGCGAACGCAAGGACGATTTGCCTCTACTGATCGATTCGTTTCTGAGAGCTGCCTGTGCTCGCCATAACGTCCATATTCCGGAACTAGATGTGCCGCGGTCGGCCTGGAATGCCTACGCCGATGATCATTCCGTTCGTCAATTGCATGACCTGATTGACAAAACGATCAAGACAAACCGGTTCAAGACGCTTCTGACATCGAATGAGTTCTTTCGTGGTGTCGGCGGGATTCACGGGATTCAGCAGCGTGGCCCTCATACGGAAGTCACCCCGAGCGAACAGCGGGGTGTATCCCCGACGACGACGGCCCCGCTGGCCTCATCGCAATCGCCAGGCCGAATCTCTGACTTCGTTGCAGGTATCGACAATTGGATGCCGACCGATGACCTTCCACCGGGTGAATTCGAATCGGCCTTTGTGCGGTTGGACAAGGCCGTTGCTCAGGCAAAGCTTCGCATTTGGAGAGCACTGGCGGAGAGACAGTTGTCAGTAAACGGCACTTTGAATGTTCTATACACGGTCAAGCGCCTGCTAGGCAACGAAGAGATTCCCAAGTCCAAACCAGGAGATCTCGCCAATCAGGTCTTTGCTGATGCGGAAATCGCTGAGAGGCCGGCAGACGGCATCCTCGGCGAAATCTGGGACAGAAAACGAAGAGTCACGAAAAAGAGCTGAGGAACGTCGCTGACATCCAACACCGCTTCGGCACTTCGTGAACTCCTCGACTCAAGTGTGGCGTTCGGCGGCACTCGAGTGTTCACGTACTCCAACATCAATGATTTTGATCTGCTCTGGGGATTCTTGGAACGAGGCACTGGATCTCTCCCATGGAGTCTCGCATTAATTGTTTTTGATGGACAGCCCGAACGCACCAACCACCCCTATCGCCCTGAGTTGTGGTTAACGCCCTGGGACTGGGCCATCGCATCGTCGGCTGCGCTGGTGGAGCAACCATCGCGCATTGGCCCAAACGGCTTTAGATGCTGGATTCTGGATTTGCTTCCAGCAACCGGGTCTCAGGGAAGGCAGAGGTTTCGCGCGGCGGCTGGTTTTGCGCCATGGATTAGATGGTACAGACCGAAACTCGCGAGTGGCGACCGCCTTTACGACGACGTCGAACAGCTTTTCAATGACCTCGGCGATGTTTCGCATACGGAGCAGCTCGGTGCGACTACCGGAGATGCGATAAACCCGAAGGCGAGCTCATTGACGGCCGCTTGGCACAGCGTTTTCGCCGCGCCGGCTGACCGTCATGGAATTGGCAATCTGGTCGGACCACTTCTGCTCGCTGAAGGTGTCGAAAGGCAATTCGGCGTCCGCGTCTCGGTTCCCAGCGACAGATCAACGAGATACTTTAGGGCTCTATTGAAGACCGTGGGCATGACATCCGCCCCGGAAATACCAGCGAGCCGCAATCCGGACGCTCTACCACTACGGTCCAATCCGGGATTTTGGCCCTCGGCGGACGAAGATCCGTTCCGCCAGTTCCAACGGCTTCGACTCTCGCTGGTCGACGACCACTATCGTGTCGGCTATCACGACGTGTTAACGCAGGTTCTTATTGGGCTAGGCGCCGCAGAGACCAGGGATGCCGATCGGCTACACGCCGAGAATGAAAGGGACGGCCGACTTGTGACCGTAACGTCGTTCGGCACACCTGGAAGACTCCTGCACCAGCTTGAAGGAAGTTTTCGGCTCTCGCCGAGTTGGGGAATGCCGCGCACGATCGGAGAGTCTACGTACGACATCCTGTTTCTAGACTTGCGGCTCTTCCCGGAGTCGACGTCCTCTCAACCGTCAGGTGATGAGCGCGAATTCCTACGAGCGCTGCTGTCGCTGTGTTCATCGACATCCTCCACTCTACCCGTAGACGAGCGTCTCAACACCGCTCTATCGGCGGCCCAACGTCGGCAAAATGGCGGTCCCGAGGAACTTGCGGCTCTCGCCCTGCTACCGCTGCTGATAAGCCATGCCGACCCATCCCTGCCGGTTGTGTTGTTCAGTAGCACACATCAACGCGAGATCGTCGATGCGCTCAAACATCGGCCCAACATCATCACAACGTTCAGCAAGCCAATCGTCACCGGCTATTCGACCATCGACGCCGGGTCCACTGCCGTACTGGAACTGGTCGAATCGATCCGAGACGCACTGCGCCTCCACCGAATACGTCCCGTATGGGAGGCCATCGTGAGGTTGGGTCGCCTTGCCGCTCGAGGTCCCGTCGCCATTAGTGAATCGACGTTGAACGTCACAACTCGGACAGGCCCACGACCCCTTCGATACGGCGTTACATGGGACGCGGTTGATGTGCTCCGAAATGAGTTTGTCAGTCTCTTGGCCCAGCGGCGATACGCCGATGCCCTCATGACTCCTCACAACACTTTGGAATCCATGCATGGCGATCGCGAGTATGTGGCGCCAGTGTGGCCAATCAAGACGGACGATACAGTCGCGAGGGCACAATATGTCGAAACCAATGCGGCATTCCAGTTTTATCGAATACTGAAGGAACTCAGGAATGCACGAGCCCATTACAACTGCCGGCCCATTGTGCACGACGCACAACTCGAAACTGTGGCCTGCTGGACGTGGTTGCTTTTCATCCACGGAGTCGCAGCGTTGATGGAACGGCGACGCCCAATCGCGGGGCTTCCAGTAGACGAGGCAGCTCTTCTACTTGCCAGAGACAGCAGCTGGCTGCCTCAGGTTCGTGGGCTGCAGGGGTCACGGCGGGAAACCGGAGCGGACCGGTGTCGACAGATCATCGGCAAATTCGGTCATCTATTGGAAGCGAAGGTCGTGGATTGCCCGACGCCGCCATTGCGTTTCGTTGCGGACTATGCGATCGCCCTCGCCGCCGGTCAAGCCGCCAAGCCCTAGGCCGGAGTCTTCACCTGTTCGCGGAAAGCACTTCCGGAATCGCGTCCTGAGTGCGGTACCCATAGTGCCGATCGTCGAGTGTGGCGCCAGCTTCAAGAAAGAACGCCTTCCAGAAAGTTCGCACGGAGCGAAAGAATCCGGCGTTGTCGGCTCCAGCCCCGGTCTCGCCGGCACCCACTACTAGTACCGACACGCCCCTGAGCGAAGGAATGCGACGCTTTGTTGCCAACTGCATTACGAGCTGTTCTGCGCCCCGTTCGCCGGTTCGCGATAGCTGTTTTACATTCAATTCCCGGCTTTCCTGAATCATGTCCGACAGGATCAGCAGTACTCGTCGGTCGGAAGTCCGTGGGAAAGCAGTAGCTGCGGCATGCAGCGCTCCCACGATGTCGGTTCCCCCTCGGTTCGACGTCCGACGCACTGCCGCCGAAGAAAGCGATTCCTTGATTAGCGGCGTCTTGTTAAGAATGAAGTCCCTCATTCGTGTGCGTTCGCGTTCCTGCTTATGCGCGAATCCGTCTTTGGGATCACTGAACTGTGTTCGGGCCAGGTCAACTGAAAACAGTGGTTCGCTCTGCGACTCGGCCTCGCTGTCCACCGGGAGGACGATCAGTCGATCGCGACTAGTCAATCGCTCCCACACGAATGTCGTCAGGGTGGACGAGTAGAAGTCAGTCGTTTCCTTTGGGATGCTGCCGGACATATCAACAAGGGCAACGACGGTCGTCCCCGGCGCTTGTTCGCGGCAGCCCGTGAGCGGAAGAATCGCCAGAGTCGTTAAGACCCACGCGCGTGCCGGCGTAACTAGTATTGGCATTTGTGCTATCCGACGTCTGCTGTCTCTGCAGCGAGGGGTGAAGGCGCGCCTATCGCAGCCATGTTGGTAGGTCCACTTGGCGCCGCCAGTGGAGTGCTGCCCTCAATCGACCGTCGCACTAACGCATGCAACTCATCGAGATTCGATTGAATCTCGCCGATGTACGCATTCTTTCTGGCCTCAAAGTGGCGCAGGCAGGCGTCAACGAAGGCTTCGGGAGCCACCGCAATCGTATCTGCAAGATTCTCTTCGTCCTTGCCCCTTCGCGCGTCCAGGTTGTTCTTGGCCACGCGGAATTCGACAACACCCGCGTACATCCGTTCGGCGTGTTCGCGAATTCTCGTCTCAGCCTTCTTGAGGAGGTTGTCGATCTCCGTGAGATCTTTTTGCATCCTGCCCTCAAATGCACGCAGCTCCTTGAGACTCGCTCGCCATTTCCGGAGTCTCTTGTGGGTCGGTCGCATGTGGGCAAGCTCGCGATCGATTTCACCTCCGATGACTGGAAGCAGCAAGGAGATCAAGATGAACCCGATCCCGACAATACCGATCTCGCCGTCTGTTCCGCCTTCGAAGTCTCGCGCTCTTGCGATCGTGACCCCCGCGATGGCGACGAGCGTCACCACCGCGAATGCCGTCGACGCGAGACGGCTTTGCAACAAACCGTGCGCGCTCTCGCTGCGTGCCCATGCTTCGAGCGTGTGGTGGAACACTCGAAACGCCACGAGAGTGACGATCGCGGCGATCACGAGCCTTACGACGATCATGAATGGATCGTCACTAGGGATGATAACCATCAGCGCGAGATAGTTTAGGAACGTCTCTCCCAACACGAGGCCGATCAGGAGCCACCGTCCTCGGCTGATACGAAGGGTCAGATTCTCGTACTCCTCTGGTTTTAGCGGCGATACGAATGGCGCGTCGGGAGCGCCGAGATCCCGCAACTTATTCCATTTCTGTTGGATCTTTCGCGCGAGGCCGCGGCACGACGCGAGGAGATCGTGGATCTGGTGCTGCGCCTTCTGGAGATCGGCAAGACCATCCGCGGCGATCAGCGTCGATGCTTTGTCCGCATAGTTCGCGATTCCCCGCGGGTGCACGCGGTATCGACCGTGGCGGAGCAGCCAGTACCAGGTCATCGCGTGCCCCTTTCATCGCTGGTCGTACGGGAGGCGACCTGAGAGTGCGGCTTGCGTTGAGTCGATGGAGGAACGGCAATGTGCGGCATGCCATCGCGGTTGAGCAAGGACCGGGCCGGCGATAGCGCAGATTGGACAGAGGGTCTCTTCGTCACGGGAGTGGTGCAGCGGATCGTCCGTCGCGTGCCTGCAGTCGCGCCCGCGCAACCCCCAACCCCAATCTCGTGACTGACTCGGAGCACACCACAGAGATGTGTTCGGTTCGTAGCCTACGAGCTCACAGGTGCCTGCTGAATCGCTGCCGCGGGAAGCCAAGCCGCTCGCTCTCGATCCGCAACTGCTGATGTCAGTTCCGCGATTCGCGGTTGCCCGCGTGTTCGCGGTCGTTGTGCCGTCCCGCCAATGCCTTGAGATATCGGGCGCCGCGAGCCACTCATCCCTGGCAAAACAGTTGCTCAAGTCGTGCATCGGCATGAAGAAGAACCAACGCCGAATGATTCTGACGATGACCAACGCTGTCCAGGAGCAGCAGCTTGTCAGTGGTGCGACGAGGGGTGTTCGCTGATGTCTCGGTTCAGCGTGCTCGGGTGGTTCATGCCGATCGAGGCGCTTCCGTTAGTTCTCGTCGGTGGCGGACTGTTGGTGATCTTTCGAGTGGTTCGACCGACACGTCTGCTGGTGTTCGTGTTTGGGTTTGCGATGCTTCCCGTGCTTGTCGAGCCAGCGCTCCGGATTGCTTTTGACATCATGCCCTTGTGGCTGATCGTTAGCGTGTTCCTTGTTCTCGCCATGTCGTTGTTCAAGGGAATCGCTGCACTCTTCATCGGAGAACGTGCTTCTGACGAAATGATGGGATCGCTCGCGGCAAGCGCCGTGCGTGGAACATTGCGATCGGCGCTTCGGTGCCCCCTCGTCATCATTCGCGCCATTACCCGACTACGAGCCCTTCTGCGATGAGACTGCCTGCCGCGGTCTTGCTCACCCTGCTCTTCGTATGCTGCCCGCAGTCGGTTGAGGCGGCGTCACCATCCAAAGCTGTGGCGCGAGCGGCCGCGCGAAGCTTGGCGAGCAGGGCCAGAACCATGATGATGCGCACCCTCAGAAAGGATCTCGTTAACCATCGCGTCGCACCTATTCAGTTTGCGAGGCCACGAACCGTATTCCGGTACACATCACGAGGTGTCTCGAAGCAGGAAGCCCTCAACGGCGTTCCACCATTTAGACACATGACAAGCACTGCCCGTCCTGGACGGCCGCTGTCTGCCCTCAACGCTCAGCGACGCTTCGGCTTGCCGCAGCGCCCGACTGCCCGCGAGACGGTTCGTATCCCGAGCGGCCAGCCAATCGTGCTCAACAAAGCTCAAGGAGGTAGGGCTGGCGTCGGCGAAATCGTATCTCCGGCACCAGTCCGCAATCGGGCGATAACGAAGGTCGTGCCACTTCGATGACAAGCACGACGCTCTACTGCTACACGGGAGCGCGAAGTAGACGTGGGACTGCCTTGAGCATGTCCCCCTTCAAGAGGAGGCTGCCGTAGATGGCTACTCGACGCCACTGCCCAAACTGCGAGGATGCGACTAGAGGCCGATCACTACACCGATGCAAGCGATGCGCTTTCATCGGATGTTACAAGTCCGATTTTCTTGAGTCCTCCGGTTGCTGGAAGGACCCCGAGTGCCCGCGGTGTGGCTCAACGGCTGGATCCGAGCCGATCGGATACATCGGCGACTACGACAGCAACTGATCCGGGCCACGGACCGTCTCCCCGTCCCGAAATCACCGCCTTGCGGCGCCTGATTCGCTAAAGGGCGTCGCTTTCGACGGGCCCATTCGCAGCGTAATACCCAGCGTTCGGTCACCTTCACGCCCCACGGCAAAAAGTGCGTGCGCTCCCAAAACAGCCCATTGGACTGGTCGGCATGTGTGTGCGGCCGTCATCGATGATCTGGCGTCTTGCGGACGGACACCGCCCCACGATGCGCCTACGACCCAGTACTTGTGCATGGATACTTGTTACAAGTACCGCTCGGCAACGTAGTTCAGGTACGCGTCATGTTCTCCACCGCTGCCCTCCGAAAGAACTCGATTGCTGGTCAGCAGCTGACCAATCACGTCTTGGTACGTCAGCGCCGACATTGCAACGCCGTCCTTTCGGGCGAAGGTAAGGAAGTCATCGACTTCATTGGCGTGTTTTGCACCGGCACGACCCGGCACCGCGTAATAGAGGTACAGCAGGTGGAACCGTTTGGCATTCCGGCTCATGCCCATGATGTGCTTCAGCAGTTGCGCTGCGTCCAAATGTTCATACGTATGGTTCTCCGCGCACAGCTTCTCTGCCAGCCTGCGTAGGCTAGGCATTCCCTGCCAGAACTCGTCGCATCGATCTTCAAGGTACGCGGGCTTCAACCTCGAATGAGCGCGCGCGGAGAATGGCTCGCCGAACTTTGATTCCACGCCAACCATGTCAATCGAACCGCTCTCGTAACGAAACACGGCGTCAAGATTCGGCGGAAAGCGGAAGTGGATCTCGTCAATCGGCATCTTCTGTTCAAACGCCACAGTCGCGTTCGCGTCCGGCAACCCGCAGGCTCTCGCGATGACATCCGCCCGCCCGATTCGTCGCCAGTAGTGAAATACGTTACAGCACAGAACTGACGATGAATGGACGGCCTGCATCTTGACAGGATTGCCTTCCTGGCCGCCGAGTTCGCCGCCGTCTCCGGCTCCGTATTCGGCTCTCGCACCTGCTGACAGCGGCTCGAACAGGTTCCCGTCCAGCAGCTTCGCATACGTCCGCCGTCCCCGTTCACCCTTGCTCCCAATGAGCGGGACTGCGTGACGATGCGCCCAGGCCAACTGGCGCGCAAGGATGAATTCCGTCGCCTTCATCTCCATTGGGACTCCGCGGCTCGCAGCCGCTGGCCGCACAAGCAAGCCAGAGCGATCGAGTACAAATACATTTTCGGCCCAAAGGACGCCACACACGCATTCGTGAACCTTCCTCACATGGAGCACCCACGTGCGAATCGCCCGTCTGCGCATTGAGAACTTCCGCGGGATTCGAACCGGTGACGTCACGTTCGGGGCACATTCAGTCCTGATCGGCCCGAACAACTGCGGCAAGACCACGGTGATCGAAGCCCTGGCGCTGTTGTTTGGCCGAGACCGCATGGTCCGCGACCTGACCGAACATGACTTCTTTGGCGGCAATCCCCAGCCGGGCGACCGCCTTCGGCTGGTCGCCACGATCACGGATTTCGGCAGCGACGATTCCGCGGACCATCCGCACTGGTTCCGCGATGGAGCCGGAGTGCCCACTTGGCTAAACGCGACCACCGGTGTCGTGTCGCCGACGCGCGAGCATCCTTCCTGGCGCCTCGCCTGTCAGATTGGGTTCAGTGCACGCTTCGATCGGCAATCACTAGACGTCGAGACGGTTCGGTATTTCTACGATCACGGTGACGCGGCGGATGTGTTTGTCGATGAGTCGGTCACCAGAGTACCGACTCGAGTTATTCGAGACATCGGATTCTTTCTCGTTCCGGCCAGTCGTACTTGGGACCGCGTCGTGTCCTTCGGATCCGAGCTGTTCCGTCGTGTCGTAGCCGCGGGGGACGGCCAACCCGCCGAATCGGTGATCGCCGAGCGCGATCGTTTGCGCGCCCCCGCCGAGCCGTTGGAAACTGATGTTCACCTCGCCCCCGTTGTGGCACAGCTCAACTCGGAACTCGCGGGGTTCTTTCGCGTGGCGCCACAACTCCAGCTCCGCGTCACATCCACCGACAGCAGTGGCCTGCTCGAGGCGGTCGTGCCTCACTATCCGCAGGCGGGTGGCGCGTTGGGATTGCCAGCCCGTCGCCACGGCAGCGGCCTCGTGTCGTTGCAGCACCTGCTCCTGGTGTTGCAGTTCGGCCGTCAGCGCGCCGCAGCGCACGAAGGCTTCTGGATGGCTCTCGAAGAGCCCGAGCTGCACGTGCCACCGCCGCTGCAACGTCGTCTCGTTCACCGCATCCAGGCGCTTTCGACGCAAACATTTGTGACGACCCATTCGCCGCTGGTTGCGGCCATCGCCGACCCCTCGTCCGTCAGCGTGCTCCGAAACGAGAACGGAACGCTATCATGCACGCCTCTCCTGCCAGCCGCGCTCCCACCCGCGGCCCCCAACAGTATCCGTCGCCTCTTTCAGATCAATCGTGTGGACACGATTAGCGCCTTGATGCATGACGTGGTGCTGGTCCCAGAGGGACGGACGGACTTCGAGTGGCTGAGACTCCTGGCGCGCGCAGTCGACCTTCACCAGGGGTGGGCGGACGGAGAGTGTCGATTCAGCACGCACATCGGCATCATTCCCACGCACGATGCCGCAGTGGCTGCGACGGTCGCGGCGCTCGCGCTTGTGCACCCACGGCTGACGACGCTGGTCGACGGGGACGCGGATGGCCTCGGGTACGCCCAGGTACTAATCGCGGCGGCGGCTCGACCTGCCGTCATCCTTCGCTGGCCCCATGCCTGGACAATCGAGGATGTTATCGGTTGGATTCTGCAAGCCGAGCCCGCGACCGCGCTCGCGCAGTTGGGTCAGGTGCTCGACCCCGCTCCAGCGACGGTAGCGCTGCTCTCCGAGCGCCTGAAGTCGGAGGACCGTGCTACCCATGGTCTCAAACAGGATGTCGTCGCGTATGAAGCTGTCGCCGAGGTCGTCGGCGCCGTTGACGCGTGCTGCGCCCGCGCGCGAGGGCTCTTGAACGGCATGAGCGAAGTCTTACTCGGTGGCGTGCACGCGCAGTTCACGCCGGATGTTGGCAGCGGCACTGTGGTCTTTCAGCCATGAGCGTGCGCGCAGTCGAGGGGTCAGCCGGTTGCGGCAAGACTTATCGTCTGATCGAGCTTCTCGGCCACGAGCTTCAGAATGCACCACTCCTCGAAGGGCAGCGGGTCTTAGCACTGACCTACATGCATGGCGCCCGGCGCCGGCTCGCCGATCGCCTGACGAACGTGGCCGTCATTCGTCATCGTTTCGACTGCGTCACGATCGATAGCTTCGCGTGGCGGTTGCTCAATCGTTGGCGGGCGCTGGCGCAGCGACTTCATGGAGCGGTTCCGGAGTCCTTCGACGCGCGTTGCGACAGGGCCGGAGCACTCCTTGAGCGTCCGGAGGTCTGTGCATGGGTCGCCGCCAGCTTTCCAATCATCGTGATTGATGAAGCGCAAGATCTCGGCCTCGAGCGTTTGCGCATGGTGCGTGCGTTGGCAACGCGCGCAAGGCTGCTGGTAGCCGCGGACGAGTTTCAATGTTTGGATTCGGCGTTGCGTCCCAATCCGCTGGTTACCTGGATGCGAGAGGCTTGCGTGCCGGAGGTCCTTACGCTCGTCCACCGGACTCACGTGCCCGCGCTGCTGACGGGCGCCGCCTGCGTGAGGTCGGGCACGCCACTGCCGCCTGGACCGCGCCTAGTGATCAGGCCCGCCCAAGGCGTGGCAATGGCCGCGGCAAACGTAGCGAACGCGATTGCGTGGCGTGAAGGGGGCGACGTTGCCGTAATCACTCCGTCGCTGCAGGGAACGTTCGTGAGCGACGTGGTCGAGCGTGTGAGCCGACAGGCGTGCGGGACACAGGGCAACGGCCCGTATCCCATCCACTGGGAGCAATCCGACCATAACGAACAGGCTACGATCATGCAGACTCTCGACTTACTTCCGATCGCTTCGACAGCGGAGACGATCGCGCGCCTCGAGCGTCTCTCTCCAGCAGGATTCGTCAAAGGGCTCGTCACCTGGGTCAGGTACCAAGTACGCGCGACCGGACGCACGCAGTTTCAGTCGGCCGACATTGAAGGGCTGATCGAACGTGAGCTGGCACTCCGTCGTCTGCGCACTGTCCGTGACCATTACCTCTTCCGCGCCATGACCGTCCAACAGGCGAAGAACCGCGAGTTCGCGGGCGTCGTCGTGATCTGGCCGTTCCAAGTCGGGGGGGATGCGGAGCATCGGCGGCGACTGCTGTACAACGCTCTGACGCGCGCGCGCCGCTGGTGCACGATCGTGGTCCAAGGCCAGCAGATACTCGCGAGTCCTCCGTTCAGGTAAACCGACATCCTGCCCGCATGGTGACACCAGTTCGCTTGCGCACGTCGGGAGCTGCAGCACGCGGGTGGAGTAGGGTGCCAGCGTGAGAGAGGACGCAGCGTGGCTACAGCGTCGGCAACAAATTCTGCTAACGACGGTCACAGAAGCGAATGAAACAATCCCACTCCAGGATTCTCGGGAGTCCCGATCAATATCGCCCGATCGAGCAACCTGTTTCCTTCTTCACACGACGTTTCGGGGACGAGGCAGCAGCCATGGCAGGCAGCTAGATTGGCGCTGTCTGATCCCTGTCCTTTGCTCTCGACACATACAGGATCGGACGAACACCAAGCCGCTTGGTCGATCGCTCGCCGCAAGGTCGCTTCCAGCCGGCCAGGCTGCCCCTGCCGCACGAGACCACCCATCGAACCCTCAGAGTCACCCGAAGCCGTATAAATCAGAATGCCTTGCATCGGACGATCTACGTCCGTGAAGTCACAATAGAGGCGCTCCCGCAGCGAAGCGCTTCCGTAACCGCAATCGAAACTCAACTGATTGATGATCACGTGCGCGAGAGTATGCATGACCAAGAACTTAATCGGAAGATTCCGGAACGGCTGCTGTCGGGCGGCACGTGCGGCGTTGTAACGCGCGGTGAGCGGGTTGATGCGCGCCGCTATCGCCGGTTGCGACTTCAGCCAGCGGTCGATTTCAGGAGTATTAAGCTCAAGAAAGATCCCCTCTCCGTACACCTTAATCGCCGGAAGCCAGCCAATAGCCGGATCAAGTCTCAGGGCCTGCAGCCGTGCGCTGGTAAGGGTGCCGTCATGCGGGAGTACACGCGTAAAGCCAGCGAGAGCCCTGGTTTCCCGCAGTTTGTGAACAAGTCTGATTTTTGAGAAGAATCTCGCACAGTCCGAACCGTACGCGGCAAGATCTGCCTTTTCAACATAGAGCTCGCTCTGAGGCCCGACCTTTCCGTCACAGATCGCTTGATACTCCGACCGGCGAAACTCTTCCTCGTCAAGCACAGCTCCTGACGGTCGTGGTGGCATATTTCCATCGAGCTTTCGCTGGGCGGCAATCTCCAAGGTCTTCGCATCCACGCCTGCCATGCCGGCCACGATCTGACAGCGCATTGGGTCCACTCGTCCGGCCACGGTGCTTTGAGATAGCAGCGACCACACGTGCGTCTGTTCCAGAACCGCGACCACGTCTGCAGTGACATCCTCGGCCCACAGCGGGAGATAAATGGAGCTGACAACGTGTGGGAAGTACACGTTTGTCGCGCCTCTCTGCAGCACACGCAGAAAATGCCCACATGTCGTTGCGCTCGAATCCATCTCGCCAAGCCACGGCCTAAGGCCAGTGCAATTGCAGTTTATCTTTGCGAGGGGACCTCCCACTTTCTCATCAAACCTGAACACGTCGCCAAAGCTGCGTTTCTGACCACACGAGCATTCGACGGTGATGCCAGATAATCCGGCGGACGAACGACCAGCTCGCATTCGCAACTTACAGTCAGTGCTGACCGCAGCGGTGCGATGCAACCACTCGACAAAAGGAAAGTCCTGAATGTGACCGACGTCGCAGACTGCGACGAAACGAACCGGAATCAAGAACGGACGCCGATTCGGCGGCTTCTTGGAGCAGCTCTGTTGAACGTACTCTCGACCACGGCAACGTTCTCGTGTGGCGGCAAACGACGACAATAGTTCCATGCCGCCACAGTGGTGACAGTAGTGCCATCGTGGGAAGCGAACAAACGGGACATTCTGATTGGCGAACTGCGTTCCGCCGTCGGGTTCCCGATGGTCTGGCGGCAGTCGAAAATGCGTGACTCCAAGCCGTGCTTCGAGCCTTTCCTCGCGTACCAGCCAACCGGACTCCGGAGGACACTCTTCTTTTCCATGAGGCCAAGCATCCAGTCCAGCAGGCATCAAGGACTCGTCTCGCGGAAAGTCAACCATCGCACCAACACCGAAGGGTGAAATCAACTGGCCGCGACGAATTGGCTTGTGAGCGGGCACGGGTTAGATCTCTGGGAACTGGAGGATTACTTCGGCGTCGCAACCGGCGTCGACGTTTCGCATCGACGACGGTGTCGGCTTCGAACGGTTGGACCAAATCGCGCGCGGTTCGCTGCCCGCTGGATACATGAGCGGTGTTTCTTGTGGCGCAGGACCGAAATGGCCATAGATCGGCGGCTGCACAGCACGCCAGCGCAGAACGAGTTGCGCCAACATCTTGTCGGCAAGCTCACTCTCTCCGGAATCGACGTGCTCGATACGATCAATGAGAACGTCTCGGATCCTCTTGAAGAGTTCGTCTCCTGGTGGCGGGTTTGGTCGGTCCCGCAAAGCGGCATCACCCCAATAGCGAATCAGCGTCACAAGCTGCGCGTGCAAAGCGCGCTCGCGCACCGGCACGGCGAACGGCGTCACGCTCGTCGGCTCAACCCATCGGTAAATGCTCTGATGGTAGGAACGAAAATGCTCGAAATGAGACCGGTCGCGAGGCTTCCCAGGATTCAAGACAGTAACGACCAAGCCGGGACCCCGGACATCGCGCCCGACACGACTCGTAGCTTGGATGTATTCCGAGGTTGTCTTGGGCTGACCCACGACAGCCATCAGGCCAAGCCTCGGCACGTCCAGGCCAACCTGAATCATGTTCGTCGCGAGGCACACATCTACTGGACGCCTTTCATCAGAACCGGGATAAGGATTGAACAATTGCTGGAGCACGTCTGTAATCGCGTCGCTCGGTATTCGACTCGTCAACTCAAGATCGCGGTTGATAAACCGCCGCAGATCGGGAGCATCGGTGCCCGCCGCAGGCTTGCGAATGTCCAGCCTGTCCCAAGTGGCATTCAGGTACTCACGGATATCCGCTCGGATGAGAGTTGCGGCGTGTCCTAGCTCCCGAAGGCTGTTGAAGTAGGCCATGAGCGTCCAGTACGGGTCGAGCGCGTCTTGCGAAGGCGCCGACACGCTTTTCACAGCCTGCAGCAAAGCTGACATCACGCGGACCTGCGCGGTAACGTGCGACGACAACGCAGAGCCAAACACCCCGACGTAGAGTCGGCCTGGCAACGGCTGACCGCTCTTGTCGTGCCATGTTTCCTCTGCGAAGAATGAATCGCCTGCTCTTAAGCCTTGGGGTGGAAACAGAAACACGGCGCGCGCATACAGCGCCCGCACTTGCTGAGGCGCTCGACAGATTGTCGCCGTTGATGCAACGATCTTTGCAGAAACACGCCGGCTGTTATGGTCGCGACTGCAGAGGGCGTCGATGGTGCTTTCGTACATTCCGACCATGGATCCGAGCGCGCCAGAAATCAGATGAAGTTCATCCTGAATAATGAGGTCCGGTGGACTAACGCTCTCACCTCCGATGCCAAACAGCGAACGCGCATCCGGGTTCCAAGGCAACATCGCGAATTTGTCGACCGTTCCAATCACCAGCGTCGGCCGCTCCTCGTAGATCGCCTCATCTACGACCAGGAGCGGCAGGCCTCTGGAGTCGTGGAAGGCGCAATCGCGGTCCTCGCAACGGAGCGTGACCTTGCCGGCCTCTTTGCGATAGCCCTTTGCGTGATAGGCATTGCCGAGTTCGATCGGACCCATCTCTGCGCCGCACCAGGGGCAGGTCATGACAACAAAGGGATTCGGTTTGCCGTTTCGAAGGATGCTGTTCAACGCGGCGACTGCGTCGCTGTTCTTATTGGGGGTCACGCCCTGTCCAACCCACAGACCGATCGACACACGTGTGCGTCCCAAGCGCCCTTCATGCTGACGTCGCAGAACCTCGCAAGCGCAAATCAACGACGCAGCTCGCTGAAACTGCTGCGTCGTCAATAGCCGAAGGGTGTATCGCATCAACACTGTGGCGCCAGCGTCATCAGGATTTCTCAGCCGACGCCGAAACAAAGTAAAGGCCGTCAATCCAAGGTAGGCCTCCGTTTTGCCGCCACCTGTCGGAAACCAAATGAGATCGACGATGTCTCGTTCTGCGTGTAACGGATCGGCAATCGCCAGGACATTCATCAATATGAACGCGAGCTGGAACGGACGCCACTCTCCCTTTCCCTTTGGTGGATGGGCGATATCTGGCGCTTGATACTCATGTTCAAGACCGACAACACCACCACGTGAAACCCAGACGCGCCGGTGATTTGATGCAAGGTCGTAGTGGAGTTGCTGCATCAGCATTGCCTGATTCATCCAAGCGAACGCCTGCCGCGTGTCGCGATCACTACGCAGTAGTCGGATTCCCTCTACGATCCGACGATAGCAGGCCCGACATTCTTCGACGTGTCGCAAAGCCGTCTCGCGATATTCAAGGGGGAACATCGGCGACGTCGCGGTGGCGTGCTGCTCCTCAATCCACGCAAGATACGCGGTCGCAAGCAATTCGCAACTCTCGATGCCCGCTGGACTCGCCTCGTCTGCAAGCGTCCCCATCGACAAGGCCAAGCTCTCAAGTTCGCGCGGCAGAACGGGCTTGATCTCGTAAGCCGGAAGAGAGTCGGTCTTGATCTGGCCGATTGCGGCCGATTCGGTGTCAGGCCAAGCTGCCGCGCAGCCATGTCCCACGGCAAACGTTTTTCGGTGCCGGTATAGCAGTCGCAGCGACTGCTCCTCCTCATCGTCAGCGCGTCCTTCCCTCTCTGGATACTCAAGGAAGCATGGTTCACCGTCTACGGCCTCAACCGAGAATCCAGCCTGGAAGAAGCACTCGGTGTCTCTGGGGGTCGGCCCCGACTTGTCCGTGCGATTGATCAACGTGAAAGTCACAATCCGATCACGAGTCGGATCCTCTGCGCGAGCGTACGGCCGACTGTACAGGTGTAGCGCCAGTTTCAGATCAGGCACTCCTGCATCAAGTGGGACCTCTTTCGTCAGGTGTCTAGCCGGCATCAACTGCGAGCAGTCAATTTCCACGGCCGGCGGCCGAACGGATCTACGCCAATGATGAGGCTGCCAATTGCCCTCCTTGTCCTGCCTTCCAAGACCGATCTCCACTTTCCGCTCGTAGCGGCCAGCCCGTACCTCGATCTTGAGCAGCCGCGGTAGCCGCACTAGCGCGGTAAGTCCCATGGCGCTCGGAAGGAAATCGTTCGCGCGATTGACCTCGTGTTCAGTGGTAACGTCCGCGTCACCGCCACCGCCTTCCGGAGTAACGTCCTCCGGTTCGTCGCCGTCTGGTGGGCCGCTGTCCTCCGCCGCAACCTCTTCGTCAGTTGCCACATCCGATTCGGCGATGTGCGCCCCGCCAGGAAAGAGGACACCCGCGCTGTAACGCATGCGTGGCGGATCCTGTGGGCGCAGGATTTCCTCACCTGCGTTCAGTTGCTGGTGCTCAGGCCGAGGATCAGGACCGATCAGCGCCCTCCGGAGGAATTCGACAATGTCCAAGCGCACTTGGCTCGCCGCAGTCACTGTTTCGTACCCCATCCTTCCTGGAGTTTCCGACGAACACATTCCGCTATTGCCGGACGCAACTCGTCTCGCACCATAACCATTAAGAGCGAGCGCGCGCGGGACATCGCAACGTAGAGAAGCGACTGAGGCTCCCCATCGCCAACCTGCTCGATGTCACACAGAATGACGACCGGGCTCTCCATCCCCTTGAACGCGTGGGCAGTGGCAAAGCGGATGACCGACGTACCGGAATGCGCTGGCAGGTGATCCTGTGCGTCTACCAGTCGAAAGAAGGTTCCGCCGTCGACGTTCGCCAAGCCCGAATTAGTCAGGCGAACTCGCGAAAGAACGACGATGTCGGCGGGTCTGACTCCTCCATCGATCAAGCGACGCAATTGGTCAACCAAGAAACCGCACTGACTCTCCGGGGATTTGTAGTAGCGATAGTCGACAGGAGAGCCAAGCACCTGCCCCAAACGATACGGAGGCGAGTTGAATCCGGAAAGCAGCGCTGTCTCTTCCCCGATGTTCCGCGTATTGCGACAATTGAAGGTGAGTCGACCTTTCGCGTATTGCGGAGCGAAGCGACTCAGAATCTCCTTGAGTTCTTCGCCCGTCGCCAGACCAAATATTGCCTGTCTTTGAAAGTCCCCGAAAATTGCCCAACAGCCTCTCGCCAAGCCCCCTCTGAGCCACGAGTCCAGCGCTTCGAGAACCCCAACCTGAAGCAGGTCTTGCGCCTCGTCCACGACCAGCACGTCGTATGGCTCATTAAGTTCGTCTATCGCCAATCGGCCACATGTTGGATATGTGCTCTCGTACAGTCCCGCACTCTGGCCCCGTGATTCCTCTTCAAGGAACTCACTCGCTATCGATGAACAGATGATCACGTCACGCAGCAGCTTGTAATAGCTGCCGGTCTTCAGGTGTCCTGCGTGTGGCGAATCACGGACCTGCCGGGCCAGCCACTCTCCAAGCAGTCGATTGAAACAAACAAACAGCGTACGACGCCCAGCCTCACTCGATCGCCGCGCGTACTCCAGCGCCAGCATCGTTTTCCCCGTCCCGGCCGCGCCCTCAAAAAGGCATCGTTCGTTGTCCGCAAGGAGATCGAGCGCGTCGAACTGCTCTTCAGTCAGACGGAGAAGTTGGGCCTCTGTGTCCTCGATCGTCGCACCTCTGGAGACGACCACTTCGAAGTCCGGCCGGAGCAGTTGTCGTATCTTCCGGATTGTGCCCGGCGACGGTTCAGTTGGAGACACATCGCGAAAGAGCTTTCGTTGCTCCGCCGCGAGCCTTAGCAGGGGGGTCGCAATCGAACGTGACATTGAATCTCTGTCGATCACTTGCCATGGTTCCCACTCCGTCGATTGTTCATTGAACGTGACGTCTGGCATTGCGACCGCATAGCCATAAGCGACACCAGGTGGGAAGCCCACTGGAGCGTGGTTGAGCACGAAATCGCGCACGGCGAAGGCACATTCACGTGCTTGCAAGAACGGGCTCCGACCCAATCGCTCGGTGCGATCATGTCGATCGGTTGTCTCCCATTCACCGTCACGACAAGCTATCCGACCGCCCTTGACCTCCAGACAAAAGACTCCGCCGCGCGGAATGAGAATAACGAAGTCAACTTCTCCATATGGTTTGTTGCGCCGTCGAGAAAGACCGAGCGAGTGCAGCACGATCCAGTCGGCAGTTGCGGGATCGTGTTTCAACAGCTCAAAGAGCCTCCGTTCGGCCGCACTCGCCGTTGAAGCGTCAAACGCCGCAGGAACCATGCGCGCCATCTCAAAAAGCGACGTCGAAGCTCGCTGTTCGATCTTCCCAGAGCAAGCGATTCACCTCTCCGCGCCCTCGTGGTTCGTTCGTGGCTGCAATTGACTCGACCTGCACCACCCACGCTGACCCCAATTCACCGAGGTCAACGACAGAACCCTCTTCCTCGATTCGGCCAATGACGTCCGGCAGACGCTGGATCAACACATCTCGAAGACGCATGCCGGCGCTTAAGTGAGCGCTTCGCAGAGTCTTGATCGCCTCGATCACCTTCCCGATGTTTGTTCTCAACGGCTGATGGTCGGTCACGAGCGCGATCAATTCGAGATCTTCGCTGAGGTCTTCATTTCCGGTACCAGGGCCGATTTGAGACGACTCGGCAAACCAATGGCGGATGGTCATGATGTGCCGTGGACGCCCAAGTTCACGCGCCTGTGTCAGAAACCGCGCAGGCGTCAGATCCGTCGCCCACAGGGCTTCCTTCCAAAGTCGAGCAGTTTTGCGCAGCTTCGGCGCGTCTGTTCCTATGAGCTGGTCAGCCTTTTCCTGGATCAGCTCTCTGTCTCCTGATTCCGGGAACACGATGAAGTCGCCTTGCTTGAGGTCGTCAACCGTATGTTCTGGCAGGCGCTGTTTTGTACGGCCGGTTCCTGACAGCAGTTCGGTCACAACCACGACGCCATGCGTTTCAGTCAGGAACGCGTAAGTACTTCCCACAAAACTGACGTACCGCGACAAGATGGTCTCGGCGGCGTCTGTCGGCACCGAGGCGAGCCCCTTCCGAGCCGCCCGAAGACGCTGCTCGAAGCCCCACACATCGTCGTCGGTCGCAACGGGCCCCCCGCCGGCTTCCGTTGGTCGATCTGGCGGCCAAGGGTTGCCTTCAAGACCGACGGCGCCGACTAGCGCCGTTTTCTCATCAGCTCCAATTCGCTGTGCTCGGGGACGTCGCTCCAACCGTTGAAGACATTGATTCAGCCACCGCCGCTCGAACGGGTAGCCCAACAGCGTTATGCGAGGAGCGGTCAAACTGCGAGTCAGGCTCTGCATCGCGTCGCCGCCAGGCCACGAGAGGCAAATGAGCCGGTCGCACACCGTGTCGCCCTTTACAGCTCTCGGCGTACACACCCTGAGCTTCCCAGTCTTGATCTGCCGCCGAAACTGTTCGTCCACCTCTATCGCTTGGTTTTCGCTACGCACCAGAACAACAGACGATGCGCCCGCCGCAAGACACTCGGCAACCGCTCGCTCCAATGCCGCGCGCTTGCTGGCTCCGAGATCTGGCGTTTGGCTCACTGCTTCGAGATCGGAGGCCGATTGCGAGAGCGCCAACTCAGTGTCTGGCGTGATCCAGGATTTGTTCGCCTGCAATTCGCCGCGAAATTCCTTCAGTCGCGACAGCACAGCCAGCCGCTCTTCGTCGCGCAGAGGCCGAACCACGGCAGCCATGTCGTTCAGAATTCGCCAAATCCGCCCGACCAGCTTGGTGACCGGCCCATCCTCGCTGTCATCGATCACGCGTCGCAGCCCCTCAAGGCGAACACATGCGTCTTCGAGACCGCTGTTCTCGCAGGATTCTGCATCCAGCCTCAGAGACTCCTTGTTTCTCGCCCAGACCCGAAGCTTGCCAAACATGCCGTCGAATTCATGTCCGGTCGCCTCTCCAGCGGTCAGCTCAGAGGTGCTCAGGTCCCAGAATCTACATCCGCGGTTTCCGAGTGCCTCGATTATTTCTTCGTCGTCATCATCAGCGAACAGAATCAGACGCTGCGTTTGCTGAATGTCGTCAAACGACTGAAGGTCGTTAAGCCTGGAGAGGCCGTTGACAAGTACGAGCTTCGATCGAAACGGCGCGTCGATGCAGAAGTTGGCCAGTGTCTCGGCTGAAGATGTGACAGCAACCAGAGGCTCGCCCGTGGGATTGCGCTCGTCCCACTTGTTGAGCCACGCGGTTCCAGAGAGCATGGGTCGGGCTAGCTCTCCGAAGGGGACCACCGCCCTCAATGACGGCGGATCGGTGCCACCATCTCCTGTTCGCAAACTGGTGGAGTCGACGAAACGCTGAAAACCCGTTGAGGAATCTAGAAGAACCACCTCGTTTCTGAATAACCCTTGATTGCCGAAGGTGGAAGTTCCGAGAAGCTGATCGAGTCGTGCTGGGGCCGGATCGTGTATCGGGGTATTCATTCTGCCGATCGGACGCGTTAGAGTTGTCCGCTCAAGACGCGGCACGAACGTAGCGGCGCGAACGCTCCATCTGTCCCGCTCCGTTCCGTTCGTCGGCCGAAGGTAGATAAACTCCGGAGACTGTGGATCGAACCCTCCAAAACGAAACACGTGCCTGCTCGGATGAACGCGAACGAGATCGCCAGTCTTGAAATTTGCATCGCCGTATTTCTTCGTGAGTTCACCCTGAGCCGCGGCGAACTGCTGCATTCCGTACAGGACTGATGTGAGGCGTGCAAGTTCCCCGAGGCGCGGCAGGACGAAGCACAACGGCCACTCCAGGGGCGCCTCCATGACCGCCAAGAGGATCCCAAGAAAGGGTGGAAGCGGCTCCGCACCACTGGCCGCCTCCCGTTGCTGGACGCTCAAGCGCCGCAGGAGCGGAAATCTCGCCGACAGCGCCCGAGGAAGATCTTCCATCGAATCCGGCGCTATGTCGCAGCGTGCAACAGCGCGAGAGTGTGTTTGAGTCTTCGCGTTCGACGTTCAACGTCGTGCTCCCAGATTCGAACCACTCGAACACCGTCGCGCTTCAACAAGCGACCGACCGTTCGATCCCGCCTGCGGTTTCTGCCGATCTTAGTCGCCCAGAACTTCGCATTCTGGCGCGGCGCTTTGTAGCATTTCGGACAACCATGCCAGAAACAGCCGTCGACAAAAACAGCGATCTGTTCTTTGGCGAAGAAAAAGTCTGGCCTACCGACAATCTCTGCTGAATGCAACGTCCATCCACGCAGTCCCGCCGATCTCAGGAACGCTGCAAACGTACGTTCAGTGCTGCGATTGCCACGGGGCCGGATCGCAGCCATCACGGACGATCGCTTTACCTTTGTGAAGACGTCCATCGAAATTACATCAGTGCGGTTTGGCCACGGATAGTGCGTCGCCAGGGTCAAAGAAATTCGCGCGCGAAACTTGTGTTCCGCCTCATCTGCCGAGCCGAGAGGCGTCGTTGCGTGTTGGCAGGCTTGTGCCAATCAAGGTCCGCAGGACTGCAGTCAAGACGGGAGGGCAGACGGCGTTGCCCAGAAGCTTTATTCTTTCCCGACGAGTTCCATGGTCCAGCAGGTAATCGGAGGGAAAGCCCATCGCTGCCTTGATCTCTGGCACTTGCAACATCCGCATCGAATGGCCGTCGGCGCTCGGCTTTACGTAGGCGAATCGATCCAGTGTGGTGAGGGTGCGCAGCGGCACGCCCACGCGTTGCCAGCCCCCGGCTGCATCCGATCCGTAGTACACCAGCAAGAAAGGCTTGGCATTCCCGAGAGCAGTAAGTGCGCGGTCAGCGCGTTCCAGCGTGGCGGTCGCCCTTTTCTCGCTGCGCAAGGGAGAGAACTTGTACTTTCCGTTGTGATGCAAGACGGCGCCGGCTGTCCTGCGTCGTCCGGCCCTGCCGGTAACTTCGGAAGGGAGTTCGTCCCGATCGCACATTACAAACAGCCTTCGTCTCGCCTGCGGAACGCCGTGGTCGACAGCGTTGATGACTTGCTCTCGCACGTGGTACCCAAGTTCCTTCAGGGCCCCGAGCCAGCGTTTGTACGACCTCCAGCTACGCATGTGGACGACGTTTTCAACGACTATCCAGCGTGGCTTAAACGCCTTGGCGAACCGGATCACTTGGAAGGCGGTCCGACGGCTTGCTTCCGACCGCGGCGCGTTACCCTTTGCACATGTGTGGCTTGTGCATTCAGGCGACGCCAGCAGCAAATCAATCGCCCCAATCGTTTTCTTTAGCTCACGAATCGGGACGTTCTCGCATCGCTGTTGAAAGAATGTGACGTCTGGAAAATTCGACGTGTACGTGTCGCGCGCTAGTGACCAGGAATCGACCGCCGCAACGACCTTGACCCCGGCGGCGCTAGCACCCGCGCTGCTGCCGCCCACCCCTGCGAACAAATCGATTGCCCTTATCTTGCGGACTTCGTCGTCAGGCATTGGCTAAAGTGCCGAGAAGGCCGTCACTGTCTCGTCCCTGCGAATGCCGCATTGATGTCAACGGCACGAGCAGCCGCAGCACCTGCCCTGTGCGGCAACTTCGTGCCGACAGCGATCCGAGCGCGCGCCGCCGGACTCGAAGGACTCACCACGATCTCAACATGCTGCCCAAGCGCGGCGAGCGCTCGCATGAGACGCTGAATCGATATTCCCCGTAGCTTATAGTTGCAAATCGCAGAAACCTTCGGCTGCGGCATGGCGAGAACGTGGGCCGCCTCGCTCTGACTCAGACTTCGGTCTTGGACGATGTCGTTCAACCTCCGGGCTAGGCGCTCTTTCGCGGAGGGTTCCTCGATCGAGCATCGCAGAGCGCCCGCGGCGCGACGCTTCGTCGGGCGAGTCATTTCACCCTCCTGTTTGAACTCTGAACACTGGTGAACAGCGGGGATTATACCTGTATCGGTATACCATTCAACGAGACGTTCAGCAGCGACTTCGAGCGCCGGTCTCGACGACGTCCGTGCGAACTTCCGTCGTCACGATCCAACCCCCGTTGCCGATGAGGAGGCGTGACCGAGATGCGAACGTTCGCCTTTTCCGACCTCACGGGAGCCGATCTTGTCGTCGATGCGACCTACCAGGGAGGCAGGTCGGGGAATGCGGGCGACGATCCGTTTCCATACCTTCTCAACATGAGCAATCAAGGCGGCTTCCGGTACCGAGGCTCCGTTGCGGCTCTCGAAATGGTCGTCCTCACCTCCTCGATGAGCGATCCCGACTGGCCCGACGCTCTCGATCCGGAAACGGGAGTGTTTACCTACTACGGCGACAACAAGCGACCCGGCCGCGCCCTGCATGAGACGCCGAGAAACGGCAATGAACTTTTGAGCCGGGTGTTCCAAGCCGCCCACGAGGGAGCCGACGGGCGACGGAAGGTGCCTCCGATAATGGTGTTTGCCAACACGGGTGACTGGCGCGATGTCACGTTCCTCGGGCTCGCTGTTCCAGGAACTGCCGACCTCCGAGCCTCGGAAGATCTCGTTGCCATTTGGCGAACGACCCGCGGCCGTCGGTTTCAGAACTACCGCGCGCGGTTCACAGTCCTTGACGCTCCCGTCATTTCACGTCGGTGGATCCTCGAAGTGTTGAAAGGCCAGCCTCAGAGCAACAATGCACCTTCGTCGTGGCTCGCCTGGGTCGAGACCGGTCACGCCCGGCCGCTCACCGCGAGGCGTTCGGTTGAGTACAGGAACAGAGCCGAGCAACTTCCGAAGGACGCGGAGGGCGTTGCGGTCGTCAAGGCGATTCACGCTTTCTTTGCGGATCGTCCGCATGGTTTCGAAGCTTGCGCCGCCGCAATCGCCAGGCTGATGCTTCCGGAAATAGCGGCACTGGATCTGACGCGACCTTCGAGAGACGGAGGGAGAGACGCCTTGGGCCAACTTCGAATCGGCCGAGGATCGACATCCATCCTTGTCGATTTCGCCCTTGAAGCGAAATGTTACGGTCCCTCGAACTCCGTCGGTGTTCGAGAGATGTCTAGGCTGATTTCACGTCTCCGGCATCGTCAGTTCGGTGTTCTCGTTACAACAAGCTACGTCGATGTCCAAGCGTATCGGGAGATCAAGGAAGATGGCCACCCGATCGTCGTCATCTCAGGCGGCGACATCGTGGAGCTACTGAAGGTGAATGGCCATAGCACGGTCGAGGCCGTCACCGGCTGGCTCCAGAGTGAGTTTGCTGTGCCCAGTGTAGACAGTCGTCCGCTCCCTTAGAAACGGGAATCAGCAAATTGACTCGTCGTCTCTGGGGAGCGCCCTCGTGACCGAGAAGCAGGAGCGAGAGTGTCGCGTGTTCGGGGAGTTCCTCAGGGTGGCGCCCACGTTCGCGGGAGAGGAACTGGCCGAGTGGGCTCCACCAGCCGATGAGAACGACTTTCCGGACATCCGGGCGAAGACGGTGTCCGGGCGACGAGTCGGCGTTGAACTCGGGGAGTGGTTGCACCAGAAGGAAATGGCGGCAGCCAAGACCAAGGAGTTCATTGAGGAGTCGATTCTGAGCGTGATAGGCGAGCAGGGACCAAACCGCACAGCCCACATCCACCATTTGTGGCTCCACCCAAAGCAGAGGGCGCGGATCAAACCCGCCGATGCAGAGGCGTTCCGCTCGCAACTGTTCGCGTTGATCGAGGAATGCGATCGTCGATGGCCGGGCGAGCGATTTTGGCGACGGGGGACCACCCTCGCCAGCAAGGACCTCGCGTCGTATCAAGTACTTGCCAAGTATCTCGACGCAATACGGTTGTGGCCTCTCGAAGATCACGAGCCCTGGGGTGAAGGTATTCCGTGGATCACGTTTCCGATGCGGGGTGGCGCATTCTCTCAGGAGACGATGCTGAAACCCTTGCGCGATCTCGTCTCAGCCAAAATCGATCACTACAGGGTCGATGGGTATGACCACGTGTCGCTGCTTATCCACTACGACCAAGCGGCCCTCTACAACAGCCCGGTCGAGACTCCGTTGCACAGCTTCGAGGACGCGGCGAAGCACCTCACGGAGTATGTGGATGGCGATCTGGGACCGTTCCAGAGCATCTACCTATTCATCGGGCTAAATGCAGGCCGCGTAATCCGGATCGCCTAGGGAGCCGCCCCCGGCGGCGCACCAATCACACCGAGGAGCTTCTTTGTCCGGAGGTTCCATGCCACCTTCCCAAGGAGCATGCCGCTCACGATGTGCTCCCACGCCTTCACGGCCGCCGCGCGGAGTTCCACGTCCGCCGGATAGAGAACCGTTAGTTCGGAAGCGGCCTGAACGAGGCTGATCAGGCTCGTCGTGTACGCCGGCTGCTCGACTTGGCGGTGGAAGGTGTCCTTCATCTTCTCGTCGTCGTGCGCGTGGGGGACGGGCGGGTTCTTATTGAACATCATCTTGAAGAGCAGCGCGTCTGGCAGGCCGTGAGCGAACGAGCAGAGGAAGATGTATTCCGGGTAAAGGCGCTCGAGCAGACGCCGCTTCTCTCCCTGGGGCAGTTCGTTGATCACTCCGGACGGCAATGGGAACTTCGGAATCTTCTCCTGTGCTATGCCGGCAGGCATCGCGTCGCCCAGCTCATGATTGTTGATGGTCGCCACCTGCGCGTCGGTGATGCCGAGGAATCTGCGGAGGTTGTCGAGATTTCGAGGCGCCGTCTTCTTGCAGAACTCTTGGAAGCGCGGAAGCTTTTGCGTCTCGTGGCATTCGAGGAGGAGGCGCACATACTGCTTCTTCCAGCCGTCCTTGAGATACACGTCGATCCAGGACGGCGACTCGAACATGAGGCAGAGCGTGTAGAGGCCGTCCAGGGGCACGCGTGCCAAGGCAAGCGCGTCGATCGACTCGGGATTCTGCCAGCCGGCGCCCAAGACCTTTCGAATCAAGCCGTGCGTGGAGAGCATGGATTGGAAGATCGTCTGGAGGTTCCGGCGATGGAAATCGCTGTAGCCACCGGTCGGATTCTCCAAGACCGCGATTGAGCGCTTTACGGCGAGCTCCATCGCATCGTTGACTACGGCGGCGTTTATGTGCTCATCCGGGTTCACATCCTCCGTATGGATATAGCCACATGAGGACACCGTGATCGGCTTCGACATCGCTCCTGCCTGTGGATTCCGGCGCCTTGCCGGCGCTTCGGACTGTCATACCGAGAATAACCCCGGCTCCGACGGAACCGCTCAAGGACCTTGAGGTCTTGAGTAGTCGCCAAGGGGTGACGGGCCTGGCCACTCCGTATTCTGATCGCCCGGCGGCGTCCGGTGAAAACCGACGTGAGTCGGATACTATGACCGCCACCCACCGCTGCATCATCGCAGGGTTGATTGCAGCCCAAAGGCGGCGTCATAAACGGCCATGCCGAAAACTAAGATCAGGACCGCCAGCGAGTTCGAGTTGGTCCTGAAGACGCTTTGCCTGGATCTGGCGACAGCCAGCGACCACTACGCGCTGTTTCGAAAGCTGCTCGACGCGAAGGAAGGCGCATACGCGAAGGCGCTGAGTCAGTCGCAGACGTTCTGGTCGCTCACCTACGGCGCGCATTTCGAGACAGCGGTGTTCCGTCTGTGCCGAGCGTACGATCAGGACTCTGATGCTCTGGCGCTCAAGGGCTTCCTCGAAACCATCAGGGCGAACCCAGGCTTCCTGCCGAAGCCTCAGATGTTTCAGCGCCTCGACCACAAACAACTGAACACCGATCTGGAGTGGGTCAGCCAGGACACGAATCAGGTGGTCAAACACCTAATGATGTGGCGCCACAAGGTGTACGCGCACCGTGATATTCGAAAGACGGTCAGCGGCGATCTAGCCGCCGACTATCCCGTCACGGACGACGATGTTGCAAAGCTGCTCGAGCACGGCTTCAGCATCGTTAACCGCTATAACGCGGTGTTCTTCAGCAGTCACTTCGCCCGCGAGATTCTTGGCCTCGAGGACTACCAGAAAGTGTTGAGAATTCTGCAGGACCGCGTTGAGATATGGGAAGCGCAGTTTGAAGCGGAGAGGCAACGGGCAATCCGAGAGGCTGATAAGGGCTGACGACGGGATCAGTCGATTGAGCGCCACGTCTCCAGACGCACCAGTCAAGCAGCCCGTGCCGCAGGGCACCTAGCAGAAACAGGATTGCTGTGCGACAGCGATCGCGGGCACCCGTGCTTCGGCGAGCAGTTGATCGAGAGCGGGGCGACGGTCCTTCGCCCCACTGACCCCGCGGTCGACGTACTCGTGCGCCGTCCAGCTTCGCGCTGCCGTCCGCCGGATCTCTTGGAGTTGGTTCTCCGGTTCTGGTCGAACGTGAGGACACGAGCGTAGATGGCTGCGCTCATGGCAGCATCCCGGCCTCACGGAAACTAAAATACCGTAGTCCATTGACCGGGTCGGTGACGATGAGCGCATCGAGTAGCTCGATTCCCAGCACATCGCCGGCGAGCCGAAGGCGAGTCACCAAGGCCCGATCATCCGGGCTGGGCGTGGGATCCCCGCTTGGATGGTTGTGAATCAGGATCAGCGTAGCCGCATTCGACAGGCACGCGGCCTTCAACACGTCCCGCGGATGCACGATCGCCATGTCGAGCGTTCCCGTGGAGACGATGTGGATGCCGATCAGGACGTTCTTGGTGTTCAGGTGAAGCGCCACCACCTTCTCAACGGTGGCATCCGCCAGCAAGGCACTGGACAGGACGGCCGCATCTCGCGGTATGACCAGCCTGCCGACGACAGGCACGGGCAGGCTCAGACGCAGAGGGGTGTAATTGACGGTCAGCTCGCGGACCCGGTAGACGGCGGGGCTCATGCTGATACCCCACCGGCCGCAACGTGTACCTGGACATCAGCAGGATCCGTAGGCAGATCAGCGTCCTGATCGATCTGCTGGCGATGCCACTCTGCCGTCCCTATTGCCGGAATGCCAGCGGCCCGCTCTTCTGCCTGTCGTTCAAGCCGCCACGCAGCGTGCAGAGTCGTCAGATCTTGCGTCGTGGGCTTGCGGATGGCTTCAGCCCGTGCGTGTAAGGCGTCCGAGAGGCGGCCCCGGAGGAAAAACCGCAAGTCCTCTGCCGGTGCCGTTCGCTTGTAGTGGGCGAACAGCTCCGCGTGGGTCATTGCGGATGTATCGACAGGGGCGGCCTGGATCCGGGCGGGCGTCGGACGAGGCGCACAATTCACGAGCGCCCGGACGTGAACCTCCAGCGCCTGCAGAAGTCTGGCGGCAGCCTCGGGATTCGTCACACGGCCATCCACGATCTGCACGCGGTCGAACGGCAAGGCAGCCAATGCCGCGATCTGCTCGCAGAGTTGATCGGTCTTGGTTCGCATCACCGTGACTCCCTTCCCCGTCCAGATTTGGGTTGCAGGCTCCTCAGCGCGGATGCAGCCCGCGCGATGACAGCCTCGAGTCGGACCGCATCATCAGCCGACGTCTGCGTATTCCGTCGAACGAGGGCGGCCAGCGTGACCGCCCCCTGGAGTGCATTCGCCAATTCGTCGATGACGGCGCGAAGTTCGCGCGGATGGATGGAGCTCATGATCCGGCCTTCTCGTCTGCTGTTTCGCGTCCGGCCTTGAGGATCTGATCGGCGGCGGCCGACAGAATGCCCGGCTTCGTCACGGCAGACCGGAGCAGATCGGCAAACGATGGCGCCGAGCCGTCGGCCGACGTCATGACCGCACCGCCTGCTCTTCGTATGCCGCGAAGGCTTCCAGGATCAGATCGCGGATCCGGTCCTGTGCTGTCGCGTCCGTAGTCGGCCGCAGCAGGGCGAACGATCGCCGTTCGCCGTTGACTGTGTACGTGCGAGCCGGAAACGTGACATTGCGGCCTCCGCCTGTCCGACGTTCCCAGATCCCAAACCCGATCAGCTTCAGGCCGTCGAGCGGGCCATCCGTGAAGTGCAGTTCAGCATCGGCCAGCTTGCCGGGAGGATTCGCGTGATCGTTCGGAGTGATCTTGACAGTCATGACGGGAACCTTTCAGCACGTCGCGTTGACGTGCGGCCGGGCGGCAAGGCTCCCGCGTAAAATGTGGGCAGCCCGCGCGACCGATTAGTCCGGTTGACGGGTTAGGGACGTTCGCGTGTTTCAGCACACGGGCGTCCCGCTCTTAATTAACGAACTACCGATTCTTCTTCGGCTTCACCATTCCCTTTCTGCTCGAACCACAGCATCAGCACGCTCAGGTTCTGCTCCGATTCCGAAATGTCATCACGCCTTGATGGCTTTCAGCAGTCGCGCTACTCGAGTTCATCATAAGCAAGTACATGACTCGCTTTGGCTCTCTGCTTCGCGCATCGTCGCTGCCTCTCATCATTCAACCTTCTGACTGCTGTCTGAGTCTCTCGCCGACTCTGCGCCTGCAAGGGGCTTGCGATTGATGAGGACGGTGCCAGCGACGTTGAGTCGGTCCCAGCCCCAGTCGAGCGATCCAATGGGCCACCCCATCGTCCAGTAGAAGCAATCGTTGACATCGAGCTGCGTATACCAGTGCCCCTGAAACTTCACGCGATAGCCAAGCGTCCGAATCCGTTCGACGCACCAGATAAAATCCTCATCGCGGGCCCATGTCTTGCGCAGTGTGTAGTGGTGCGGATTGTGCGCCATCGTCTTCGCAAATCTCCACTCCGCGTTCTCAAGGAGTGCCGCCAGTCGCGCATCCTGCGCCCGGCGCTCCGCTTCCGGTAATGCGTCGTAGGCAGCCTTCGCGTCCATCATCGCCTTTCTCTTCACGGCCAGTCGTGCGGCCCGTTCCGCTTTCGCGAGAGCCTTGGTCGCCTTGACGGTTGCCGCGCGCCCTGGTGGCGTCCGCTTCGGCTTCCTCGGCTTCGTCGGAGCCGCAGGCATCGGGTCGGCGGGCCCGATACGACGGTTCCGGCGCGGCTCATGCTTCGCAACCGGCACA
>JACXTT010001264.1_pt1 | contig 42672 bp, 30 predicted proteins | sample 9270951 | NCBI WGS metagenome assembly JACXTT01 (sample SAMN15532306, study PRJNA645909) | rock metagenome | isolation source: weathered quartz diorite | place: Puerto Rico | collected 2017-06-21
GTAAGCATACCACTATATGTGCCGAACGAACTTGAAGAGATATCCGTCGTGATTGTCTGGACGTCGAAGCGCTTTAGGTTGGGGACGTTGAAGACTTCCCAACGGAATAGCAAATTGTGGGATTCCCCCAACGGCATCTTCCAGCGTTTGCTGAGCCCCATATCCAAGCCCGCGAAACCCGGCCCCCGAATCGTGTTGCGGTTGCCGCTCTCGCCAGGCAAGTCATGGCGGAAAGGGCCGAGACCGATGTCCGTTATGGGCAGGTCCGTCGGAAAAAGGTTCACCGTGCCATCCGGGCGCAGCGTAGTGTGGGGATGTGCCGGGCCTATTTGCGTTGCGGCGCCGCCGAGTTGCCAGTTTGTCGGCCAGGTTGCGCCGTTGCCGATTGACACTGGGAACCCAGTGGTCCAACGGGCCAAACCTGAGAGCTGCCAGCCTCCGATGATCGCTTCAGCGACTCCATGAGAGTTCCGGCCTATCCACCGGCCCTTGCCAAACGGCAGCTCGGCTATCCAGTTGGTATTGAACTGGTGGGTGGTGTCATAGTCAGAGACAGCTCGCAAAGATTTGGGAGCCCAAGAATTGATGATCTGGCCGCCCAGGCCGCCCCAACGATCAATGCGTTCCGCGTCGGATGAAATGTCAATGGATTTCGAGTAGGTATAGTTGAAATCAAACTGTACTCCGCGTGACATCCGCTTTCGCAGGTTAACCTGCATGGCATGGTAATTCGCGTTGCCCACTGACCGCCATGCATACAGCGAGTGAAATTGGCTGTTGAAAAAGGCATTTGGGCCGTAGATCGATGGATAGTAAGTACCAGATTGGCCGAGTATCCCGGCGGTTCCGCTGAAGTCCGAGCCCCAATAGTCCAAGTTGGCGAGTGGGGTCGTCTCATCACCGAAACCAAAGACCGGTCCGCCGCCACAGGCAAAGAGATCGTACATGGCCTGTGTGACGTCTGTCGTGAACCCGCCGCTACAAGCGAGTGAATACGCGTCACCAGGTTTCAGCGGCGCGACTATATTTTGCCAGTACGCTGCAGTTTGACCGACCATCGCGGCGTTGATTGCAGAAGTGGGCGCGCCCGTGAATCCTATCTCTGACAGCCGCCTGGCCGCCGTGAAGTAATCGATCTTGGACTTCGGGTCCACGATGTTTAGCGGCATCGCCAGATCCTCTTGGGACAGCAGCCTGTGCGCAAGACGTCCTACATACGAGACTTCAAGGCTTATGCCTCCTGGTAACTCCCGTCCAATCGAGAAGTCCAAAGTGTAGGCATGGGGCGTCTTGATCCCGTCATCCAGCCCCCACTGAATCGCCAAACCGGTGCCGGCGGGGGGATAGGTAAACGGGAAGCCTCCCTTGGGAGTGGCAGGAAAATATTGATTGCCAGACGCATCGAGCTGCGGGATAACATTCAGATCGGTGAGTCGCGGCGCGATGGGAGTACCGGTGCAGGGATCTAGGGCAGTTGGCCCCACGCATGGAACCGGCGCAGTAATCCCTGTGGAAAGACCGAAGGAGCCGGTGCGGTCGAAGGTGCTCAGGAGCCCGGCACCGACGCGGTCAAATACGATCCCGAAACCGCCGCGGATGACTGTCTTATCTCCACCACCGAAGAGACTTCCGAATAAGCCTTCCTTGGCTCGCGGCGTGTAAGCGAAGGATAGGCGCGGCGCAAAGTTCTTGTAGTCCCAGTCATACCAACCTGGTTTTCCGTTGCCCGGTCCCGCTAAGTCGTAGGTAAGTAGCGGGTCCGTAACCGACGATCCTCCGGTAAGCATCTTGGAAGCTCGCTGCTGGAACCACTGCGCAAGGCTTATCGGGCTCCCACCTCCGATCGGAAAACCTTTCGGAGTCACTTCGGTCCCGTTAGTTTCCCAGGGTGGTGAGAACATGGAATAACGCAAGCCATAGGTCACGGTAAGGTTGCTCCGCACCCTATAGGAATCCTGGAGGTAGAATTCATATTCGTCTGCGGCGAACCGGCGTTTCAGCGGCGCCCCCTGAGGCAGCGCCGTGCCGGTCTTATCGAAGTTGAAAGTCGCATCTACCTCACTGACGATTCCCATCATCGCCATGATCGGCCAGTTGTACCCTAGCCTAAACCCAGGAGTGACCGCCGGTAACCCGTCGCTTGAGTGGTTTTTCGGATCAAGGGGAGACTTGGAGCCCACGATCCCGGCCGTGTCGAGCCCCGAAGAGTTGGTCGAGGCTGAGGAAAAAGAGCTGAGGAAGTTCTGGCGTGGATTCCGGATGAAACGAATATTAGTGCCAAACTGGAAAGTGTGTTTGCCCTTTGTCCAAGACAGGTCATCCACGAAGTTGTGCACTGGAGTCTGGAAAGAAGTGCTGCGGGTGACAGCGAGTTCGGAGTTGTTAGCCCCCTCGTCGTCATTTAGCCCACGGAAAAAAATGAACGGCTGACTGTCATTATTGCCGATATTCCCAAAACTCTGGCGCGTGAAGCCCCAGTGGAAGTTATTGACCAGTGTTGGCCTGAGTAGTGCCACGTAGCCTGCGCTGAACCCCTTGCTGTAGTCCGCAAACGTGTGTTCGGAAGCTTTGCCTGGAAGGTAAGGTGCCGTGGCGTGGATATCGTTTCGTAAAGCGCCGCGCCAGAACACCGTATGGCTCCCGCTGCTCGTCAGTTTGTAATCGGCCCGCGCGATGTACCAATTGTTGTTGGTTGGAACGGGCCCACGGAAGCGGTATCCCAGAAAATTCAGCTTGTCACCTTGGCCAAAATCATTGGGCTCCGGAAATGACTTGAAGTACGTCAGCATGACCTGGTTGACGCCAAGGCCCAAGGGATCCATCGCCTTGATCTGATCCGAAGTCAAGGTAGCCACAAGACCAAGGGCCGGGTCGTTAACGACATTCACTTTGGAGTTTGTTGTGGAGCAATTGAGATCACTCGTGAGGCAACGATACTGAATCATGCCCTGGCGAAGATTGTCGCTTGGTACGATGCGAATGACGCTGGCCTCCTCGCGTTGGCGAGAGCCCTCATAATTCACAAAGAAGAAAAGACGATCCTTGCGGATCGGCCCGCCGAGCGATCCGCCAAAAATGTTGCGAATGAGCTTGGGAGGCAAGTTCGGCTGACCCGACTCCAATTCTGACCTTTTTACGAAGTAATCGTTGGCGCTGGTATAGGTATTGCGATGATATTCGTAGAGCGAACCATGAAAATTGTTGGTGCCGCTTTTGGTGATGAGTGATACCTGGGCGCCCGATGAGCGCCCCTGGTCGGCGTTCGCATTGCTCGTAGTCACCCGGAACTCCTGGACAGAGTCCAGAGTAACTGGCAAGACAGAAGTAAAAGCGTTTCCGTTTACCTGGTCATTGACATCTACGCCGTCCAGGGTAAGGTTGCTCTGGTCACTCCGGGCTCCATTCACGGCCCCGCTGCGCGTATCGATGTCTCGGTTGACATCGGAGCGATTGCCTGTATAGGTGACCCCAGCTTGCAGCGTCAGCAGGTCCGGTATGTTCCGCCCCTCAAGCGGCAATTGCTTTATCTGATTTTCTCCGAAAGCGCTCCCCATCGATGCATCCGTCGTATTCAGTGCGGCCGCCGAGGCCGAGACTTCCACGACCTCTGACGTCGTTCCCACTTCGAGCGTCGGATTGCTGGTCACCGGCTGGTTCACCAGCAATTGCAGGTTTCGTTGTTCATACCTCCGGAAACCCGCCTTTTCAACCGTCAGCACATACGTGCCCGGGGGCAGAGCCGCGAACTCGTACTCGCCGGTACTGCCCGACTGAATTTCGCGATGGAACGCATGGGCCAGATTATCCAACGCCACTTTGGCATCCGCCACACTCGCACCGGTCCTGTCCAGGACGGTGCCTCGCAGGGAGGTTGTGCCCGTCTGCCCCCTGGCACCTGCAACAACGAAGAGAACCGCCAGGCAAGATATTAGAAGATTGCGCTTCGCTGAAAACGATTTCATAAACTGCTCCTTTTGCGCACCAGGAGGGGTATTTTGTGAATGACTTGAGTAGGCAAGGCGTACAGGCAGGCGTGAATAAATTGCGGCAAATTGCCGCAGCGAGAAGTTAGACCGAAATGAAAGTATCCCCCGGACAAGATGCCCACCACACGAACGAGCTGCAGGTGACATAGTTTTTAGGGCAGATTCTGAATAGTGTCAAGGGGGAGCTGTATAATTTCTATCTCAAACGTATATAAATTACTTTTATCGCTCGGCTGTGGGCGGTCCTTCTGAGCATGCTAAAACGAGTTCAGATTAACGTAGCTCCTACGCGCACGGTAGCTGAGTTCGGCCCTTGTTCGCGGTAACTCCGGACGAACTTTTTCTGCTCGCTTTGTCCGTTTTATTCACGTCGGCGCGGACTAGGACGGAAAAAACCGCTGGGAAGCTCTTGCTTCCCAGCGCTTTCTTTTTGCGGCGGGTTTCTTGTGGTCAGCGCAGCAAAACCAATTTCGTCGTGATTAGAACTCGAAGCGTAGCGACGCCTGCATCTGCCGCGGGCGACCCAGCATGGCGGTGTAATCGCCGAATGTTCCCGGATCGTCTATGCTGCCGTTCAGGGACGTGGCGTCAAAATAAGCAGAGTTCGTTAGATTAAAGATCTCCCACCGGAAGACCAGGTTCATGCCTTCCCGCGGTAGTTTGAACTTCTTCTGGATTCCCAGGTCGGTGCTGAAGTACTTGTCGGCACGGATAACGTTACGCTGACCGCGGAAGCCGGTGGCAGTGTAGCGGAAATGGTTGATGGCCTGGTCCGGATTGGCGAAGAGATTGGGAACGGGCTGACCGCCGCCGTGGGCTGCCCCATGAACATTCTGTGTTGAGGGGCAGGGAGCGACCGCCAATCCAAGCGGATAGGCACCCACTGGGGCACAGGTTGAGTTTCCTTGTAGGTCCCAGTTCGTGGGCCAAGTGCGGCCGTTAATCAAATTGGCTGGGACGCCGCTATTGAGATGGACGATGCCGGAGAGCTGCCAGCCGCCGATGACCTGATTGGCCCAGCCGGGAGCGTCGCCGCCAAGGGCCTTTCCGCGGCCAAAAGGCAATTCGGCAATCCAGTAGCCATTGAACTGATGACGGATATCGTAGTCAGAATTCGAGTATTCCTGGCGAATGTCCCAGGCGTTGATGGTGGTTCCGGTGTAGCCGCCGGTGAAAGCGCCTCCAAAGATGTTCTGGCGTTCGGGAGTGGAAGAAGTATCCAGTGAATGGGAGAAGGTGTAGTTCAATGTGAAGGACACGCCGCGCGACACGCGCTTGCGCAACGTCACTTGCGCCGCATGATAGTAAGAATAACCGGTCGTGGTCCACGTGTGCAGATTGACGAACTGCGACGGGAAAAACGTGTTCGGACAATCCACAAAGCCATCCCCGTCGAGATCCGTACCGCCACTGTGCAAGCAGGTGGGATAAGCCGGGAAGGCAAAATAGTCCACATCCTGCCAGAAAGTGCTGGCGCCGAAGCCCACCCCGGCATTAGCCGTGCCGTGGTATCCGAGCATGTAGTCATAGGCCACCTGCGTCGCGGAATATCCCATGGGCAGCCCTGGATTGCCTGCACCTGTACCACATTGGCCGGGTGGGATTGCCGAACCGTCTGCATTAGTTGTGATCCCAAAGACATTAAAGTCCAGGCAACCACCGTTGACCCCCGTCGGCCCGAAACCGGGGAACAGATTCTCCCAGAACCCATTGCTAAATGTTGTGGGTATGGTGAGCAAGCCTTGGCCGGACACGTTGGCGTTCTGCTCGGCGTAGCCTTCCAGTTGGCGCGCTGCTGCAAAGGCGGTGAGGCCTGACTTGGGATCCTTAAGGTCCGCAGGCATGCCGTAATCGCGAATCAGCGTCAGGCGGTGTGCCAGCCTGCCGACGTAGGCCACCTCGAAGGAAAAATCGTGAGGCAATTCGCGCGCGACGGAAACGTCGAGTGTATGCGAATAGGGACTCTTGATTCGGTTATCGAGGCCAGCAGTGACGGTGAGCAGTCCTTCGGGTGGCGTAGCCGGGAAACTACCTCCAGGCGAAGGCTGGAGGCTTTGCGCTTTGGCGGCCGCTGTATCGTTCACGCCGGTGAATCGCACGCACGGGCCCTGCGATTGTACCCCTTCAAATCCGATTCCGCATCCGCCGAAGAAGCTGGTGATGTCGGTAGACATGCCAAAGGAGCCGAACTGGTCGAAGGTGGTGGCGATTCCATTACCGACGCGGTCGTACACGAGCGAGTAGCCGCCACGGATCGACGTCTTTCCCTCGCCGAACAGACTTCCGAAGAGGCCGTTCTTGAAACGGGGAGCCCAGGCAAATGCCAGGCGCGGGGAAAAGTCCTTATAGTCGTACGCGTAATAGCCGAGCTTATTGTTGGCCGGGCCGCCGAGGTCGGTCTTGATTAATCCGCACGCGCTTGTGGGGTTGCCCGCAGCCATCGCCTTCTGGCGGCAGTCGAACCAATCGCCCAAGCTGGGGGTAGGAGTGACTTGATTTCCGTTGGTCTCCCAGGGCGGCGAACTGAGATACCAGCGCAAGCCGAGTGTCACCGTGAGAGACGGCTTGATACGCCACTTATCCTGGGCGTAGAGCTCGTATTCGTTGACGGCAAATCTACGCTTGACTGGGTTACCCTCCGGCTGCGTGGCCCCTGTCTTATCGAAGTTATAAAGGGCATCCACCTGGCTGATCGGCCCGAACATCTGCGTGAGCCCATCGCGGAAGGACCGGCCACCGCCGTTCGCGGGCACGAGAAAGCAGCCCGGACGGTTACATGCCGCGTCGCCGGGGACGATATCGTGAGCGTTATTGGGCAGCCATGACGGGTTAATAAGAAATGTGTCGAAGGAGTTGCCGTTACTAAACGTGGAGTTCCGCGTCATTCGGAATTCGCCACCAAAGCTCCAGGTATGGGTTCCCTTGCTCCAGCTCACATCGTCCCGGATATGATGCTGGGGCAATATCCGGCCAGTGGTAGTGTTCAGGGTACCGCCAGTTTCAAGCCCTTGGGAATCATCGATGAAACGAAAGTCAACGAACTCCTTGCCGCGGATGCCGCTACTTTTCTCGCTGATGCGCGTGAAACCGTAATGAAAGGTGTTAACCAGTTGGTTGGTGAGGAGCGCCGTATAGCCGAGGGAAAAGCCCTTGTTGTTATTCAAGGGCGTTTGGCGGGACCGCTCACCGGGAAATTGCGGATCGATGTTCACGGTGTCGTGCATCAGGTTGCCACGCCAGAAAATGGTGTGTCTATCGCCTCGAGTCAGCTTGACGTCAGCCCGCACGACGGCCGTGTTATAGAGGTTGTTCACTGGGGCGCCGAAGCGGTAGCCGAGGATATTCAGTGCGTCGAAGCTTCCGTTCGAATTTGGGTCGGGGAAGAGCGCATTCTGATTGATGATGGCCTGGTTCGGGCCAATTCCAAGCGGATCAATCGCCTTGATCTCCGCGGGACTCAAAGCGTAAAAACCTTGCGGAATCGGTCCGCAACCTGTTGAACCCATGCGGCACGGGCGTTCTTGTCCATCCATGCCGTAAAACGTTGTCTGGCTCACGCCGGCGACGAATCCTGGGTTCGGGCCCCCGGAGGGGGGAGTGCAGGCGGCAAATCCCGCTTTATTGGTGCATGGGTAGAAGAAGACACCATCCCGGAAGGCTACCGAGGGCACGCTGCGCTCAGCGGACTTGAACAGGTTTTCCTTCAAACGCTCATAGTCCCCAAACAGGAAAACGCGGTTCTTGATAACCGGCCCGCCGAGTGAGCCGCCGTAGAGATGATGGCGGAACTTCGGCTCCTTGATGCCCTCCCGATTGAGGAAGAAGTCGTTGGCATTGAAGGCTTCATTGCGATGGGCATAATAGGCCGAGCCGTGGGCGTTGTTGGTGCCGCTTTTGGTGACGAGCTGAACCTGAGCGGCGGAAGAGCGGCCGCCGGAATCGGCGTCGTAGCTGGTGGTGGTGGTGGGAATTCAGCGAGAGCTTCCCCCGGAACGCGCAAGACGCTCGTGAAGGCATAGCCTTTCTGCGGGTCGTTGACGTCGACCCCGTCCAGTGTGACATTGGTCTGGTCGCTGCGCGCTCCGTTGACGGCGCCGCTCCTGCCGTCATCTTCGGTGGTTCCGCCATAACCGCCTGGATTGTCGGCCTGACTCGGAATATAGGACACCCCGGTTTGCAGGCCCAGGAGCCCCGCCGGATTCATGTCCAAGATGGGGAGCGCAGACAACTCAGAACCCGAGACGGGATTGCCCATGCTGGCGTCCGTCGTGTTGAGAGCCGCCACCTGGGCTTCGACGGTCACGGTTTCACTGACCGCGCCCACGTCGATGCGCAAATCCACGGTGCTCGTGATTCCAACCAGAAACTCCAAATGTTGGCGGACCGCCGTCTTAAATCCCTGGGCCTTCACTTCCATCTTGTACTTGCCAGGAGCCAACTGCGTAAAGAGGTATTTCCCATCCGATTCGGTGGTCGCCGTGCGCGTTGCGCCGTTCGCTTCGTTTGTGATTGTGACCTTCGCGCCCGCGACGGCGGCACCACTCGTGTCGAGCACGGTCCCTGTAAACGCTGCTGACTGCGCCCAGGCACTCCCGGCAGCGAGCGCATGCATCAGACTAAACAACAACGCGCGCCTGAATGAATTACCGTTCATAGATGGCTCCTTTCGCGCACCTTGATCGACGATCGAACACTTCGTAAGGTGAAGTCAGCTGGAGTAGCCAACAAACACACCAATCCACTCTTGTCTTGGGACGAGGATCCTGAACGAGATGTAATGAACCCCGGGCAACCTTAGCCGCCACTCGAGCTAATCTAGCGTTGAGGTAGCTTTTAGAACAGATTGACAAGGAATGTCAAGGCAAGTTAGTTCGATTTAACCCTGCCTTTAGAATATTTGTCTACGGCAAGGCTGGCCGCGGTATGGCCGGACTTCAAAGAAGCGGTGCTGGGAACGCAGCAGGTGTCTTACACATGGACTCGTGAGGCATTGCGTTGGCGGAGGGTCGGGAATGCGCTGCGGTACGCTCAAGGCCCTGCGGATCTTTTTCATCCTTCTGCTGTTCAGTTAGCCCTCGGGAGCGGCGCAGCCGGTGAGCTCGGGCCGAACAAGACGTCCCGCTGGGACGTTTTTCTGATCACTATCGATACCTTGCGCGCGGACCATGTTCATTGCTATGGATACGACCGCGCACAAACTGCCTCATTGGATCCATGGGCAAGTCGGCGCTGCGGGGCCCGCGACGGATGAAGGTGCCCCCCCTCCCCCCATTTCTTGTAAGTGTTGATTCTAAAGAGGGTTGGCTTTTCCATAAGTCATTTGTTTTCAACACTTACAAGAGAGCTTACAAGTGTTGATTCTAAAGAGGGTTAGGTTGCACCAAAATTGTACAAATCCGAGGGCGGTGAGAGAGAGAGTGGCACAGCGACGTAGCTGTATCCAGAATATACGATACTATAAAGATAACACTTTGCAAGAGGAGTCTGGGAGTCTGTGAGTCCATAGAGCGCCGACAACACAATCACCCGAGATGTACGAGTTTTGCCTCGGTAATGGCGGGAATCGCCCGGATTGGACCGAGAATCGCACTTGATACCTCGCCATCTACTCGAACGAGCGAAACAGCGTCGGCCCCGCGTTGCGCCTCGCGACGGCCGAGGGCGAACGTAGCTATGTTGACTCCTAGCTTGCCCAAAGTGGTGCCAATCTGACCGATAACTCCGGGCTCGTCGCGGTTTCTCAGATAGAGGATGTTGCCCCCCAGCTGGGCCTCCAGAGGGATTCCTTCGATTTGAAGGACCCTCGGAGAACCGTCGTGCAGGACGGTGCCTTCCGCGGTGAACCCCTTTGCGGAACCGGTCCTTTCCGGCAGGGCTGATACCTCCAACGTATTGGGGAAGCCGTGCTCGCGTCTGCGCGTTTCTTCCTCGACGGTCAAGCCTCTGGCCGCGGCCACGGCCGGGGCGTTTACGATATTCACCTTTTCATCCAGCACAGCATTGAGGACGCCAGCCAGCACCGCGCTGCGCAGCAGGTGCGTGCCAACTTCAGCAACTTCTCCCGCATAGCGAATGCGGATGCGTGCCGGGCGCGTTTCCGCGGCTTGCGAAATCAGAGAGCCGAGGCGCTCGGCCAACTCGAGATAGGGCCGGACGCGCCGGTACTGATCGGCTGAAAGCGCGGGCAAGTTCACCGCGTTTCGAATGATGCCATCCGCGAGGTAGTCCTTGATCTGCACGGCCACTTGCGTGCCGACTTCTTCCTGGGCCTCGGCAGTAGAGCCCGCGACGTGCGGCGTAGCAATGAAATTCGAAAGTCCGATGAGCGGGGAGTTTTTCGGTGGCTCTTCGGCAAACACGTCCACGGCGGCGCCCGCAAGTTTACCGCTCTTCAAAGCAGCGGCAAGCGCGGCCTCGTCGATCAATTCTCCGCGCGCGGCGTTGATCACGCGCGCTCCCTTTTTCATTTTCTTGATGGTCGAAGAGTTGATCAGGTTCTGCGTCGCGGGGCTCAGCGCGGTGTGCAATGAAACAAAATCGCTCTGCGCCAGCAAGATATCCAGCGGCACCAGCTCGACGGACACTTCGCGTGCCGCCGCTTCGCTGATGAACGGATCATATGCCAACACGCGCATGTCAAAGGCTTCCGCGCGCACTGCCACCTCGCTTCCGATCCTCCCGAGGCCAATCAGGCCGAGCGTCTTGCCGCGCACTTCCGTTCCGGCAGCGGTAGATTTTTCCCAGCGACCTTCATGAATGGCCTTGTCGAGCCGCGGCACCTGCCGCGCCAATGCCAGAAGGAGGGCAAAGGTGTGCTCGGCAACGCTCACGGCATTTCCGCCAGGCGTGCTCATCACCAGTACGCCGCGTTTGGTGGCGGCTTCCAAATCAATATTGTCCACGCCCACGCCCGCGCGCCCCACGGCGCGCAATTTGGGCGCAAGCTCCATTAATTCGGCGGTCACTTTTGTGGCGCTACGAACGATCAGCGCATCCGCGTCCGCCATCTCCGCGTTCAAATTGTCTTTCGTCGTAAGGACCACGTTCCAGCCCGGCTGCTCCTTCAACAACTGCACTCCGCGTTCGCTGATCTTGTCCGCCACGATGACTTTCATGAGGTGCCTGGCATTCTCCTGTGGGTTCATCCTGCAAAATAGAAGTGAACAACGTTAACGACCCCGCTCGACACTGTCAAATGGGTACCTGAGCCAGATGCCGGCTTGTTTCACTTCATTCCTTGCCGGCCAAGAGGCCCTGCGCAACTTTGCTCGGCCGCGTTCCCTAGCCCGCACTCGTCTTGCGTCTGCTATATTCTTTCAAGCGAGGGACTGCGATGAGTCTTGCCGAGAAAATTCAGAAGGACCTGGTTGAGGCCATGCGCGCGAAAGACGAGTTGCGCCTGAGCGTCCTGCGGGGAATCAAGGCAGCCATCAAGCACCGGGAAGTCGAAAAGATCCGCGCGCTGGACGAGATGGAATCCATTCAGATCCTGCAAACGCTGGTGAAGCAGCGCAAGGAATCCATCGAGCAGTTCACCAAAGGCAACCGGCCGGAGCTTGCGGAAAAGGAAACCAAGGAACTGGCCATCATCGAATCTTATTTGCCCGCGGGAGCGAGCCAGGCCGAGATGAATGCCGCGATCACGAAAGCGATTTCCGAAACCGGCGCCAATTCCATGAAGCAGATGGGTGCGGTCGTGAAGGCTGCGAAGGCCACTCTGGAAGGAAAAACGGTGGATGGCAAGGCACTCAGCGATCTGGTGCGCGACCGCCTTGCGAAACTTGAGTAATTTCGCGGAACTTTTTCCCTTTTCGCCCGGATTCATCGTGTTCTGATTACACTATGCCGCTCCCGGAAACCATCGCGGTGCGCTTCACGGAAGAGGACGCCGGCTACGTGACCGTTCGCCCTGTGGTTCGACAGGTATTTCGCCTGGCCGAACTCGTGGATATGGTTTTGAGCATCACGGGAAAAAATGAATTGCGCGTGCGGCAGATCTTTCGTGCTGGGACAGTGGTCTACAACGGTTTCCGGTATTCATGGGACGGTTTCTCCTCCGAGGCGAGCGAACTCGCAGCTCTCCTAGCGCCTTTCCCGGATGACGATCCTTCACGCGCCTTCAACGTCGATGCAGTAACGACTGTGACGTTCGAAATCGGCGGCGGGACACAGCGCAGCCTGATTGCCGTCACGCGCCAGGAAGCTTCCGCAAGGCGTTTGTTCCAAAAAGGGAGTCCTTGGGAAATCTTGCTCGGCGCTGCGCGAGAATCAGCGCCGCGCTACGAGAAATATTCTCACGTCCACCGCGGCGACGTTTACCGACTGCATCTTTCTGCGGAAGCAGCGCTGGCCCTTCGAAAAGAACTGCTGGATTCTGCGCCGCGCGTCTTGCGGAAAAAATTGGCGGGCATGCAGATTCCCGCCGCGCTTTTATTTCTCATCCCTCGGGGGCATGCTGTTGGCGCTGGATCTCGCTCCTAGATTGGAAATCTCGATGACTCTTCCTGCCGATGCCGGCGCCCCCAACACTTGCGCACTGGCGGTACTCCGCGTTGCCGCCGGAATCTTCTTTTGATTTTCGGTCAGTACAAAGTCTTCGGCACGGAATTCACTCTTCACGGTGGATTCCCGTTCTGGATCAACAAGTTTCTCGAAGGAGGGGTTTATCCCTTCATGGCGCCGGTGCTCAGAGGATTTGTGCTGCCGCACGCTACGGCGTTCGCTTCCTCACGGCACACAAGTTGCCGGCTCCGGCAGGAATCGCTTTGCCACTCTGCTCACCTGCGGCATAATCCCCGCACACGGTTAAGTCCAACTATCCAGGGAACACGAGGAGGCTTCGGTGAGCGAACGTCCATGGAGTTCCACGGCCCCTCCAGGGGAATTCCGCGCGTACGTATCAGCGGAAGAAAGCATCAAGGAATTCACCCTTCGCGCGGTGATTCTCGGCGCGCTCTTCGGGCTACTCTTCGGCGCCGTCACCGTTTATGTCGGCCTTCGCGCCGGGCTTACCGTTTCCGCATCCATCCCCATCTCGGTGCTCTCCATCAGCATCCTTCGCGCCTTCGGTCGCTCCACCATCCTTGAAAACAACATCGTGCAAACGACGGGCTCCGCCGGCGAATCGCTCGCTGCCGGCGTCATGTTCACAATCCCCGCTTTGATTTTTCTGGGCTTCGGCTCGGAGTTCACGTTTTGGAGGATTTTCCCGCTCGCGCTCCTGGGCGGCTGGCTGGGCGTCCTGTTCATGGTGCCGCTGCGCCGCCAGCTCATCGTCAAGGAACACGGGAATCTGGCGTTTCCCGAGGGGACTGCGTGCGCCGACGTCCTCGTCGCAGGGGAACGCGGCGGCTCTTTTGCAGGCCGCGTCTTCTGGGGCCTCGGCCTCGGCGGCGTTTACACCTTTCTTATGAACACGGTGCAGGCTTGGACGGCCCAGCCCGAAGCCAGGCCCAGCTGGTTTCCCGGCGCTTCCTTCCGCGCGGCCATCACTTCGGAATATCTCGGCGTCGGCTACATCATCGGCCCGCGGGTCTCCGGCATTCTGTTCGCCGGCGGCATCATCTCGTGGCTGGTGATGATGCCCGCCATTAGGTTTTACGGGCAGCTCGCCGGTAACACGGCTATCTATCCGTCCACCATTCCCATACCGCAGATGTCTCCGGATGACCTCTGGCGCAGCTACATTCGGCCGATGGGCGCTGGAGCGGTCGCCGCGGCCGGCCTCATCACGCTCCTCCGCACCATGCCCACGATCATTTCCGCTCTCCGCGCGGGCCTCAAAGACGTCCGCGCGGAAGGCGCCGGACAATCCACGTCCTTCAGCCGCATTGATCGCGACGTTCCCATGCGCTGGGTGATTGTCGGCTCCATCTTGATCGTCGCGATGATCTGGGTGCTCCTGACTTTTTTCCCTATCGAGGGCGCGCAAACCCAGTGGTACCAAAACCTCTTCGCCGGAATCTTCGTCGTCGTCTTTGGATTTCTCTTTGTCACCGTCGCCGGCCGCATCAGCGGACTCCTCGGCAACTCTTCCAATCCGATCAGTGGCATGAGTATCGCCACTCTCATGGCCACCTGCGCGATCTTCTTCGTCGCGGGATGGACCGCTCCCAAGTACGCGGTACTCGCTCTTATGATCGGCGGCATTGTTTGCATCGCCGCTGCCATCGCCGGCGCTACCTCGCAGGACCTCAAAACTGGTTACCTCGTAGGTTCGACGCCGTTCTGGCAGCAGATGGGGCTTCTGGTCGGCGTGACAATTTCCACGGTCGCGATCGGCGCGACCCTCAATCTCATGAACAAGGGCTTGGAGAAATACATCCCCACTCCCATTCCAGTCAACATCCAGACTTTGCCTTCCGGCGTAAAAGTCGAGCGCGACACTTTCACCTATCAGGGCAAGAACTACGTCCTCATCAACTCCCTGGGTTCCCATGAAGTGCCGGATGGCGAATATCTCTACGACGCAAGCACCCAACGAATCGAGTTTCAGTGGGCGCAGGGCATCGGCAGCGACAAAGCTCCCGCTCCCCAAGCGCGATTAATGGCCACGGTCATCAACGGCATCCTGAATCAGCGGCTGCCCTGGCGTCTTGTGCTGATGGGCGTTGCATTGGTCGTGGCCGTCGAGATCCTCGGCGTGCGCTCGCTGGCCTTTGCCACCGGCTCGTATCTCTCCATCGCCACCACCGGTGCCATGTTCGCCGGCGGCCTCGTACGCGCGCTGGTAGAAGCAACCACGAAGAAGAAGGATGAGAGTGAAGCCAGCCCTGGCGCGCTGTACTCAAGCGGATTGATCGCCGCAGGTGGGGTCTTTGGCTTACTGGGGATCATCATCAATTTATTGCAGGATCCGGAAGTCTCCACTCGCACACCGCATTGGCTTACTTCCATTCTGCGACTCCCCTGGCGCCCGGATCTCTTCGCCTTTGGCCCCAAGATCATGGGGCCGCTGGCTTCCAGCAATCTTTTCGGCATTTTCATGTTTGCGCTTCTCGGAGCTTCGCTCTTCTATTTCGCCCGCAAGAAGCTGGACTGAGCCCAGCGACTCGACTTTGACGGACTCCGGATACCGCCGTACACTTGAAGAATCATGGCTTCTCGGCCGGGCATTCGAAACTATCGGTTCAGCTTTAATTTCTACCTGACGCCCGCCGTCCAGTGGCTGCTGATCGCCAACATTGGGATATTTTTCTTTGAAATCCTGCTGAGAACCTTTTGGAATATATCGGCCTACAACTGGTTTGTTCTGGCCTTTGGTCTGGTGCCTTCCGCCGTCACACATGGTCTGCGCTTCTGGCAGCCGTTTACGTATCTCTTTCTGCACGACGGCTCGACCATCTGGCACATTCTCACGAACATGTTCATGTTGTACATGTTCGGACGCGAATTGGAACTGGTCTGGGGACGCACTCGATTTCTTCAGTATTACTTTCTCACGGGAGTCGGCGCGGGTCTCATCAACGTCATCGTGAATACCGTTCCGGTTTTCTGGGGACGTCCGCCCTCCGATATACCCACGATCGGCGCCTCCGGCGCGATTTTTGGAATCCTTTTGGCATGCGCCATCATGTTCCCGGACCGCCAGGTCATCATGTTTCCGATTCCCATCAAAATGACCATGCGTACCTACGTCATCGTGATGATCGTCCTCGAATTTCTCGGAACCTTCGGGCTTGGGGGCAGCAACATCAGCCACATCTGCCATTTTGGCGGCATGCTCGTCGGCTGGGTCTATCTTCGCCGGGGTTCCTTCCTCTACAACGTTCGCAACTCGGTCTCCGACTGGCAAAACAGGCGCAATCGCAAGCGCTTTGAGGTTTATATCAACAAGCACAAAAAAGACCCGCCTTCCCGGCCCGACAATTGGGTCAACTGAAGGCTTTGAATTGAGTGCCTTAGAAGTCCGAAGGAAAGAACTAATTATTTACAACTAAGAACCAACAAGGGCCTCACGCCGGCCCGCCAATAACGTGAAACTTCATGAAATTGGTCGTCCCGCGAATTCCCATGGGCGTGCCCGCGACGATCCCGATGACATCGCCCTTGCGCACCAGGCGCTCCTGCAGGAGACGCTTCTCCGCAACCGGTGCCAGCCCGTCGACTTTTTGTACATCCTGAATACTTCTCGGCAGCACGCCCCAGATCAGCGCCATGCGCCTGCGCGTCTCCGCCTCCGGCGAAAACGCCACGATCGGTACCAGCGGCCGGTAGCGTGAAACCAGCCGCGCCGTAAATCCACTGTGCGTGAAAATGGCGATCAGCTTCATGTGCAGCTCGCGCGAAGCGTGACACACCAGTTCCGCCACCGTCTCCGCCACTTTCAATTGCTCCTGCGACGCAGGCCGCGGAAATTCGGTGATGCTCGCTTCGGCCTCCTCGATGATTCGCGCCATCATGTCCACGGCCTCGACGGGATATTTGCCGCTGGCGGTCTCCGCGGAAAGCATCACCGCGTCCGATCCGTCGAAAATGGCGTTCGCCACGTCGGAAGCTTCCGCGCGCGTGGGCCGCGGATTCTCCGTCATCGATTCCAGCATCTGGGTGGCGGTGATCACCGGTTTCCGAAACTCTCTCGCCCGCGTGATAATGGTTTTTTGCACCACCGGCACGCGCTCCGGGCTCATCTCCACGCCGAGATCGCCTCGCGCCACCATGACGCCATCCGCGGCGTGGAGGATTGCATCCAGTTTTTCAATGGCCTCTGGCTTTTCCAGTTTTGCGATCACGGGCGTGTCTTTCCCTGCCCGCCGAATGTGCTGCCTCGCAAGCAACACGTCTTCGGGGCGCCGCACAAAACTCACGGCGATGTAGTTCGCACTGTGCTTGAGCGCGAAAAGCAGGTCCGCGCGGTCTTTTGGTGTCATCGCCGGCACGCGCAGCTTCACCCCCGGCAAATTGATTCCTTTGTGCTCGCCAAGCGCTCCGCCGTTCACCACTTCGCAGCTGACCTGATTGTCGTGCACCTGCTGGACGCGCAGCTCAATCAAACCATCGGAAAGAAGGATGCGGTCCCCCCGGTGGACTTCCCGCGGCAGTGGCGTAAAGGTCGTATTCACGCGCGTCGAATCGCCCAGCACGCGAGCCGTGGTGATGACAAAGCGCTGGCCCGTCCGAAGCAGCACCGGCCCGCCACCAGCCAGCGGCCCGGTGCGGATTTTCGGTCCTTGCAGGTCCGCCAGAATCGCTATCGGTTTTTGGTGCTTAATGGCCGCCGCGCGCAGTGTTGAAATGTTTTTCGCGTGCTCTTCGTGCGTACCGTGCGAAAAATTGAGCCGCGCCACATCCATTCCGGCATCAAGCAAACGGTCGATCATTTTCGGCGAGCGGCTGGCCGGCCCGATGGTGCAAACGATTTTCGAATGGCGAAAGTTCATGTTCTTGATGTCGGGGAGGGTTCTTGTAGGTTCGTATTATTTGCCGGATGGCCCTGGAATTCGATCGTCTTTTTTCGATCCCATCTCGCTTTCCATTTCACTTCCCTATCGCGTGACCGCAAATTCGGCCACGATCCGCGCCAGCACGTCGACTCCTTTGTTGAACGCCGCCAGCGGTATTCTCTCATCCTCTCCATGCATTCTTTTCAAATCTTCCTCCGTCAGCGGAAACGGCACCAGCCCGTATGCCTGCACATTGTGCAATCTCAATTGCGAGGAATCCGTCGCCCACGTGGACTGAAACGGCAGCACAGCCGCGCCCGGGAATTCCTGGGCCGCGACATTCGAAATCACGGCATAAAAATCCGACTCCAGTGACGACGGTGGCGCTGCCAGTCCTCCATTTGGCTTGACTTCGAGTTTCACCAGAGGATCATCCACGAGTTTTGTCAAATCTCTAATCACCGCCTCGATCGTGTCCCCGGGCAGCAACCGCACATTCAGATTCGCATGCGCCTCCCCCGGTATCACGTTGTTCGCCACGCCCGCGGTCAGGATCGTGGGCGCAATCGTATCCCGCAGCATGGCGTTCCAGAGCGGGCTCGTGTTCGAAAGCACTCGCTGCGCGTGCTCGCCGCGGTCTGACGTATCGAGCGACCGCATCCACTTTCCGATTTCGTCGTCCTCCAGCGACGCCAGCCCTTCGAAATATCTCCTCACAATCGCCGTCAAGTGGACGGGCGCGGTATACGCTCCGATTTTGCCCACGGCAGCCGCCAGGTGCACGACCGCGTTGTCTTTCGTCGGCTGCGAGGCGTGCCCAGACCTTCCCCGCGCAATCACGTCTATATTTCCCGAGACTTTCTCGCTGGCCTGCACTCCTACATACTGTACTTTCCCCTTCAGGACGAAAACGTTTCCGCCCTCATTGATCGAAAACCCGGCCGCAAACTTGTCCCAGTATTTCCCGATCAAGACCTTGATGTTCGCATCGCCTCCGTTTTCTTCGTCGGCTGTTGCCAGGAAAATGACATCGCGATTCAAGCGCAGATTTGCTCGCTTCAACGCGATAAACGCCGCCAGATTCGCTGCCAGCATCCCCTTGTCGTCGATGGCCCCTCGTCCATACAAGTACCCGTCTTTGATAACTCCGCCGAACGGATCGACTGTCCACTTGGATTTGTCCACCGCAACCACATCCATGTGCGCCACCAAGAGCAGCGCCTTGGCTGGATTGGCCACTGCCGCGCTCCGCAACCTCGCCACCACCGCGCTCCTCCCGGGCGTCAGGTCTAGAATTTCAGCAGTGATTCCTTCTTTCTCGAGTATCCCGGCGATATATTTTGCGGCGACTTGTTCATTTCCCGGCGGATTCACGGTATTGATTCGAATCAGATCCGCGAGCCAGCCCTGCGCTTCCTTCGCCACGTTTGATGTGTCTCCCACCAGCGACGGGTTCGCGGGAATTCCCGGGGCCGCCGGAGTAGGCGCCTGCGCCGCAACGGGCAAACTCGCGGCTGCCACGAGGGCCGCCACCACGACCAAGTCTCGAATCATTCGATTCCAGTTCACGAATCCGTCCTCCTCTTACGCTGTACACCGCAAACGCCTCAGCAAACGTTTTGCATCAAATGTGCTTCATACTAACATGCAGGTGTGGGTGCCTGACTTTGGCTTTGGCCCCGCGTTGCCAAAATTCAACCGTTGCGCTTTTTGAGCGCCGGGTTAGATTGCTTGTTTGGGTTCATCGATCGCGAATCGGGGGTTCAAAATGAAAGCTTTCTTCTCTCTTATCGTTCTTGCCGCTATGGCCACGGCGCTCGTCTTTCCGCTAACCGAGCACACGGCTTTGGCTCAGGCTCCCACGGGCCCGCAACCCGGAGCGCAGCCGCAGCAAAATCCAGCGCCAGCGAAGACTCCCGACACATCGCAAAAACCGCAAGAAGCCGGCGTCGCCATCGCCGTGGACGTCCCCATCGTCACGCTCGACGTCGTCGCCACCACCCAGCACGGCGACATCATCCCCGGCCTCAAAAAGGAAAACTTCCGCATCCTCGACGACGGCGCGCCCCAGACCATCACCAACTTCGGCGCCACCGATGCTCCTATCACCATGGTTCTTCTCCTGGAGTTCAGCAGCCGCGGTTACGGTGGTTTTTTCGCCTACGTCGGAAAGTATTGGTCCACGGCGCTGTTCCCCGCGCTGCTGCAAAAGGACTGGGTCGCGCTCGAGACCTTTGACATGAAGACGCGCGTCGAAGTGGACTTTACGCAAAACAAAGACGAAGTCATGCAAGGTCTGTACCGCCTTTATTTCCCCGGGTTCAGCGAATCGAGCGTCTTTGACGCCATCCTCGAGACCGTGGATCGCCTGAAGGACGTACAGGGCAAGAAGTCCATCGTCGTTCTCGCCAGCGGCGTGGACACTTTTTCAAAACACACGCTCGATCAAACGATGAAACAGCTTCGCCAGAGCGATGTCACGATCTTCTGCATCGGTTTGGGCCGCGCCTTTCAGAATTACGCTGACATGAACGGCGGAATGGGCAGCACGCGTCGCATGGATTATCTACAGGCGGAGAATCAGCTCAAAACATTTGCGCAGGAAACCGGCGGATACTCCTGGTTCCCCCAATTCGCCGGCGAGATGCCGGATGTGTTCCGCAGCGTTGCCGCCTTCCTTCGCCATCAGTACAGCATCTCTTACTCGCCGTCTCACGGGGCGAAGGACGGAAAATTTCACAAAGTCAAAGTGGAATTGGTCGCGCCCGACGGCGGCCCGCTCAGCATCGTAGATCAAAAAGGTAAGAAACAGAAATATCAGATCTACGCCCGTGAAGGCTATCAGTCCGTCAAAAGCGGCGTCGGCGACTGATCGAGCTATGATTGGAGAATCGAAATTCGCTTGAAGCCTGATCCTTTTCCAATTTCGATTTTTGGCCGCTTCAGTACCCACGCGCAAAATCAACGCGGTTAAACAATTCCCTTCCCTCAAACCACCGCTCCAGCAATTCGAGCAAGACTTCCGCCTGCCGGTCCCACAGCCGGTCGCTTACCCCGCTCGTATGCGGCGTGATCAACAGATTAGGCGCTTTCCACAGAGGACTCTCGGCCGGCAATGGCTCCAGCTTGGCAACGTCGATTGCCGCTCCTCCAAGTGCACCGCTCTTCAGCGCCCGCAGCAGCGCGGCCTCATCCAGCAGCGACCCGCGCCCCACATTGATCAGCCTTGCGCCACGTTTCATTTTCGCAATTTCTGCCGCTCCCATGAGATGCCTCGTCTCCGCCGTCTCTGGCGCAGCGATCAATACGTAATCGGCTTCAGGCAAGGCTTCATGCAATTTCGCCACAGAAAAAATATTTTCCGCATGCGTTCGGTCCCCCTCGCCGGATCGCGTCACCCCCCACACCCGCATCTCAAACGTCTTTGCCCGCTTCGCCACTTCTCTTCCGATCGAACCGTAGCCCACAATCAGCAGTACCTTCCTATTGATCTCCGTCAAGTGCTGCGGCTTGTCCCACAATTCTTGCTGCGACCAGCGCGCGTGATCCTGCTGCCGCACGGAGTCCGGAAAATTCCGCGCCAGCGCCAGCAGTAAGCCCATCGTGTGCTCCGCCATGGGCACCGAAAATATTCCGCTCGGATTCGTCACCAGGATTCCGGAGTCTCGCAGCTCCGGGTACATCAATTGCGCCACGCCGGCGGCCGTCGAGTGAATCCACTTCAGTTTTCTGGCAGCCTTCAATTGCTCCGCGCGCAGCGAGTAGCCCACAAAAACATCCGTGTCCGGCAATTCCTTCGGCAACTCGTCGTAATTCGGCAAATGCAGGACACGCATCTCCGGCCACCGCTGTCGAATCGCCTCCGCCATCGCCGGCTTCGGCCGCCACTCGGTAAACGGGTGCCACACACAAATCACGAGTTTAGTTTCTGAAGGCTGGGTGCGGTTCATAGTGAACCTAGGAAGTCATCCTTAGGTCTGTGCCCGTCATATCCGCCGGCTTCGGCTGTCCCAGCACGCTCAGCATTGTCGGCGCAATATCCCGCAGTGACCCTCCAGGCTTCAGCCGCAATCCGTCGTCATCAGTCACCAAAATGAACGGCACCGGATTCGTCGTGTGATAGGTATGCGGCCCGCCGCTCGCGGGATCAATCATCGTCTCGGCATTCCCATGGTCTGCGGTGATAATCCACGCGCCCTCCCGCGATTTCAGCGTCTGATAAATCTGCCCGAGCCCCGAGTCCACCGCTTCCACCGCCTTGATTGCCGCTTCCAGTTTTCCCGAATGGCCTACCATGTCCGCATTCGCGTAGTTCATGATAATGGCGTCAAATTCGCCCTTCTCGATGGCCTTCACCACCGTATCCGTGATTCCCGCAGCGGACATCTCCGGCTTCAAATCGTAAGTCGCAACTTTCGGCGACGGCACCAGAATTCGTTCCTCTCCGCCAAATGGCTTCTCCACTCCACCGTTGAAAAAATAAGTCACGTGCGCGTACTTCTCCGTCTCCGCCGTGCGCAAGTTCTTGTACTGCAGCTCTGCGAACACCTGTGCCAGGATGTGCTCCAGTTTTTCCGGCGCAATCACATACTTTAACCACTGCCAGTTTTTGTCGTACCGCGTCATTCCCACAAAAAGCAGATTCTTCGGCCGTTTTGCATCGGCGAACTTGTGAAAATCCGGCGCCGCCAGTGCATAAGTCATCTGTCGCGCTCGGTCTGCTCTAAAATTGAAGAAAATCACCGCATCTTCGTCGCGAATCAGTCCCACTGGTGCGGTGGAAATGACGCTCCCTTTGGTCACCACGATGGGCTTCACAAACTCGTCGGTGATCCCCTGCTCGTAACTTTTCTGCAAAGCCGCAACCGGGTCATGCGTTTTAGTTTCCGCTTCGCCGTGTACCAGCGCGCGATAAGCCAGCTCAATGCGCTCCCAGCGGTTGTCGCGGTCCATCGCGTAGTAGCGCCCCACCAGCGTCGCGATTTCTCCTCCTCCCAGCTCGCGCATTTTCTGCTGCAGCTGTCGCACGTAATCCCGCCCGCTATTCGGCGGCGTGTCGCGTCCATCCATGAAACAGTGCACAAACACGTTTTCCACTTTTTGCTGCCTGGCCATCTCCAGCAGCGCAAACAAGTGTTGAATGTGCGAGTGCACGCCGCCGTCGCTCAACAAACCGACAAAATGGAGTTGCTGCGTCCGACCACGCTCCATCGCTTGCTGAAAAAGCGGCACGTTTTGCAGCTGATTCTGCGCAATCATCAAATCAATGCGCGTGATGTCCATGTGCACGATCCGTCCCGCGCCCATGTTCATGTGCCCCACTTCGCTGTTGCCCATCTGCCCTTCCGGCAATCCGACAAATGGTCCCGAGGTATGGATCAGCGTGTTCGGAAATTTTTTCATGAGCTCCTCATACGCCGGCTTCCGCGCGAGCGCGATTGCATTCCCCTTCGTCTCCGAGCGAAAACCCCATCCATCAAGAACCGTCAACACAATCGGTTTCGGTCGTTTGCTCATGTGGTTCGTGTTGTGAACTCCCGCAATGCTGCCAGGAGTCGCTCAACTTCCTCTGCGGTGTTGTAGTGCACCAGACCGACGCGCAACACACCGCCCTTTTGCTCGACACCGAGCCGCTCGGACAAATTCAAGGCGTAGAAGTTTCCGTCCCACGTGAAGATTCCGCGGTCGCCGAGAAACGTCGCGATTTCCGTTGGATGGTGATCGTCCAGCCGGAACGATAGCGTCGAGCAGCGCTCGTCAAATCTTTTTGGGTCGGTAATACCGAAGATCTTTACGTTTGGAATCGCGAGCAGTCCTTCGATCAGCCTCGTGATGAGCTCTGTCTCATGGCGTCGCGTTGCACGGTATGCTGCCAGTAAAGCGTCGCGCCGATTTTTCACAGTCGCATCGCAATGCCGTCCAAGTTCCGCGATGTAATCCACCGCCGCCGCAATTCCCGCGATCAGTTCCTGTACTTGCGTCCCGGTCTCCCAGCATTCCGGAGAGGTGTCCGTCGCCGGACGCACTTTGTAAGGCTTGAACCGTTCCAGGTGTTCTTTTTTGCCGTACAGCGTTCCCATGTGCGGCCCAAAAAACTTGTACGGCGAGCACGCCAGGAAATCGCAATCGAGCGCCTTCACGTCAATCGGCCCGTGCGGCGCGTAGTGCACGGCATCGATAAACATCAGCGCGCCCGCGGCATGCGCCAGCTTCGTAATCTCCGCGACCGGATTAATGGTGCCCACGATATTGGAGGCATATCCGACGGCAACGAGCTTGGTCTTCTCCGAAATCTTTCGCTTCAAATCCTCCAATTCGAGCGTGCAATCCGCCTCCCTAATATCCACTTGCCGGATGATCACGCCTCTTTCTTCGAGCGCGCGCCACGGCGTAACATTGGCATCGTGGTCCAGCGTCGTCACCACAATCTCCTCGCCAGGCTTCAGCTCGCGCCCTATCGCGCGCGCCAGTGCAAAGGTAATCGTCGTCATGTTCTGTCCGAACACGACGTCATTCGAATCACAATTGAAAAAATCCGCCATCGCCGCGCGTGCCGACCGGATCATTTCGTCGGTTCGCCGACTTGTTAGAAACGCACCGTACGTGTTCGCATTCGCATTCAGAAAATAGTTCTGGACTGCATCCATCACCTGCCTCGGCACCTGTGTCCCCGCAGGCCCATCCAGAAACGCCGCCGGATGCCCATGGACTCGCAATCTCAGGGAAGGAAATTGCTCCCTCACCCACGCAATATCAAAAGTCTTGCTCTCCGTGCCCCGCATCGCTGGTGTGCTCATTTTCTTGTGCGCCGCCGCAAAATGGCCCTTTCCTCCGAGCCGCTAGTTTCTCATACGTTCCGCAGGCGTTGTAGGGGCGCACCATGCTGCGCCCTTGCTGGATTCGCCCGTTGCCTCAAATTTTTCTTCGTCATTGATCGCCGCAGCATCCAAATTGGCGGCTCTTTCGCGCCGAGCTGCGGCGGGAAGCCTGCGATGTTCTCAAAGGCCGTGATAGCATATCTGACGTTGTTCCTCACTCATGCCGCTTTGGCGCCGGCTATCAACTCAGCGCCAAGTTTCTCCATGAGGTGCGTTGTGCCAGAAACCATCCCGCCAACCGAGCGCACGCGCGTGGTGCGCGAATCGCATCGCGGCGCCTACGACCGCGAAACAATTTACAAAATCCTCGACGAGGGTTTCGTGTGCCACGTCGGATTCTCTGTCGAGGGCCAGCCGTACGTCGTCCCAACGCTGTTCGCGCGCATCGGGAACGCGCTGTATTTTCATGGCTCCGCGGCAAGCCGCATGTTGCGCAACGTGAGCGAAGGAATTTCTGTTTGCATCACGGTGACGCTCACGGATGGCTTTGTTCTGGCCCGCTCCGTTTTCAACCACTCGATGAATTACCGCTCTGTCGTTGCACTCGGCAAAGCCGTCCTCGTCGATGCCCCGGAAGAAAAGTTCGAAGCGCTGCATTCCTTCACCGAGAAAATTCTCCCCGGCCGCTGGAAGGATTCGCGTCAGCCGAACGAGAAGGAACTGAAAGCTACCAGCATCTTGCGGCTTCCGCTCACGGAAGTTTCCGCAAAGATTCGCGTCGGGCCTCCGGAGGACGATGCTCCGGACTATCTATTGCCGATCTGGGCCGGGGTGATCCCCCTTCATCTCATTTCTGGCGAGCCGATCCGAGACGAGAAGTGTGATCCGGCGATTCCGACTCCCGCCTATGCGGCGCACTACAAGCGGTGAACCATGGGCGAATTCACTCCTGCACTTGTGAAACCTGTTGTCGGCATCGAAGCGCTCGACGTACTGGACATGCGCGTCGGCACCATCGAGCGCGTGGAAGAAATTCCCGGCTCGGAAAAACTGCGAGCGCGACGCTGCGAATATTTGGAGATTCAGATAAGCGTTTTTGACATCAAGATGAAATAGCACGGCACTTTTACCGGAGCATCTGGCGGAAGCGGCGCAGTTCCCGTCTCAACGTAGCCGAGGTGACGATAAAAAGCCGGCAGCGGCGTACGCGCACTGACGATTCGCAAATCAACAGCAACACAGTTCGCAGTACGAAGAAAATCCTCCGCAGTGTCCATCAATTTGCGGCCCAGTCCGGTTCCCTGGCGCCGTGGTTCCACACCGAGCAAACCCAAGTAGCCGCGATCCCCGCGAACTTCGACAAAGACGCAGCCAGCAAGGCCCATAGAATCTTCCGTCAGCAGAAATTTCCCCTTCTTCATGTACTCGCGAACACCGTCAGGGTTGATGCGCTCGTCCTCGATGTAGGGCAGCTCGACGCGGAACGCAATGTTGATCAGTCCCGCGAGGGCTTCGACATCCGCGCTCTTTGCGGGACGAATCCTTGCGTCGTTCCTATCCGGAAGCGAATTGGTGGCCGCGCGCATAGAATCGTCCCTAATTCAGGGGAGCCTTTCCGTTAAAACGGGCGGAGGCGCCCAACTCTTCTTCGATGCGCAGGAGCTGGTTGTACTTGGCGATACGATCGGTGCGGCTGGCAGAGCCAGTCTTGATCTGGCCGGCGGCGGCGGCCACGGCGAGATCGGCGATGAAGGTGTCTTCAGTTTCTCCGGAGCGGTGGGAGATGATGGAGTTGTAGCCGGCCTTGCGGGCCATTTCGATCGCATCGATCGTTTCAGTTACCGTGCCGATCTGATTGAGCTTGATGAGAATGGCGTTGGCGATTCCCTCCTTGATCCCGCGTGAGAGCCGAGTAGTGTTGGTGACGAAGAGATCATCTCCCACCAATTGGATTTTCTTTTTGGATGATTTGCCGCCGATCGATTGCGTCAGGGATTTCCAGCCGGACCAGTCATCCTCCGCCATACCGTCTTCAATGGAGACGATGGGATATTTCTCCACCCAACTCGTCCAGTAGGCGGCCATTTGCGCGGAGGTGTGCACAGACTTGTCGGACTTCTTGAAAATGTAGTTGCCACTGGCCTCGTCAAAGAATTCGCTGGAGGCGGGATCGAGCGCGATGCCCACCTGCTCGCCGGATTTGTAGCCAGCAGCAGCGATGGCTTCGAGAACAATTTGAATGGCTTCTTCGTTGGATTTGCAACTGGGGGCGAAGCCGCCTTCATCGCCGACGGCCGTCGAGTAGCCGTGTTTCTTCAGAACGGTTTTCAGCGCGTGGAAGACTTCGACGCCCCAGCGGAGCGCCTCGGAAAAACTGGGCGCGCCAACGGGCATGACCATGAATTCCTGGAAGTCCACGGAGCTGTCGGCATGGGCGCCGCCGTTGAGGATGTTCATCATGGGGCAAGGGAGAAGATTCGCGGAAGCATCCGTGGAATAACGCGCTAGGTATTTGTAGAGCGGCTGATTGAGCGCAGCAGCGGCTCCCCGCGCGGCGGCCATGGAAACGGCGAGGATGGCGTTGGCGCCGAGGCGGGATTTTGTAGGAGTGCCGTCGAGCTCGATCATGCGATTATCGAGGACGCGCTGGTCGGCGGCGTCAAGGCCTACGACGACTTTGGCGATTTCGTTGTTTGCGTTGGCGACGGCTTTCAGCACGCCCTTGCCGAGATATTTTGACTTGTCTCCATCTCGGAGCTCGAGGGCTTCGTGCTCGCCTGTGGAAGCGCCGGAGGGAACAGCGGCGCGGCCTCGCGCGCCATCCCCGACATAAACGTCCGCCTCGACCGTAGGATTGCCACGCGAATCGATGACCTGGCGGGCGCGGATGGCGGTGATCTTCGTGGACATGTCTTGCTGATCTCCTCGGTCAAATTGAAGTGGAGATTGTACCAGAGGGCGAAGACACCTAAGGAGCCACGCAGCTGACTGCGGATACAAGACGAGAGCGGTAATCAGTCGAACTGCAGCCCGGCGCCACCTGGAATGCCATAAGTTAGGCGGTTTCGGGTTCTTCGATGAGGGATTCCTGGCGGACGACAACGACGATGCCGGAATCGGTGACGTGGAAGCGGCGGCGGTCGGCTTCGAGGTCGTAGCCGATCTCGGTGCGCTCGGGAAGGCTGACGTGGCGGTCGATGATGGCGCGGCGGATGCGCGAGTGGCGGCCGACGTTTACGTGATTGTAGAAAATGGAATCGGAGACCTCGCAGTAGCTGTTGACGCGGACATTGTTGCCAATCACTGATTTCTGGACCCGGCCGCCGGAGATGACCGAGCCACCGGCAACGATGGAATCGAGGGCCGCGCCCATGCGTTCCGGGTCCGCGAAGACAAATTTCGCGGGGGGGTACTGGTGCTGCCAGGTGCGCAGAGGCCAGTGCTCGTCATATAGATTAAACACGGGCGAAACGCTGACAAGATCCATGTTAGCTTCGTAGTAGGCATCGAGGGTGCCGACGTCGCGCCAGTAGAGCGCATCCTTCTGATTTTCATCCACAAAATTGTAAGCATAGACGCGATGCTTCGAAATGATGCGCGGCAGGATGTCTTTGCCGAAATCGTGGCTGGACTTGGGATCTTCGGAATCGGCCAGGAGGATGGGAATCATGAGCTGAGTGTTGAAGATGTAGATGCCCATGGAGGCGTTGCAATTGCCCGGATGGTGGGGTGACTGCTTGGGATCGGCGGGCTTTTCCTCGAAGCCCATGATGCGCCAATCCTTGTCAACTTCGATCACGCCGAATTGCCGGACAGCCTGCGCGACGGGAATCTCGATGGTGGCGACGGTGACATCCGCGCCCGAATCCACATGGCGCTGGAGCATCTTGGCGTAGTTCATCTTGTAGATGTGGTCGCCAGAAAGGATAAACGTGAATTTGGAGCGCTCGCTGCCGATCGAATAGATGTTCTGATAGACGGCGTCGGCGGTGCCCTGATACCACTCTTTCGAGACGCGCATTTGCGGGGTGAGGACTTCGATGTAGTCACCGAGGCCGGCAAGTGGAGACCACCCGGCGCGAATGTGGCGGTTGAGGCTCAAGGCTTTGTATTGAGTGAGAACGAAAACGCGGCGCAGGTCGGAATTGATGCAATTGGAGAGGGTGATGTCAATAATGCGATAGAGAGCGCCAAAAGGAACGGCGGGCTTGGCGCGGTCGCGTGTGAGCGGCCACAGGCGCTCGCCCTGGCCTCCTGCGAGGAGTACTCCGATGGCGTCGCGCATGTCGGACATGGGTCGAGCCTCGTGGATGTGTCTTGAGAAGCGGCTCATTCTACGTAACGGCAAGGCGGAGTACAAGCGCGGAGAGAGGAGAGAAGAAGGCGGAGGGAAGGGCGGGGCCTGCGAGACCAAGGCCGGCGGCGGCTAACATTGTTTACTATAAATTTAATCAGTAACGCAAGAGCTATGAGGTGGGTTCAGTACCGCGAAAACTGGCGGGAAGCAGCAAAGATTCCTTGACTTGGATGGCGAGAATTGATTAGAAGATGCCAGCGACCAATCCAGGTGCGACCTCGAACCGGTCAATACGTGCGATAATTAACACAGGGGCGGCGCCCGCCTAAGTCTACAGCTGGCCGTAGCATGGCCGGCGAGAGGCGCCGCAAGAAACCAATCCGAACCGGATTGGGGGTGAATTAAATAAAGTGGCTGAGGTCATCATCCAAGAGAGTGAATCCCTGGAAAATGCCCTGCGGCGTTTCAAGCGCAAGGTGCAACAGGAAGACATCATCAAGGAAATCAAGAAGCACAGCTTCTACATGAAGCCCGGCGAGAAGCGCCGGGCCAAGGAAGCGCTTTCGCGGAAGCGACTGCGCAAGAAGCAGCGGCGGGAAGCGGATTAAGTTCAGGGAGGCGGCCCCAAAAAGAGTTGGGGCCGCCTATCCGTTTTCCACGCGGCTCGGCGCCGCACTTCCGAGAATCAGGCCCCCGTAAGGCAGGGTAATTTTTGGGATCGCGTTTCGGCTTCGTGCCCGCAGGCCCAAGGGATCCGCGCCCGGCGTCCCCGGATACAGGTTTCCTCAAGCATTTCGGCTCTCTGGTGCAAAGTCCGCCCAATCTCCTGCCCGGCACGGGACCAGGGGAGAGCGGCTCATGGAATACCATGACAAGGTGCTGAAGTGCGCGGAGTGCGGTGCGGAGTTTGTGTTCACAGGCGGCGAACAGATGTTTTTCGCCGACAAGGGCTTCAAGAACGAGCCCAAACGATGTAAGGCCTGTAAGGCGAAGCGGGCCGAAGGCGGCGGTGGGGGGGGACATGCCTCACCGATGCGTTCGGAGACGAAGACGAACTGTTCGCAATGCGGGAAGGAAACCACAGTTCCCTTCCGGCCAACCCAGGGACGGCCGGTGTTCTGCCGGGAATGCTTCCAGCAGCGCAGGGCGATGGGCGCAGCTTGAAAAACTGAAGTAAAGAGAAGGCCCGACACGAAGACCTTAATGGAAGGACAGACAGGAATGTCTGTCCTATTTTTTTGATTTCCCCCATCCATCTGAATCAGAAATGAGCCTCCAGGTAGGCGCCGAACTGGGCCAGGGATTCGGGCATATTCTTGCGGCCGAATCCAAAACGGATGTAGCGCGGCTGGTCATAAATAGTGCCCGGAAGCAGCAGCACGCCTGAGTCTCGGACCACTTCTTCGCAGAAGGCGAGCACACCGCACTGTGGCTTGAAGTGCGCAAAACCGATGGGGCCGGCGTTGGGCTTCACCCATTCGAGCAAATGCGGGCGCTGCTGGATGAAGGCATCGAGAAGGCGCAGATTGCGCAAGACGACTTGCAAATTGCGCTGCACGAGAACTTCACGGTGGCGCAGGGCCAGCGCGGTGAGAAATTCGCTCGGGGCGCTGCTGCAGATGGTGGTGTAGTACTTGAATTCCAGGCAGCGCCGAATGATTTCTGGATCGCGGCTGGCGAGCCAACCGAGACGCAAACCGGGAAGGCCGTACGTCTTGCTCATGGAGCCGAGGCTGACCCCGTGTTCGTACGCTTCGCAGGCAGCGGGCAGGCGCATGGCGGAGTTGTGTTCGAGCTCGCGGTAGACCTCATCGGAAAAGAGGATAATGTTGCGACTGGCCGCGAGCGCCGTAACTTGTTGAAAGACAGACGCCGGCATCAAGAGCCCGGTGGGATTGTGCGGCGTATTGATGTAGATGACTTTGGTATTCGGTTGGATGAGTTTTTCAAGGGCGGCGACATCGTGCGCCCAGCCGTTTTCGAAAGCGCGGCGCCACTCGCTGACTTGCGCACCGGTGCTGCGGGCGACCTCGAGGCCGCTCTCATAACAGGGCGTCTCGACGACCACATGATCGCTTGGTCCGACGAGCGCGTGATAGAGCACGAAAATGCCTTCCTCGGCGGCGGCCAGGACGAGAGCGTCGTCGGACGTGATTTGTTTGTAGATGGCGGCGATGGCTTCCCGCAGTTCGGGGGCGCCGGGAGATTCCGTGTAGCCGCACCAGAGTTCGAGGAGGTGCTCGTGGGCTCCCGGCTCGAGGTCGAGGAGCTCCTTGATGGTGCGGGACTCAGCGTCGGAACTGGAGAGCAGATACCTGGCGGTGAATTCGTACTTGCCGAAATACTGTTCGATTCGAAAGGGCTTGATTTGCATGCCAACAAGTCTGGCGAGCGGGCGGGGGCGCGTCCAGCGCCAAATTGACACGGTCCTGCTAGCGGCTCCGCTCGGAGGCCTCCCGCAGGTGCAAATTGGCGGGTTAGCAGAGTATGATACGAGAATCGAAGTTCCCAGCACGACCAAGTGTCCAGAGGGCCCTCCCATGGCTCACCGCTTTACCATCGGCGTCGAGGAAGAATTTCAAATCATAGATCCTGCAACGTGCGAGCTTCGTTCGCACGTCAGCCAAATCGTCTCTGAGGTCTCCGCTGACATCGCGGAACAGGTGAAAAACGAACTTCACCAATCCATTGTGGAGACCGGGACGCGCATCTGCGATAACGTCAGCGAACTGCGCATCGAAATGCACCGGACGCGCGGCGAATTGGTAGCGGCGGCGGAGCGCGCGGGACTGCAAGTGGCGGCCGCAGGCACGCACCCCTTCTCGAGCTGGATCGACCAGGTGATTTCTCCGGGTGAACGCTATCAGCACATCATCGAAGAAATGGGACAACTGGCGAGGTCGCTGCTGATCTTCGGGATGCATGTGCACGTGGCGATGCCGGATAAGCAGACCACCATCGACCTGATGAACGGTGTACGCTATTTCCTGCCGCACTTGCTGGCACTTTCGACGAGCTCCCCATTCTGGATGGGGCGAAACACCGGGCTGAAGTCGTTTCGAACGACGGTATTCCGGCGGTTCCCGCGAACGGGCGTGCCGGAACAATTCGAATCGTGGAGCGCGTACGAAAATTTCGTGAACCTGTTGGTGAAGCTGAATTGCATTGATAACGGCAAGAAAATCTGGTGGGACGTGCGTCCGCATCCGATGTTCGGGACGCTGGAATTCCGGATGTTCGATGTGTCAACGAAAGTCGAGGAGGCGGTGGCAATCGCGGCGCTGACGCAAGCGATCATCGTCAAACTGCACCGGCTGTACCAGGGCAACATGAGCTGGCGGCTCTACCGGCGCGCGTTGATCGAGGAAAACAAATGGCGAGCGGCGCGCTACGGAATCGAAGGAAAACTCATCGATTTTGGGAAAGAAACGGAAGTGCCGATGCGGCAGTTGATTTCCGAACTGCTGGAATTCGTGGATGATGTGGTGGATGACCTTGGAAGCCGCGGCGCGGTCGAGTATGTTCATACGATTATGAATGAAGGCACAAGCGCGGACCGGCAGTTGCGCGTGTACCGGGAAACGGGAGATATGAAAGCCGTGGTGCGCCATCTGGTTGCGGAAACGCGGGGCGGGGTAACCCACCCGCGGACTTCTTCCGCGCACGCGGTGAATTGAAGTCAAGAACGAGCGAGGCAGTCCTACAAGGCCCTTACAGGAGCACAAACATGAAAAGAGTTGGCCTTCTTTGCGGGCGGGAATACAGCTTTCCTCCGGCGTTTATCGCGCGCGTCAATCAGATGGGAGCGAAGGACGGCGTGGCTGCGGAATTCGTAAAGCTCGGCGGCACGCGCATGGGGGAGCCGTCGCGATACAGCGTGATCGTGGACCGCATCTCGCATGAGGTGGAATACTACCGCGGCTATCTGAAGCACGCGGTGCTGCAAGGGACGTACGTCATCAACAATCCGTTCTGGTGGACCGCTGACGATAAATACTTTAATTACTCCGTTGCCTCGAAGCTGGGAATTGCCATTCCAAAAACAATTTTGCTGCCACAGAAGGGCTATCCGAGCGACGTGGATATCAATAGCGAATCGCTCCACAACCTGGAATATCCGGTGGACTGGGACGGATTACTGGATTACGTGGGACGGCCAGCAATCCTGAAGCCGTTTTCCGGCGGCGGCTGGAAGCACGTCTACAAAGTGAACGACAAAGAGGAACTGCTCGCGGCTTACGACAAGACTTCTCCGTACTGCATGACGCTTCAGGAATTCATCGACTTCACTCAGTACGTGCGCTGTTTCACGTTCGGGAAGATGGATATTTTGCCGGTGCATTACGACCCGAAAGAACGCAAGTACCTGGTGGACCACAATTACTTGACGGCGGAGCTTGGGAGGCGCGTCGTCAAAGACGCGCAGACAATAAACCAGGCTCTCGGTTACGAGATGAACACGATTGAGTTCGCCGTCAAAGACGGCGTGCCTTATGCGATTGATTTTCTGAATCCCGCCCCGGATTTCGAGCGGGACCGGATCACGGAATTTTATTTTGAGATTGTGGTGGAAAAAATGGCGAGGCTGGTCGTCGACCGCGCGGTGAGCGGCAAAACCTCAAACCCCTGGCCGCGCTGGGAGGAGATGCTGGGAATCGGCGCCTCGGCTGGATTCACAGGAGCGCCGAAGAGCGCAGCAGCAGCACAGTCAGCCAGCGGGCCATCCACGCCGGCGGTGAAGCCCCAAGCGCTGCCAACGAGCACCACACGCCCAGCTAGGTCATCTGGTACGACAACAAAATGACGAGCGCTGCTACACCTTCGGTGACGCCTCCGACACCCCAGGAGGAATGGAGCGAAATCCTGAAGGCGACACTGCTGCGAGTGCCGGCGCTTCCTCAAGATTTGTTCAAGCGGATGCGCAAGGCCAAGCTCACCTTTGGCGACCGCGTCCATTGTCCCTTCCTGCGCCCGTTTTTTCTTTCGCCGGAAGATGAGGAGCGCGTTCGAACGGTCGCAGAAACGATCGCAGAAATCGGCGAGCGCATTGTGACGGCCGCGCTCGACGACAAGCATCTATTTGCGCAATTGCATCTGCGGCCCGAAGAGGAACGGCTCGCGCGAATGCCCACCGGGTATGGGCCGGCCAGCACGGCATCGCGCCTCGATGCGTTTTTGCTTCCGGATTCGCTGAAGTTCGCCGAATACAACGGCGAATCGCCGGCGGGCCCTGGGTATGCGGAAAGCCTGGCGGAGATTTTTCGCGAACTCCCAGTCATGGGAAAGTTTTCGCAGCGGTTCGAAGTCCACAGCTACCCGCTGAGCACAAGACTTCTTGACGCATTGCTGGCGAGTTACCAGGACTGGGGCGGTTCGTCTGCTGCGCCGCAGATCGCGATTGTGGATTGGGAAGGCGTGCCGACGTGGAGTGAATTCGAGATTCTTCAGGAACGTTTCGAACGAATGGGCGTGCCCACGCTCCTCGCCGATCCACGAGAGCTTGAATTCGACGGCAAACACCTGGTGGCGCAGGACAAAGTGATCGATCTGGCCTACCGGCGCGTGCTGATCAACGACATCACTGCAAAGCCGGCCGAATGTGCGCCGCTGGTGAAAGCCTACTCGGCGAATGCGGTGTGCGTGGCGAACAACTTCCGCTGCAAAATTCCGCACGTGAAGGCTTTTTTCGCGGTGCTGACGGATGAACAGAACGGTGCGCTTTTCTCGCTCAGCGAACGCGAACTCATCAAAAATCACATTCCCTGGACACGTGTCGTCGCGGACGTCAAGACGGCGCATTACGGGCAACAGGTGGAGCTGCTCGCGTTTATCCGCAAGGAGCGCGAAAACCTGGTGCTGAAACCGAGCGATGAGTATGGCGGTTCGGGCGTGACGCTTGGCTGGGAGACCGGCGAAAACGCTTGGGACGACGCCATCGAGCGCGCGCTGACGGCCAAAAATGGAGTGTGGATCGCGCAGGAACGCATTCCGATCCGCCGCGAGGTCTTTCCGTTCACTACGGACGTCGGCCAGGTACACTACCGGGACATGCTGGTGGACTTTGCGCCCTATTTGTTCCGCGGAAAACTATGCGGCTTTCTGACGCGCCTCAGCGCCACCGGCCTCGCGAATGTCACCAGCGGCGGCGGTCAGGTCCCGGCGTTTCGAGTTTCCCCACGCAGCTCGGTAGCCGATGGATTGGAAGCCCGCCTTTCGGCCAGTTAAGCAATAGAACCGAACAAGAACCTCTGCGCTAGAAAATCTGGCTGATTCAAGTAGAATTAATACGATGAACTTTGGACCTCGCCAAACAGAATTGATGCCTGGTGCGCACAACGCGGTGGAAACCTGTCTGGGTGTGCGTCCCGGCGAACATGTGGCATTGATCGCCGATGAGGCGAGCCGCGCCGTGGCAGCCAGCATCGCGGCCGCGCTGGAAGACCAAAAGGCTTTGTACATAGGGCTATTGCTGGAAGATTTTGGCCCGCGACCGATGACCGAGGCGCCGCCCGAAGTCTTGCAGGCGCTCGAGACCGCCGACGTCGGCGTACTGTGCATGTCGCCGCAGCCGGGTGAGTTGGCTGCGCGCATGGCCATCGTGCGAGTAGTCGAACGGCGGCAGATCCGTTACGCGCACATGGTCGGCGTAACGCCGAAGATTATGCAGCAAGGAATGCGCGCGGACTACCACATGGTGGACCGGCTGAGCGACAGACTCCGCGAGCGGATGCTTCGCGCGGAAACGCTCACGGTAAAAACCGAAGCCGGAACCGAGATTGCCGCGCACTTCGATCGCGGGCTCGATTGGGTGAAGACCAGCGGACTGATCAGCCCGCGTTACTGGTCAAACTTGCCCGCGGGAGAAGTCTTCACAACGCCGGCGACCGTGGACGGCAGGTTCGTTTGCGACGCCACGGCGGGCGACCATTTCAACGGCAAGTACGGTGATTTGCGAACGACCCCGCTGGTGCTGGAAATTGAAGGCGCGCGGCTCATTGACGTGGAATGCGCACGCAAGGATTTGGAAAAAGAATTCTGGGAATACTGCCACTCGGACGAAAACAGCGACCGGGTCGGCGAGCTTGCTTTTGGAACCAACCTCGGCTTGTCCGAGATGATTGGCATATTACTTCAGGACGAAAAGTTTCCGGGCGTGCACATCGCCTTCGGCGATCCCTACGGCAGCCAGACCCATGCGGACTGGAAATCCAAGACACATGTGGATGTGCTGACCCGCAATTGCGACGTCTGGATTGATGAAGATCAGATCATCGAAAAGGGCCACTACCAGCTCGAGCACCTCGGCCTGGCCTGAAGTCCTGATTTTCCGCGGCAACTAACTCAAAGCACGATTCCATTCAAAAAAGCTGGGAGAGATATTTGCGCATCTGGTGTTTCCAATACGGCCAGTCATGCCCGCCCTGGGGGCCCCAGTTGTCGAGCGAATGGCGAATTCCCTTGCTGGAAAGAATTTCCGAGAGGCGGTAAGTCGGGCCGCTGTTTTCCCACTGTCCCGTACCGGTGGTGATGTGAATGTCGCACGACGCGATCTGTTCGTAGAACCAAGGATCACTCATATTGGCGAGGTAATCGACGGGGTTGTTGAAATAAAAGTTGTCGTCGTACATGCCGTCCATGAAATTCTTCACGTCGTAGACGCCGGACATGGCAAAGCAGCGCTTGATTACATCGGGGTGCTTGAAAAGCGAATTCGCGGCATGGTACGCGCCGAAGGAAGCACCCATCGTGGAGATGGCGATGCCGGGCGATTGGCAGTTGTTCCAGATGAAGGGAACGACTTCTTCACGCAGATAGGAGTCAAAAACGGACTGGACGTAGCTGCGATGAAAAGGATGCGCCCCCTTATTATAGAAACTAAGGCCATTGATGGAATTGATGGTAAAGAATTTCACTCTTCCAGCGTCGATGAAATCCGAGAGGGCGCCGACCATGCTCTGGCCTTCAAGCTCCATCTCGTCTCCGGCGCTGGTGGGAAAACCCAGGAGCGGCGGACCGTAATGGCCATAAACGACGACACCGAGCTCGATGCCGAGGCGAGGAGAGTGCCAGCGGTGATATTCGCGTTTCATCCGATTCCTCTAGTCCATTGCGGGGACAGAAAGTATGCCAGCGTAGCGGGCTGCAGGGCAATTGCTTTGGACGGGAAGTCCAACAGTGGTTTCAATCCCGAGGCGCCTCCGCTAGAATGAGTCGCATATTCTGCGATCCACACAAGGAGTTACAAAACTATGGCAGCACCATCACAGTCCCAACGACCGTCGCCGGAGCGCGTCTTCGGCGTTCTGAACGCGTTTCAAAGCTCGGCTGCACTGAAGACCGCGATTGAGCTGGGCATTTTCACGACAATCGCTGAAGGCGCCGACCGAGCGAACGCCATTGCGCAACGGGTGAATGCAGCGGAGCGCGGCGTCCGTATCCTTTGCGACTACCTGACGATTCATGGGTTTCTGACCAAGACCGAGGATCGCTACGCTCTCACGCAGGAGTCTGCGATTTTTCTGAACCGCCATTCGCTTGCTTATATGGGGACACTGGCGGATTTCCTTGCGAGCGAAGCACACAAGAGAGATTTCGACGCCTTGACGGCATCGGTGAGGAAAGGCGGAGCGGCCGTCGCACAAGGAGACAATACCAAGCCGAACGACGAACTGTGGGTGAGCTTCGCGAGGACCATGGCGCCGTTGACGACCGTGTCGGCCGGGTTCATCGCCGAGCTTGCGGGCGCAAAAGAAGGAAAAGGCTGCAAGGTGTTGGACATCGCTGCGGGACACGGGATGTTTGGAATCAACATTGCTAAGCAAAATCCGAACGCGCAAATCACGGCGGTGGACTGGGCGCCGGTCCTGGCAGTCGCGATGGAGAATGCAGCGGCTGCCGGCGTGGCCGATCGCGTATCTTTCCGGCCGGGAAGCGCGTTTGAAGCGGACCTCGGCAATGACTACGATATCGTGCTACTGACGAACATCTTTCACCATTTTGATGTTCCCACTTGCGAGACGCTGATGCGCCGGGTTCATGCGGCGTTGAAGCCCGGCGGAAAAGCCATCACACTGGAGTTCGTGCCCAATGAAGACCGCGTCACGCCGCCCATGGCCGCGGCGTTCAGTCTGATCATGTTGGCCGAAACGGATGCGGGCGACGCCTACACTTTCTCGCAGTATGAGAAGATGTTTGAGAGTGCGGGGTTTGTGAAAACGACGTTGCATCCTGTCCCAGACATGCCGCAACAAGTGCTCCTCTCAGAAAAGTAGGAAATGGACGTGAAGAAAAAAAACAAGAAAACCACGAAGAGAAAGAGTTCAACAGGAGACCGCGATCGGGCGCTGCGCGAACACCTCGTCGCACTCTTGAAGGGCGGGGGGGCGCACGTGCACTTTATGGACGCGATTGATGGTTTTCCCGAGGCGAAACGGGGCGCCATCGTCGAAAGCCTGCCGCATTCCGGCTGGCAGTTGTTGGAGCACGCCAGGATTGCCCAATGGGACATCCTGGAATTCAGCCGTAACCCGAAACACGAGTCGCCCGGCTTTCCCGAAGGCTACTGGCCGAAGACCCCAGTGCCGCCGGATGCTTCGGCGTGGGACAAGTGCGTGAATCAGTTTCAGCACGATCTGAAAGAAATGATCAAGCTGGTGAAAAATCCGCGGACCGACTTGTTCGCGAAGATTCCGCACGGCGATGGACAGACGATTCTTCGTGAGGCTCTGATTCTTGCGGATCACAACTCCTACCACTTGGGGCAGATCGTGGACCTGCGGCGCGGCCTGGGGGCCTGGCCCGAGCAGTAGTAAACGACCGACGCTGGCTGGATTACGATTCACGGCACTGACGCAGCGACCGCTGCGCTTACAGGCTTGCAACAAACAAGAATGGCGGTAGGATGGAACTTGACAACCGGCGGTTTTGCGTCGATTTTCATCCATCAAGAGAGTGAGTCCTATGTTACATATCGAAAACGTAGGTCGTCGTGAATTCCTGAAGGGCGTGCTAGGCACGGGAGCGTTTGTGCTGAGCGTGCGGTGGGCCCCCACTGCGATGTTCGGATCGGAAGCGAGCGCGGGGGCATCCAACGCGATGACCAAGGCGCCGCTGCGTCCGAACGTCTACTTGGCGATAGATACGGACGGGACGGCCTACGTGATCGCGCATCGCTCGGAGATGGGAAGCGGCAGCCGAACCGCGCTACCGCGCATCGTTGCGGACGAGCTCGATGCAGACTGGGCGCGGGTGAAGATTGTCCAGGCTATCGGTGACGAAAAATACGGCGATCAGGATACCGATGGCTCACATTCCGTGCGGAGTTTTTTTGACACTCTGCGCGAATCAGGCGCGACGGCGCGGTTGATGCTGGTGCAAGCGGCGGCGGCGCAGTGGAGCGTACCGGCAACGGAGTGTAGAACCGAAATGCATATCGTTGTGCACAAGCCTTCAGGGAAGAAATTGGGTTACGGCGAGTTGGCGGCCACCGCTGCGAAATTGGAAGTGCCAAAAAAGGAAGACGTCAAGCTGAAGGCACGGAGCGAGTGGCGCTACATCGGAAAAGGTACGGCCAGCTACGACCTGAAAGACATGTGTACCGGGAAGGCCGCCTTCGGACAAGATATGCACATGGACGGGATGCTCTATGCAAGCGTGGCCCATCCGCCGGTGTTCGGTAGCAGCGTGAAGTCCCTGGATGACAAGGCGGCACGGGGTGTGGCGGGCGTGAAGCAGACAGCCACGATCGATCCGTTCAAACCGCCAATCATGTTTCAGGCGCTCGGCGGCGTTGCGGTGCTGGCGGACAATACGTGGGCGGCGATGCAGGGCAGGAAGAAGCTGAAGATCGAGTGGGAGAAGAGTCCGCACAGCGTGTGGAACTCAGACACGTACAGAAAAGAGTTGCAGGAGACGGCGCGGAAACCCGGCAAAGTGGTGCGCGAGAACGGCAACGTGGACGCGGAGTTCGCGAAGGGCGGCAAGGTCGTCGAGGCAGAGTACTACGCGCCGATGCTAGCGCACGCTTCCATGGAGCCACCGGCGGCGCTGGCCGTGTACCGCGATGGAAGAGTGGAAGCGTGGGCGGCCACGCAGAATCCCCAGGGCGCGCGGGATGCGATTGCGCAAGCCGTAGGCTTGAAGAAAGAAGATGTGACGGTAAATGTAACGCTGCTAGGCGGCGCGTTTGGCCGAAAATCGTTTCCGGATTTTGCGGTCGAAGCGGCGGTACTTTCGAAGAAGACCGGAAAGCCTATAAAGGTGGTTTGGAGCCGCGAGGACGACATCAAGTTTGATGTGTATCACTCCGTCGCCGCGATGTATTTGAAGGCCTCGCTGGGACCGGACGGAAAGCCGACGGCGTGGCTGCAGAGAACGGTTTTTCCGCCCATCGGATCGACGTTCGACCCGAGCGCAAACTATTCGGACCCGGGCGAGCTGGGATTGGGTTTCACGGATGTGCCGTTTGCCGTGGCGAATCTGCGCGCGGAAAACGGCCCAGCGACCGCACACGTTCGAATCGGCTGGCTGCGATCGGTGGCGAACATCTACCACGCATTCGGGATTCATTCCTTTGCTGACGAACTGGCGCATGCAGCCGGTAAGGATCCGGTCGAATACCTGCTACAACTGCTGGGGCCAGATCGTATCGTTCCGAGGAGTGATCTCCCGAAAGAGTTTCCGAATTATGACGGAGCCTATGAGCAGTATCCGATCGATACAGCGAGATTCCGGCGCGCACTCACGCTGGCAGCGGAAAAAGCCGGATGGGGCAAACAGAAATCAGGAAATGGTTATGGAGTCGGAGTGGCCATGCATCGCAGCTTTCTGACGTACGTTGCCACCGTAGTGCAGGTGCACTTGGATGAGGCCGGTCAAGTGCAGATCAAGCGAGTGGACACCGCATTGGATGCCGGCACGGTGGTGAACCCGGAAACGGTACGCCAGCAGTTTGAGGGCGCGGCGGTCATGGGGACAAGCCTCGCTTTCTATGGAGAGATTACGGCAACCAACGGCGTGATCGACCAATCCAACTTTGACTCTTACCAAATGGCGCGCATGAACGCAGCGCCGCGCGAAACGAACGTGTACATAGTCCCGAGCGAAGCTCCGCCCGCGGGAATTGGCGAGCCCGGAATGCCTCCCTTTGCGCCCGCGCTATGCAACGCGATCTTCGCTGCTACTGGCAAGCGCATTCGAGAATTGCCCCTTTCTAAAGCTGGCCTGGCCTGAAAAGGCACGGGGCGACAACCAGCGAGACAAATGCACGGACACGCCACTCCCCGGGCTATTCCACGTAGACCATCAAAAGGGCACCAAGCGCGATCAGCAGGGCCGGAAAGAGGCGCTCGAAAAATGGCTGCCACGTAAATCTAGTTTCCGCCAGCCCCTTCGAAAGCCCAATCCCGAATCCCGCCATCGAAAAACTGAAATGCTGCGCTTGGATTCGCTGCATGACCGCGGAGTGATGAGGACCATGCATTCCCGCTCGGTGGTCGTGGAAGAAAAGCAGGGAGGAGCCTGCTACCGCGAGAAGGGGAAAAATCCATCCGGACCAGCGTGCCCGCAAAATGCCGCGCGCACGCTGCAGCTCCAGCACGCCCACCCCTAAAAGCAAAACCGCGAAGATCTTATGCTGCAATACCTCAAGATGATGGGTGAGGCCGTAATACCAACTCTGAGGGCCGAAGGGCCAGAGCTCGGTGTCGCTCCAAATCAGAACAAAGAGTCCCGAAAGGACAAAGCAGAGAGGCCATGCGTATCGAACAGAGGGCCAGCGGTTGCGGATTTCGACTTCCGCCAAAATGAAAAGTCCTGCTAGTACGACAAAAAATCCAGCCAGATGGTGATTGAATTCACTTTCTCTCTTGTCCGCCAGCAGTTTGGCTTCCGCTACGGGATCCTTTCCTAGCTCCATGGGCATGGACATGCCCGCGTGAACATCATTGGCGGGATGATCTTGCGCGTGAGTGGTCGAACAAAAGCTAGACGGGAGCAAAATCAAAAGCGAGAACGCTAGGGCTTGAATCGATGCTACCGCTGGTTTGGAGCGGGAGAACACGGCTGATAGAGAGGTCATAACCATCCTTAAGAATGAGCATGGTTTGGATTCCCCAGCATAGAAACTGGTTAGATGTATAGTGCATTTGTCGAACAAAATGCCTCCAAAGTCCAATGATAATTCAAGCTGCCAACGACGCCAGTGCCTGCAAACTTGAAGAACGGTTGCTTTGTGGCGACATGTCGAATAACTTCTCCAGTCGGCGTTATCGTTGCAAGGAACGCCTCCGGAGGACGCGCTTGCTGAAGACGATATCCTATCTGATTCTGTTGGCTCTCGCGTTTAACCCCTCTGGGATGGCACAGCGGAAGCCGGTCCTGCCGCAGATTGACCTTCCGCATCCTTATTACTACCGCGAAATGTATTTGCCGCAGCTGACCAGCGGACCGAGCAGCGTCGCGTGGTCGCCGGATTCGAAAGAAGTTGCGTATTCGATGGCGGGATCGCTGTGGCGGCAAAAGATGGATTCGAAAACCACGCAGCAACTGACGGACGGCCCCGGATTCGACTATCAGCCGGACTGGTCTCCGGACGGAAAAAACATCGTGTACGTTTCGTATCAAAAAGATGCCATCGAGCTCTGGCTGCTGGATCTGACAACGGGAAAGACGCAGCAGCTCACAAACGGCGGCGCCGTGAATGTGGAGCCACGCTGGTCTCCGGATGGGAAGCGCCTCGTGTTCGTTTCGACTTCCTACAACAAGCGGTTTCATGTTTTCCGGGCCGATGTGCGGAACGGACGACTGGAAAACGTAGTGCGGCTGACGGGAGAAACAAAGAGTGCGCTTCCCCGCTATTACTACAGCGCGTTCGACATGGAAATCAGCCCGGTGTGGACGCGCGACGGCCAGGAAATTCTGTTCGTTTCGAACAAAGGGCACATTCACGGCACCGGCGGCTTCTGGCGGATGAAAGCGGAGGCGGGAGCGGAGGCGCATGAGATTCATTACGAGGAAACGAATTGGAAAGCGCGGCCGGATTTTTCTCCGGACGGTTCGCGCATGGTCTACAGCTCGTACCTTGGGCGGCAGTGGCACCAGTTGTGGGTAATGCCCGCAGACGGTGGCGATGCATTTCCCATTTCGTACGGCGACTGGGACGAAACCAACGTGCGCTGGTCGCCGGACGG
>JACXTT010001265.1_pt1 | contig 42667 bp, 42 predicted proteins | sample 9270951 | NCBI WGS metagenome assembly JACXTT01 (sample SAMN15532306, study PRJNA645909) | rock metagenome | isolation source: weathered quartz diorite | place: Puerto Rico | collected 2017-06-21
CAGACCGACACCGACGGCGACGGGAGGGGCAATGCGTGCGACAACTGCCCGACAGTCGCCAACCCCAACCAGGCCAACGCCGACGGGGACGCGCTCGGCGACGCCTGCGACGCCTGTCCGCTGGACGCGGCGAACGACGTCGACGGCGACGGGGTCTGCGGCAACGTGGACAACTGCCCCACGATCGCGAACGCGACCCAGACCGACACCGACGGCGACGGCGTCGGCGACGCCTGCGACAACTGCCGCAAGGTCGCGAACCCCGGCCAGCAAGACTCCAACGGAAACGGGGTCGGGGACGCTTGCGTCACCGCCCGCGTCGGCGCTTGGACGACCGGTCTCACCCACAGCAACGGCGCGGGCAACGATCGTCTCCTGATCTTCATGGTGAGCTACGAGAACGCGACGGACGTCCACGTCAACGCCGTGGCCTACGGCGGCCAGAGTCTGACCCGGATCAACGGCTCGGTGGCCGGCGCATTCGACCGGATCGAGCTCTGGTATCTCAAGGAAGCGGGGATCGTCGCGGCGACCAACACGACGTTCGTCGTGACGTTCGGGGGCTCGACGCCGTCGGACCCGAGCTACGCCGCGGCGACTTACGCGAACGTCGATCAGGTCAATCCGATCCTTGCGAGCAACGTCAACTCGACCGGCGGAACGACGCCCAACCCGTTGACGACCTCCGTCAGCGTCACGGCCGACGGAATGGCCATCGGGGCGACGGTCGACGGCAGGAAGGGGTCGTTCACGTGGGGCAACGGATGGACGGAGGGAACAGACCAGAACCTCTCGTCGAGCTCCAGCACCACCGGTGACCACGCCATCGCGGCGAATGGGACCGCCACCGCGGCCGCGACGTCGTCGAACCCGAACATCCAGGCGGCCGTCGCGGCGTCACTTTCCGTGGCGCACTGATCGCGCGCCGCGCCTCGCCGTCGTCGGGGCCAGTCGTATCACCTCGTCCGGGCGCAGCGGTCTCGACGCCCCAGGCGGAAGCGAGCCGATGCGGATCCCGCCGATCGCCACGCGGGCGAGCTCGACGACCTCCGCTCCAAGGGATTCGACCATCCTGCGGACCTGACGGTTCCGGCCTTCCGTGATGGTGATCTCGAAGACCGTGCCGCGCTCTCGGTGTTGAAGACGCACCACGCGGGCTGGCCGGGTCGGACCGTCCGAGAGATTGACGCCGCTGCTCAACGCCTCGAGCTGCGCATCCGTCAGACTCGCCGACGAGCGGACTCGGTAGGTCTTCGGCACCTTGCCGGAGGGATTCGAGACGGCCTCGGCGAAGGCCGAGTCGTTCGTCATGATCAGAAGCCCGCTTGTTTCGAGATCGAGGCGCCCGACCGGAAAAAGGTAGGCGTGGCGGCTCGGAAGTAGCTCGTAGACGGTCTTGCGCCCTTTGGGATCGCGATAGGTGGTCAGGTACCCGGGGGGCTTGTGGAGAAGGAGATACACCCTGCGGGCGGCGCGCAGGGGTTCGCCGTCGAGAGCGATGCGGTCCATTTGCGGATCGACCCACCGCTCTGAGTCGGTGACGACACGGCCGTTGACGGCGACGCGGCCGTCGGCGATCCACCGGCGGGCCTCGGTGCGCGAGCCCAGACCCGCCTTCGAAAGCATGCGGTCGAGTGTCTTTTTGACCGGCGACCGCTCTGCCTGTCGCGCCACGATCGCGAACGTTATCACCCCCGGCAGCTGCCTCGTCACGTGGTTCTAGCGTCGCGGATCGCGGCGTGGCATCCTCACGCCCGTCATGAGGATCGAGAGGTCCGGGTTCATCATTGCCGCAGCGATTCTGGCGGTTCGCCCGGGTGCGGCGGCCACCCCGCCGGCCGGTTTCGTCGATTCGATCCTCTTCAGCGCGACGCTGCCGACAGCCCTCGCTTATGAGCCAGGCTCGGGCAACGCATTCGTTCTCGAGGAGGGGGATGCCGGCGGAAACGCGCGGGTTCGCCGTCGGGCGTCTGCGGGGGGCGCCGTGACGACCGCCCTGACCCTGACATGCGTCGACGCGAACGGCGAGCGCGGTCTCCTCGGCATCGCGTTCGATCCGGATTATCTGCAGAGCGCGTCCACGCGCTGGGTCTATCTCTACTACACGCGTCAGTCGCCGAGCTCCGGGACCTGTTCGATTCCCGGAAGCGTCGGATCGCGAAACCGCGTGGTGCGCTACAAGGAGTCGGGAGGAACGCTGTCCGGAGAGCAGATTCTCCTGGAAGGGCCCATTCTCACGTCGGCGACGAACCACAACGGCGGCACGCTGCGGTTCGCGCCGGACAAGACGCTGTTCATCTCGATGGGGGACAACGACACCGACATGGACGCCTTTCCGAAATCGCGCGACCTGTCGGATCTCCGCGGCAAGATCCTTCGCATCCAGCGAGACGGCGGCATTCCCGGTGACAATCCGTTCGTCGGCCAGCCGGGCAAGCGGGGAGAGATCTGGGCGTGGGGGCTCCGCAATCCCTTCCGCATCTCCATCGACCCGGCGACCGGTACGCCGTGGATCGCGGACGTCGGCGAAGACCGGTGGGAAGAGATCGACCACGGCACTTTGGGAGCGGACTACGGGTGGCCCTGCTACGAGGGGGACGTCCCGTTCCTTCCCTGCTCCCCTCCGCCGATCGGCGCGGTCTTTCCCGCGCTGGTCTACGGACACCCCGGCCTGTCGTCTCCGTTCACCGGGTCGACGATCATCGGTGGGCCCGTCTATCGGAGCGGCAACTTTCCGCCGGCCTACGAGGCCCGCCTCTTCTTCGGGGACTTCAGCAGCGGCTGGATCCGAAGCGCGGCGATCGGCCCCTACGGCACGCTCTCCGACGTGCAGGTATTCATGAATGATGCCGGAAGCGTGGTCGATCTGGTCCAAGCGCAGGACGGGTGTCTCGGCTGGGTGGAGTTCAACCCCGGGAACATCCACGAGAGCTGCTTCACCGGCGACGCCGACGGCGATGGCTTCACGGTCGCTCAGGGCGATTGCGACGACACCGACCCGGCGGTTTATCCGGGAGCCCCGGAGCTGTGCGACGGCAAGGACAACAACTGCAACGGGGCGGTCGACGAGGCAACCTGCGCCGACTTCGGGGGACCCGACGGAGCGGTCAATGGCATCGACCTGTCGCTCCTCGGGCGCTACTTCGGCACCTGCTCGGCGACACCGGGATCCCAGCCCTGGGCGCAGGTCGAATACACGAAGGACGGCTGCCTCGACGGCAAGGACCTCGCCGTGATGGCGGCGGTGTGGGGCTGCTCCAACTCGGCCCCGATTTGTCCCTGACGACCCTCGCTCCCGAAAGGTAGGATCGCCCGCTCATGGCGAAGAAGACCGCGCGCGCTCCGGCGCCGGGCTCCTCGATGGATCCCGCTGCGATCGTCGTCGCCGCGGCGGTACTCGTGGCGTTCTACCCGGCGCTCTCGGGCGGCTTCGTGTGGGACGACGTGGACTATCTCCGCAACAACCCGGTCGTCCACGCCGCGTTTCCCGCCGTACTCGGGCGGCTCGCGCGCACCGTCGTCGCCGGGAACTACCACCCGCTGACGATGGCGAGCCTGCTCCTCGACCGCCTCTGGTACGGCACCGGCGCGTTCGGCTTCCATCTGACGAGCGTGCTCCTCCACGCTGCCAACGGCGCGCTCGTCGGCTTCGTGCTGCTGGCCCTCGGAGCGCGCCGGCTCGCAGCATGGGCCGGAGCTCTTCTCTGGGCCGTGCACCCGCTTCGCGTCGAATCGGTTGCCTGGGTCTCCGCGCGAAAGGACGTTCTCTACACCCTTTTCTTCTTGCTCGCGCTGCTCGCCTACCTGCGCCACGCGAAGAAGGATGCCGGCGCGGGAAAGACGTACGCGCTGTCCCTCGCGCTCTTCGTCGGCTCGGCCCTCTCGAAGGCGACGGCGGTGTGCTTCGTGCCGGTCATCCTGCTCACCGACTGGTATGTTGGAAGGCTCCCCACGGCCCGCGCGCTCATCGAGAAGATTCCGTTCGCCACGCTGGCCCTCGCGGTCGGCATCGTCGCCCTCGCCGCGCAGAAGACGGCGGGCGCGATTCCGGTGGCCCACGACCACGGGCTTCTCGGCCGGCTCGCCCTCGCGGGCTACGGACTGACGTTCTACGTGGCGAAGTCGCTCTCTCCCTGGAGCCTGTCGGCGTTCTACCCTTACCCGGCGACTCCCTCGGGCGGATTGCCGCTCGTCGTGGTCCTCGCAGCGGTCGCCTCGGCCGCGGTTCTGATCGCTCTCGTGGGAATGCGGGAGCGGGCGCGGCTCGCGGCCTACGCGGCGGGCTTCTACGTAGCGACGCTGGCGCTCGTCCTGCAAGTGATTCCTGTCGGGGGCGCGGTCGCGGCCGACCGCTATTCGTATCTCCCGTCCGTCGCCTTCGGTCTCGTGATCGCGGCGGTCCTGACCGTAATCCCGTACCCACGCACGATGGCGTGCGTCGTCCTCGCGGCGGCCCTCGCCCTCGGAGCGGGGGCCGCGGCGCGGTGTCGGGTGTGGCACGACGGCCTGACTCTCTGGAACGACGTGCTCGCGAAGTATCCGGACGTGGCCCTCGCTCACCAGAACCGCGGCGTGGCCCGCGCGGCCGCGAGGGACAACATGGGGGCGATCGCGGACTACGACGCCGCGATCGCCGCCGCCCCAGGTTTCGCCGATGCGTGGGCGAACCGAGGGGACTCCAAGGCCGAGCTCGGAAGACTCGACGATGCGATCGCCGATCTGCGCGAAGCCATTCGTCTGAACCCGAATCGCGCCACGTACCGGTTCAATCTGGGGCTTACGCTCGGCGACAAAGGGCGCTGGAACGAGGCCTTGGCTTCCCTGAACGAAGCGATACGCCTGAACCCGGAGTTCGCAGAGGCCTACCTCAATCGCGGGCTGGCGCTCGAACAGATGGGGAGAGCCGCCGAGGGTGCTCCCGATATCAGGCGCGCGCAAACGCTCGGCTATCCGGTCGGCCCAGAGATTCTTCGACGATTCCCCTGATCACGGGAGAGCCATCACCCTACTTCGGTACGAATCTCAAGCAAGCGGAGTTGATGCAGTAGCGCGTTCCGGTCGGGCCCGGCCCATCCGGAAACACGTGGCCCAGGTGCGAGTCGCAGCGCGCACAATGCACCTCGGTGCGCGCCATGCCGAAGCTACGATCGACTTCGGTCTCGACCGCGCCAGCGTTGGCGGGCGCCGTGTAGCTCGGCCAGCCGGAGCCGCTTTCGAATTTGGTCGTGGAGTCGAACAGCGGTGCTCCGCATCCGATGCAGGTATACATCCCTTTCCCGTGATGGTCCCAATACCTGCCCGTGAAGGCGCGCTCCGTTCCCTTCTCGCGAGCGATCCTGTACTGCTCCGGGGTGAGCTGCGCGCGCCACTCGGATTCGGTCTTCCGAATCTTCTTCGACATGGTTCCTCCCAACTCAGCACGGTATACTTCTTCAAGAGCCTGCGCCCGAGGAGCCTGGGACGTGCGCGGTCGGGAGCGCCGGGGGGACGTCCGTGAAGGTCCTCGTCATCGACCATGAGACGTTTCTCGCCGAGCTGGTCAAGCTGGCGCTCGAAGCCGACGGGCACACCTGCTTCACCGTGACCGGTCTCACTGAAGCCAGGGAGATCCTCCACGCGGTCCGCATCGATCTCCTCACCCTCGACCTCGCGATCGATCGGGGCGATCCGCTCGGCTGGCTGGAAGAGGTCTTGCCCGCCCACCCCGGTCTTCAGGGCCGCGTGTTCTGCCTGACCGGGAGCCCGCTCGCGGAGGAAACCGCTCATCGGGTCGCCGCGACCGGGGCGCGAGTGATCCAGAAGCCGTTTACCCTCCATCAATTGAGGGAGACCATTCGCAGGATCACGCCGGCGGCGAAGAAACCCCCGGAGCCGCGCCCGCGCGGCCCTGTCATCGAGACCTGAAGAACCATACGCCACGGTCGCGGCCACCCGCCCCCGCTTGCGCGCTCCCGGCTTCCCTGAGAGACTTGCCCGCCCTACGTCGAGGTGCGTGGTCCGATGAGTGCTGCCCCCGCCGAGCACGTTCCGGATGTCGTGATCGGATGCCTCGAGGCGTGCCGCCGGTGCGACACCGTCGTCGATGTCGTCGTCGACCGCGATCCGGCAGCCTATGCCGCCGTCGGACCTCACCTGAGGCACTGCGTCGACCACTTCCGGCTCCTCCTCGATGGATGGCGGGCCGGGTCGGTCGATTACGACGCGCGGGCCCGCGACCGGCGCCTCGAGCTCGATCCGTCCGCTGTGCGCCGCGCGCTCGCGGAGATCGCCGCGGAGCTGTCGGTCATCTGCGAGAACGACCTCTTGCGTCCGCTGACGGTGACGCAATCCGCGGCGCCGGGACGCCCTCAGCTCAGCTCGCCGTCACGCTTCGACCGAGAGCTGGCTTTCCTTTCGGGGCACACGATTCATCACATCGCGATCATGGCCTTCGCGGCGCGCGCGGCCGGGATCGTCATCCCCGCGGAGTTGGGCGCCGCGTTCTCGACCGCGGCGCACCGTGAGACTCTCATGACGAGGATCTGATGTGCACCGCGACCCTGCGCTGCGGTGACGGGTCCCTCCTCCTGACGGTGAATCGAGACGAGCGCCGCGACCGCGCCCCCGAGGAAGCGCCGCGCCGGATTCCGGGAGAGCCCGGGCGGCCCGCTTGGCTGGCGCCGTTCGACAGCGCCTCGGGTGGGACGTGGGTTGGTGTCAACCAGCGCGGCGTTGCGAGCTGCATCCTGAACGGGTATGAGCCCGCCGACGAGGCGCTCCGCGACGATGCCGCGGTGCCGAGCCGCGGATCGATCATTCCGCGCGTGCTCGAGGAGCAGGACGGGGTCGGCCCGGCGCGCCTCCCCGGGTCGCTCGACTTTTCGGCCTACCCCTCGTTCACGCTTCTCGTGGTCTCGAAGGAGGGGGGCGAGGTGATCTGCTGGCGGCGCGGCGTGGGGCTCACCCGCGAGGCCGTGCAGCCTGGCTGGATGCTTCTCACCTCGTCGTCCTGGAACGAGCCCGAGGTGGCTCTGTGGCGTCGGCGAGCCTTCGACGACTGGCTCGCCGCGGGATCGCCCGAAGCGAGCGGACTGCCGACGCTCCACATGCTGGCCCCCGCGGGGGCCGAAGCGTCGGCCCCCTTCATGACGCGCGAGACGAGCGCCACCCGCAGCATCACGCAGTTGCGCGTGGACGGGGCGCGGGGTCTCGCGACGCTGGCCTGGTGGCCGCGGGCGGACGCCGGCCCGATCGATCCGGCGCATCCCGGTTCCGTCGCCGTTCTCGAGCTCGTCGCGGCGGCGCTTCTCGGCCAAGACCCGCCCGGATGAGCCAACCGGTCGACACGGTCTTCTCCCTCGACTGGCCGCGCTCGCGGCGGATTCGTGGATGGCTCGAGCGCGGGTTGGGGCTCACCCGGTTCGAGCGGATGCGCCGGGATCACCCGGCGGAGATCGTCGGGAGCGACTTGCTCGTCTGGATCCTCGACTACGTCGGCGTCGGTCTTCGGGTCGCCAACGCCGATCTCGAACGGATCCCGGCGTCGGGGCCGGTGGTCGTGGTCGCCAACCACCCCTTCGGCGGACTCGAAGGGATTGCGCTCGCCCGCGCGCTCACACTCGTGCGTCCCGACGTCAAGATCCTCGCGAACTTCCTCCTGGGCCGCATCCCCGAGCTCCGCGATTTCTTTCTCCTGGTCGATCCTTTCGCTCGAAGGTCGTCAACGATGACGAACGCGAGGACGCTCCGCCGCGGGCTCGACTGGCTTTCGGGAGGAGGGGCGCTGATCGTCTTTCCGGCGGGCGAGGTCGCCTCGCTCGATCTTCACGAGCGGCGCGTCGCCGATCCGGCGTGGAACCCCGCCGCGGCGGCGCTGGCGAGGTTGGCCGGCGCTCCTGCGCTCCCGGTGTTCGTCCCCGGGCGCAACCGCGCTCTCTTTCAGACCGTGGGTTTGGTCCACCCCTCGCTGCGTACGGCGCTGCTTCCGCGCGAGTTTCTGGCTCGGCGCGGGACGACGATCGAGCTTCGCGTTGGAACTCCCGTCCCGCCCACGCGCCTCGCGGAATTTGCGGATGACCGGCTGGCGATCGCCTACCTTCGCGATCGCACCGAGATACTCGCGGAGCGGGTCACGACACCCGCGCTCTCGCGCCTCGGCGCCGTCCAGCCCCGGCGCACCCCCGAGGGAGCGGCCGCTATCGTCCCGGCGGTTCCCGCGGACATCGTCGCCGACGAGATCGCTTCACTCCCCGAGGAGGCGCTGCTCGTTGCGAGCGAGGACCTGCGGGTGTTCGTCGCGCGGGCTCCGGCGATTCCGAACGTCCTGCGGGAGATCGGGCGCCTCCGCGAGGTGACCTTCCGGGACGTCGGCGAGGGAACCGGGCGGGAGATCGATCTCGACGAGTTCGACGCGACCTATTTGCACCTGTTCATCTGGAATCGCGCCGGACGGGAAATCGTCGGCGCCTACCGCCTCGGTCCGACCGACGAGATCCTGGCGGCGTCGGGGGTCGATGGTCTGTACACGGCGTCGCTCTTCAAGTACGACCCGAAGCTGTTCGACGCGATGGGGCCGGCGATCGAGATGGGTCGCTCCTGGATCCGCACGGAGCACCAAAAGAGCTACGTCGGTCTGATGTTGCTCTGGAAGGGAATCGGAGAGTTCGTCGGCCGCCGCCCACATTACGCGACGCTGTTCGGTCCCGTCAGCATCAGCGCGGAATACCGGTCGCTCTCCCAGCGTCTCATCGTCGCGTTTCTGGAGCGCAATCGCAAGCTGGCCGACTGGGCGGAGTGGGTCCGTCCCACGAACCCCTTCCGCGAACCACGCCGGGCGGGGGCCTCGTTGAGGCCCGCGAACTTGATCGATCTCGACGACGTGTCGACGTTCATCTCCGAGATCGAGGCCGATCAGAAGGGGGTTCCGATCTTGCTGAAGCAGTACCTGCGCCTCGAAGGTCGCCTGTTGGGCTACAACGTCGACCCGGCCTTCGCCAACGTCCTCGACGTGCTGATCCTCGTCGACCTCCGTCGCACCTCTCGAACCGCCCTTCGCCGCTACATGGGCCCTTCGAACATGGCCCGCTTCCTCGATCACCACGAGAGGGCGGGACATTCTGCTTTTGCTTCCAAAGCTTCAAGCCTCTGAGGCGTTGCGAGTAAGAGCAGAACGTCCCCTCATCGAAAGGCCTCGACGATGGCGTCTTTGCCGCCGGAATCGAGGATGCGCCCGTGCGACATGATGACGCGGTCGAAGTCGTGCTCGAGCACCGCGTCGATCGAAGCGTTGAGGGCGTTGCGATCGACGACGACGAACGAATCGAAGATCCGCGAGGGACCGAAGCGGCCGTAGGCACGGTTGACCCGCATGAAGGTGCGCGCGAGCAACGGCAGATCCCGCTGCCGGTAGTTGAAGACCGCGTCGGTCAACACCAGCGTGCGCGACGGTGCGTGGACGAACGCGACTTCGCCGATTCGCGTTCCTCGTAGCGGGATGATCGTCAGCTCGCCGCGAAGGGACTCGGGCCAGTCGTCGTCGAGGGAGCCGTCGATCCGGCGAACCTTCTCGAAAAGCTTCACGCGGACCGACGCGGGCACGAGCACGCGCGCGGACGGGTAGCGCGCTCCATACCAGCTCGCCTCCGAGCAGTGGATCGAATTGGGGACGAGGACCCATCCCGGTTGCCCGATCGCCTCGAGCGCCGCCATCCCGGCCTCGTCCATGGCGATCGCGGAGTGGACGGCGACCTCACCCGAAGAGAGCAGGAACACCGTCATCTTTCGCTCGAACGGCGATCGCTTCCACTTTCCTTCGACCACGAACAGACCGTCGTCGACGAACGAGATCGGGCCGTGAGGATAGGGGGTCATGCTCGTCTCCGGGTCGGGGCGGGGCGCATGGTAACCTCCGGAGACGATGGAACACCACGACGGAACAAGAATCCCGCTCGGGGTTCTCTACGGGGGGCTTGGGGTCCTCTTCGCGTGGGCGCTGAGCTACATCGTTCCGACTTCCGTCGGCGCCTTTCGGATCGTCTTCCGGCCGCGGGAGGTGGTTGCGGACCCGTTCCTGGTCGACTGGCCGAGCGGGGAGATCAAGTCGGTTTCGCGCGATCTCGACAAGCGCTCGACCCCGCCCCTCGAACGGGGCGACCGGATCGTGTCCGTTGACGGAGAGCCCTTCCGAGCTCAATGGGCGATCTCCCAGCGCGCCTCCGACCTCGGGCCCGGGGGCACGATCCACATCGTCGTCGCCCGCAAGACACCCCACGGGGCGGACGAGACGATCGCCTCCACGTTGACGCTCCGCTCCGTGGCGGAGGGAGAGGGACCGTTCGCCATCCGCGCGCTCGTCGGCGTCATCGATCTCCTGATGGCGTGGGTCTGCTTCCTCGTCGGGTTCTGGGTCGCAGCGGTGCGCCCGCGAGACCCGGTCGCCTGGCTCCTGCTCCTGATGCTCCTCGGGTTTCAGGTCGCCGTCGTGCAGCGTCCTTCTGCCGAGGCGTGGCCGCCTGCCGTGCGCATCCCCGTGGCCATGTACGGCGTCGCGTTCGGAATGACCTGGTCCACATGGTTTGCGCTGTTCGGCGTCCACTTCGCGTACCGCCTGGAGTGGGAGCGCCGGTACGGCTGGATCAAGTGGGTCATCGTGGGGCCGATGATGGCCTTCGCCGCGGGGGCGTTCGTCGCGACGCTCGGCGAGAATCTCCTCCTTCCGGCGCTCGCCCCTCTGGGCCGCGCCCTCACGGCGGCCCAACCCGTTGCGCAACTGTTCGGGATGGCTACGGTGATGTTCTTTTTCATCGTCGTAGGGTGGAAGACCGGTCTCGCCCCGAACGCGGACAGCCGCAGGAGGCTGCGCCTCCTTCACGGTGGCGGCACCGTTGCGCTGACGCCCGTCTTCCTCTTGATCGTCCTGGGGTGGGTTCTCCACCGCCCCCTGGAAGCCCTGCCCGTGGGCGTGATCGTGGCGTGCTTGATCTTCATGCCCGTGTTTCCGCTTGCGCTGGCGTACGTAATCCTCGTGGACCGCGCGATGGACGTCCGCGTCGTCGTGCGCCAGGGGCTGCGATACGCGGCGACCCGCGGTGCCATCCGAGCCGTCGTCCTTCTGTTCATGGCGGGCGTCGCCTGGAATGCGTGGAACCTGATCAACGATCCGGGAGCCAACCGGCCGCGCAAGCTGCAAGCTATCGCGATCGGAGTGGCGGCGGCGATCGTCGTGCCGCGGTTCGCGAAGTATGCGTTCGAATGGACCGACCGGCGGTTCTTTCGCGAGGCCTACGACGTGGACCGGATCCTCACCGACCTCTCGGAGCAGGTGAGGACGATCGCCGAGACCGGGCCGCTCCTGGACACCGTGCTAGACCGGATCGGCTCCGCGCTGCACGTCGATCGCCTCGTCGCCTTCGTGCACGACGGGCCGCACCTGGTCCCCTTCCGATCGCGCGGATTCGCGTCGCCCCCGACCGTCACGTTCGCGCCCGGCGACGACGCGCTCGTCCGACTGCGCGAATCCGGGCGGCCGCTCCGCGTCCGCCACGACGATCCCGAAAGCCCACTGCGCCGCGAGACCGTCTCCGAGGAGAATCGCGCGCGGCTGGCGGAGGTCGACGCCGAGCTGATCCTTCCTCTCAACGGAAAGAAGGACCTCCTCGGCGTGATCACACTCGGCCCCAAGAAGAGCGAGGAGCCCTACTCGATCTCCGACGCGAAGCTCTTGGGATCCGTCGCTGCCCAGACCGGGCTCGCTCTCGAGAACAGCCAGCTGATGGCGACGGTCGTCTCGGAGATCGCGAAGCGAGAGCGGATGGGCCGGGAGATCGAGATCGCCCGCGGGGTCCAGGAGAGGCTGTTTCCGCAGAAGCTGCCGCAGATTCCCGGGGTCCACTGCGCGGGTTTCTGCCGTCCCGCCCAGGGCGTCGGAGGGGATTACTACGATTTTCTCGCGCTCTCGGGCGGGCGACTGGGCATCGCGCTGGGGGATGTTGCGGGCAAGGGGATCCCGGCCGCGCTGTTGATGGCGAGCCTTCAAGCCTCGCTGCGCGGACAGAGACTGTCGGGCCCCGCCGATCTCGCACAACTCATGAACAACCTGAACTTTCTGATCCACGAGGCCTCGCCGGAAAACCGCTACGCGACGTTTTTCTACGGCGAGCTCGACCCCGCGACACGGCGGCTCGACTACGTCAACGCCGGACACAACGCGCCGATGCTTTTTCGCGCGGCGGGCGCCGTCGAGCGGCTTCGCGCGACGGGCCCGGTTGTGGGGTTGGTCGAAGGGGGTCGCTTCGAGCAGCGGAGCGTGCAGGTGTCCCCCGGCGATGTGCTCGTCGCGTTCTCCGACGGGATCAGCGAGGCGATGAACGCGCGCGAGGAGGAGTGGGGCGAGGACCGCTTGGCCGCCGCCGCCAGGGCCGCCCTGGCGTGCGGGGCCGCGCACCTTCTGGAGGCCCTGTTCGCAGCGGCCGACGCGTTCGCCGGGGGCGCGCTGCAGCACGACGATATGACGGTGGTCGTCGTGGGGGTGGCGTCATGACCCCACTCGATGCCTGGTGGCGCGCGGCGAACTACCTCTCGGTCGGGCAGATCTACTTGCTCGACAACCCGCTGCTCGTGGAGCCGCTCCGCGCCGACCACGTCAAGCCGAGGCTCCTCGGCCACTGGGGGACGACGCCGGGGCTCAACTTCGTCTACGTTCACCTCAATCGCCTCATTCGCGAGCACAGCCTCGACATGATCTACGTGATGGGCCCCGGGCACGGCGGCCCGGCCGCCGTCGCGAATGCGTGGCTCGAGGGGACCTACTCGGAGGTCTACCCCAACATCTCGCAGGACGCCGAGGGGATGCGAAAGCTGTTCAAGCAGTTCTCGTTTCCCGGGGGGATCCCGAGCCACGTCGCTCCCGAGACGCCCGGCTCGATCCACGAGGGCGGGGAGCTGGGGTACGCGCTCTCGCACGCGTTCGGAGCGGCTTTCGACAATCCCGGCCTGATCGTCGCCTGCATCGTCGGCGACGGGGAAGCGGAAACGGGCCCTCTGGCGACGGGATGGCACTCGAACAAATTCCTGAACCCGGCTCGCGACGGCGCCGTCCTTCCCATTCTCCACTTGAACGGCGCCAAGATCGCCGGGCCGACCCTCCTCGACCGCATACCGAAGCCGTCGCTCATGCAGCTCATGCGCGGCTACGGCTACGAGCCGCGACTGGTGTCGGGGTCCGAGCCTGCGCGCATGCATGCCGCGATGGCGAAGGCGCTCGATGCCTGCGTCGCCGGCATCCGCCGCATCCAGTCGGCGTCGCGCGAGCGGACGGCGAAGCTCGAGAGCATCCGCTGGCCGATGATCGTCCTGCGCTCGCCCAAGGGCTGGACCGGCCCGAGGGAGATCGACGGCAAGCGGATCGAAGGGACCTTTCGCTCCCATCAGGTACCCTTCGGCCAGGTGCGTGAGAATCCCGCGCACCTCAAGCGGCTCGAGGAGTGGCTCCTGAGCTACCGGCCGCGCGAGCTGTTCGACGCGAAGGGCGCGCCGATCGCGGCGATCCGGAGCCTCGCCCCGCGCGGTAGGAGGCGCATGAGCGCCAACCCGCACGCGAACGGAGGCGAGCTCTTGCGCGACCTCAGGCTTCCGGATTTCGCGGAATACGCGGTCGACGTACCTTCCCCCGGGGGGGTCGACGCCGAGGCGACGCGTATCCAAGGGAGGTTCCTGCGCGACGTCATGAAGCTGAACGCCCGGGCGAAGAACTTCCGCATCTTCTCACCGGACGAGACGACGTCCAACCGATGGGACGCTGTTCTCGAGGTCGAGAACCGCTGCCTGGTCGCCCGCGTCGAGCCGGACGACGATCGCGTCTCGCCGGACGGGCGCGTGATGGAGGTCCTCTCAGAGCATCAGTGCGAGGGTTGGCTCGAAGGGTACCTGCTCACCGGGCGCCACGGATTCTTCTCGTGCTACGAGGCCTTCGTCCACGTCGTCGACTCGATGTTCAACCAGCACGCCAAGTGGCTGAAGACGACGCGCGAGATCCCGTGGCGCCGTCCGATCGCGTCCCTCAATTACCTATTGACCTCCCACGTCTGGCGACAGGATCACAACGGCTTCTCGCACCAGGATCCCGGCTTCATCGACCACGTCGTCAACAAGAAGGCCGAGGTCATCCGCGTCTATCTGCCCCCCGACGCGAATACCCTCCTCGCGGTGACCGACCGGTGCCTGAGGAGCCGCCACTACGTCAACGTCATCGTCGCCGGAAAGCAGCCGGCCCCGCAGTGGCTGACGCTGGACGAGGCGATCGCGCACTGCGACGCGGGCCTCGGGATCTGGCGGTTCGCCTCGACCGACGAGGGGCGCGTTCCCGACGTCGTCATGGCCTGCTGCGGCGACGTACCGACGCTCGAGACCCTGGCCGCCGTGTCGATCCTCCGGGAGGAGCTCCCCGAACTCGCCATCCGCGTCGTCAACGTCGTCAATCTGATGTGCCTGCAGCCCCAGCGCGAGCACCCGCACGGCCTTCCCGACGAGGAGTTCGACGCCGTCTTCACCACCGATCGTCCGATCGTCTTCGCCTTCCACGGCTACCCGTGGCTCATCCACCGGCTGACGTACAAGCGCCGCAACCACGACAATCTGCACGTGCGCGGATACAAGGAGAACGGAACGACGACGACCCCGTTCGACATGACCGTGCTGAACGACCTCGACCGGTTCCACCTGGTCAACGACGTGATCGAGCGTGTACCGACTCTCGCCGAGCGCGCCGGCAATGCCCAGCAGGCGATCCGCGACGTGCTGGCGAAGCACAGGCGCTACGTCGGCGAGCACGGGGAGGATCTCCCGGAGGTCCGCGAGTGGCGCTGGCCGGGTCGGGTGACGATGCGTTGAGCCTTGCGGAGAACTCGATGAAGCGATGGGGAACTGGGCTTGCGGTACTTGCTTGGCTCGCGGCGGCGCCACCCGCCAGAGCCGAGAGCGCCGCCGATTGGGACTGGCGCGTCACGCCGTACTTCTGGGGGCCCTCGGTCAGCCTCGACGTCACCGCGAAGGGTGATCCGGTGATCGGCGCCGACGCCAGCCTGTCGGATCTGCTGGACAAGACCGACCTCGAACTGGCGCTGCACTTCGAGGGGGAGTGCCCGCACGCCGGAGTTCTCGCGGACGCTCTCTACGTCGATCTCGGGGCCCAGCAGACCAGCGCGGCCCGGCCGCCGCTTCCCGGCGGCACGGTCAGCGACACGGACTTGAAGATGGGCCTCTATGAAGCCGGCGGCTTCTATCGCGCGGGGGGGCCGAAGGTCGGAGTCGATCTGATCTTCGGCGTCCGCGTCTATGACCTTCGCGCGGGGGTCGACGCGACGATCCCGGCGCCGATCGGCGCGACGCGGGACTGGGGCACCGACAAGACTCTCGTCGACGGATTCGCGGGAGTCCGGTACCGGACGCCGATCGGGACGCGGTGGCAGGTCGCCCTTCGCGCCGATGCAGCGACCGGAGGGACCGATCTCACCTGGAACTCGGTCGTGGCGTTCACGGTCCGGTTCGGAAAGACCGATCACTACCATCTGGCGCTCGGGTGGCGTCACCTGCACATGGACGTCACCACGACGAACGCGTCGCAGGTCGAGATCGAGAACGTGCAAACGCTCACCGGTCCGACCGTCGGCTTCGTGTTCTCGTTCTAGGCCGGCCCCCGATGAAGCGCCTCGCCGAGGAACCGCTCGTCCACTTCTTGGTCCTCGGCGCGCTGCTGTTCGCCGCCTTCGATTTCGCGGGCGGCCGGGCGAGCTCGGCATCGGGAAAGATCGTCGTCACCCAAGGACAGATTGCGGCGATCACGGCGGAGTTCACGCGCACCTGGCGACGCCCGCCCATCCGCGACGAGCTCGAAGGGCTGATCCGCGACCGCGTTCGTGAGGAGATCTACTGCCGGGAAGCCGTTGCGTTGGGGCTCGACAAGGACGATGCGATCATCCGCCGCCGGCTGCGCCAGAAGCTCGAGTTCGTCTCGGAAGACACCGGGGTCGCTCGCGAGCCGACCGACCAGGAGCTTCGTGCGTACTTCGAGTCGCACACGGAGGCGTTCCGGGTCGAGCCGCGCTTCTCGTTCCGGCAGGTCTACCTGAGCGCCGGCCGGCATCGCGAGACGATGGAGCGAGACGCGGCACGGCTGCGTTCCTCGTTGATCGCCGCCGGACCGAAGGCGGACCTGTCGAAGATCGGCGACCCGCTTCCGGCGCCGAGCTCGCTCGAGGACGCACCGCTGACCGAGGTGCGGCGTCAGTTCGGGGAGACGTTCGCGAGAAGCCTGGCGGCGCTCCCGAGGGGCCGCTGGGTCGGGCCGGTGGCATCCGCTTCAGGCGTCCATCTCGTATATCTCGGTGCACGCACGGAAGGCGGAATCCCGGCGTTCGCCGACGCGCGCGACCGTGTGCTTCGCGAGTGGATGAGCGCTCAACGGATCGAGGCGAACGAAGCGTTCTACGACGCCTTGCTCGCGAAATACACGGTTGTGGTCGAGCGGGAGGGGACGGCGGAGTCGACGCGATGACGAAGCGCGCTCTCGCGACGATCGTGGCGCTCGGGGTGGCGACGCTTCCGGCGGCGGCGCACGAGCTGCGCCCCGCTTACCTCGAGCTGCGCCAGACCGGCACCGAGGTCTATGACGTGCTCTTCAAGGTTCCGGCGAGTGGCGAAAGCGTGCGCCTGGCTCTCTTCCCCGAGCTTCCGGCGGCGTGCGTCAGCGCCTCCGAGCCACGGAGCACCTTCATCGACAACGCGTTCACGGAGCGGTGGAGCGTGACTTGCCGGGGTGGGCTCGCCGGAGGGACGATCGGAATCACCGGGCTTCCCGGGAGTGCGACCGAGGCGCTCGTCCGCCTCGTCGGTCGCGACGGGCGGCCGCAAGTCGTGCGCTTGACCCCGGACGCACCTTCGTTCGTCGTGGCCGCCGCGCCCAGCACCTGGCGCGTCGCGGTCACCTATCTCCGGCTCGGACGGGACCACATCGTCCTCGGGATCGACCACCTCCTGTTCGTGCTCGGCCTTCTCCTCATCGTTCCCGATCGCTGGATGCTGGTCAGGACGATCACCTCGTTCACGCTCGCGCACAGCGTGACCTTGGCCGTCGCAACGCTCGGGTACGCGAGCGCTCCGGTGCCTCCGCTCAACGCGGCGATCGCGCTGAGCATCCTGTTTCTCGGGCCGGAGATCGTGCGGCACGAGCGCGGCGGCACGAGCGTGACGCTGAGACATCCGTGGATCGTGGCGTTCGCGTTCGGACTCCTGCACGGGTTCGGCTTCGCCAGCGGTCTCAGCACGATCGGGCTTCCCCACGGCGAGATCCCGCTGGCGCTTCTCTGCTTCAACCTCGGCGTCGAGGCGGGTCAGCTCGGCTTCGTCGCCCTGATCCTCCTGCTCGAGCGGTCGTTCCGCGCGCTCGAGATCCGCTGGCCGCGCTGGGTCGAGCTGGCCCCCGGCTACGCGGTGGGCTCGCTCGGCGCGTACTGGACGATCCAGCGGACGTGGATGATGTTTGGAGGATCGCGATGAGGGAGCGGTCGGCTGCGAGGGGTGCGTTGGCTCTCGCCGCCGTGCTCTGGCCGGCGGCGGCGCTGGCCCATCAGCAGGGAGGGGAGGCGATCGGATTCCTCGGCGGCCTCGAGCATCCGATCTCAGGTCTCGATCACGTGATGGCGATGATCGCCGTCGGCTTGTGGGGGGCGCAGCTCGGCGCTCCCGCGATCTGGCTCTTACCCGTGACCTTCCCGATGGTGATGGCCCTAGGGGGGATGCTCGCCATCCTCGGAGTGCCGCTCCCCGGAACGGAGATCGGGATCGCGCTGTCGGCGATCGCGCTGGGATGCGCCGTCATGCTCGAGGCGCGGCCGCCGTTGGTTCTGGCCGCGGTCGTCGTGGGCTTCTTCGCGATCTTCCACGGCCACGCGCACGGCGCCGAGCTTCCGCCCGGCGCGAACGGGCTGCTCTACAGCGCCGGATTCGTGATCGCGACCGGTTGCCTCCACGCCACCGGCATCGCCATCGGTCTCGTGCATCGTTGGTCCGCCGGTCGAACGGCGATACGCGTCGCCGGCGCCGTCGTCGCGGGCGCGGGCGCGCTCTTTCTCTGGCAGGCGCTCCTGTGAGGAGACGTGCGTCGCTGGCGGTGCTGCTCGCGGCCGCCTCTCTCGCGCCGACGGTGGCGTCCGCGCACCTCATGAACACGGGGTTCGGACCGTTCTATGACGGGCTCGCGCATCCCCTGGTGACGATCGACGATCTCCTCCCCGTGATCGGGATGGCTCTTTTGGGGGGTCTGGGAGGAGCGCGGTCGGGGAGAGTCGTCCTGTTTGCGCTGCCGACGGCCTGGCTCGCCGGGATGATCGTCGGCCGCTCGCTGGCGCCTCCCTCCGCCGCGCCGGGGTTGACGGCGGCGACGACGATCGCGCTTGGTCTCCTGGTCGCCGCGGACCGCCGCCCGCCGCTCTCCGTCGTCGCCGCCTGCGCCATGGTCCTCGGCCTCGTCCACGGAGCGCTGAACGGGGCCGCGCTCCCGGCGGCGGGCTCCCCGGCGCCCTCCGTGCTCGGGGTGGCGTGCACGATCTTCGTCCTCGCCGCGCTCGTCTCCGGTACCGTCGTCTCGCTGAGGGCGCCTTGGATGCGCATCGTGGTTCGCGTGGCCGGGAGCTGGATCGCCGCGATCGGACTGCTGATGTTAGGCTGGTCGATGCGGACCCTCGGACTTCACGGTTGAGGAACTCCCGAGAAGGGCGGACTCGTTGATCCTCGCGGGGGACATCGGCGGGACTTCGACCCGCCTGGGCTTCTTCGATGCTTCGACAGGCGTCCTGCGTCGCGCGGCGCATGAGCGTTTTGCGGGCCGCGATTATCCGGGACTCCTGGACATCGTGCGCGAATTCACGGCGAAGCACCGTCAACCGATCGAGGGGGCCTGCTTCGGCATCGCAGGTCCCATCCGGGACGGTCGAGTCGAGACGCCGAATCTTCCCTGGGTCATCGAGGCCGCCGAGCTCGCGCGCGAGCTGTCGCTCCCGCACGTGACGCTGCTGAACGACCTCGAAGCGAACGCGTGGGGCGTGTTCACGCTCTCCGACGAGGACGTGGCGACCCTTTCCTCGGGCAGGCCGTCGAAGGACGGAAATGCCGCGATCATCTCGGCGGGAACAGGCCTCGGCGAGGCCGGATACTTCGGGGACGGCTCCGCCCTCCGCCCGTTCGCGTCGGAGGGAGGGCACGCCGATTTCGCGCCCTACGACGAGGTGACGCTCGAGCTCTACCGATGGCTGCATCGCCGCTTTGGCCACGTCAGCTGGGAGCGTGTGGTGTCCGGGCCGGGCCTCGTCAACATCTTCACGTTTCTCCGAGACGCCAAACGCAGGCACGTGTCCACCGAGCTGACCGAGGCCATGCGCAGTGGCGATCCGGCCGCCGCGATCTCCAACGCCGCCCTGGCGGAGAGCAACGACACGGCGGTCCGGGCCCTCGACATCTTCGTCACGGCTTATGGAGCGGAGGCCGGCAATCTCGCGTTGAAGATGAAGGCGAGCCGCGGCATTTGGCTCGGAGGCGGGATCGCTCCCCGGATTCTCCCTCGACTGATGCGCCCCGGATTCCTGGAGGCGTTCCACGACAAGGGCCGGTTCCGCGCGTTCCTGGAGGCCGTGCCGGTCCGCGTGATCCTCAACGATCAAACGGCGCTGCGCGGCGCGGCATGGCGCGCGCTATCCTCGACGCCATGAGACAACCGCTGATCGTGGGCATGTCCGGTGCCTCCGGGGCGTTGTACGGCGTCCGGCTCCTCGAAGTCTTGAAGAACCACGACGATGTCGCGACCCACCTGATCATGAGCAAGCCGGCCGAGCGCACGATCGCGGAGGAAACCGCCTGGGACCTGAGCGCGGTGCGCGCGCTCGCGTCCGTCGTCCACCCGCTGGGAGACATCGGCGCGTCGATCGCCAGCGGGTCGTTTCTCACGATGGGAATGGTCGTCATCCCGTGCTCGATGCGCACCGCATCCGCGATCGCCTACGGCCAGGCCGACAACCTCCTGATCCGGGCTGCCGACGTCACGCTCAAGGAACGGCGAAAGCTCGTGCTGGTCGTGCGCGAGACGCCGCTCCATCGCGGTCACTTGAAGGCGCTCCTCGAAGCTTCCGAGAACGGCGCGATGATTCTGCCGCCGATGCCTGCCTTCTACACGATGCCGCAATCGATCTCGGAGCTCGTCGACCACACCGTCGCACGCATCCTCGATCAGTTCGGGATCGCCCACTCGCTCTCGACGCGCTGGGCGCCCAGGTCGGTCGGTTAGGACCGAAAAGCAGAATGTCCCGAACTTCTCAGATGACGCCTTTGGCTCTCATCTCGTAGACGAGGGCGGAGACCACCGAGTCGATCTTGCTTCCGGTTTGAGCCTGGTCGGTCCACGTGGCGCTCTCGCCCGACCAGACGAGGGCGTCCTTGTCCTTCGAGGCGTCGTAAAAGTTCGTCTCGAGCGTCACGACCGTGTCGACCGTCGTGTACCCGGGCTCGACCATCGCCGCGTAGCCGACCCCGTAGTACGAGGACCACGAACCGTAGTAGCTGGGCCCGTAGCCGTAGGAGACACCAACGGTCGCCGGAGGATGGTACGTCTCGACGTCCTTGGCGCGGACGATCCGGGTGACGAGCACGTGAGTGACGTTCTGGGCCCGGATCTTCGCCACGATCGCGTCCTTGTCGATGTTCGTCGCGTCGGGCGCCCAGAGGTACCCGGAGACGGTCTGATATCCGAGTTTCTCCAACCGGGCCGCGAAGGTGTCTTCGTAGGTGCGGCGCAGCGCGGGATTCGGGGAGATTCCGAAGACCAGGACCTTCTTCACCGATGTCTTGGTGACTCCCGGCGCGGCCCACGAGTGGACGATGCTGGTGGACGAGCAAGACGCCGCCGCCAGGGCCGAGACGAGCAGCACGCCCAGACGACGCACGGGGGTTCTCATGGGAATGTTCTCCAGCACCCGGCGAGGCTATCATGGGACGCCCGGGAGATCAGAACGGACATGAAACCGCCCCTCAAGGTACTCGTCCTCGGCGTCAACGGCTTCATCGGGACCAGCCTTTCGGCCGCCGTCCTGAAACAGAAGGACTGGGAGATCTACGGGATGGACGTCTCGTCCCACAAGCTCGGCGAGCTGGTCGACCATCCGCGCATGCACTTCGTCGAAGGGGACGTGACGATCAACCGCGAGTGGATCGAGTACAACATCAAGAAGTGCGACGTGGTCATCCCGTTGGTCGCGATCGCGAACCCGACCCAGTACGGGCGCGACCCGCTCCGGGTCTTCGAGCTGGACTTCGAGGCCAACCTCGAGATCGTGCGGCGGTGCGTCAAGTGGGGAAAGCGCCTCCTATTCCCGTCGACCTCCGAGGTGTACGGCATGTGCTCCGATCCGGTCCTCGACGAGGAGACGTCCACGCTCGTCTACGGCCCGATCCACAAGCAGCGCTGGATCTACGCCGCGGGAAAACAGCTCCTCGACCGCGTCATCTTCGCCTACGGCGAGAGGGACGGGCTGGACTACACCTTGTTCCGGCCGTTCAACTGGGTCGGGCCGCACCTCGACAACGTCCTCGAGCCGAAAGAAGGCAGCTCGCGCCTGTTCACGCAGTTCATCAGCAACGTCATCCACGAGCGGCCCCTCCAGCTCGTCGACGGCGGACGGCAGCGACGATCGTTCACCTTCATCGACGACGCCATCGACTGTCTCCTGCGCATCATCGACAACAAGAATGGCGCCGCGAGCCGCCAGATCATCAACATCGGGAACCCCGAGAACGACGTCTCCGTCGAGCAGCTTGCGCGCCTCATTCTCGAGGTCTTCAGCGAGTACCCGGACTTCAAGGAGCGCGCGAAGCGCACGAAGGTCGTGGTCGTGTCGGCGGACGACTATTTCGGCAAGTCTTACCAGGACATCCTCGCGCGCGTTCCGTCGGTCGAGCGGGCGCACAGGCTCCTGGGTTGGCGACCGACGACCGACCTGAGGACGGCCATTCGCAAGACCCTCGATTTCCACCTGAGCCGCAACGACCTGGAGCTCGGATGACCTCCGTCGCCTTGTAGAGAGGAGACCACGATGATGAAGACCGCAGCCGCCCTCGCCTCCGCTTTCGCCCTCGTGCTCGCGGGCAGGATCCTGGCCGCCGACACAGCCGCGAACGCTCCCGTCGTCGTCAAGGACATGATGAACATCCAGGCCACGGTCGTGGCGATCGACAAGGCGAGCCGAACGGTGTCGCTGAAGAACCCGAAGGGGGAGGTCATGGAGCTCACCGTGGACGAAGGGGTGACCCGCTTCGACGCGCTCAAGGTGGGCGACAAGGTGTCCGGCTCGTATTACGAGGAGGTCGCTCTCGAGCTCCAAAAGCCCGGAACGCCCGTCGCCCCCGACACCATCGTCGCGGGGGGCGGGAAGATCACCGGCGAGAAGCCCGGCGGCGCCGCAGGGCACACGGTCGTCACCACGGTGAAAATCCTCGCGATGGATCCGGCCAAACCGGCGGTCACGGTCAGGACGTCGGACGGGGAGCAGAAGACCTATCACGTCCGGCATCCGGAGCTGATGAGCCAATTCAAGGTCGGCGACCAGGTCCAGGTCACCAAGACCACGGCGCTGCTGATGTCCGTTCAGCCTGCCAACTGACGCGATGAGCCGCGCGATCGCCGTCCTGATCCTGGGCCTGATGCTCGCGGCAGGCACCGGTGCGTCCGCCGCGGAGACGGCCGCTCCGGCTCCGATCCGCGTGAAGGACGAGCGCACGATCGAAGCGAACATCGAGACGATCGACCACGCGCACGGGACGATGACGATCGTCGCGAGCAAGGGAAAGCTGGTGAATCTCCTCGCCGCGCCTGGCGTCGCCCACTTCGAGGCGTTGAAGAGGGGGGACAAGGTCCTCGTGACCTACTACGAATGGGTCGCAGTCGACATCCAACCGTCGGGGACTCTCCATCGGGACAGCGCGCCGTCCAAGGGCGCGAAGCCCGCCGGAAACGACGAAGGGACCGCGCCGGCGTACACGATCTCCTCGCTCGTGACGATCACCGCGATCGACCCCACGATCCCTGCCGCTACGGTTCGTTCGTCGGACGGCGCTACGCGAAATCTCCGCATTCTCGATAAGGAGCTCTTGAGCAAATTCACGGTGGGGGGTCAGGTCGCGGTGACCGAAGCGCCCGCAGTCATGGTCTCCGTCGAGGCGACGAACTAGCCGACGCCCTGAATCGCCAAACGGCCCGAGCGTCCCGGCACCGAGCCCGTCGCGACCCGGCAGCTCGGGATCTTCGACCGATCGAGAGCCGCCGAGTGGTCCGCGAGGCTGCCCAGCTCGTACCCCTGCGCGCGCCAGAGGGACAACAGCGCGTCGAACTCCGGCAGGAGACGTCCGCCCTCGATCTCGGCGTGGAGCGTGAACACGTGCCCCGTGTCCGTCTCGGCTGCGGTCGAGGCGGCGAGCGAGTCGACGGGGGTCGCCTGGGAAAGGTCGTCGCGCCCGATCAGCTCGTCGAGGGTCGGCAGCGTCGTCGGGAGCTGCAGGCAGCTCACCCTCTCGCCGCCTACGACGGGCCAATACGGCGAGTGGCCCCGCGCGTCGGAGGCATACCGGAATCCGAGGTCGGCCTCCGCGCGATACGCAAAGTCGTTCATCTGCCACCCGGCGGCGCCATGCACCTCCGCTTTGCGGCCAAAGATCTCGGCGAAGCGATCGCAGGCGAGGTCGAGCTGGCGGCGCGTCCATGTCGCGTCGGCCGAGGCGACGCCGTCCTGCCACAGGCAATGATCGAAGGCGTGGATGCCGACCTCGTGGCCGGCTGCCGCGACCGAGCGCATGACCTCCGCCGTGCGCCGTCCGATGTCGGGACCGGGCAAGAGCGTCCCGTAAAGAAGCGTCTTGACGCCGTAGTGGCTGACGACCGACGTCCGGCGCACTTTGCCGAAAAACCCCGGTCGGAAGATTCTACGGATCGCACGTCCCGTGTGATCGGGCCCGAGGCTGAACAGAAACGTCGCACGAGCGCCGCGCCGGTCCAAGAGCCTCAGCAGGGCCGGGACGCCCACGCGCGTTCCCTCGAGCGTGTCGACGTCGACCTTGAGCGCGAGCCTCATCGACGGGTCAAGGCAAAGGCAGGGGAAGCGGCTGTCCCTGGATTTCATGGGCCAGCGCCTCGAGGTCGAACGCGGCGCCCGTGCGATCGGCCGCCTCCACGAGGCGAACCGTCCCTCCGTCGCCGCAAGCGGCGAAGCAGCGGCCGCCTTCACCGTGCAGGTGAAGAGCGGCGCCTCGCGGCTTCGGGGACGCCTCGAGCAGGGTGCGATGGATGAATACCCTTCGACCGCGGATCTCGGTGAACGCTCCGGGGAACGGGGGAGCCACCGCGCGAACCAGGTTGTGGACCGCCGCCGCCGGCTTCCGCCAATCGATCGCGCCGTCCTCCGGCTTTCGGCCTCCGAACGTCGTGGCGCGCGATTCGTCCTGCGCCACGGCGACCGCGGTTCCGTCGATCAGCCCGGGAAGGGTGCGGTCGAGGAGCCTCTCGGCGGCGGGAGTGACTTTCCGAAAGACGTCGAGCGCCGTGTCATCGGGGAGGATCGAGACCGCTTCCTGGCCGACGATCGCGCCGGTGTCCGCGCGCTTCTCCATGGAGTGGAGGCTCGCTCCGGTCTCCGTCTCGCCGTTCAAGATGGCCCAGTTGATCGGAGACCGGCCGCGGTACCGCGGAAGCAGCGAGCCGTGCATGTTGAGCGCACCCCGGCGCGCCGCGCCCAGAATCGCCATCGGAATCATCCGCCGGTAGTAGAACGAAAAAATGAAATCGGGGGCCAGGCCGGCGATGCGCGCGGCGAGACCCGGATCCTTCGGGTCGGGCGGCGTGACGACGGGGAGATCGTGACGTCGCGCGAGCTCTTCGACGCTGGCGAACCAGATCGTCTCGCCGGGGTCGTCCCTGTGGGTGACGACGAGCGGGATCTCCATTCCGCGCGCCAAGAGGACGGAGAGGCAGCGCACGCCGACGTCGTGATAGGCGAAAACGACGGCGCGCCTCACGCCTTCGGCTCCCCGGGCCCCAGGATCGTCCGGATCACGTACCGAGGGCGCTGGCGGACCTGCTGGTAGATCCGGACGACGTACTCTCCCAGAAGTCCGATCCCGAAGAGACAGATGCCGAGCAGGAAGAACAGGATCCCGAACAGCGTGAAGAGCCCCTCCGCCTCGGGGCCGACGATCAGCCGCCGCAGCGCGAGCACGAGGACGAGCAGGAACGACAGCCCCGTGATCGTCAGCCCGACCATGGAAAAGATCTGGAGGGGGAGCACCGAGAACCCCGTCATCAGATCGAAGTTCAGCCGTAGGAGCCGATAGAGCGAGTACTTGGAGGTTCCGGCCGCACGCTCCGCATGGGCGACCTCGATCTCCTGCGGCGAGCGCGCGAACGAGTAGGCGAGGGCGGGGACGAACGTATTCGATTCCGGGCAGCGGTTGATCAGATCGATGAGGTTGCGGTCGTAGGCGCGCAGCATGGACCCCTGATCGCCGACATGGATGCCGGTCGTCCGCTCGCGAAGTGCGTTGATGCCCAGGGAGGCCCAGCGGCGCCAGGCGGCGTCTTGCCGGTCCCGCCGGATCGTCCCCACGTAATCCGCGCCGGCGTCGATCTCGGCGAGGAGGCGAGGGATCTCCTCCGGCGGGTTCTGCAGGTCGGCATCGAGCGTGACGACCGCGGCCCCCGTCGTGTGCTCGAATGCCGCCAGGATCGCCATGTGCTGGCCGAAATTCCCGTTGAGCACGAGGACGCGCGTCACGTCCGGGCGGGCTTCGAACTGCTGTCGCAGGAGCGCCACCGATCGGTCCTTGCTGCCATCGTCGACGAACACGACTTCGTACGGTTTTCCCAGGCCGTCGAGGACGGCGTACAACCGAGCGAACAGCGCCGGAAGGACCGCCTCCTCGTTGTAGACGGGGACGACGACCGAAACGGCAGGGCTCACCGGCGGTGCGCCTCGAAGATCGCGGTGATCGCGGCGCAGACGCGCTCCACGTCGCCGTCGGCCATCGCCGGGAACAGCGGGAGGGTGACCGTCTCGCGGCCGACCCGCTCGGCGATAGGGAAATCGCCCTCGCGGTGGCCCAGGGAGAGATAGTGCTTGAAGAGGTGGATCGCGGGATAGTGCACGCCCACACCGATGTCGCGGCCGTGCATCTCGCGGATGAACTCCGCGCGCGTCAAGGCCAGCCGGTCGAGCGGCAGTAGCGGCGTGAACGCGTGCCAGCTATGCCCTTCGTCCGACCGGTCCGGGAGGAGCATGGCGGGCTCCGGCTGCAGAAGCTCGAAGTAACGGGCGACCAGCGCGCGCCGCCTTGCGTTGAACGATTCGAGGTGAGGCAGCTGTCCCAGTCCCACGCGCGCGGCGACGTCGGACAGGTTCGACTTCCCGCCCGGGAGGTGGACCTCCGCGTCCCCGTTCTCGTCCTTCGTCAAGCCGTGGAAGCGATGCCGCTCGACGGCGGTCAGCTCCGCGCCCTCGGCGCCGGCAATCGCTCCCCCCTCGATCGTCGTGACGTTCTTGTTTGGGTGGAAGCTGAACACGACGAGATCGCCGAAGCTGCCGATCTTTCGGCCGCGCCATCGGCTTCCGATCGCGTGCGCAGCGTCCTCGACGACGCGGAGGCCGCGGCGCTTCGCGATCTCGTACAGCCGGTCCATGTCGACCGGGCGACCGCCGAAGTGCACCGGCATCAGCGCCTTCGTGCGCGGCGTCACGGCGGACTCCGCCTGCGGGAGGCTCATGTTCCGCGACCCGAGCTCGATGTCCACGAAGACCGGCTTCGCACCGACGCGGCAGATCACGTTCGCCGTGGCGACGAAGCTCATCGCCGGCGTGATCACCTCGTCGCCGGGGCCGATTCCGCAGACGCGCAGGGCGATCTCGAGCGCCTCGGTAGCGGACGTCATCACACGGACCGAGCGGCCGCCGAGATAAGCGGAGAGCGCCGCCTCCAGCTCCTGAACCTTGGGTCCGCTCGCAATCCATCCCGAGCGCAGCACTTCGGCGACGCCGGCGATGGTCTCTTCGTCGATCGTGGGGCGCGTGAAGGGCAGGAACGGCATCGTGATCTCCGGAGGGAAGCCCGACGGTACGCCAACCCCGACCCAGCGGGCAAGTTCCGCAGTCCGGCCTTCTCGTCTAGACTCCGGCGGTGCGTCCCGCCAACCTCGCTCTCGTCGGCGTGTTGCTCGGCGGATCGTGCCTACTCGGCCTGACGCGAGGGCTCTGGACCCCCGACGAGCCCCGCGAGGCGGGAATCAGCCGAGACATGTACGAACACCCTGGGGTCATCCCGTCTTTGAACGGCGAGCCGTTCATCGAAAAGCCGCCCCTCTACTACTGGACGACCGCGTTCTCATTCGTCCTCGCGAGGGGTCCCTCGGTTCCGGCGGCGCGCTCGGTCAGCGGCGTCGCGGGGATCCTCACTCTCGCGCTTCTGTTCGTCTGGATCCGCCGCGCCTCGTCGCCCGACGCGGCCGCCGTCGCAGCCGTCCTGCTGTCGACCTCGGTCGCGTTCGTGACCTCCGCGCACTGGGTTCGGATCGACGCGCTCCTCATGGCGTTCTGCACCCTCGCCCTTTGGGCGGCCTGGGAGCGCATCGGCCGGAGCGCGGCGGGCGGCTTCCTCGCGCTGTTCTACGCAGCGCTCGTGCTCGCTCTCTGGACGAAGGGGTTGATCGGCCCGGTGCTGATCGGTGCGGGCCTCGCCGTTTACGCTGCGATGTCGAAGAGCCTCCGCGTGCTCGCCCCGCTCCGGCCGGTCGCGGGCCTTGCGGTGATCGGAGCCGCGATCGGGAGCCTCGCTGCCGCGATCGCCGCCACGGGCGGGGCGGAGGCGCTGCGCACCTGGTTCTGGGTCAACCACGTCGAGCGGTTCCTGCACCCGGTCGCCACCGGCCACGAACGACCGCTCCTCTACTACCTCTGGACGCTTCCGATCGCGGTGGCGCCATGGGTCGTCCCGCTCCTCGCACTGCTCGACATCCGGGCGCCGGTGTGGCGGCGCGACCGCCCCGACGCTGGCCTCAGGCGCTACGCCTTGGCGATGACGATCGGCCCCCTTCTCCTCCTGAGCCTCTCCTCGTCGAAACGGGAGGTCTACCTCCTTCCGCTGCTGCCGCCCTTGACGACCCTCATGGCGATGGCGATCCTTGATCGCGCCGCGCGAGAAAGGGACGGTTCGTCAACTGGTCGCTGGACGCGCTGCGGCGACTGGGTCCAAGCAACGATCCTCGCACTGGTCGGGCTGGCCCCCGCCATCGCGCACGTCGCTTACACGCGGCAGGCGACGCCGGTTTCGGCCCTCTTTCTGCTGCTCGGCGTGGCGGCGGCGGCCCTCGCCGCGATCGCGGTCGCTCGGCGGCAAGCGATGCGGGGCTTCTGGATCGGATCGGCCTCGATGGGGTTGGCCCTGGCCGGGTTCGTCGCGCTCGTCGTGCCGCAGGCCGATGCGGTCAAGAATTTCGAGCCCTTCATGGTCCGCATCGATGCCGCGCTCCCGAAGGGTGAACCAGTGCGCGCGATCGGCGCGGACGAGACGCTGCTGGGAATCGTTCCGTTCGTCACCGGTCGGAGAGTGGTTCCCGTCGCGGCCGGTGAGCTGGCCGGTTCAACGTTCGTGCTGGTCCAGACATCCGGCGACGATCGAGATCCTCTGGAGGCGGAATCGGCCTACGAGCGGGTCGAGGGTCGAGAGTTCGGGAGAGGGCGCCGGATCGCGCTCTGGCGTCGGAGAGCCGCTCCGAGCAGCTAGACCGATCCCGAGCCTCAGGCGACGGTGACGTCCTGCGCGAGATAGACGTCCTGGATGACGTTCAAGAGCTTGACACCCTCCGCCATTGGACGCTGGAATGCCTTGCGCCCGGAGATCAGCCCCATCCCTCCGGCGCGCTTGTTGATGACGGCGGTCGTGACCGCTTCGGCGAAATCGTTGGCCCCCGAGGCGCCCCCCGAGTTGATCAACCCCGCGCGCCCCATGTAGCAGTTCGCGACCTGATAGCGGCACAGGTCGATCGGGTGGTCGCTCGAAAGCTCCGTGTACATCCTCTCGTCGAGCTTCCCGTAAGACGAGCCGCCCGTCCCCATCGCCTTGAAGCCGCCGTTGTTCTCCGGGAGCTTCTGCTTGATGATGTCCGCCTGGATCGTCACGCCCAGATGGTTCGCCTGCCCCGTGAGATCGGCGGACAGGTGGTAGTCCTTCTCCTTCTTGAAGGCGGGGTTCCTGAGGTAGCACCAGAGCACGGTCGCCATCCCCATCTCGTGCGCGGCGTGGAACGCCTCCGCGATCTCGACGATCTGGCGTCCGCTTTCCTCCGATCCGAAGTAGATCGTCGCCCCGAACGCGGCGGCTCCCATCTCGTGCGCTTCCTTGACGGTCCCGAAGAGGATCTGATCGGCCTTGTTGGGATAGGTCAGCAGCTCGTTGTGGTTGGCCTTGACGAGAAATGGGATCTTGTGGGCGTAGCGGCGGGCGGTCATGCCGAGGACGCCGAAGGTCGATGCGACCGCGTTGCAGCCCCCTTCGATCGCGAGTCGAACGATGTTCTCCGGGTCGAAGTAGTCGGGATTCTTTGCGAACGAAGCGCCGGCCGAGTGCTCCACCCCTTGATCCACCGGGAGGATCGAAAGGTAGCCGGTCCCCGCGAGCCGCCCGCAGCCGACGATCCGCTGCAGGCTCGCGAGCACGCGGTTGTTCCGATCGGACGGGGCGAAGATCCGGTCGACGACGTCGGGTCCCGGAAGATGGATTCGCTCCTTTCCGATCTTCGGCTTCGAGAAGCCCAGGTAGTAGTCCGCCTGGTCGCCGAGCAGCGTCTGGATGGAGGAGTTCATGGTCGGGGCGCTCCCTCGAGATGCGGTCATTCTAGCAGGCGGGATTTCAGAGACCGGAGGCGGCGGCCGGGTCCAAGAGCATCGTCACCGGAGCGTCGCCCATCATGGCGAGCGCCAACGGGAGCTCCGATTCTTCGTCCTTGAGAGAACCCCGGATAGCCCCCGCTTTCGCCGCACCCGTGGCGAATACCACGATCCGGTGGGCGGCGGTCAGCACTTTCAAGGTGAGGGTCATTCTTCGAGGCGGGGGTTTCGGCGCGTCGTCCAGGAACGCGACGTTGCGATCCCACACCCGGAGCAGCCTATGGCCGGGAAAGAGCGACGCGACGTGGCCGTCCTCGCCGACGCCGAGGAGAGTCAGGTCCAGGCGAGCCGGATCACCGAGGCGCTCGGAAAGAGATTGAGCGTACCGAGCGGCCTCCTCGGCGCCCGGCGCCTCGCCGAGCATCCGGTGGATCGCCGCCGCGGGGAGGGCGACCCTGTCGAGCCATGTCGATCGGGCGAGGCGATAGTTCGAGACGGCATCGTCGGGCGGGACCATTCTCTCGTCGACCCAGAAGACCTCGACCTTGCCCCAGTCGATCGACGAGGGAATCAATGCAGGGAGGAGGGTCTCGGCCGCCGAGCCTCCGGGGACGGCGATCGCGAAGCTTCCGTGACGCGCGACTGCTCGCGAGAATTCGTCCTCGACCAGCCGGGCGAACCGCGCCGCCAGCCGGGGGACTTCGTCGATCGCAATCTCGGCGCGCATGGCGCGGTTGAGGCTAACATGATCGCCTCGTCTTCCCCTGATGAAGGAGCATCGTCATGCAACTCGGGATCATCGGTCTTGGCCGGATGGGCGGGAATATGGCCCGGCGCCTGATCCGCGGTGGCCACCAGTGCGTCGTGTACAACCGGTCGGCGGGGCCGGTGGACGAGCTGGTGAAGGATGGGGCACAGGGGTCGACCGAGCTCAAGGAGTTCGTGTCGATGATGGCGGCTCCGAGGGCGGTCTGGCTGATGGTGCCCGCCGCCGTCGTCGACCGCGTGCTCGACGACATCACGCCGCTGCTGGCTCCCGGCGACACCGTGATCGATGGCGGGAACTCCTACTATCGCGACGACATCTCCCGCGCCAAGCGTCTCGCCACCGACCGGCTCCACTACGTCGACTGCGGAACGTCGGGGGGTGTTTTCGGCCTCGAGCGCGGCTACTGCCTGATGATCGGCGGCGAGGCGGAGACTGTGAAACGCCTGGACCCGATCTTCGCGACGCTCGCGCCCGGGAAGGGCACGATCACGGCGACGCGGGGACGCGAAGGCGCGGCGGGGACCGCGGAGCGGGGGTATCTCCACTGCGGACCGCACGGCGCCGGGCACTTCGTCAAGATGGTTCACAACGGGATCGAATACGGGATCATGGCCGCGTACGCCGAGGGGCTCAACATCCTTCGTCACGCCGGCATCGGGAACGCGGGGCGCGAGGTCGATGCGGAGACGACGCCCCTGCGCGACCCCGAGTTCTATCGCTACGCCTTCGATCTCGCCGACGTCACCGAGCTCTGGCGCCGGGGTAGCGTCGTCTCCTCCTGGCTCCTCGACCTGACCGCCGAGGCGCTCGCGGGCAGTCCGGAGCTGGCCGAGTTCTCGGGGCGCGTGTCCGATTCCGGCGAAGGCCGCTGGACGATCCTCGCCGCCGTCGACGAGGGCGTCCCTGCGCACGTGCTCACGGCGTCGCTCTACGAGCGGTTCGACTCGCGCGGTGCAGCCGAATTCCAGAACCGCGTGTTGTCCGCCATGCGGTACGCCTTCGGCGGCCACAAGGAGAAGTAAAAAGGGGACAGGCCCCGTTTTCTCACAAAGCTCCCCGGATACCGCTTTGATGAGAAAACGGGGCCTGTCCCCTTTTTGCGTGCGATGAGCGAGCTGCCAGACGGGATCGAGCCGGCGGAGATTCCTGAGCCGAAAGATTCGGCGCTCGGGATCGTCGTGCGGCGACGGCGCGGCGGCCTGGAGGTCCTGCTCGGGCTCCGCGCTCGGAAGACGCGATTCATGCCCGGGAACCTCGCCTTCCCCGGCGGCCGGCTCGAGGACCAGGACGAGCGGGAGCGCGTAGGCGCATTCGAGCGGTGCGCATCGCGAGAGCTCCGGGAGGAGACGGGATTGGCGATCCCGGCTGCGAGCTGGCGCCCGGCCGGGGAGCGCACGACCCCTCCTATCTTTCCCGTGCGCTTCCGCACACTCTTCTTCGTCACGGAGCTTCCCGAAGATGCGCAGCTTCCTGCGGCTCCTCACGCGCCGGAGGAGATCGAATCGCAGTCGTTCGCCGAACCCGGAGCGGTGCTCTTGGAGTGGGCGGCTGGTCGAGCGCTGGTGCCGCCGCCGCTGCTCCCGATCCTCCGGTATCTCGCCGGCGCGGACGCGGGCGACGCGGTGACCCTCGCCGCGGAGATTGCCGCCGTCAACTCTCGGGAAAACGAGGCGCCGCGGATCGAGTTCGTCCCGGGGTACTGGACGCTTCCCGTGAGGACGCGCACTCTCCCACCCGCATCGTGCACGAACGTCTGGATTCCCGGCGGCCGCCGCTTCGTCGTCATCGATCCCGGAAGCCCCGAGCCCGACGAGAACGCTCGGCTTCTCGCCATCATCGAGAAGCGGGCTCGGACAGGAGCCGCGGCGGACGCGATCGTGCTGACGCATCACCACCGCGACCATGTCTCGGGGCTGGGGACGATCGCGGCGGCCCTGGGCGTTCCCGTGCTCGCGCACACCGAGACGCTCGCACGTATTCCGTCGCTCCCCGCTGGGATTCGAACCCGCCCGCTGGCCGACGGCGACGTGCTCGATCTCGACGGGATGACCCTGCGGGCCGTGCACACGCCCGGCCATGCTCCCGGCCACCTCGCCTTTTTCGACGACGAGCGCCGCGTGTTGATCGCGGGGGATCTCGTCAGCGGGTTGTCGACGATCCTCGTCGGCCTCGCCGACGGTGACATGGACGCCTACATCGACGCGCTGCGACGCGCGGCGACTTTCAATCCGGTGACCGTCCTGCCGGCGCATGGGCCGCCTCTTCCCGGCAAGGTGTTGACGGCGACCATCGCCCACCGCCAGGAGCGCGAGGCGCGGATCGTCGCGGCGCTCGAGAGGGCCTCGACGCGCGACCTGGCGTCCATCGCCGAGGCCGCGTATGCGGGGGCCGAGGACGCTCCCCGGTTCCTCAGGGAGCTGCAGGCGCGCGCCCACCTCGACCGCCTCGTCCGGCACGGCGTCGTCGAGAGGGTGGGGGAGCGCTACCGGCGTCTCGCGCCCTAGACGGCCGTTCTACTGCGGCGGCGGCGACGGCATCGGCATGCCCGGGATGGCGATCGCATCGTAGTTCGGGCGGGCCATCCCCTCGGGGTTCTTCTCGAAGGCCAGCTTGTTCGCCTCGTCGATGAACAAGTAGATCCGGCCGCCGTAAGCCAGGCGCGGCGCATCGCTCGCCGGACGGAACCGCTGCTTCGTCACCGGGTCGGTCAGAACCCCACACGAGGCTGTGGGGTCGGCGTCGAAGAGGCGCTTTTCGGATTCGTCGGCGAAGAAGAACGTCTCGTAGTTGACGAACGACCGGTGAGCGACGTCCAGAATCGCGGGTTTTCCGCGATCGAGCAGATCGGGAACCGCGATGCCGAGCTCTTGCAGCTGGACTTGAGGGTCTTGCACGAAGACCTTGACGCAGGGCCGTCAGCAGAAGCCGATCGGCATTCCGTTGACGTAGACCGGCGGGAAGTACTTCGAAAGCTTCCGCTTCGTCACAGGGCAGCGGTCGTTCGCGGAGACCGACCCGTCGGCAAACTTGAGATGAGGGTGCTCCGCGGCCGGATCGATGACTTCGACGTTTCCCACCGGCGGAACCAACTCCGCGGAGCGTCCCCCGCAGGCGATGGCGGCGATCAAGAGGGTCCACGCGGCCGACCATTTCACCCGAGAATTCTCTCAGAACTGCTGCCCGGCCGCCGCAAGAAACGGGGGCCGGGAACTAGCGCCTGACGAAACGGTCCCATCTTGGGAAACAGATCGTCTCCAGAGAAGGAGACCGGACATGTTCGACGGCACGCTCGAAGCCCAATCGCTCCACGCGGGGGAGCGCCACCTCAGCTCGATGTCGGTCGCCGTGATGGCGCATCTCGGCGCCGTCTCGGCGATCGTCTTCGTGTCGTCTTTCTTCGTCCCTCCGATCAAGCCTCCCGAGCCGGCGCCGGTCTTCGTTCCCATTTTCTCCGCTGGAATCTCGATCGACGATCTTAAGCCGCCAGCTCCGGAGCCGCCCCGTGCGAGGAAAGGGACGGACGCACCGGCTCCGGTCGCGACGCCCCGCCCTCCAAAACCGATTCCCGAGCCGCCGTCGATCACCCCGCCACAGCAGCCGTCGGAGCCGCCCGAGAACGCTTTGGTCTCGGACTCGGAACACGCTGGAAGAGGCACGCCGGGACGTTCGGACGGGAGCGATCAGGGAACAGGTCTCACCGAGGGCTCCGGCAACGAGGACGGCGGGGGAAGCGACATCGGCGAACCGGTCGAAGTGACGGGAGAGATGATCCGCCCCATCCTCCTTGAGCGCGTCGAGCCGGCCTATCCCGACGCGGCGCGGATCGCGAGACTGGGCGGACGCGTGACGCTTCGTGCCGTCATAGCCGAGGACGGCGCGGTCGAGTCGGTCGAAGTGCTCGCCTCGACGAGCACTCTGTTCAACGACGCCGCAGTCGATGCGGTCCGCAAGTGGCGGTATCGCCCGGCGCTGATGAATGGGAAGCCGGTCCGTGTTTACTTCACCGTGGTGGTCACCTTCGTCGTCCGCTGACCCCGGGGTGACCGCCTTGCGGCCACCGTGCTTATACTCGCGGCCATGGGACAGCCCCGGGTGTTCACAGCCAGCCGCCTGACCTCCGGCAACCTGATTTTTCCGACCCGCATCGAGATCTCCCCCGACAGCGTCGCGAGGATCAAGCCGCGGTGGATCGGAGGGAGCGAGGCGAGCATTCCCGTCTCCAAGATCGCCTCGGTTTCGATCACGACCGGGCTGATCTTCTCGTCGATCCGTATCGAATCGAGCGGCGGCGCGACCCCGATCGTATCCGACGGGCACTACAAGGGTGACGCGATCGCGATTCGCGATTTGATCCACGAATACCAAGCCGGGCGCAGCACGTAGAGTCACGCGAACAGGAGGAGCCATGCTCAAAGAGTTCAAGGAATTTGCGTTGAAGGGGAACGTTGTCGACATGGCTGTCGGGATCATCATCGGGGCCGCGTTCGGAAAGATCGTCAGCTCGCTCGTGGGCGACGTCCTCATGCCCCCAATCGGAAAGCTGTTGGGAAATCTCGATTTCAGCAGCCTGTTTCTGTCGCTGAACGGAGTGCACTACGACTCGCTGACCGCCGCGAAGGCGGCTGGCGCGCCGACGATCAACTACGGAATGTTCGTCAACAGCGTCATCGATTTTCTGATCGTCGCGTTCGTCATCTTCCTCCTGGTCAAGCAGGTGAACCGCCTCAAGAAAGAGGCGCCAGCAGCAGCGCCGACGACGCGAGACTGCCCGTATTGCATGAGCTCGATCGCGATCAAGGCCTCCCGATGCCCGTGCTGCACCTCCGAGATCAAGCCCGCGTGAATGGTAGGATGGCGCCGGTTTTTCGAGGGGAGCCCGTTCCGGATCCGGCCTCAAGGAGGAGCGACATGCGACGTTGGATGTTGACCGTGTGTGCTGCGGCGCTCGGCCTCCTCGCGGCGCCGGCCGCGAGGACCGCGATGGAAGACGAGCGGCCGGGGGAGCTCGGCGTCCTCGCCGGAATCGGCTTGGGAGACGAGAATCTGGTCGGGAAGGACAACAATACACACGTCAACGCCCTCGTTGGTGGTCGGTTCGCCTGGCACTTCAGCGCGCACGTTGCGGGGTATCTCGACGCCACGTGGGTCAAATACTCGGGTGACAACGCCCTCTACGGAGACGTCAGCGAGTACGCGTTCCGCGCCGGACCGGAGTGGTACGTCAACCCCCAGTCGAATTGGCAGTTCTTCGCCAACGTCGGCGTCGGGGCCATCCGGTACAGGACCGATTTCGGAGGAAACGAGGGCCGAGGGATGGCTTCCGCCGGCTTCGGCGTCAGGCGCGGTTGGCTGCCGGGCGCGCTACGGATCGAGCTTCGCGGCGACCGTACGGTCTCGGACGCCGATTCGTTCGGCGGCCGGGACTTCAACGCGTTCAAACTGATCGCCGGTTGGACGTGGGGGATTGGCCCACGGCCGGTCGACAGCGACGGCGACGGGGTCTACGACAAGAAGGACAAGTGCCCGGACACACCGCACGGCGCGATCGTCGACGCGGTAGGGTGCCCCTCGGACGCGGACGGCGACGGGGTCTACAACGGCATCGATCAATGCCCGGACACCCCGAAAGGCTGGCCGGTCGACGCCAAGGGCTGCCCACTCGACACCGACGGCGACGGCGTCCCCGACGGCAAGGACAAGTGCCCGAACACGCCAACGGGATGCAAGGTCGACGCGGACGGCTGTCCGCTCGACGAGGACAAGGACGGCGTTTGCGACGGCGTTGACCAGTGCCCGGGCACGCCCGCCGGGTGTCGCGTCGACGCGCGCGGGTGCCCGATGGACTCCGACAAGGATGGCGTCTGCGACGGCGTCGACCAGTGCCCTGGTACGCCGCCTGGCGTCAAAGTGGACGCCAAGGGTTGCCCGCCGCCTCCGCCCCCAGCGCCGGTCTACATCCCCGAGGCCAAGAAAGAGCTGGTCCTCGAGCGGGTCTACTTCGACACCGACAAGGCGACGCTGAAACCGGAATCCAGCGACACGCTCGACAAAGTCGCCGCATCGCTGAAAGATTTCCCGAACGTCAAGATCCAGATCGCCGGGCACACGGACAACACCGGCTCCGCGGCGCACAATATGAAGCTGTCCGAAGCCCGCGCGAAGGCGGTGATGGAGTACCTGATCTCGAAAGGTGTGAACCCCGCGATGCTGTCCGCGAAGGGATTCGGCAAGAACGAGCCGATCGCCGAAAACAAGACCGCCGCAGGACGGGCGCAGAACCGCCGCGTCGGTCTCCGCCGCGTGGACTAGGAGGTCACCAGGCGCCGGAGCGCGTCGAGGAGACGCGCTTTCGGCATGAAGAGCTCCTCGAGCGCCTTGCTGAAGGGGACGGGCGTGTCGAGCCCTCCCAGCCGTTCGACCGGGGCGTCGAGGTCGCGGAAGCACTCTCGGGAGACGACCGCGGCGACCTCCGCGCCGAAGCCTCCGGTCACCGGCGCCTCGTGGAGCACCAGCGCTTTGGAGGTCTTACCGACCGACTGCGCGACGGTAGCGAGGTCCCACGGGTTCAGCGTGCGCAGGTCGATGACCTCGGCCTCGAACCCTTCGCCGGCGAGCGTCGCCGCGGCGCTGACGGCCCACGGTACTCCCGCCCCGTAAGTGACGATCGTCGCGTCCGCGCCCGGGCGCGCCACCCGAGCCTTGCCGATTGGCAGCGTGTAATACCCCTCCGGAACGCGCCCCTTGGCCGAGCGGTAGAGCCCCTTGTGCTCGAGGAAGAGAACGGGGTTCCCGTCCTCGAACGAAGCGAGCAATAGCCCTTTCGCGTCGAAAGGTGTCGCGGGGGCGACGACCTTCAACCCGGCGACCTGCGTGAACCAGCCTTCCATGTTTTGCGAATGAAACGGCCCGGCGCCGACGCCGCCGCCGACGGGAAGTCGGACGACCACCGGCAGGCGCGCGCCCCACCGGTAGTGCGTTTTCGCCAGGTTGTTGACGATCTGGTTGAACCCGCAGGTGACGAAATCGCCGAACTGCATCTCGATCATGGGCACGAACCCGTCGAGCGCCAGCCCCATCGCCGCCCCGACGGCACCCGATTCGATGATCGGGGTGTTGCGAACGCGGGCCTTGCCGAACCGCTCGGACAGCCCTTCCGTGCACTTGAACACGCCTCCGTACTCGGCGATGTCTTGCCCCATGAGGACGACGTTGGGATGGCGGGCCAGCGCCTCGCGCAGCGCATCGCGCACGGCATCGACGTAGCGAATCTCCGGGGCGGACGCGAGGGCCGAAGGCTCCGGCTCGCGCGGGACCAGAAGCGATGGGGCGTAGACGTCGGCCAGTTCGCGCTCGGCGGTCGAGTCGGGATCGGGAAGAGCGAGTGCCTGATCGACGAGATCGTCGATGCTCGATTTGAACTCCTTGCGGATTGCGGCGACCTCCTGTTTCGTCAGGATGCCGCGCTCGATCACCTGATTCTCGTAGCGGGTCACCGGGTCCTTCTTCGCCCACTCGGCGAACAGCTCCTTGGGAACGTAGGCCGTCCCCGAGGCCTCCTCGTGCCCTCGCATGCGAAAGGTCTTGAACTCGAGGAGCGTGGGGCCTTGCCCGGCACGGGCGCGTTCCGCCGCTTCCCAGACCGCGTCGCAGACGGCGATCAGGTCGTTCCCATCGACGATCCGCCCTTCGATGCCGTAGCCGATCGCCTTGTCCGCGATGTCCTTCGCGGCGTATTGCTCGCGGAGCGGCGTCGAGAGCCCGTACTGGTTGTTCTCGACGACGAACAGGACCGGCAGCTTCCACACGGCCGCGAGGTTGACCGCTTCGTGAAAGTCTCCTTCGCTGGTCGAACCATCGCCGGTGAAGGCCGCGGCGACGCGCTTCTCGCCGCGAAGCTGGGCGGCGAGCGCCAATCCGTCCGCGACGGGGAGCATCGCGCCCAAGTGAGAGATCATCCCGACGATCTTGTGATCAAGCGTCCCGAAGTGGAACGTCCGGTCGCGCCCCTTCGTGAACCCGCCTTCCTTGCCCAGGAGCTGCCGGAACAATCGGCCGAGATCGACGCCGCGCGTCGTGAACACGCCCAGGTTCCGATGCATCGGCAGGATGAAATCGTCGTCGTGGAGCGTGGCGGTGACGCCGACCGCGATCGCTTCCTGGCCGATCCCGGAAAACCACTTGGACAGTCGCCCCTGCCGCAGCAAGTTGAGCATCTTTTCCTCGATCATCCGGGGAAGGACGATCGAGCGGTAGAGCGCGACGAGCCTTTTGTTCGAGGTCACCGTCGGGGGCATGGGCGAGATTGGAGCAGCGAAGAGGCGGGCTGTCCACCGGACCGATTCACTCGCGCGGGATCTCGGCCATCGCCCGCCGGGTGACCTCGTCGGCGCAGCCCCACGATAGGGTGACCCCGCCTCCTCCGTGCCCGTAGTTGTGGACAACGACTCCACCGGACCGCCGCTCGGTGTCCAGCCGAACTTCCTTCCGTCCGGGGCGCAAACCGACGGCTTGCGAGAGGACCTGGGCGTTCGCCAGAGCGGGCTCGAGGGCCCGGCAGCGGGTAAGAATCGCCTCCGTGATCTCACCGCGCACGTCGAGGTCCCAGACACCTTCATCGTCGGTCCCACCGAGGACCGTGCAGTCGGCTCGTGGGATGACGTAGGTCAGCGGCCTCTGGGCGCTCGTGACCTGCATGAACCGGTCCGCGTAGCCGGGCGTGACGCGAACGACCTGGCCGCGGATCGGGAACAGCTCTTCGTCCTTGACCAGCTCGCGCGCGGCGAGGCCGGTGCAGTTGACCACGAGCGACGCTTCGAGCAGGAGGCTGTCGAGGCTCGCGACGCTGCGCGTCTCGACGCCGCCGCCGAGACTCTGAACCTGATCCTCGAGCCACTTGAGGTAGACCGGCATCGCGACGACGGGCGCCGTGAAGACGTGCGCCGCCGGGAAGCCCGGCGGCAGCTCGCTCGGAGAAGCCGCGCGCAAGGAATCGACCGCTTCCTTCCACCAGGGCTCCGGAACCTCCGCGGTGTCGTGCAGATCGATCCCCTCCACCATCGTCACGCCCGTTTCGGGATCCTTCGCGAGATCTCGGAGCACGCGAAACGTCTTCCGACTCCAGAGGAGGGCACGGTCGGGGGGGCCGCATCGGAACGGGTACCAGACGGCCGCGGCGATGTCCGACGTGGTGTTCGGCGTGCGCTCGCGAGTCGCCACGCGGACCTGAAAGCCGGCCTCGAGGAGCCGGATGGCGCAGGAGAGCCCCGAGACGCCCGCTCCGACGACGATCGCCTTGCGCGTCAGAATCGTCCTTTTGAAGGGCGAGATCATGGGCACGAGTTTACGCCAGAGACATCTTGTAGCCGGCGTAGGGGAATGATAGAAACACCCGGACGACGGGGGGCTGAATCCATGCCGCTGATTCCGCGTGAGGTGAAGTTCTTCGATCTGATCGAGCAGCAGTCGAACGCGGTGGTGCGCGGCGCCAAGCTCCTCCAGGAGTGCCTCGAATCGAAGGGCTCGATCGACGACATGTACCTGGCCAGCAAGCGCATCCACGATGTCGAGCACGAGGGGGACGAGCTGGTCCACCGCCTGATGGACCGCCTCAACAAGAGCTTCATCACGCCGCTCGACCGGGAGGACATCCACGAGCTGACGAGCAAGCTCGACGACGTTCTCGACTACGTCGACGCGGTCGCCAAGCGCCTGGTCACCTTCAAGATTGCCACCCCGACCCCGCACGCGATCGAGCTGGGCCGGATCATCGTCCGCGGGACCGAAGAGACGGCCGTGGCGGTCGCGCTCCTGCGCGACCTCTCGAAATCCGAGGCGATCATCCGCCAGTGCGCGAAGATCAACCAGCTCGAGAACGACGCCGACCAGGTGATGCGCGATGCGCTGAACGACCTGTTCAACGGCGGGGCGCGCGACCCCCTCGAGGTGATCAAGTGGAAGGACATCTACGAGCACCTCGAGCTGGCGACCGACAAGTGCGAAGACGTCGCGAACATCATCGAATCCGTCCTCGTGAAGTACAGCTAGGCCGATCTTGAGCCAGGGCTTCCTACACGACCTCGCGACGGTCTTCGCCCACCCGTACGTCGCGATCATCTTCGTTGCCGCGTTGGCCTTCGATTTCATCAATGGATTTCACGACGCCGCGAACTCGATCGCCACGATCGTCGGAACGCGGGTCATGCGGCCGGGGCCGGCGGTTCTCTGGGCAGCCTGGTGGAACTTCGCGGCGGCGTGGTTCTTCGGACTGGCCGTGGCGAACACGGTCGCCAAGTGGGTGCACCCGGAGTTCGTCACGACCGACGTGATCCTGGCCGGACTCTTGGGCGCGATCGTCTGGGACCTGATCACCTGGTACGTCGGGCTCCCGACGAGCTCGTCGCACGCCCTCCTCGGCGGCTTCGGCGGGGCGGCGATGGCCTACGCGGCGTCGACGGCCGGCGTGCTGCAGACCGGAAAGGTGCTGATGACGATCGAGTTCATCGTCCTCGCGCCGCTGATCGGCTTCGCTCTTGCGCTCGGCTTCGTGCTGATCGTCATCAGGGTCTTCTGGCGGTTCGCGGCCAGCCGCGTCGACCGATGGTTCCGCATCATCCAGCTCGGGTCCGCCGCGGCGTATTCCCTGGGTCACGGCGCGAACGACGCGCAGAAGACGATGGGAATCATCGCCGCGCTCTTCTACGCGACGATCTGGCGCCCGCAGCAGTCGCTGTTCGAGGCCGGAAAGGTCCAATTCCCCTTCTGGATCGTTCTCGTCTGCCATCTCGCGATCGCCCTCGGCACGATGACCGGCGGCTGGCGGATCGTGAAGACGATGGGGATGAAGATCACCAAGCTGCGTCCGTACGGCGGGGCGTGCGCCGAGACCGCGGCGGCGGTCTCCCTGTTCGTCTCGGCGAGCCTGGGCGTTCCCGTGAGCACGACGCACACGATCACCGGCGCGATCGTCGGCGTAGGCGCGGCGCAGCGCATCTCGGCGGTCCGATGGGGGATCGCGCGGCGCGTCGTCTGGGCGTGGGTTCTGACCATCCCGATGTCGGCGATCGTCGGCGCGGCCTGCTACTGGCTGATCGCCGCTCTCCGCTGATCTCGCGGCCAACCCGTTCCCCGCGACGTATACTCAAGGCGAGGACGGAGGACGACATGCTGAAGCTGCACCACCTCGACCGCTCGCCGTTTGGTTGGAAGGTTCGGATGGTTCTCGAAGAAAAGAAGGTGCCGTACCGGCTCGTCATTCCCGAAAACAAGTCCGAAGATCCGGCGTTTCTCAAGCTGAACCCGTTCCGCCTCACACCGGTCTTGGAGCTTCCGGACGGCGAGACGATTTACGAATCGACGGTGATCAACGAGTACCTCGAAGACGCGTACCCCGAGCCAGCCATGCTCCCGAAAGAGCCTTACGAGCGGGCCCGCCTCCGGATGATCGAGGATACGACCGACCAGTACGTCTACACGACCATCCGCGAGTTCCGCATGGCGCAATTCGAGTACGCTCCGCCGTTCCTGATCCGCAAGAAGGCCGACGAAGTCGACCGCAAGCTCCTCGAAACCTCCCGCGTCAAGCTGCACGAGCACCTCACGCGGCTCGAGGGCGAGCTGGCCGGGCGCACGTATTTCGGCGGCTCGGTGTTCTCGCTCGCGGACGTGGCGCTCGCTCCGCCGTTGACCGCATCCCTCAAGCTCCTCTCCGTCCTTCCCGACAAGCGCTACCCGCTGATCGCGGCCTGGACGGCGCGCGTCGTCGAGCGGTCGTCCTACATCGCCTCGGCGCCGAAGGAGCCGCTCCGCATCCGCGACTGATGGAGCCAGGCTTCGTCCGGATCGGCGATGCTGCCCAGTGGGTCAAAGGGCGCGGCCGACGCATCGAGCTGGACGGCCAAGCGATCGCGGTGTTCTGGGACGGCGCTCAGTGGACGGCCGTCGACGACACCTGTCCTCACATGGG
>JACXTT010001266.1_pt1 | contig 42644 bp, 36 predicted proteins | sample 9270951 | NCBI WGS metagenome assembly JACXTT01 (sample SAMN15532306, study PRJNA645909) | rock metagenome | isolation source: weathered quartz diorite | place: Puerto Rico | collected 2017-06-21
AAGAATGTGCTCGACGCGCTCGATCTGCACCTGGTGTCCACGATGGACGAGGTGCTGAAGATCGCGCTGGCCGAGCCGCTGCCGGCGCGCATCCCTGCGGCGCCGGTCGTTCCCGAGGTGGCGGACGCCGGCGATACGCGGACGCACTGACGCTGGAACCGGACCGGATCAAGACTCAAGGCTCAGGGCCTCTGATACTTGCTGATACCGATTTTCCTCGAGCCCGAACCCTTGAGCGCTGAGCCCACAAGTGCGGATTTCGGCAGAGTTCGTCACGAGCGCCGCCGGCGCGCGTGATTTTCCGCGAGATCGGCTGGCGGAGGTCGCTCTGGTCGGCCGGTCCAATGTCGGCAAATCGAGCCTGATCAATGCGCTCGTGGGCAAATCGGTGGCCCGCACGAGCGCCGCGCCGGGAAAGACGCGGCTCGCGAACTTCTACCGGGTGCAGCGTGGCACCTCGTCGCCACTGTATCTGGTGGATCTCCCCGGATATGGATACGCGCGGGGTGGCGAAGCGGCGGCGCGCGAGTTCAACCGGCTCGCGGAGGCGTACTTCGCCAGAGCGGTCGATCAACCCATTGGAGTGTTGTTGCTCGTCGACTCCCGGCATCCGGGCCTCGAGTCGGATCTTGACGCGTGGGCGTGGGCCCGTTCACTTCCCTGCCCGAGCGCAGTCATTGGAACCAAGGTGGACAAATTGACGCGGGCGTTGCGCACGCGTCATGCACGTGAATTCGAATCGTTGTTTCAACAGCCCGTCCCGCTCGTGTCAGCGATGGACGGCGAAGGATTGGACGTACTGTGGAAGAAGATCGCAAGCCTCCCAAGGCAAACGGCGGCGTAGCTACCGCCACGGTCCCGGACAAAGACGCCGCTCAGGCCTCCAGTGAAGCGCCCCAGGGACGGGCCGGCGCCGAAGCGTCTGCGGGCAAGCCCGGCTCCGCCGAGGCGCCCGCGGGAAGGCAGCCAAAGAGCCCGGAGGCCCCTCCAGGCAGGCAGGGTCAGGGCCCGCAGCCTGCGGCGGGCGACGGGTCGGCGGCCAAGCCGGGCGCACCGCCACCCGCGCAGGTGATCTCGTTGTCGGCGATGAAGGAGATGAGCATCTCCGCCCTCACGAAGATCGCCAAGGAGCTCGAGATCGCCGGTGCCACGGGGATGCGGAAGCAGGAGCTGATCTTCGAGATCCTGCGCGTCCGGGCCGAGAAGAGCGGAAACATCTTCTCGGAAGGGGTGCTCGAGACGCTGCCTGACGGCTTCGGCTTCCTGCGCGCGCCCGATTACAACTACCTGCCTGGGCCCGACGACATCTACGTGTCGCCATCGCAGATTCGCAAGTTCGACCTTCACACCGGCGACACGGTCTCGGGGGTCATCCGTCCGCCGAAGGATGGTGAGCGCTACTTCGCGCTCATCAAGGTCGAGGCGATCAACTTCGAGCCGCCCGAGAAGACGAAGGAAAAGATCTTCTTCGAGAACCTCACGCCGCTGTATCCCCAGGAAAAGGTGAACCTGGAGACCGATCCGGAGAACCTCTCGGGGCGCGTGATGGATCTGCTGACGCCGCTCGGCAAGGGGCAGCGCGGGCTGATCGTCGCCCCTCCGCGAACGGGCAAGACGATGCTCCTGCAGAGCCTGGCGAACAGCATCACGAAGAACCATCCCGAGGTGTACCTGATCGTGCTGCTCATCGACGAGCGGCCGGAAGAAGTCACCGACATGCAGCGCTCCGTGCGCGGCGAGGTGATTTCGTCGACCTTCGACGAGCCGGCGCAGCGCCATGTGCAGGTCGCCGAGATGGTGATCGAGAAGGCCAAGCGTCTGGTCGAGCACAAGAAGGACGTCGTGATCCTGCTCGATTCGATCACGCGCCTGGCGCGTGCCTACAACACCATCGTGCCCGCGTCGGGCAAGGTGCTGTCGGGCGGCGTGGACAGCAACGCACTCCAGCGTCCGAAGCGGTTCTTCGGCGCGGCGCGGAACATCGAGGAAGGCGGCTCGCTGACGATTGTCGCGACCGCGCTCGTCGACACCGGGTCCCGCATGGACGAAGTGATCTTCGAGGAGTTCAAGGGCACCGGCAACATGGAAATCCATCTCGATCGGAAGCTGACCGATCGCCGCGTGTTCCCGTCGATCGACATTACCAAGAGCGGCACGCGGAAGGAGGAGCTGCTCCTGCCGAAGGAGGAGCTCAATCGCGTGTGGGTGCTGCGGAAGGTGCTGACGCCGCTCTCCCCCACCGAGGCGATGGAGCTGCTGCTGTCGAAGATGGGGAAGACGAAGACCAACGCGGATTTCCTGGCGGCGATGGCGTCAGGCAAGTCGTAACCACGAAGGCGCCGCTTCGCGGCGCGTTCACGAAGGTCGCGAAGTTCCTAATAGAAGGGCGCCTTGCGGCGCCCTTTTTTTGCCCGAATTCTGATGAAATAAAAGTAGCCAATCTTCCCTGTCAACTATGTGTTTGGCCCAGGTCTTTTAGGATGCGGTCTACCTTGTGCAGTTCGAAGGATGCGCCGATCGCGCTGCTCGAGACAAGCCGATCAGCCAATGCTTTCAACGCGGGAACCGCTGATGAGATTTTGAAGTCATCAATTAGTGCCAACGCATCGAAGCGCACGCCTTCGTCATCGGAGAGCGCCCATTCCTGAAGCACCTCGTTTGCCAACGCGCGCTCCTCAAAATTGAATTTCTCATACAGATTGTGCAAACGATCAAGCGCAAGGTATGAATCCTTGAGCGAACGGGCATCCCTTTCAGCGGTTTGCCGATAAGATTCCATCTCGATCCGAAATTCGTCAAGCGTCATGGTCGAATGATCTTGATAAACTGAGGAGGAATCGCATAGGGAAATTGCATTTCGAACCCCCCACCTGGCATTCCGAATTTTCTTGCGATTCGTGTGACCTGCGGTATTTCATAACCGGCCTGTCTTAATCCCGCAAGATCGATACGAACAAGGGCGTCCCTCAGACCACGATTTGGCGGTAGCGCGAGATCGATCTGCGCCTGCAGCGGACTCAGAGTCCCGTTGGGCGTGGCATAGGTTCCAGCACGGAGACCCTGTTTTTCCATCGTTGCGATGACTCGGCTGAACGTGTAGTGGAATGCCTCGCTGGCGGCCGTCACGGGTCTTTCGGCGACCACCCGTTCCAGCATCGTCTCTTCGCCGAAGACCGGCGGAGTAAACGGTGAGGCGCCCGTCACCTCAGGCTCTGAAGTTCTCCAATTCCAGTAGTCATGGCCTAATGCGACCGCTAGAAATCGGAGATAGTCGATCGTGAACTGGCCTGTCGTCCATCGGTCGCCTTCAACGCAAGTGGAGGTATCTGTACTTGCCGGACATTCACCGAAGCCAAAAGGGTCAATGAACCGCAAAGGATTGCTTCGCGCGTATGCGTACGCATTCCAGCTTTGCGGGTCGTAGATGTCGCCATTGACGTGGCCAGGATCGACATTGGTAAAACGTCCACCCCCGCTCGCGTAATACCTGGCTCCGAAGTAGTCGAAGCCCGCTTCTTGATCTCTCTCCTTGCCCGCGTACATCCGGTGCTCTGGGGAAGACGACGCAGGCCACTCCTCGCCGAACGGCAGGTAATCGTGGCGTTCAACGACCTGGCCGTTCGCGTCCGTGATCATGCGAATCGACCCGATCGCGTCCGCGTGGTAATAAGTGACGACTTCGCTCGTCTGGGCGTGTGCGGTAGCGGTCGCGAACGCTGCCGCAACCCACAACGTCACAACGAGGAGTCGAATGGGTGTCCCTCCGACTTGAGCCTTTGTTCGCATGGTCCTAGTCCTATCTCGCAGCGTTACCGGGCACGACAGCGCCCGCGCCCGCAAACGTTTTGAAACCGATTGAAAAACCGCCTTGATCAGGCCCTCGCGCACCGCCGGGTGCCGACCACATCACGGCGCCGTGTGCCCGGGCCGCGGCTGCGAGAAGGTCGAGGACGGTTCCGCCCGGTGCGTCGAGCGCAAATTCGTGGGGATCGACGACGGCAGGCCCGACTGGCCGTACGCTGGTGCCGCGGACGGCCGCAGTGACCCTGCCAAGCACGTCGTCCAGGCGCACTCGGTTCCCTTGCAGGCCAACGATTCGCTGATTCAAGGCGTCGAACGGGTCTGACAACGAACCGACTGGCCGAATGATGACGATGCCGTCAGGTGCTTCCCAGCGGTAACGTGAGTCCTCCGCAACGAGAGCATCCAGCGCCTCCCGCACCGTGAGTCCATCAAGGTCCAATCGCTGCGGCACAATCGCCGGATCACGGTAGTTGAGCGGCGAAGCTTCAAACACCAGCGGGACACCTGCTGACTCCGCGATCCGCCACGCGAACATGCCGTCAGAAATCCCATCCGGCAGCCAGACGACTGCCGCGCCCGGCGCGTCAGCCACGATTCGCCGAGCCAACACGCTCTCCTGCGCATCTGCGGCGCTGGAGAAGCCAAACATGAACGCCATCAGGAGTGCTGCGCGCATAAGTCCTCTTTTCATCGGGGGATTTGCACCGTCACCAACGAATCGCTGGCGCCGTTTGTGCCTTCGATCGAAAGCTCGCCCCTGGTATTGCCTCCAGGTGAAGTTGTGACATTCACCCCGACCCACAGGTAAATGCGATCACTGCTCGTCATCGTGATCGAGCTGGTCGTGCACGACAACGCGTAGCGTGTCACCGTGGCGGTCAACGGCGTCGTTCCAGTTGCCTGACAGAGCAGCGTGCCTGTATCGCTGTTCAAGCGCGCGCGCACGCGCGGATAGATCACACCCTTGCCCGTCGTCTGTCGCAAATACACGACGAAGGTGACGGGAGTTCCGCTCGGGATTGAACCGGCTGCGCCGGGAATACCTGGATCGGTTGCGAACGATTTGATCGCGATCTCCCCGGTCGAGTTTCCGATGTTGCCGCTTTGCAGGGTCGTCGCTGCAGCATCGGGTGCGGAGGTGCGCAGTCGCAGCAGCCGATTGATATCGGACGCCTCGGTGTGCAGGTGGTAGGTGATCTCCTTCAGCACCACGAATGTGCTGCCAGTACTGGCCATTCCGGCGACGGTCACCAGGACCGGTCCCGTCGTTCCTGCGGCCGGCACGATCGCGATGATGCTCGTCGTGCTCCAACTGGTAACAGTCGCAATCACGCCATTGAACGTCACCGTGCTGCTGCCCTGCGCGGCGCCGAAGTTTGAGCCGGTGATCGTGATCGACTGGCCGGCGACTCCGACCGTTGGATTCACCGACGTGATGTTCGGCGGCTGCAAGACGGTGAAGCCGACACTGTTACTCGCCTGACCACCAACGGTCACAACGACAGGCCCTGTCGTGGCACCGGCCGGCACGCTGACCGTAATGCTGGTGCTGCTCCATGCGGACACGCTGGCAGGAATTCCATTGAACGTGACGATGCTGCTGCCCTGCGAGGCACCGAACTCACTGCCAGTGATTGTGATCGTGCTCCCGATCGGCCCGGACGTCGGGCTGACAGATGTCACCCGCACACTGCTCAAAGTCACCCGCACGGTATATGTGCCGGTGGCGGTCCAATTGAGATCCAGCGAGATCGTATAGGTCCCGGCGACTGTTAACGTCGTGTCTGGAAATGTGTTGCCGTCGGCGCAGAAGACGCCGTACATCGAGCGGTTATTTGGATCGGCCACGTACCCGAATCGACCACATCCGGAAGTCGATTTGCCCGTGATAGTCCCATTCAAGTGCTGGCCAACCGCTCCCGTAAACGTCAGATATGCACGCTGGAAAACGCTTTGCGTGATAGTGGCGGGTGTGCCGTCGGTCGGAATGGACTGGAATACGTCGGGCTCGACGTTGTACAGCGTGAGGGTCATCGTTCCGGTGTACGCCTCGAACGGATCCACGAGGATGTCGTAAACCCCGGTCAGCGGCAGATACACTGGCCCGACCCAGTTGTTGTTCCCCATTGGACCGTAGAGCACCTGACTTCCGTCCGGCGCCCGAACGCTCACACCGCTATAGGCAATCGTCGTGTTCGTGGTGGTCAGCGCAACGCGTTGGCCCGTGTTGCCGACAAAGCTGATTCGGGCGTTCTGGCCCGCCGTAGTGACGGTAAACGGAACGGGTGCGCCGCCGGGCACCACCTCTCCGCTGACATCGCGCGGCACATCTGCCAGAGTGACAGTTGCGCTCCCGGTGAACGCCTCATCAGCATCGATCACGAGCGTATAGGTGCCGGTCACAGGGGCAACCTTCACATCCGTGAAATACGGCGAAAACGGGTACACCGCTCCGCTCGCGTAAATCACGACGCCGTCAGGTCGCAGAACCTGGAGATGAAGACGCTCGATCGTCTGATTGCCGATCGTCAGCGAAAAGCGCTGGCCAGCTGTGCGATCGAATACAAACAATCCAACCTGGTTCGCCGCCGCGATTGTGAACGTGGTGCCGCTGCCCACGTTCAAACGACCGACGACGCCGATGTCCGACGGTGCGTACGGAGAGACGAAAAAGTCGTCGCTGCTGACGGCCTGACCGCTCGGCGTGGAAACGGTGATACGTCCCGATCTCGCAAGGGCGGGAACCGTGAACGTAACCGCCGCGCTCGAGGAACTGACAACCGCGGCTGTAAGCCCGTTTAACCGAACGGCCGACAATGGCGTCAGATTCGTGCCGGTGATCGTCACGGTTCCTCCGGCAACTCCGACGATGGGCGATATGTTGGCGATCGTCGGTGCGGTGACCGCGTGATTCGTCACTGCGACGGAAATGCTTCCGGTGACAGTTCCTGCCGGATCGACGAGTACCACGTAAGTTCCTGTCGCGGGCAATACTCGCGGACCTGTATTCGCGATCGTGTCGCCACACGGAGTGATTGAGGTGACGAGGGTGCCATCGGGCGCGAGCAGGCTTATGGTCCAGTTGCAGTTGAATGCCGTGACGGAGCTGATTGCGACATCTACCGCCTGTCCAGCCGTTCCATTCAGGAACAGGCGTCCCTGTTGGTTCGCGCTCGCAATCGTCACCCACACGGGCGATCCTCCGACCGTAAGCGTTCCGATGATGTCGCCGGAGTCGAGTGATGAGGAGGTTGTGATCGCAGTGAGCAGACGAGAGCCCGCGTAGATGTAATCGCGAATGACGCCGGATGGACCTGGATTGGTCCATTCGGTCAGCAGCTCGCCATTCAGTCCACGCAGGTAGTACGTCACACCCGCCGGTGTGACTTTCTTGAGTCGCCATCCGTCGGCGTCGTACTCGTAGGCATGTACGAGATCGTTGACTACGGCCGTCTGAAGCCAGTTCTCAGGTGTGTACGCATACGAGCGGCCTGGGGCGGTTTTCAAATTGCCGTTGTTGTCGTAGGTGAACGGAACACCGTACTGCGACATCAAGCGAAGGGTGTTGGAATCGTATTGATACGCGGCGCCGTTGTTCGGGTCCTGCCGATTACCGTGGACGTCATACGCGTATTGCGTTGAGTACGGACCGTTTGCGGATGTGAGTCGATCCAACGCGTCGTACCCAAGCGTCAGATTCATCCCTCCACGAACGTCAGCAACAGACGTCACATTCCCGACGTTGTCATGCCCGTCGTAATCGAGTTGCAACGCGCCTGAATGAATGCCCGTGATCCAGTAGCGGGCCGGATCGTAGGTAATCGTCGTGGGCACTCCGTTTCCGGCCGTGTACGACGTGACCCCGCCGGAGGGGTGATATGTGAACGCCGTCGCGTAGTTGCGACCGGCTGTCGCGTCGAATACGCGCGTGACGCGCCGCTCTGCATCAAGGTCGTAACGCACCGTACGCCGATTCGCGAGGCCGCCGATCGCGGGGTACTCGATAGCCGTCAGCGCGTCATTGCCGTCGTACTCGAATTGAGTGGTAAAGACCTTGCCGTCCACATACGCGGTGCGGCTGGCGAGACGCCCCGCGTCATCGAACGTGAAGAGATGATCGATGGAGCCGATGCCTCCACTGCTTGCCCACTGTCGATTGTCCGAGCCGTTTTCATACCCAAACGCGGTGACCCGCGAACCCGCAGCAATCGACTGGATCCGATTATTCGCGTCATACGTGTACGTCGTCGTGACATTGTTGGCGTCGATCTTCTGTGACAGGCGGCCGGCCGAGTCGTAGGCGTAAGTAGTGGTTCCTGTTTCTGGATGTGTCTCGCTCCTGAGGAGGTGTTGCTCGTTATACAACCACGTCCGAGTGCGGCCATCGGGAGCGACGACGGTCCACAGCTCGCCCAGGACGTGATACCCATAGGACCAGCGTTTCTGATCCGCATCGAGGAGCGATGCCATCCGACCATCGTCTGGATGGCCGAATGCCTGCCACGTTTGAATGGTCTGATGTCCGTTTTCGTCCGTGAGAGTGACGGTTCCCGGCGCGTAGGTGCGAGTCGAGAAGGTATTGTCTGGATTGGTGCGGCGGGTCACACGACCAAGGGCGTCGTATTCGATCGCGACCCGCGGGCCGTTCGTTCCAGCGAACGGATAGCCTTCGTAGGCAACGTGGCCTTCCGCATCGTACTCGGTCGCTGTCTTCACACCTGCGCTGTCTTGCGTTAGCGTGGGACGGCCGAACCCGTCGAGCGTTGTCGTCGTGGTCGCAGTGCCGCGCGCCTCGCGTACCCAGCTGCCATCACCGTTGTCGTAGTCGGTCATGAGTGGATTCGTTCCGCCTGGTGGACTTCTCAACGTGACGCGAGAGAGATCGTCGTACTGAAATGTCGTCGTTCGGCCGCCAACGGTTTCGGATGCAACCATCCCGTCAGCATTGATTGTCCGAGTGGTCGTGGTCAGCGGCGTTGACACGCGTGCCTGTCGACCGCCGCTGTAGCTGTAGGTGGTCGTCGTACCACGCTGTGTGACCGATGCGACGTTTCCACCCTCGTCACGGGCATAGCCGATCTGCAACGAATACGGATAGACGCCCGCCTCAGTCGCCCATTGCAGAAAACCCTTGTCGTCGTACTGAAAATCGCGGCGGACCCATTCACTCCCTACGGTGACTCTCTCCACCGATGGCAGGCACGGGATGAACGGTTGATTCCGATAATGACCGTAGAGTCGGTCGACAACGCGGGTGAGCTCGCCGCTTTCCGTAACTGACGTCGCGCAGTGGTATTCGGCCGTGAGGGTGTCATCCGTGTCGTACGAGAACGTCGTCGAATAACTATGACCCTCGCGATTGATCCAACGGCTCGACAACTCCGCCGAACGGTACGTGCTACTGATGACAGGAAGCTCTATGTAATTGCGAAAGTCATCCTCGAATGTCGTCGCGCCTGCGGGATCCTGAATGGTGACGCGTGTGAGTCCGTAGGGACCTTCGATGATCGTCGCCGGGTGGGCCACGCCGAGAGGGCCGTAGTAATAGGTCAATCGAGCACTGGGTGTTTGGATCGTGGTCTGATGGCAAAACGTATCGCCTGACAACCAATCGCACCATATGGACCAATGACCACTACTGGAGGTGGCGCCGCGATCGATGACGTCGCGAGCATTCAGAAGTGCACGCGTGAGTTCCGGCTGTCCATTAAGAACGAAATGTTTGATTTCGTATCCGTAGTCGATGCGGCCACCATGCGGCGTCGTCAGATGCGCTAGCCGGCGATAGCCCTCGAAATCTTCGTAGTCGAAGCGCCAGTGCGGACCGACAGGCGGCGTGATCTCATTCAACCGTCCCGTCGAGTCGCCGGGATCACCTTCGTACGCGTAATGCCACACGCGATCGTGGGTGCCATCGTTGAACGTCATCGTGATCGGCAGGTTCGTCGTGTCGTTCATTGCGAACGACACCGTGCGCGCCGGCTCGTTCTTCAGGATCTGTTGGACCTGGAGCGCTCCGGCGGACCACGTCAGCGTGACAAGGTTTCCGTACGCGTCCGCAATCTGCGTCAACTGCAACGTGGCCGGATCGTAGGTGCAGACCTTACCGTCCGGCAGTTCCAGGGTGTGCGTGTCGCGGTGGTATCGCCAGAACCGGCTTGTCCACACCTCGTTCATCGTGTTGCGGTTGTTCGAGACCGGAGTTTGGGAAAAGACGGTGCGATACCTCGCTCCGTCTGCCATTTCCAGAACCGGCGTGATGCCGCGTGTGGCGTCGAGCGTGTTCTGAATCGTGCCGCCGGGCGTCGGCCATGATTGTTCTTGACGAACCTTCATAGGCACGCCGGGAATCCCGAACCTCCAGATTGCGTTGCCCGTGTCGGATTCGGAGTTGTACGTCAGCTGAAATCGCAGATCGTGGCCGGCATTGCCGGGGAGCACAAGATCGGTCAGCGTGATGATGAGATTGCTGGCCTGCGTGTCTATCTGTTCGAACGGTTGGAGGCGGAGGTAATCACGGTGCTGCTGGGCGCCGTTGCGATCAAGCTCCAAGGTGGTCTGCGCAGCCGCGCGAGACGCAAGCAGGGTAATGAGTAGAACGAAGGCAAGGCAGAGGCGTGGCATTGCATCTCTTCCGCCCGACCCCTGCCGCGCACAATGCGCTGCACCCCAAGCTTCTCATCGTCGACAACGGATGCAACGTGTTTCTTGCGTCTCCAGAAAAATCGCTGTGCAACCTGCTCATAAAATGCGCGACCGCGTCTTCATTTCCGCGTACGTGATCGCGGAAGCTGCCCTCGTGAAAGCTGGCGATGCGACCGAAAACTAGATCGTGCGTGGAATTCCCTACTGTCTGGTGTCGGTCGTCGCCGCGGCACTCGGCGTTGCTGCCTGTTCCACCGCTCCGGAATTCGACGTCGTGATATCCGGCGGAATGGTGATTGACGGAACCGGCGCGGAACCTCGTCGCGCTGACGTCGGCATCAAGGGTGACCGGATCGTGACGATTGGAACCCTGACAAACCGCAACGCATCGGATCGGATCGATGCGAGCGGAAAGATCGTGACACCCGGCTTCATCGACATCATGGGGCGATCGGGTGTGAGCCTTCTCTCGAACGGTCTCGCCGAAAGTCATCTTCGACAAGGCATCACCACCGAAATGCTTGTCGACCGCAGTCCCGCGTTCTGGACGCCGGCGATCGCCGATCAAGACGCCGTGCGTGTGGCAGGCGTGACGTTCGACTGGCATGGGTTCGATGGGTACTTCGAGAAGCTTGCTTCACGCGGTACCGCGATCAACGTCGGGACGATCGCGGCCCTGTCATTCGCCGGGCGCGATACCGACGCCTTCGTTGATGACGCGATGCGCGATGGCGCATGGGGTGTTGTTGATGACGGCGGTGTAACCGCGGACGATTTGGGGCGTGTCGCTGCCGCCGTCGGACGGTCGAATGGCGTGCTGATGCTGCCTGCGGAAAGCCCCGTCCTCGCGACCGACGATGCGTTCTTTGCACTCGCCAGCGCGGCGCGTCGCATCGTCATTACCGATCTCGGGGGAGTGGCGGCCGGAAGCCCGGCCGCCGAACTCAACGGACGAATTGCGCGAGTCGCTCAACGCAATATCGCCGTCTACGAGACGGTGATTCCGTCGCTTCAGCCGCAGACGGGTTCGTTCGAGGCGCTCCGTTATGGCGGCGCGATGATCGCCACCAACAGCGAAGGAACAACCATGGGCCGCAGCAACACGCCCGCGGCGTTCGGAGCGTTTCCACGATTGCTCGGCCCACTCGTGCGTGACGAGCATCTGATGGACCTGAAGGAGGCGGTCCGCCGGAGCACCTCGCTTCCGGCGACCGTCTTCAACATCCCGCGACGCGGCATCCTCCGCGAGAATTACTTCGCTGATGTCGTCGTCTTCGACGCATCGAGAATCGCTGACCAGTCGACGCCGGAGAAACCGAACCAATATCCCTCCGGCATCGACTACGTCCTCGTGAACGGTGTTGTCACGTTCACGCCGCGAGGTCTCACAGGCGCACGGCCCGGCTACGGTCTCCTGCGCAACCGGGCTCAACGATAGGCGGACGATCGCGGACCTCGTAGGTCCGCGCCGCTATGTCGTCGCGCTCGCCATGTCATAGAGCTCAAGATGACGCTCCCACATATGACGGGGTGTGAGCTGTCGCTCCCAGCACTTTCGCGAGTGACGGCCAAGAGCAAGGAGTGTCGATTCTTCGAGTGCACCCATGTATGTAAGGCCGGCGGCGATGGTTGCCGGCTCCAGACCGCGAAGCATCACGCATCCGGCGCCGAGACGTTCGAAGGCACGATTGCCGCCAACCGCGTGAAGCAGAAGCGGCTTCCCCGCCTCGGCGGCTTCAATCGTCGACAGGTCGAAGAGACTGAACCGATTGACGTTGATCAGGAAGTCGACCGACGCAAAGAGTTCCGCCACGTCTTCGACCCGTCCGAGCGCGCGGATAACCGGATGTTTGGGTACTTTTGATGATGGAGGACCCGCGATCGCTATCGCGAGATTTTCGTTGGACGACAGGATTTCGGCTGCCGCGAGGAGCGCATCAAAGCCTCGGTATGGCTCAGCGCTGCCAAGATAGAGGCCGACTCGTTTGCCTTGCGATCGCGGACCTGTAAGCTCCGCGCCGCTCGAAGAAAGGGCCGCGCCGCTTCCGGTGAGCTTCGCACCACTCGGCGAAGGTGCGGCTGCTCCACTCAAGATGAACTGCGCGCGGTCGGCGAGCGGATTGAAGCGTGAATCGACGACGCGGAAGCTATCGGTGGCTTCGGGACACGGGAAGACCAGACGATCGACGCGCGACCACACGTCGAGTTCCCAGTCGATCCACGTGCGCACATCGGGATAGTCAAGGAACGCCCGCCAATCAGCTTCCGGGATGCCCCAACTCCAGACCGCATACAACACGATCGGCGTAACCCCGTGGCACATCATCCAGACCTGCTGGCCGCCCGCATGCTGGCGGAGCGCCGCCTCCGCCGAGAACGGATCGTGCGTGAAGATCACGTCCGCCCCCGAACTAGTCGCCAGACTCGCCTGCGACTCTGCGCACGTGTCCACCGCAATGTCGCGCAGCATCCGATCGACCAGCCCTCCGGGTGTCGAGAGCTCATCGACCGACGGCCGGTAGAATTTCGGACCGATCACTTTTCGCCGCAGTCTGGTCAGCAAACTCAATGGCGGCGGAGGTGGACGCTTCAGTGCGGGGCTCGACGCCGGTGGAAATCGCACCACATGACGTGGCTGAAGATCCGTGGAAGCGCCTGACTGGAGTTGATGCAGATAACCCGCGGGACCGCCAATCCGTCGTGGCGGAGGACCGACGTGCGCGACGATCATCAGGGCCGCGTTGATTCTAGACGAATGACGCCGCGGGCCGCCTGAAGGCGGCCCCTACGTAACGTAGGGGCTGGCTTTAGCCGGCCCACCGATTAGGCGCGTTCCCGCGTACACTCAATTGCTGGTGGACTTCCGCCCCGGCATTGTCTTCTCGCTCAAGAATCGCCGCGTCGACCACTGGACGCCGCAGTATCTCCGCTATCGGCTTCAGGCGGCCATCCGCGCGAAGCTGCGTCCTGAAGAACCCTCGCTCACGCCCCGAGCGGTGCGCGAGCTCGATCGTCGTCTGACACGTGACATGGTCGGCGCCGAATGGGGCAGCGGCAACACCACACGGTTTTTCGCGCGACGCACCAGGCACCTCACGAGCGTTGAGACTGACCCGTCCTATTACCACTGGGTTGCTGGAACGCTGCGTGCCGAAGGGCTCGACAACGTGGATTACAGGCTCATTCCGCATGACTTCGAGGGTGAAGACAACGAGGAGGAGATGCATCGTAATCCGGTCGTCGTGGCCGCCGAGCAATTCGCTGACGAGTCAATCGACTACGCGCTCGTCGACTCGGCTCCGCGAGGCTGTCTCTCGCGGCGCATCGCGGCGAAAATCAAACCTGGAGGTCTTCTGATTCTCGACAATGCGAACTGGTATCTCCCCCCTCCGGCAACATTGCGTCCCATCGCGCCAGGCTCCGTGTCGCAGGTACTCGGTACTCCGGGCAGCTCCGTGGCTCACCATGAATGCTGGCCGGCGTTTGCACGGCTCATCGCCAACTGGACCGCCCTCTGGTCGTCGAATGGCGTTCAGATGACCCTTGTGCTGATCAAGCCTTGAGGACGATCCTGGCGGACGCGGAGCGACTGAGCAAACAGATCACGGTCGTTGCGCTCGCCGTTGCCATTCCTCTTCACCTCTATATCGACCCTGTCGCGGGATTTACCGTCCGAGCAGCCGCGCTGGTCGCCTTCGCCGCCAGCTCGTTTTCCACAAAGCGATGGCGTCGCACGCCGGCCGTCGTTGCGACAGCCGCTGCGATCGCGCCCGTTTTCCTTGCCGCCATAACCGGCACGGCGGCATTGAATGTTTTCTACACGGTGGTTCTGGCCGCTCTGTTCGGCGCGCTGCTTCCGACGCTGCCTCTCGATGGATGGAGGTTGCCTTCGCCCTGGCGCTTGCCGATTGTGACGTGGGCGCTGACACTCTCGTTCGGCTGGCCGGTGATGATCGTGCGCGAAGCAGGGTTGCGCCTCGGCACGCTGCGCGACATGGGCACACTCGACTCGTGGGCGCCGCTCATGACGCCGCAAGTGGAGAGCTGGATTCTGTATGTTGCGATTACGCAGCTGGCGGCTGTCGTCTGGCTGGATTGGTTGTTCGGGCCGGGTGCCAAGGATCGAATCCCCAATCCGGTCGATGGGTTGTGGATCGGTGCCACGCTCGCCAGCATCGCTGCAATCGTCCAGGGGACGATTGCGATGTCCTTCTTGAACGCGGAGCCGTGGATCGGGTTGAGGCGCGCGGCAGGCACGATGCTCGATGCCAACGCGTACGGCGCCGTTGCCGCGGTCGCAGGGCCGCTCGCGTTCGTGTCGATACCGCGGCTCGTGAATCGTCACGTTCGAGCGTTGCAGGCGTCAGCGCTCGCCATCAACTGGGCTGGCGCCTGGATGTCAGGCTCGCGAACGGCATTGCTATGCGGCGTATTCGGCACCCTGCTGCTTGCCTATGAACTGGTCCGGAGCAGCGAACGCGACGAGACCGCATCGCGCAACACCTGGTCGCTGCTCGCTGGCGTCGCCGTCGTCGTACTGGTGCTGGCGGTCGGCGCCGGCGCCATTGGACCGCTTGAACGGATACGCGCGGCGGGCACACCGGTACAGGAGCTATGGACGCGGGGCGGTTACGGATCGGTCGCCACCCGTATGGTTCGGGACTACCCGCTCACCGGCGTTGGAATCGGAAGTTTCAACTGGATGGCACCCGACTACTGGCGCGCGATCGCGAACGACAAACTGCCGTTCGACAACGCGCAGAACTGGTGGCGGCACCAGGTCGCCGAGCTCGGGGTGATCGCGTCGTTGCCAATTCTGTTCTGGTCTGTGTGGATGGCGTGGCTGGTCGTCACGCGACGCGCCAGCGGCGCACATCGAGTCGAAACACAAACGCTGCGCGGGCTGCTGATTGGCATCGGCGCAGCATCGCTGGTCGGCATGCCGACTCAGAACCCGCTCGTGCTCTTGATGTTCTTCGCCTGCGCTGCGCGATTCGAAGTCCTCACGAGACGCGATCGAATCCCGAATCCCGAATCCCGAATCCCGATGCGTGCCTGGGCTGCGGCATTCCTCATCGCCATCGGATACGCAGGCGCGCAACTGGTGCTCGCGCGCGGTCCGCTCAAACCGCTCGAACGCGCAGCCCGCACAAACCGCGACTACATCACCGGGACGTATCCGTCGGAATCACTTCCACAGGGACAGTTCCGATGGACCCGCAGGCGGGCGACGTTTGCGCTCGCCGCCCAGAGCACGCATCTGATGATTCGGTATCACGTTGAACACCCCGATGTCGGCACGAATCCTGTCCGGATGCGCATCGCTACTCCATGTCAGACGATCGTCGATCGTATTTTCACGGACATGTCCGTTGACGGACAGGCGCTCGAACTGCCCGAGGGGCAGGCGCGTGTGATGTTCGAAACCGAGGTCTCTCGAACATGGCGTCCGACGGATTTCGGAAAGCCGGATCGGCGAGACCTTGGAGCCGCTGTGGAAGCTGATTTCGTCGAGACGCCGACTGTGGTGTCGTCGCTGGAGCGGTGGATCCCGCTGAAGCCCTGCCCGCAATAACTACGCGTATCGGCGTGGCGACACACCGGCGAGCAGCACGCAGGTCACCACGGGCATGTAAATCCGCAGCTCGTGGATGACGCCAAACACGAGCGTCAGCACGAGGATGACGGCGGCAGCTTTGAGCGTGCCCGGATCGCGCGTCGTCCAGTCGCGCGCCGTCTGGAGCCAGTCGTAAAGCAGGATCGCCATCACGCCAAGCCCGATGATCCAGATGCGCAGCCCCGGATCCGTGACGAAGGTCCTCGTAATGCTGCCCACGCTTCCCGGAATCGCAATCGAATTGAAGATGCTCGCGCCGGGGAGATGGAAGACCATTCGAGTTCCGAGCGTCACTCCCATGGCGACCAGCGCGAGCAGCGCTGCATACGCGGCGCGGCGCGCCGGCGGATCGGCCGCGCAGAACCACCAGATCACGCCGCTGAACGCCGCCGACTCGCGAGCTGTCGCCCCGACGGCTGCGGCGATGAGCGCCGTCAGCCGCCCGCCCGATCGCGCGGTCGCGACGAACACGGTCGTGAACAGCACGTCGAGGTAGTCCGACGGGAACTCGTACGGGTGGTTGAATGAGATCACCAGGCAGAGTGCTAGCACGGCGAGCGCCGGCAGCAGTGCCGCTGGTGGCATGTGCCGCGAGATGTACCAGCCGACGAGAAGAAACATTGCGAACGCGCAGGCAACGCGCACGGCGAAGTACGCCGTGACGGGTGAAAGTCGTGTCATCGCGACGGTCGCAGCCAGCGCCGCCGGCACCAGAATCCGGTTTCGGAACTCCGGCACGTCGCCCGCTCGCCCGTTTGGCTCGACGAAGGGTCGGCGCTCGAGAATGGCGAGCTGCTGGTCGGCAACAAACGCCCTCGACTCGTACCGCGGGGCGAGGAAATGTGAAACGGTCGATACGGTGACGGCCAGCGCGCCTGCGAGGAGGACCGTGCGGAGCACACGGTATAATGACTCCTTTGCGCTCCTTGTCGAAATCCGCCCAGAGCGAGCCAATGCGAGTTGAGGGGGCGAAGCGAGTCGAAGGGAAGGACACCGTGAAGGCAGGGATTCATCCAAAGTACGAAGAGGTCGAAGTTCGCTGCGCCTGCGGCAACACGTTCAAGACGCGGTCGACCAAGCCCGAACTGCACCTCGAAATCTGTTCGGCGTGCCACCCGTTCTTTACGGGCCGCCAGAAACTGATCGACACCGAGGGACGCGTCGAGCGGTTTACGAAGAAATTCGGCGCGCAGACGTCCGCACAGCGGAAAACCGCGGCGACCGCCGCCAAGGCGGCGAAAGCCTCTGCCGCGAAGGGAAAGACAAAGACCGCGAAGAAATCCGCTACGGCCTGAGTGTTCTGAAGGTAATCGAATATCGCAACGACGCGACCGCCGGGATGCTGTGCTCGAAATCCCGGCGCGCTTCTCCCGAAATCAGGTACGCCGACCGCCGCTCGAGCTCGACCTCATGAGTCGCGCGTCGCGCCGGCAGGCCGCGCTGCTCTTTCGGCGACACATACGGCCTGAACCGCATCCGACTCGGTCCCAACAACGAAATGCCGGCAATCACGTCGCCGAAGAGCGGCGCATCCCGGTGCCAGCCAAGCGTCGCGCCCGCCGGATACTCCGTCACGAGCGCCTCTGCGAACGCATCTACTGGAATGGCCGCCCAGGCGGCGGCGCGCTCGCGCAACGGCAACAGAAACCCGGGCAGCGGCTCACCGGGTTTGGTTCGCCGCGAATAGTATCCGTCGGTCCATCCAAAATGAACGATGCGCCGGCGCGCCACGCCGCCGCGCATCTCGACCCGCCTGAACTCCAGCCGCTCGATTTCGGCAACAAGCTGCCGCTCCTCGGCGAATGTGACGAATTCAGGCTGATAGAAGAACCCCGCGAGTACAGACGGAGCGAGGAGGGAGATCTGGTGCTCTCGCGCCACGAGATCTATCAGAACAGTGCTGCTACGAATGGCATCGCGGTGTGGCCGAGCTTGCGATCGAGCCGCGCCAGCCGGTGCCTTGTCGCCTGCTGTCGGGCAGGCGTCCCCTGCAACGACAGCGACTGCACGGCGAAGTTGCGTGCCATTTCAAGATCGCGGGCACGGTGCTCGTGATGAACCGCAAGCGCTTCGCTGGCCTCGCGCGCGTATGCCGGTGAGCACTCAGGCGCGGCCAGAAGATCGCGCCAGATGGTGGCGGCTTCTCCGTACCGGCGAAGGCGCCGCAGCATGACTGCAATCGCCCTCAGCGCCTCGACGCGGATCATTCCCACTCCAGCGCCCGACGCGCGGCGATACGACGCCAGTGCATCGTCCATCAAACCCGCTCGCTCGTATAGACGTCCGAGCCCGAATGCCTCACGGCCGGTCATTGCCGCCGAGGGCCCATCCTCCAGCAACTGTGCCGCCCGGGCCGTCAGCATTGCGAGCGACACGATATCAAGGCGGTTGTGCTCGAACACCGCCTGCAACGGGCGCGCGTCGCCGCTGCGGACGTACTGGAAGTATCGCGAGGGAATCTCGAACCCTGGGACATCGCTCTCTCGTTCGTGGCCGCAGAGCGCCTGCTCCAGGTACGTCAGCCGGCACTCCACCTCTTCGTGGCGCCACATTCTTCGAGCAGGATGCAGCATGTCCACGTGCGCGAGCTCGGCAAAGGGTGTCGGCATCCGCTGCAGCGAGAAGCGCGTTTCAAGCAGCGGGAGATCGAACGTCTTTCCGTTGTAGGTGACGATGCACGTTAGATGGCCGGCGAGCTCGCTCACCGCTTCGAGCAGCGCGCGCTCGGCGGCAAAGTCCGCCAGAAAGAACTGACGTGTCCGGAAAGAGCCAGGCTCAAACCATCCGCAGCCCACGAGAAACGCATACGTGCCCGCGCCTCCTGCAAGCCCCGTCGTCTCGAGGTCGAGGAACAGCATCTGACCGTTGGTGCCGCCCAGCAATTCGAAGCGCGCCCACGGGGGAAGACAATCCGCAACCGAAACACGACCATGTCGGTAGCCAGGTGAATATCTGCGGTCGACGACGAGGAACTTGCGGCCGCGCGATTCGCGCCATTCGCCCCCGAGGATCTCTGCGGTGTCTCGACGATGTAGGGGCGGGTCTTCAGACCCGCCCCTCACGGCCGGTCCCAGCACCCCACGCAGGCGATCCGCCAGCGAACTCACGCGGACACCGGCAATGCCGCCGTGCCGGCGGATATCAAGTCGAGGATGCGCAGCGCCACCAGCTTCGCGAGCGGTCCGGTGTTCCCGACCGGACCGACGCACCCGGGACATCCGTGCCGGCACTCGCATCCGGCGATGAGTTCACGTGTGCGCGCCAGCAGGTTCTCGTGCATCTGGAACAGCGGCTCACTGAAGCCGATCCCCCCAGGGTAGTTGTCGTAGATGAAGATGCGCGGCTCCTCAGACAGCTTTGACGGAACGCCCATACGCGTCAGGTCGGTCTCGTCACCCTGCTCGCCGCTGCCAATCGAGATGCCGATGTCCTGCCGATCGCACATCAGCAGCAGCTGCGCCACCTGGCGCATGGCAAACGACAACCCGACAACGCCGTCGCGCCTGTCGTCGGAGGCATACGGCAGCGCCGCCATGACGTGCTTCGGCACCGTGAGCCAGTACGCGGTCGTGTGCATCTGCTGCTCGGGCAGATCGAGCTCACCGGAGCCGACGTTTTCGTTCGTGTAGAACTTGATCTTCTTGAAGCCGACGACGCGCGACGAGACGTGGACGTCGCCGTGGCTCTTCTCGGGATTGGATGCGAACGTCTCCAAGACGGTCACCTTCGTATAGGTGATCGCATCGGTGTAGTAGTCGCACTCGATCTGACGGACGTACGCCTTGCGCCCTTCGAAATCGAGCTTCTCCACCTGATAGAGCGTCCCTTCGATGATGTAGATCGCTTTCTCGTGCAGCGTCGGCGGGCCGCTCGTGAAACTCGTCTCCCCGATGACATCAGCGCCGTTGGTCGTGTCGACGACGACGAAGTTATCCGACGAAATCGATCGAAGGCTGACGGCATCCGCCGGATACGATTCGTTGGTCCACTGCCAGGTCCCGTCGTCGCAGGGTCCGCCTTCAGACGGACTGGTCCGGTGCACAAACCCGCTCTCCTCGAGAATGCCAAGCACTTCCTGGACGTTGTGCTTCCCATACTGCTCTGTCGTCGTGAACGGCAGTTCGAACGCCGCGCACTTGACGTGGTCGACGAGGATGTGGAGGTTGTCCGGATTGATCAGCGCATGCTCGGGCGGCGCGTCGAAAAAGTACGACGGATTCCGGACGACGAACTGGTCCAGCGGGGCACTGCTGGCGACGAGCACGGCCGCAGATCTGCTGCTGCGCCGGCCTGCACGGCCCGCCCGTTGCCACGTCGCCGCAATGGTGCCTGGATAGCCCGCCATGACGCACACGTCGAGCGCACCGATATCGATCCCAAGCTCCAGCGCGTTGGTCGACACGACCGCGCGAACCGACCCCTCGCGCAGGCCCTTCTCGATCTCGCGCCGACGCCGTGGCAGGTAGCCACCGCGATATCCTCGAATCTGCTCGGGTGTGCCAGGCTGCCCGCCGAAATCGTCCTTCAGATAGGTCGTCAGAATCTCAGTCGTCAGTCGACTCTGCGCAAACACAATGAGCTGAAGCTGCCGCTTCAGGAACTCCGCCGCAATGCGTCGTGTCTCGGCAAGATATGACCGGCGGATTCCAAGCTGCTGATTGACGACAGGCGGGTTTACGAAGAGGAAGAACTTTTCGCCGCGCGGCGCACCGCTTTCCGATACCAGCTCAAAAGGCTGCTCGACGAGCGTCTCGGCAAGCTCCCTCGGGTTTGCGATCGTGGCCGAAGAGCAGATGAAGGTTGGATTCGAGCCGTAGTGGCGACAGATGCGCATCAACCGGCGCAGCACATTCGTCAGGTGACTGCCAAACACGCCGCGATACGCGTGCAGTTCGTCGATGACGACGTAACGGAGGTTTTCAAAGAGCTTTGCCCACCGGGGATGGTGCGGGAGGATCCCCGAATGAATCATGTCGGGATTGCTGAGCACCACATGGGCCCGGCCGCGGATCGACCGCCGGGCATCCTGCGGTGTGTCGCCGTCGTAGGTGAACACGCCTATCTGAGCGTCGGACGCCTGCAACAGCCGATTGGCGAGGTCGTGGAGTTCGGCCAGCTGATCCTGTGCGAGTGCCTTCGTCGGGAACAAATACAGCGCCCGCGCTGACGGGTCCTTGAGCATCGCGCTCAGAACGGGGGCGTTGTAACAAAGTGTCTTTCCGGAGGCCGTCGGCGTCGTGATCACGACATTGCGACTGGCGAGGGTACGGCTGACCGCGGCGGCCTGGTGCGTGTAGAACTGCTCGATACCGCGGGCTGCGAGGACCCGTGTGATGCGTTCATCCAGGCCGTCGGGAAACGGCGCATATTCGGCCGGCCGAGGCGCAAGCCTGCGGACGGCGGTCACCCACGCCTCGGGGCTGTCAGGACGGTCTGGGAGGCCGCCGGTCAACCGGTCAACGACGGATTGCAGCGTTTGATCGAGAGCAGCATCCGTCCGTTTAGCCGGCAGCATGACGGGAGATGGTAGCGCACAAAGAGCGAAAGTCCAATCTGGTTGGTGGTTGGCGGTTAGTGGTCAGTGGTCAGGAGTGAGGGGTTAGCAGCCCTAAAACCACTCCGAGAAGCACGAACCAGCGAACCCGGCGAACCGAACCCCACGCCACTACGAACCACTCACCACGAACCACCAACCAGCAACCCGCCAGGCATCCGCATTGCGAAAGCCTGCCCCATGGCTATCACTGAACAGCAGAAGCGGATGCTTGCGATTAGCGCGGTCGGCGCCGGCGTTGTCCTGGCGGCACAGATGTGGCGGCGACGCGAGCCGTACGAGTTCGCGGGCAAATCCGTCGTCATCACCGGCGGATCACGGGGCCTCGGCCTTGTCATGGCCCGGCAGCTCGCGGCCGAAGGCGCACGGCTGACCCTGGTCGCCCGCGATGAACAGGAACTGCAGCGCGCTGTCGACGATCTGCAGAAGCGTGAGCCGTTTATGGAGCTACTCGTCGCGCAGGCTGACATCCGCGCCCGTTACCAGGCCGAACGCGCGATCGCGATGGCCGTCGAGCGGTTCGGCGGCGTCGATGTCCTGATCAACAACGCGGGCATCATCCAGGTAGGCCCACTGGATCACATGAAGCTGGCCGACTACGAGGACGCCATGCTTACACACTTCTGGGGGCCGCTCTACATGATGATGGCCGCGATCCCCCACATGCGACGCGCCGGTGCCGGGCGGATTGTCAATGTTTCCTCAATCGGAGGAAAGATCGCCGTCCCCCACCTGGTGCCGTACTCAGCGAGCAAGTTCGCGCTCGCTGGACTGTCTGAGGGGCTTCATGCGGAGCTCGCCAAATACAACATCGCGGTCACGACAGTGTTTCCGGGCCTGATGCGGACCGGGTCGGCCGTCAACGCGATGTTCAAGGGACAACGGCCGCAGGAGTACGCCTGGTTCGCGATTTCCGATTCGCTGCCGCTGGCGAGCATTTCGCCGGAACGCGCCGCACGGCAAATCATCCGCGCGTGTCGCTACGGAGAGGCCGAACTGATCATCACCGTTCAGGCCAGAACGGCGGTGCTCGCCCGCACCGCCGTGCCGGAACTGTTCCTCGACACGATGGCGCTGATTAACCGCCTGCTGCCTGGTCCATCGCACTCGAATGGAGACGAGGCAAAGGCTGGGCGTGAAAGCGAATCGGAGGCGGCAGGGCCGCGGCAACGCCTCACGGCGGCCACGTACCGAGAAGCCGAGAAGAATAATGAGATGTAATGGGCCGGCTAAAGCCGGCCCCCACGTAACGTAGGGGCCGCCTTTAGGCGGCCCAACCGCCTTATTGCGCGTTGAACGATTCGCCGATCAGCCGCTGACCCGTTTCCTCGGTGCACCCGCCGTGCGGCATCGCCTTGCCGCATGCGATCAACATCCCCGCGAGCGCGCCGAAGTCGCGGCCATCACGCAGCGGATAGAACCGCACGGTGATGAACGTGCCTTCGGCCATCGTCTTCACCGTGACGCCGTTGCGCGCCATGGCGATCGCCGAGCCCGTTTCGACGCCGAACTGCTTTGGCTTTCCATCCTTCATCACGGCGTTGCCGTCGTTGTCGACGACGATGAAGAGGAGCTGCGCGTGATTGGCTCCCGGGACGTAGCGAGTCAGCTTGCCCGACAACGTCTTGGTGACCGTCTGGTCGTACATCGCGAATGAATGGTGCGCGTAAACAGGCGCTGCCATCACGGCAACCACGACGAAAGCAAGAAATAGATTGCTCATAATCACTGCTGCTTGAATTTATCGGGGATACTCCATCCCTTTTCGAAGTGTTCTTCCCAGTTCTGTGCCCATGGACGGCCGAAGTAATCAATAAACCCCGGCTCGCCGGGAATAAGTTCCGTCGGCCGACCCTCAGTGCCATTGACGATGGTGCTCTGAACGCGGCACTCGACGAAGTTGAACCGCCAGTCGGGATCGTCGGGTCCGGAGCGAAGCTGCCACGGTGTCACCGTATGCAGTGGTCGGACGAACGCCTGCGGATCGTAGAACGTCGTGTCAACGGTAATGGTCTTCCCATCCGCGCTCGGCGCGAACGTCTCGACGGTCTCGAGGTCACTGCTGTACTCGAACATCGAGTGGGACAGGGTCCAACCCTGAACGTTGGCCGTCCACGCGACGAGCGTATTGCCTTTCCAGAAGCCAACTGTCTCGCCGTACCACTGCGGTACCTGCAGCACATGCGACTTCCCGATCAAAATGCGGCGCAGGAAATTGTCGGCGATGCCGCTTAAAAACTGGATTTGGTGCGGCGTCATCATCACTTCGATGTCGCCCCCAAGCGAGGCTTCCGCCCACCACCGCATGAAACCTTCGGGATAGCAGAACGACGCGTTCCACTGCGGCGCGTTGTTGACGACCTCGTGATAGTTCTGCTGGACCATCCGCTTGCGATACTCGGGGGTCAACAGCGAGAGCATGGTGGCCGTCTGCAGGTTCCGACCCCAGATCCACTGTTCCTCCGGCTGAAGGCGACGATAATGCCCGTCCCAGTTCGGCAGCGTGGCGCGTGTGTAATTCGTCGGTCCGCCGGCTTTCTTCGCCTCCGCGAGTAGCGCGTTGTAGTGTTCCTGGGCGGTCTTGTACGGATAGGGACTCACGATTTTCTCGACGGGGCGATCGAGATTGCAGTCACCCCACGCGCCGAAGCGCTGATCGCGCACCATGTCGGTCAGCGCGCGCGGGGTGTTGCAGCGCGCGTAGCGCTTGTCGAGCCACGACCGCTCGTCGAGATAGAAGTTCTTGCTGGTAAACAGGTCAACCGGCAGCGGCGTGATGCCTGGCGGGGGCGTCGTGTTCTTGTTGGTCGGGCCGCCCTGCGGACCGAGACGTCCCTGAGCGCTCAGCGTGGCGACCAAGACGGCCGCCGCGAGCGCGAGCGTCGCGGAGATCGTGCGCGCCATGGTTTCTCCTTGGTGAAGGCGGACCTAAAGGTCCGCCTCTACGAGGCGCACGATTTTACGATCAGTGTGGCTTCATTACCACCTTCACACAGCCGTCCCGCTTGTCCCTGAACGTCCGGTACATCTGAGGCGCATCGTCGAGCGACACGCGATGCGTGACGACGAAGGAAGGATCGATCTCGCCTGTTTCGATGTAGCGCAGCACACGCGGAAGGTACTTGTGCACGTGCGTCTGGCCGGTCTTGATCGTCAGGCCTTTGTTCATGGCTGCGCCAAAGGGGAACCTGTCGATCAATCCGCCGTACACGCCTGGCACCGACACCGTGCCGCCCTTGCGGCACGAATGGATCGCCTGACGCAGCGCACTCACCCGATCGGTCCCCATGAACGTCATCGTCTTGACCTTGTCATACAGATAGTCAAGATGTGGTCCGTGCGCCTCCATGCCGACGGCGTCGATGCAGGCGTCGGGACCAACGCCGCCTGTCATGTATCGCAACTTGCCGAACACGTCGGGATCCATCGAGTCGAGGGTCTCGGCGCCGCCTTCGTTGGCCATCATGAGACGCTCGGGCACCGTGTCGATCGCGATCACGCGCCCCGCGCCAAGCAGGAATGCGCTTCTGATGGCGAACTGACCGACAGGACCGCATCCCCACACCGCAACGGTATCGCCTCGTTGAATGTTGCAATTCTCGGCGGCCAGGAAGCCGGTCGGATAGATGTCTGTGAGGAACAGCACCTGTTCGTCAGTCAAGTGCTGCGGTACCTTGAACGGCCCGACATCGGCAAACGGTACCCGCGCGAACTGCGCCTGGCCGCCCGCGTAGCCGCCGAGCATATGCGAGTAGCCAAAGAGACCGGCGGCCGTGTAGCCGTAGAACTTCTCCGCCATCCACGCATTCGGGTTCGAATTGTCGCAGCACGAATACATTTCGTGTGTGCAGAAGAAGCAGCGGCCGCAGGCGATCGGGAACGGCACTATCACCCGATCGCCTCTTTGCAGGTTGGTCACGCTGCGGCCGACATCCTCGACGATCCCCATGAACTCGTGGCCGAGGATGTCTCCGGCATGCATCGTCGGGATGAAGCCATCGTACAGGTGCAAATCCGAGCCGCAGATCGCGGTTGACGTGACTCGCACGATTGCGTCGCGCGGGTTGATGAGTGTCGGATCAGGAACGTGTTCGACGCGGACGTCGTTGCGGCCTTCCCAGCAAACGGCTTTCATGGAAACCTCTTACGCGCGTTGCCATCGCGTTCGTGCGGCGCGACCGGATGGTTGCCCTTCGGTCGTCGGAATTTCCCCGGCTTCCATCAGCTGTTTGAGCCGGCGAAGATCTTCCCGAATGGTCTGATTCGGCTCTTCGCCGAACATTTTCGCGACCGCCGCGCCGAGCTTTCCGGCCGGCGGGTGGTACTGCAGGTGGACGGTGACGCGCGTCCCGTGCGGATCCTCATCGAAGTTCACCGAGCCGGCGGTAGAGATCGTCGAGCCTTCGAGCGACTGCCAGCCGATCACTTTGTTCTCGACTTCGTTGATGATCCGCGCGTCCCACTCAACCCGCATGCCTGCAGGACCTTTCACCACCCAGTGCGAAATGCCTTCCTCGCGCATCGACACAGACTCGAGGTGCTGCATGAACTGCGGCAGGTTCTCGAAGTTGCGCCAGAACCGGTAGAGCTCCCGGAGCGGCCGGCTGATGGTGACCGACTCTTCCACATGAATGCCGCGGAGACCGCCGAGCTGGGCGCGTGTATCCGAGCCGCGATCAGCGATGACGCCTGTCCCTTTCTCGCGAGCCGTCATCACGCGCGCATGGTTGATGCCGAACGCCTGATAGATGTCGCAATGCCCTGTCGCGCCGCGATACAGCAGCGCAGCGCCAGCAATCGCAGCCGCACCTCCGGGAACCTCGCGCCGTTTGAGCGCGTACGCGGCAAGCGCACCACCGGCCACCGTGGACAACCATCGTTCGACTCGGCCGACGTTGATGCGTTCCTGAAAATTCGTCGCTGCAACAGCCATGTCTCCTCCGTTGTGGCTACAGGCTCAGGGCTCCAGGAGCCTGGAGCCCTGAGCCCGAAGCCGGTAAGACACAGCATTCCGCGTACCCGTCCGACTTCGCGCAAGGCTTCGGCGGGACAAAGTTCTTCGCATAGGCTTATCCCCCAATGAGCGTGAACACGTCCGCTCCTGCAGGCGAGCGGCTGAGCCGCCGGCTGGGCTTCTGGAGCTCAATCGGCTTCGTGATCGGGATGACGATCGGCTCGGGCATCTTCCGCACTCCAGCCCAAATCGCCGACCGCGTTCCCGATCCGCTCGCGATGCTGGCGGTGTGGGGGCTCGGCGGCGCCGTGACGCTATGTGGCGCGCTCTCGATCGCGGAGCTTGCGGCGGCGTTGCCGCAGGCAGGTGGCCTTTACGTGTTCCTCCGCGAGGGCTGGGGGCGCGGGGCAGCGTTCGTGTTTACCTGGTCGGAGCTCGTGCTCATTCGCGCGGCTGGGCTCAGCGGCATCGCAAGCGTCTTCGGCGAATATGCGCTGCGATCGTTCGGCTACGACCCGGTAGTGCATTCGGCCGCGGCGGACTACTGCGCGGTTGCCGCAATCGTGATCGCGACGGCGACGAACATTCGCGGCGTTCAAACCGGCGCGCTGATGACCGGCGTGACGAGCGCGGCAAAATTTGGCGCCCTTGCCTTGATTGCAGCCATGGCCGTGCTGTTCAGCAGCCGGACCGACGCATCAGTGACACACTTCGCCGCCGGTCAAGCGCCAGTCCAGTCGGGTCTGTTCGGACTCGCCTTCATCTCCGTTCTCTGGGCGTACGACGGTTTCGCCGATCTGTCGTTTCTGGCTGGCGAGATTGTCGATCCTCAGCGGACGCTACCCCGCGCGATCGTCGCGGGCACGCTGGCGATCATTGGCATCTACCTGACCATGAACGCTGCCTACCTGTATGTGCTGCCGATTGCGCAGGTCGCCAGATCGCCGCTGATTGCGGCCGACACGGTGGCAATGCTCGTCGGCGGGATCGGTGCAAGCTTTGTCTCGATCGTCGTCGCGATATCGACATTCGGCGCGGTTAATTCCGACCTGCTCGGTGCGCCGCGAATCTTCTATGCGGCTGCAGAAGACGGCTTGTTTTTCAAGACGCTCGGCCGCGTGCACCCGACGTATCGCACGCCGTACGTCTCGATCCTCTTCAGCGCAATCCTCGGAATCGCGTTCGTGCTCACCGGCACGTTCGAGCAGATTGCGGACACATTCGTACTCGCGATCTGGCCGTTTTATGGACTTGCGGTCGCCGGACTGTATCGGCTGCGCCGCCGATCGGATCTGGCGCGCCCGTACCGCGTGCCAGGCTATCCCGTCGTCCCCGCCATCTTCATCGCCGCGTGCATCTATCTCGTCGTCAGCGCGCTGATCGGCGATCCGCTGTGGACCGGCATCACGTTCGCCATCATGCTTGCCGGTGTTCCGGTGTACTTCGTTGTGTTTCGTAATCGATAGCCGCGCGTACGCAGAATCTGCATCCGTTAACGGAGTCCGTTGACGATGTTAGGATGGCCCTGATGGGACTGACGCACGTTCGAGCGCGCATTTCGAATCCCGCGAGACCAAGACGCGCAGCAAGCATCCGGTTCCTCGTCGACTCGGGCGCGGTTTATTCCGTCGTCCCTGGCGCGGTACTGCGACGTCTGGGCATCGAACCGCATAGTTCCCGCACGTTCATGCTTGCCGATGGAACAGAAATCAAACGGAAGATGGGCACCGCCACATTCCGATTCAGAAGGCAGAGCGGAACGTCAACCGTCATATTTGGCGAACAAAACGATGCGGCGCTGCTCGGCATCGTCACGCTCGAGGAACTGGGCCTCATTCTCGATCCGCTAACGCGCGAACTGCGGCCATTGCCAATGGTGCTCGGCGCCACGCGCTCGCGACTCTAGTTTGCGACGCGGAACAACCGTCGACCCTTGGGGTCGAATCTCATAACAGGCCACGCCGGCGCGGCCTCCCGTAAAGGAGGCTTATGCGGACCTGCACGCTCACGATCTCCATCATCGTTCACGTTGTTGCGGTGTGCGCAGCGGTGATTGCGCCGCTGTTCGCAACCGACGAATTGCCCGCGCCGAGAACGACAGTGGAATTTATCCATGTCGTTCCGTTGCCTGAACCTCCCGCGCCACCGCCACGCCCTGTCGCACGCGCCAAGGTCGACACGCGACCGGATATCCCACCGCTCGAGGTTCCGAACGGCATTGCGCCTGAGCCCGTCGTCGATCCGGTCGATGACCGCTTCACGAACGATACTGGCGTGGTCGCATTCGGCGACTCGAGCGCGATCGTGGCGGAGGCGACACCACTACCTCCACCGCCGCCACCACGGCAGTCTGTGCTGCGCGTAGGAGGCAATATCAGACCGCCGCAAAAAATTGTCGATGTCGCACCGACTTACCCGCCGATCGCGATGGCCTCGCACGTCGAGGGCATCGTCATACTCGAGGCTGTCATCGCCGAGGACGGTTCCGTGCGATGTTCGCGTGCTTCGGTCCATTGCGCTGCTCGACGCTGCGGCGATGGAAGCCGTACGCCAGTGGCGATTCACCCCCACGTTGCTGAATGGACAGCCGGTACCGGTGGTGATGACCGTTACGGTTGCATTCCGTCTGCACTAATATCGACGGCATGATTAAGGTGCTCGATATCGAAAGCAAGGAGAGGAAGCGCGTCGCGGAAGGACAGGTGAGGAACGTTCTTGACCCGTCAGAGGATCGAACGCGAGTTCACGTGTCCATCCGCGAGGTTGATCCCGGCAAGATTCATCGAATCCATCGAAGCGACAGGACCCAAGTCGTCTACATCCTCGAAGGGCAGAACGCCAGCATCACCCACACCAGGGCAGATGGCGCGGGCGAACACATCGGAGAGTGCCGGTCGGGCATCTATCTGGAACCGTCGGAGGAGGCAACTGTCACCGCGTCGAGTACTCCGCTCGTGCTTCTGGTGGTTACCGTCCCGAAGCACACCGGCAAGGCCGGCGGCGCCGCATCGCCCACCGGCTACTTCTTCGAGGAGGCACGACTCAGATCATTGGTGGACGAGAAGGGCATCCGCGAACGGACGTTCTGGGTCAACAAGGAAACCGGCTTGTCAGGCTCGTGGGATCTGCAGCTTGGACGAATGCTCTACGCGCCACACGGGCACTCTCCGCGGCACGTGCATCGCGCCTCGAAGACCAGCTCAATCACTCCGGAGCACTTCTACTTCATCGAAAAAGGCGTCGGCGAGGTGAAGCACGATACAGGTACGCTTCCGGTCGGTCCAGGAAGTCTCGTCCTGATCCCCGCCGGTGAGTGGCATCAGCTCGTCGCATCGGACACCGGGTTCGATTACATCGAGTTCCAGGCGCCGTTCGACTTCGTCACGACCATGGATCACGATCCACTCGGTAAGAACTGGTACATCAAGGGAACCGACGATGGAACCGGTAAACCCAAACTTTGGGTGCAGAGCTAACCACCTCTCGCACGAATCTAAAACGCTCGGCTTTGACAGCCGTCAACGACGACTGACGTTCCACTGATCCAGCTCGCACGCGGCGAGGCGAGGAAGGCGACGACATCGCCGACTTCTTCAGGCGTGCCGAAGCGGCCGAACGGCAGCTCGCGCTTGACGAACTCCGCGATCGCCGCGGGATTGTCCTGCTGTCGCTTCCACCACGATCCACCTTCGAACAGGATCGAACCGGGCGACACGCTGTTGACGCGGATGTTGAACGAGGCAAGCTGCTGGGCAAGCGACTTTGCGAGACTGATCTCCGCGGCCTTCACCGCGTTGTACGTCATGCGTCCGCCCGCCTCCCGCCCGAACACCGATGCAATGATGATGATCGAGCCGCCACCGCGCTGTTTCATATGCGGCACGGCGAGACGAGACGCGCGAATCGCCGGGAACAGCGTCTGATCGAATGCCTCCTGCCATTCCGCATCGCTCGTATCGGTGATCGTCGCGCCGCGCGCGAGGCCGACATTGTTGACCAGGATGTCGATACCACCGAATGCCGCGACCGCTCCGTCGATAACGGACTTCACTCCATCGGGTGTACTCACGTCGGCGGCAATGGCGATCACTCTTTCGTCGGCAACCGCACGAATTGCGATATCGCGGCGCGCCTGTTCGAGTGTTGATTCGGTCCGGCTGCAGAGGCAGACGAGACAGCCTTCTGATGCAAGTGAGCGGGCGATGGCGAGCCCGAGACCGCGGCTCGAGCCTGTCACGACCGCAACTTTGTCGCGCAAACCGAGATCCATTCGCTGTCCAATATAGCTGAGCGCTTCGCGGTATCGTGCGTGCATTGCGATGACCAGTGACGTAGCGGGTCGACCTAGCGGAGAGGGAGGTATGCAATGCGGTGGGAAGGACGACGGGAAAGCGGAAATGTCGAGGACCGTCGTGGATTGGGCGTCGGCCCCGTAGGCGGCGGGTTGGGGTTGGGAGGCCTTGTTCTTGTCCTGCTCATTTCATGGCTCACCGGTACCAATCCGCTGGATCTCATCAGCACGTCCAGCATTCCGCAGGACCAATCGACGGGGACGACCGGTGTCCGCGACGACGACCCGCAGGCAAAGTTCATCTCGGTCGTGCTTGCCGACACGGAGGATACGTGGCGCGACACGTTCCGGCAGCGCGGGCAGGCGTACGTGCCGCCCGTACTCGTCCTGTTCAACGGCGCCACTCAGTCTGCGTGCGGCATCGGGCGGTCCGAGGTTGGTCCTTTCTACTGCCCGGCGGATCGCAGGGTGTATCTCGACCTCTCATTTTTCCGCGAGCTCGACGAACGATTCGGTGCTCCCGGCGACTTCGCGCAGGCGTATGTTGTCGCGCATGAAGTCGGACATCACGTGCAGAACATGCTCGGCATCGCCGAGTCGGTCACGGCCGCTCGTGAACGATCTGACGATCGTCAGTCAAACGCACTGTCGGTTCGTTTGGAGCTGCAGGCCGATTGCTTCGCGGGGGTCTGGGGACACTATGCGGCAGCGCGAGGCTTGCTCGAACCCGGTGACGCGGATGAAGGGCTGAACGCCGCGGCCGCGATCGGCGACGACCGGTTGCAGCGCATGGGTAGCGGGCAGGTGATCCCCGAAACCTTCACCCACGGATCGTCAGCCGACCGCGTGCGCTGGCTGCGCCGGGGCCTCGACGGCGGCACGATCGAGAGCTGCGACACGTTCTCGAGCGGAACGCACTGAACGCCGCAACCGCGGCGTCGCTGCCATCCTCTATCATCGTCAGTGGATGGCTGAACTGAAGGTCGGAACGGTTGTGGACTGGCATCATTTGTCCACGATCCTGGCGACGTTCCGGCTGATGCCGGCACCCGGAAGCCGATTTCCCGACTACGACGCAGGTCAGTACATCGCCCTCCGCCGCGAGGACTGCCGCCTCACGAAACGAATCACGGACCCGAACGGCGTCATCCGCTACGTCACCGATCGTGACGGATCGGGCAACCCGAAACACGGCCCGGTGACGCATTCCTACTCGGTTGCCTCAGCCCCGTGCGAAACGCGCGAGCGTGGCTATCTCGAGTTCTACGTCATCCTCGAACAAGACGAGCTTGGAGAACCTGGCCGGCTCACCGAATCGCTGTTCCGAATCGGTGACGAGCCCGGCGCTACGGTCACGTACGTGAACCGCATCGTCGGCGATTTCACGCTTGCCAAGAGGGCTGCCGAGTTTCGGAATGTGTTCTGGGTTGGGACCGGAACGGGCGTGGCGCCGTTCGTCTCAATGATCAAGGAGTTGCATTTCGAAGCCGCTCAGGGTTCGCCAGCTGAGGGCATTCAGTACACGTTGCTTCACGCGAACCGCACGACGGAGGAGCTCGGCTACCACGAGGAACTGCTTCGAATCGAAGCGTCTCGCTGTTTCGATTTCGTGTACATCCCGACCGTGAGCCGCCCCACGTCACGAGACCTCGAAGATCCCGCCCTTGGGCGTGGACGGGCAAATAACGTCCTCCGACGCCTGCTCGGGATGCCGCCGAAAGAGCAACAGGGGCTGGTCGCCCCGGTTCTTCCGCGACACATCGCGGTCGACGCTGTGCGTCGGAGGCTCGAGGCGGGGCGCACGGTCATCCTGACGTGCGGCAATCCTTCGTCGATGGCGGACATCAAATACATCGCCGAAAGCAATCAGATCCGTTTCGAGAAGGAAGACTGGTAACACTGTGAGACGCTGTCCCCGATGGCCACCCCCTCAGCCGTTCCCTGGTATCGCGCGCTCGACCGCCGACAGTGGTACACGCTCGTTGCCGCAAACCTTGGCTGGGTCTTCGACGGCTACGAGACCTACGCGCTCATTCTTACCGTTGCGCCGGTGTTCCGTCAGCTTCTGCCCGCGGGGCAGCTGGCAGCGATTCCGTTTTACGCGGGGCTGACGATCGCCGTGACGCTCCTCGGATGGGGCATCGGCGGCATCGTTGGCGGCATCCTCTCAGACTACGTCGGCCGGAAGCGGATGCTGATATACGCGATCCTGGCGTACTCGCTCACCACGGGTCTGACCGCGCTCGCCTGGTCGTGGACCTCGTTCATCGCACTCCGCTTCATCGTGGGCCTGGCAATCGGATCGGAATGGGGAACCGGTGCGGCGATGGTCGCGGAGATGTGGCCATCGCAGCATCGGGGCAAGGGCGCGGGGCTGATGCAATGTGGCCTCGGCATCGGCTTCTTCTTGGCATCGGTCGCATGGCTCTTCGTGAGCCCGCTCGGGCCGTCGGCGTGGAGATGGATGTACGTGATCGGCGTGCTCCCGGCGGCGGCAACCTTGTGGGTGCGCCGCGGCATCGACGAGCCCGAGGCCTGGGCGGCATCCAATCGCCGCCGGCGTGAGGCGGTCGCGCAGCAGAAGCTCGGGCGGGATCTCGACGACGCGACGCGCCGGCTCACGCGTTTCACGCTCGCGGATCTGCTCTCCGACGGACACGCGCGGCGGCTGCTCGTGCCGGCGCTCCTGATGTCCACCACCACCACGCTCGCCTGGTGGGGCATTTCGACATGGGTCCCGCCGTTCGTGGCATCCCTGGCCTCGGCCAACGGGCTGCCAACCGAGCGCTGGGCGAGCCTGGCGGGGATGTCCTACAACGTCGGCGCCGTCTGCGGGTACGTCGGCTTCGGCTTTTGCGCGGATGCCTGGGGCAGGCGGCCGGCGACCCTCGTGTGGTTCGTGCTGGCGTGGGCCCTGACCCCGGTGCTGTTTCTCTGGACGTCGCGACCGGCACTCGTGCTGGTGGCCTGCGCCGTGAACGGGTCCTTCTCGCTCGGCCAGTACACGTGGTGCCCCGTGTGGCTGCCCGAAGCGTTCCCGACGCACATCCGCACCACGGCGGTCAGCTTCTGTTTCAATGCGCCGCGCCTCATCGCCTTCGTCGGGCCGCTGGTGGCCGGCACGCTCATCACCGCGTTCGGCAGCTACGGACGTGCCGCCATCATCGTCAGCGCGATCTATCTCGTCGGGATCGCCGCGGCGCCGTTCTTTCCCGAAACGCGCGGCCGTCCTCTGCCAGACTAGTGGCGGCGCGTGCACCGACGTCGACGTGCGAGTCAAGGAGTAGTGACACCTAGCGGTCTCGGTTCTCGCGGCCGTTCTCAATGCGGATGCTAAGATCACGCGTCGCAACGCGAGGAGGGACCGCCCATGGATTCCATTCTCGACTCATTGTTCGATCAGTATGAACGCGGCCTGATGACGCGTCGGCATCTTGTCCAGGCGTTGGCCGCACTTGTAGTGCCGACGCAGACCCTGGCGCAGGGCGCCGCCCGGGCTCCCGCTCCAATCGTTCGTGGCTTGTCCGTCAATCACGTCGCGCTCACGGTCAGCGATATTCCACGTTCCTTCGCGTTTTACGAACGATTGTTCGGGGTCAGAAAAGGCTGGCCAGCCACGGACGCCGGTACGGGTGTCCACATGGACTTGCCGGACGGGTACATCAGCATCGATTCAGTCGCCGAACAGAAGGGCGTGATCACACACTTCGCGGTGGCAGTCGACCATATGAACCGGGACGCTGCCAAACGCCTCGCCGACAAAATCAACCGCGAGTTGCCGGATGCCAAGGCGAGAGATGGGTATCAGGCAAATACCGGGGGATCGACGGTCAATCTCAGGGATCCCGACGGTTTCTTCGTACAGATCTCGTCGAAGGACGGGCGCTGATCAGACGTAGGGCGATCAGATTCACGGGAGCATTACGTATCGTCCGCGGGGCCGTCGCTGTTTCAGAAGCTGATGCACGTAGCCCGCCGGCACCACGTGGTTCGGTCGACCCGAAAAACCACGTAGTCGAGGTCCTTTTCGATGGCACTGAACCAGTGCCCACACCGGGCGGCACGACGATCGCGTCGCCGGGCCCGATGCGGCGACTCTGACCGCCGGTGATGCCCGCGCCGTTCATGCTCGGCCCGACCAGCACGTTCACCGTGTTGCCGGTCGGATCCGCGGAGCTCGCGTTGGTCATGGTTCCGCCGGTGACGAAGGTCCCGGCCCCGTCGATGACGTAATAGACCTCGGTGATGGCGCTGTGCGAGATCGCAAGGCGCGCCGCCGATGCGCTGCGCGCGATCGCGTTCTGGACGTTCGACCTCGCGCGCCTGACGCTCACGCGCTTGCCGTTCACACCCGGCCTCGACGTCTATCCGGTCACCTTCGTCGGGCCGCTCGTGGCGGCACGCTCATGACCGCGTTCGGCAATTACTGGCGCGCCGCCATCATCGTCAGCACGATCTCTCTCGTCGGGATCGTCTCGGCGCCGTTCTTTCCCGCAACGCGCAGCCGTCCGCTGCCGGAGTAGCAGACGGGAGCCCACTGTCGTCGGCGCTTCGAACCAAGGAGGAGTGACCAAACAGGTCGAAAACGGCCGTCCGTAGTCCCTTCGGCGTTTTTCGTTCTCAATCCTCGCTAGCCTGCGCTAAGCGGACGACCGAGGTTGGGTTACGACAGACGCGGACGCTCTGAAGGCACGACGTTGTGTACCTGCAGGCCCGGACACCGCCGCTGAAGGCAGAACGACGCTATCGGCATGGCTGGCGGGCGACTGGCGCCTCCTCTATGCTGACAACGTGAATCGCGAGGAAATCGTTCAGGCTTGCCTCGACCAAGCAGGGTGGGCTACGAAACTCGGATCGCCGATGTACGACGCCCTCTTGCGGCGCATGGCCGAGGACGTACGCGCCGGCGGCCCGTGCCTTGCCGCGCTCGAGCCTCACATGCCGCGCTCGCGGATGCTCGCACCGTTGCTGCTCCTCGCTGCCATTCACCGGATGGTCCTCGAGGGACAGTTGCCCGAAGCCGCGCGCTTCTACCCCTCAGCCGGCGGGCAACCCGATGAGAACGCGCTCTGGCCGCATCTCCTCGAAGCCGTTCCGCACGCCGTGGTGCCGCCTTGCGTGCAAACAAATGAGGTCGAACGTTCCCGGGCCTTGCTACCCGGATTCCTCGAGGTCTCGGGGCGAACTGGTCTCCCTTTGCGGCTCTTTGAAATCGGTGCAAGCGCCGGCCTGAACCTGCGGTGGGATCACTTCCCCTTCCTACACGTGCCCGCCATGATTCGCGTCGCCGAACGTCGCGGCTGCGATCTCAACCCGATTGATCCCACGCTCGACGAGAGCCGTGGGGCGTTACTCTGCTTCGTGTGGCCGGATCAGACCGATCGTTTGCAATTGCTTGCCGCCGCGATCGAAATCGCCCGTCGCGTCCCGGCGCCGGTCGACCGGTGCGACGCCGTCGACTGGTTGCGAATCCATCTTGCCGACCCTAGGCCCAACCTCGCGACGATCGTCTACCACTCCGTCGTGATGCCGTACCTCACCGAAGAGAACCGCGAGAATCTTCGGCGCCTGATTGAAGAGGCAGGCAACCGCGCCACCGCTGACGCGCCGCTCGCGTGGCTGTCGATGGAGCCCGGTGCCGACCAGGCCGAAGTCCACTTGACCATGTGGCCGGGTGGTGAGCGCCGCCTTATCGCCGAAGCTGCCTTCCACGGCCGCGACGTCAAGATTCTGTAGATCGCAAGCGTGGCATCGCTGGCGTTCATCCAGCTCGGTCGGCTTACTGAGGCGATGGGTGCTGGGGCTGTTGCATGGAGTCCTACACCGGAGATTCATACCGTTTCTTGCTTCAAGGTAGCGATCAGTCGCCAAGGGCGGATTGACGAACCCGCCTTGGCGATGGTCCCGTCAGGCGGCGTCAGGTTCGATCCCCAGGCGGTCATTCACGGCGCACCGCAGCTTCTGTTTGCATCCGAGATAACGCTCCGTCGTCTGGATAGAGACGTGACCGAGAAGAAACTGAATCTGGTCCAGTTCTCCACCAGCTAGGTGGCACAGGCGGGCACAGGTGCGCCGAAGATCGTGCGGTGCCAGCTTGTCGATGCCGGCGCGAGCGGCCGCCGCGCGAACGACATCCCAGAGCACCTTGGTCGACATGCCGTCTCCCCATACGCGCCCAGCTTTGTTGATCGCTCGGAACACCGGGCCTCGTGTGATGTCAGCGGCTGTCGTCCAGGTGTCCACGGCAGCTTTCACCCACGTTGGGATCGGGACGGTTCGTACATGTCCCCCTTACCCACCAGATCGACAATCACCCAGTGCCCTTCCCGTTGCTGAATCGACTCGAGACTCAGAGCCAACAGCTCTGCGCGGCGGAGTCCGCAACCAATCAACATGGCGACCATCGCGTGGTCACGCAACTCACGTGCGGTCGACGGCGTCGCACGCTCGAGTAGTCGCCGGCCCTGCTCAGGCGTCAGCCAGTTTCCGAGTCGAACGCCGAGTCGTCGCACCCCTTTCACGCGACGGATACCCGCTGCGAGCTCGGGACTCAGGAGACCGGCATCGGCCGCCTCGTACGCCACTCGCCGAACCGCGGCGAGCCGAAGGTTAATTGTGGCTGGCGCATACCCGCGGTGTTCGAGATGAATCCGGTACCGGAGCACGACGGCGCGGTTGAACGCAAGGCGGGGTTCCGAACAGTACCACGCGACGAACTCGCGAATGGCGTGATCGTGGGTCGCGTCCGCCCCGAAGCCGACTCTATCGAGGAAAAGCCGTTTGCACTAGGTGCGAATTGTCTGGCGTTACTACCGACCAGTCGCCAAGTAGTGAGCAACGAACCCGTCAGCGTTGCTCGCTTGATCGGCGTAATGGAATGGTCTGCTCCTCCTCTCGGAGAATGGCGCCCTGCCATCACAGAGGAGCGGTATATGACACCAGCGATTGTGGGCATCGATCTCGGCAAGAATTGGTTTCACGTGGTCGGCCTTGATGAGGGCGGCGCGACCATTCTCCGCAAGAAACTGAATCGGGCGCAGCTTGCTGAGTATGCCGCGACGGCGCCACGGTGCATCGTCGCGACGGAGTCCTGCCCGGGTTCACAGTACTGGGGCCGGGTGTTCACGGCAGCAGGACACGAGGTGCGGATCCTGCCAGCGCAATTCGTGAAGCCTTATCTGAAAGCCAACAAGAACGATTTTAATGATGCCGCGGCGATCGCCGAAGCGGCTGGCCGGGCGAGCATGCGATACGTGCCGTTGAAGACGACGGAGCAGCTGGAATTACAGGCACTGCACCGCGTGCGCCGGCGGTTCATCGTCGAGCGCACTGCGCTCATCAACCAAATGCGCGCGTTACTGCTCGAGCACGGGATGGTCATTCCTGTCGGCCGAGCGGCATTCGTCCGCCGGCTGCCCAACATCTTCACTGATGCTGAGCACCGACTGTCGCCGCGTCTCGTCGAGTTACTCCATCGACTCCGGCAACGATGGCTCGCGCTCGACGTTGAGATTGTTCAGGCCACGCGCGACCTGGCGGAGTGGGCCGATCAATCACCGTTGTGTCGCCGAGCAGCAACCATACCTGGCATGGGTCCCATCATCGCCACCGCGGTGGTGGCCGCCGTCGGTGACGGCCGCATGTTCGTTCGCGGTCGCGACATGGCCGCCTGGCTCGGATTGGTCCCGCGCCAGCACTCCACGGGTGGGAAGCCGACGCTCGGATCGATCAGCAAGCGCGGGAACACGTACCTGCGCGAGCTCTTCATCCAAGGCGCCCAGTCCTCGTTTGTATATTTGAAGCGCGACCAGTCGTCGCTCGGTCAGTGGCTGCGCCAAGTCGAGATGCGTCGACAGCGTCAGGTGGCCATCGTCGCGTTGGCGAACAAGATGGTTCGAATCTGCTGGAAGGTCCTCACGAGCGAGGAAGAGTTTCGTGCGTACCCGGCTCGAATCGTGTGAGTAGCCTGTCGTCGGATTGCGAGGAGCACTTGCTGTGATGGGCGAACCGTCAATCGGCGCACCGTCAGCCTGAGCGATAAACCGGTCGCGTTTGACCGCCGGCGTTATGAGGATCGGTGCGCGCGGATTCCATCAAGGCCAGGAATCAACGGGTTCCACAAACAGGCCGGATACATTGCCGCAACCGTGTTCGCTATCGTCTCCAAGTGTGACTTGCAAGGGAGGGGCAGACCATACATTTATCGCAGAAGGGGTTGGTTGCGGGGGCTCGCAGCCGGCAATACCGACTGCCCTCCATATGGTGGGCATGAGCTCCAAACGTCTGCCCTTCCGACAAGACGATCGGGTCTCAAAAGGCGTGCGCACGAAAGACTTTCGTTCATGCCGGAGGCCACGGGGAGTAGCATGCTGCCGAGATTCGGCTGTCACATTGGAAATGTTGACTAAAGGAGAGGACCCATGAAGGGCAATCCCTTAATCATTCTTGCATTGGCTGCGGTCGCTCTGCTGTGGTTGATCCCGCACGCGTTCAAGCCAGCGGCCGTTCAGGCCAAAGATTTGGAAGCCCCCCATTGGGGAGTAGGGGGTGTGCCTCAATTCAAGATCGATCCCAACTGGCCCAAGATTCCGTCAAAGTGGAAGGTGGGATTTGGCTCTGCTGTTGTCGGCGACAGCAAGGGTCACGTATGGATCCTTAGTCGCCCACGCAGGCTTCCTCAAGAGGATCGAGCATCTGCCGCGCCACCCGTCATGGAATTCGACCAGGCGGGGAATTTCATTCAGGGTTGGGGAGGCCAAAGCGGCGCGGGGTATCAATGGCCATCGAATGAGCATGGACTCTTTGTCGATGCCAAAGGATTCGTGTGGATTCAGGGGAACGCGGATGGCAAGTCGAACAACCCTGACGGTCTTCCGAACGACAACCAAGTTCTGAAGTTTACGAACGACGGCAAATTCGTGATGGCCATCGGCCAGAGTGGCCTGACGGGCAGCAACAGCACCCATGTTCTCAAGGGAGCGACAGACATTTTCGTCAATCCTAAAAACAACCAAGTCTACGTCTCCGATGGCTACGGAAATAGCCGCATCATCGTGTTCAATGCAGATACCGGAGAGTTCATTCGGATGTGGGGTGCGTATGGCCACACGCCGCTCGATATAGACCAGCGCCCAAAACGCTCCGCCCTTAAGTTAGACCCGTGGACCGCTGTTTCAGAAGTTCTGCAGCAGTACGGATCACCTATGCATGACGTGAAGATTTCAAACGATCAGCTTGTTTATGTCGCCGATCGTGGAAACAAGCGAGTCCAAGTATTCACACCTGACGGCAAATTTCTCACAGAACAGTTTGTAGGCCCCGATCTACCAGATATCCAAGTAAGAGGGCTTGCTTTTTCACCTGACCCTGGCCAGCGGTTTCTATACGTCGGAGGGACGCCTGACGCCTGGATCCTCAACCGCAGGACGCTCGAGATCCTCGGCACGGTCAAGACTGTTCCCCAAGGTAGTACGGTGGGTCAGACAGGTACTTCCAACATAGGACATTTTCTCGGGATCGACAGCAACGGTAATCTGTACACGGCTGCAGAACTTAGCGCAGCCTTCGGGAAGACCCAGGGTGCCTACAAGTACACGTTAACGGGATACTCACCTACTACTCCATGTTGCCAAGCACCGAGGAATATTTCTGCTGCGGCAGCAAGTACTGGGGGGGCGGACGCACGATAGCAATCGCGACAATCCGGCGGCCACGACTTGCGTCTGCCGGACGGCGCATCGGCTCGGAAGTCCATAGCCGTTTGCGAACCGATGTGTTCGGCGTGGAGTGCCTCTAACTTCTCGCGCTTCTTCAGCGTCAAGAATCCACTGTCGGCAACGTGGTTCTCGCGCATCACCGCCTGACCGACCGGGCCTGCTGCCTGAGCAAACCGGAGGCGGAGCTTGCCGTAAGCGTACAGTTCGCCCCGCGATTGAAGCCGGACGGCGTAAGGTGTGTGAAGGTGACGAGCGTCAGCGTGGGTTACCGACCGTATACAGGCTTTGGACGTGGGATCAATATTGAATTCGACGAGCGATGAACTGGTAGCGGTGCCTGATGAGGCGGTTGCTATCGGATTAGTCGCGAGTAGTCGTCCAGTGTAGTTCTACCGACCGAGAGGGCCGGCAGGTCACTCCAAACCCAAGACCTGGATGCGGCCGTACTGTCGGAAATGGCGATCGAACGTGAACGCCCGTGATACGCGACGTGCGTCGAGTACGGCGAAGGAGATCGCGTCGCACAGCGTCCAGTCCTTGTCGACGTGTCGCGCCAGGATGTCCTTCGCCCGCTGCTCCTCGGTAGGCAGCACGCCGACGACGGGCAGCTGGCCGGTGAGCAGCCACTGACGCGCGACAGCGCGTCCGAGCTTGCGGAGCAACAGCGCGTAGGTCTCGGCTTCGATGTAGTTCGTGATGAAACTGGGTCGACGCTCGACGGCGATCTGTTTGGCGATCTCGACGGCGCGCGTGTGGTCAGCGTCGTGCGCGTCCACGAGCGCGAGGATCGCGCTGGAGTCCCACAGCACGCCGCGCGTCATTCGTCGAGGATCGCGTGTTTGTCGCGCGCTCCGGGCGCGCGCGCGCCGCTGCGGCCCGCGCCGACGAGCCGGAAGATCGGGTGATCCACAGTCAGCGGGGGCACGGCAGCCTTGGAGCCCGCCAGGCGCCGCGGACGCGTGCGTGCGGCGTCCGCCGGCACCAGGCGCCGGCCACCGCGACGCACGCTCGGCAGCTCGCCGCGTTGAATGAGTCGCCACACGGTCGACCGCGACACGCCAAGCGCGCGATGGGGTCGGAGGACGATTGGAGGAAGGATCGTCAGCCGAGCAGGCCCGGCCACTTCGCCTTGACCTTCTCCTGCAGCTCCCGGCTCGCCTCGGCCACGACGGGGAATTCCTCGAGCCGATCGTAGGGACGACACGCGTCGATCACGGCCTTTGAGCTGAGCGCCGCGTCGTACTGGTAAGCGACGAACATCGGATCGTTCTTCGATCCGACGCCGCGCTGGATGATGTCGATGTCCACCGCAGGGTCGGTGCGCGTCGCCACCGCCCACATCACTTCCTGCAGGTTCGAGGGGTCGATGTCGTCGTCCACGACGACTGAGTAGCGCGACATGTAGGCGCCGGCGCCGCACTGGTTGAGGATGTGGCCGGCCTGGCGTGCGTGACCGGCGTAGCGCTGGGTGATGGCCACCACCGTGAACATGCGCGCACCGCCGATCTCGTGCGCCCAGACGGCTTTGACGTCGGGCACGCCGGCCGCCACGAGCGCGTCGAAGAGGAGCGCCGATCGCATCACCGCCTTCGAGTACGAGTAGTCGTTCGGCGGCTTGGCCGGCGGGCTGCCGACGATGATCGGATCGTTGCGGTAGTACACGCGCTCGACGGTGACGACTGGTGCGGTGCCGGCCTTCCCCGGGTAGTAGCCGTGAAACTCGCCGAATGGGCCCTCGAGACGGATGTCACCCGGATGGATCCACCCTTCGATCACGATCTCCGATGCCGCCGGCACCGGCAGGCCAGTGACCGCGCCACGTACGACCGACACCGGTTCCGAAAGAATCGCGCCGATGTAGTTGTACTCACACATGCCGAACGGCACTTCGATGCCGGAGATGAGATAGCCGAGCGGATCGCACCCCAGCACGATGGCCACGGCGCAAGGCTTTCCGGCCTTCGTGTACTTGTCCCAGTGAATCGCGCCGTGCTTGCCGGGCACCCAGTCCACGCCGACGTGATTCCGGTCGTGGAGCATGACGCGGTAGGTGCCGACGTTGA
>JACXTT010001267.1_pt1 | contig 42637 bp, 33 predicted proteins | sample 9270951 | NCBI WGS metagenome assembly JACXTT01 (sample SAMN15532306, study PRJNA645909) | rock metagenome | isolation source: weathered quartz diorite | place: Puerto Rico | collected 2017-06-21
TATAATGGTCATGCCAGGGTAATCAATTCCACGCTGCCTGAAATCGTCTATTTCGTTGCCGATTCGCTGCGGGAGAGTAAAACCACTTCCATTTTTATCGGCACATCGGAAAAGGATAAAGGAAAGCTGGAAGGCAGTTTCCAGAGCCGGCTGGGGTATTTTGAATCGGTTTCGGTGCGGGAGCAGGTGAAGGAGAAAGGGCAGGAGGCGTTTTTCAAAAAGGTCAAAACAGCTTATGCTATGGATGTTGATATACAGGAGCCGAAGCTTGATTCGTTGAAACAGAAGGAGAACCCTGTAACGGAAACGTATACATTCAGTTTCGACAAGCCTTCGGAAGGCATGCTGTATATTAACCCCATGATGGCGGAGGGCATTAAAGAAAATTACTTCAAATCGGCCGAGCGGCATTACCCGGTTGAAATGTCGTCTGTGATGGACGAGACATACATATTCAATATGGAGATACCGGAAGGGTATGAAGTGGAGGAAATACCCAAATCGGCAAGGGTATCCTTTAATGAAACGGATGGCATGTTTGAATACCTGGTAGACAAGACCACCGACCATGTCCGGCTTATGTCGCATATCAAGCTCAACAAGGCTACGTTTGGCCCGGATGAGTATGATTCATTGCGGGAATTTTTTGGGTATATTGTAAAAAAGCATGCCGAGCAGGTGGTGCTGAAAAAGAAAGGCTAATGAGACAGCTACTGGTTATACTTTTTTGTGCCGGCAGCCTGGCAGTAAAAGCAGGCGATGGCAATTACGCGGTAAGCGCCATACCGGAGGCGTTGATGAAGAACGCGAATATGGTAGTGCGGTTTGATGAAACCAGGTTTACCCTGAAAAGCCTTACCAAAGCCAATTTGTACCATCATTATGTATATACCATACTTAATGAGAAGGGCGACAAGTTTGCAAAAGCCGTAGAGGGTTATGATAAACTGCAATCGGTGGATTATATTGACGGCAATTTGTTTGATGCTTCGGGCAAAAAAATCAAGTCGCTGAAGAAAAGCGATATAAAAGATTTCAGCGGAACGGATGAGGGTACGCTGGCCGATGACAGCCGTGTGAAGATGCATAATTTTTATTACAAGGTGTATCCGTATACGGTAGAATACGAAGTATCGCTGGACTTCAGCTATACCATGTTCTTTCCACGCTGGACGCCGATAGAGGATGAGTATGTATCGGTGGAGGATAGCAGGCTGAAGGTTATTTGCCCGGCGGATTATACCCCGCGCTTCAAAGCGTTTAATTATAAGGACCAGCCGGTGCAGCAAACGGAAAAGAATGAAAAGACCTGGTCCTGGGAAGTAAAAAACCTGGTTGCGCTGCAGGATGAATATGCGAGCCCCAACTGGATAGAACTGACGCCGGTAGTATACCTGGCGCCGGTACAGTTTGAAATACAGGATTATAACGGTAATATGAATACCTGGCAGGATTTCGGGAAGTTTGTGTATGCATTGAAAAACGCCCGGGACCAGTTGCCGGATAATATTAAACAAACGGTGCACCAGCTTACTGACGGCGTAACGGACCCCAGGGTAAAAATAGCAAAGCTGTATAAGTTTATGCAGGACAATACGCGTTATATCAGCATCCAGCTGGGTATTGGCGGATGGCAGCCTTTTGATGCCACGTATGTTGCCACTAAAAAATACGGTGATTGCAAGGCGCTGACCAATTATATGTACGCGTTGCTGAAAGAGGCCGGCGTTCCTTCGAATTATACGTTAATAAAGGGTGGTACAGGAAATCCGTTTTTTGTAAGCGATTTTCCCTGCTCACAATTCAACCATGTTATTCTTAGTGTACCGCTGAAAACCGATACGGTTTGGCTGGAATGCACCAGCCAGACATTACCCCCGGGTTATCTCAGCGGGTTTACCAGCAACCGGTATGCCCTGGTAATAGGGGAAAACGGCGGAACCCTGGTGCGCACTCCCAAGTATGGGTTAAAGGACAACCTGGAAATACGTAATACCAGCGCCACTGCAGATGAAACCGGTAACCTTGCCATTACGACGGTTACCAAATACAGGGCGATGCAGCAGGATGACCTGCACGAAATGATTGCCAGCCTGACCAGGGAAAAAGTAATGGAAGTATTGAAAGAAGAAGTCGATTTACCCCAGTACGATGTGGTGAAATACGATTATAAAGAAGAGCCTTCAACGTTGCCGGTCATTACAGAGACCCTGCAACTTACCGCGGCCAATTATGCACAGGTGAGCGGCAAGCGCCTGTTTATAGCTCCCAACATTCTTACCAAGAACCATCGAAAGCTGATACCCGACGAGGAACGGCATTATGATGTGGTGACCGAATATGAGTATACCGATATAGACACAGCGGAAATAAAGTTGCCTGGTGGTTACCAGCCGGAGTCGATGCCCGCCCCGATAGCCATAGAAAGCAAATTCGGTAAGTACAGCGCCAGCGTTAAAATGGACGGGGATAAACTGGTTTATTACCGCAGCATGGAAAAATTCAGCGGACGTTACCCGCCCGCTGAATACAATAACATGGTAAAGTTCTGGGAGCAGATTTACAAATCAGATCATACCAAGGTGGTGCTGGTTAAAAAAGGCGAATAGCAGCCATCCCTACATTACTTACACGTGGCCGGTATCTGCTGGTCGATGGTTTCCTTCAGCGCCAGGTATAATTCCTTTTTCTGTTCGGGCAGCAAGGTTTTGGTGAGGATGATGCAGGCATAGCCGCGGCAATAATCCACGTAGGGGAAGGTGCCGAACAGGCTGGGACTGCTTACCACGGTGGCTTTGCCATTAGCATCCTTTTCCAGTATCCATGCACCATAGCCATAATCAAAGCCTTCGCCCAGCTTGGGGGTATATTTTATAACGGCCTGGCCGGTTTGCATTTTCTCCATTTCCTCCACCGACTTTTCACTCAGGATGCGTTTGCCTTCAAAAACGCCTTTGTTAAGCATCATTATGAGGAAGTTCATGTAATCGGCTGCGCTGGAATAAGCGCCGCCCGAGGGGTCTACCGCTTTATCGTAATCGAGGTAAAAGGTGGTCTGATGCATTTTCAGCGGGCGGGTGATGCGGTCCTGTACCAGGCGGTCGAACGTCTTTTTGGTAACAATCTCCGCTATGCGCCCGGCGATGTTAAACCCGATATTGCTGAAGAAAAACATTTCGCCGGGGTTGCGCTCGATTTCTTTTTTGGCAAAGGAAACGACTTCGTCTTCCAGCGAGCCGGATTTTTTGTGCGGCAGTATGCTCCTGTCGGACTCAATGCCGGTAGTATGGGTGAGGCAGTTGCGGATGGTAATGTATTTTTTGCTGTACTGGGTGTACAGGGGGATGTACTTGGTAACGGGATCGTCGAGCGAAATCTTGCCTTCATCTACCAGGCTCATTATAAGAGCGGCGGTGATCCACTGGCCGGCGTTGGCAATGGGCGCCTGGTTCTTGGCATTGAAATCCTGCCCGATTTGCTTGGTGTAGATGATCTTACCGTCTTTATAGATGAGGGCAACGGCATTGCCGCCCAGCAGCTTTTGGTCGCGCAGCAGCAGGGCATCCACTTCACCAAAATTGTACTGGCAGAAAACGGGCTGCAATAATAGCAGGAAAGCGGCTAAGAGACTGAATTTGAGACAGGTTTGACGAAATTGATATGCCATAGTTTCAGGAATTAGGCGTTTGGATTGTGTTTTGTGAACAATGATTAAAGTTATTTGAAAATCGGTAACCGGGCACAGGGGATACGTTAAAACCCTGAAAAGGGTGTGGTATGGAAATGGCACCGGTTGCTTTCTTAAAACCAACACAATATGAACCTGAACAATTTTACCATTAAGGCCCAGGAGGCGATAGCCGGGGCGCAGCAGGTGGCGTTCAACAACAATAACGTGAATATAGAAACGGAACACCTTCTGAAGGCGCTGTTGAGCGATGAGGATTCTCCTATCGAGTTCCTGCTCAAGAAAAATAATGTGACCATGAACCTGCTGGACAGCAAGCTGGACGAAAGCATCAGTAAGCTGCCCAAAGCCGCCGGTGGCGCACAGCCCGCACAGGCGCTGGGCCGCGACCTTAACAATATGATCTTAAAAGCGGGTACGGTGCTGAAGCAGTTTGGTGACGAATTTGTGAGCGTGGAGCATTTGCTGCTGGCCCTGGTAAACGCCAACGACAATACCGGCAAAATCCTGAAGGGAGCGGGGCTGACCGAAAAGGGGCTGGTGGCCGCTATTAAAGACCTGCGAAAAGGAGATACTATTCAATCGCAGACCCAGCAAACGCAGCACAATGCGTTGAACAAATACGCCAAAAACCTGAACGAGCTTGGGCGGCAGGGTAAACTGGACCCGGTAATTGGCCGGGACGAGGAAATACGCCGGACGCTGCATATCCTGTCGCGCCGGAGCAAGAACAATCCCATACTGGTGGGCGAACCGGGGGTAGGTAAAACGGCGATTGCCGAAGGGCTGGCCATGCGTATTGTAAATGGCGACGTGCCGGAAAACCTGAAAAGCAAAATTATTTATGCCCTCGATATGGGCCAGCTGATTGCAGGCGCCAAGTACAAGGGTGAATTTGAAGAAAGGCTGAAAGCGGTAGTAAAAGAAGTGGGCGACAGCGATGGTGAAATCATTCTCTTTATAGATGAAATTCACACACTGGTGGGCGCCGGTGGCGGCGAAGGCGCTATGGATGCAGCCAATATATTAAAGCCTGCCCTGGCAAGAGGAGAATTAAGAGCTATAGGTGCCACTACGCTGAATGAATACCAGAAATTTTTTGAAAAAGACAAGGCGCTGGAACGCCGGTTCCAGAAAGTGATGATTGATGAGCCGGGCGTGGAAGATGCCATTTCCATATTACGAGGATTAAAAGATCGGTATGAAACCCATCACCATGTACGTATTAAAGACGAAGCGATTATTGCGGCAGTGGAACTGTCGAGCCGTTATATTACCGACCGGTTTCTGCCCGACAAAGCGATTGACCTGATTGATGAAAGCGCCGCCAGGCTGCGCCTGGAAATGAACAGTATGCCGGAAGAGCTGGATAAACTGGAAAGGCAGATACGCCAGCTGGAAATAGAACGCGAGGCCATTAAACGGGAAAATGATGAGCAGAAGCTGCGTGAACTGAACACGGAAATCGCCAATCTCTCGGTGGCCCGCGATACGTTTAAGGCAAAATGGAAAGAAGAAAAAGAAGTAGTAGACAGGGTACAGAATGCCAAGTCGGCCCTGGAACAGCTGAAGCTGGAGGCCGAACAGGCCGAGCGCAACGGCGATTATGGAAAGGTAGCCGAGATACGGTATGGCAAGATGAAGGAGCAGGAACGGATATTAGCGGAGTACAGCCGGCAACTGAGCCAGCAGACCGATAAGCGCCTGCTGAAAGAAGAAGTAGACGCGGAGGATATTGCGGAAAATGTAGCGAAGGCTACCGGGATACCGGTATCGAGAATGCTGCAGAGCGAGCGGGAAAAGCTGCTGCACCTTGAAGAGCACCTGCACCAGCGGGTGGTAGGGCAGGAGGAAGCGATTACCGCGGTAGCGGATGCCATCCGCCGTAGCCGTGCGGGGTTGCAGGACCCGCGCAGGCCCATTGGTTCGTTTATCTTTCTTGGTACTACCGGGGTGGGTAAAACGGAGCTGGCCAAGGCGCTGGCAGAATACCTGTTTGACGATGAAAGTATGATGACACGGATAGATATGAGCGAATACCAGGAAAAGCATACGGTATCGCGCCTGGTGGGCGCTCCCCCCGGCTATGTGGGTTATGATGAAGGAGGCCAGCTGACAGAAGCCGTGCGGCGCAAGCCCTACAGCGTGGTATTGCTGGATGAAATTGAAAAAGCCAACCCGGATGTATGGAATATTATGCTGCAGGTGCTGGACGATGGCCGCCTGACCGATAACAAGGGAAGGGTAGTGAATTTTAAGAACACCATCATCATCATGACCAGCAATATCGGCAGCCTGCAGATACAGGAAGCGTTTGAAAAGGTGAACGAGCATAATGTGGATGAGGTAACGGAAAGGGCTAAAACCGAGGTGATGGGCCTGCTGCGCGAAACGATACGGCCTGAATTCCTGAACCGGGTAGACGAGATCATCATGTTCCACCCGCTGATGAAAAAGCAGATCAAGGGCATTGTGAAAATACAGCTTGAAGGCCTGAAAAAGCTGCTGGTGCAGAACGGCATCCAGCTGGAGTTCAGCGATTATATCCTGGATTACCTGGGCGAAAACGGGTACGACCCGCAGTACGGGGCCCGGCCGCTGAAACGGCTTATCCAGAAGGAAATCGTGAACCCGCTCAGTAAACGGATATTAGCCGGGGATATCGATAAATCGCAGCCGGTGCTGGTAGATGTATTTGATAACGTGGTGGTTTTCAGGAATGAACACCCGGCACCGCCGGCAGAGGAAAAGCCGGCCGCCAGGGAATCGAAGGGAAAAGGGCACAAAGCCACCCCGTAATGTGAACAAACCGGCCTCCTTACACGTTATTAAGGGGCGCGAACGATATGAAGGCCATGCTGCAGCACGCGGTATGGCCTTTCTTCCATTCATAAAACAGCAAAGGAGTATTAAATGAACAAGCCGAAGATTAAGGAAATCATTCCTCCCAAAAACATTTGGGTGGGCAATGAAGACGGGCCGGTAAGCCTGGTCATGTTTGGCGACTACGAGAGCGAGGCCTGCGCCAAAGCAAACGAGGTGGTCAATAAGCTGCTGGCTAAGTACGAAGGGCGGATTAAGTTCAATTTCCGTCATTTTCCGCTGACCAAGGTACACCAGCATGCCCATAAAGCTGCGGAAGCGGCCGTTGGGGCGGCCCAGGAAGGTAAGTTCTGGCCCATGCACAATATGCTTTTTGCCCATCGTAAGAACCTGGGCACTACCAGCCTGAAGATATACGCCAAGGAAGCAGGGGTCACCAATAAACGGTTCCTGACCGAACTGGTGGATTGTCTTTATGGCTGGACGGTCCGCAATGATTTGCTCGAAGCCGTTGGAAAAGGGGTGCGTGATGTGCCGGCCTTTTTTATCAACGATGTATTGTACACCGGCAATGTGACCACGGTAAGCCTGGGTAAGGCGATAGAGGAAGCACTGGCATCGGAAGGCAAAAAGAAAACGGCCCAGCGGGCGTAAATAGCAGGATACATAAAGCATATAACAAAGCCCAACCATCAATAACTAAATAATTATTGATGGTTGGGCTTTGTTATATGCCGGGATTGCTGCTGGCAGCTATTATTGTGGTGGCGCTTATGCCGGAGCCGAAACCCTGTGGCAAACTGCCGGGCAACGAGGTGCCCACCCGCCATAAGGGAGAATTATGGAGTGTAAGGCGAAAAAAGTTGTGAAAGATTTTTAGTTAAAAAGATGGGCCGGGAGGTCATATTGTAAAGGCAGACCTGTAAAAAACCAGGAAAAATAGCATACAAGTGGACAAAAAAGAGCATTTACCTGTAAATTATTAACATGTTAATTATTAATAATTTGTAATGACTGGAATTTATTTGCATTAAACTGTGCCGGGGGCTTGTTTTCTTCATTTTTTCGTAACAACTTTGTGTTAATAAATTTATTTACCGCCTCAACGATTGCTTAAATAACTATAGGACAAATAAAAAGACCAGCGCTAAGCTGGCCTTTTTATTTGGGGGGATACAACAAGTATTAATTCCGCTTTTCGTAGGCCGGTGTGGCCGGGCGGGTGAATCCTTTCTTCTTAATTAAGTCCATTATTTCAATAATGGCGCGTTCGAGCTGCGGGTCGGTACCTTTTGCCATTGCGCCGAGGTTTTCGGGCACTTCAATATCGGGGTCTACGCCGTGGCCTTCTTTAAACCAGGTGCCGTCCGGGTTATACATACGGAAATCGGGGGCCGTAATAAAACCACCGTCGATGAGCTGGGGCATGCCGGTAATGCCGATAAGCCCGCCCCAGGTGCGGGTACCGATTAAGGGACCCAGGCCTTTTTTACGGAAATAATCAGGGAAGGCATCGCCGCCGGAGCCGCTCCAGCCGTTGATGAGCATTACTTTGGGGCCGAAATGCGCGAAGGGGGGCCAGGGCCAGGTTTCGCCATCGCGGATGGCCCAGAAGGAAAGCGGGGTGCGGTTAAGGATTTCAATAAAGCGGTCGGGTATCTGCCCGCCGTTGTTAAACCGTTCGTCGATAACCAGCGCTTTTTTATCCCATTGCGCGTTAAACTGGCGGATGAGCTCGTTTTGCCCGTCTACGCCGGTGCTGGGCACGAATATATAGCCGGCATCACCATTGGTGGCTGCTTCCACGCGTTTACGGTTGCTTTCTATCCAGGCCAGGTTGCGGAGACGGTATTCATCGCGCATGGTTTGTACCACGGCGGTTTTTGCGCCGGTAAGGGATGGACTGGAATTCCAGGTAAGCTCTACGGTTCTGCCGGCAAGTCCCTGGAAGGCGGCAAAGGGGTCCTGTGCCGTGGTAATTGGAATCCCGTTTACGGCAAGAATATAATCGCCTTCTTTGATGCTTACGCCTGGTTGGTCGAGCGGGGAGCGTGCTTCCGCATCCCAGGGTGCGCCGCGCAGGATTTCCTTTACCTTATAATAATCACCATCGGCCTGCCAGTTGATACCGAGGTAGCCGACTGATTTTGCTTTAGTCTCTTCTTCATCGCCGCCGCCGTTGTAGGTATGCGATGAATTAAGCTCACCGATCATTTCACCTATGATAAAATTCACGTCTTCGCGGGTCATGGCGCTTTTGAGCATGGCCAGGTAACGTTGTTTAACGAGGTTCCAGTCTACGCCATGCATATTGGGGTCGTAAAAGAAATCGCGTTCCATGCGCCAGCAGTCGAGAAAGATCTGGGTCCATTCCTGTACGGGGTCTACCGTCATCTGCATTTCGGCCAGGCGCAGGGGCTTTTCAACATGCTGGCCTTCTTCGGGTTTGAGCACAGCGTATTTATCGCCTTTTTTTACGAGGATTTTTGCCCCGTTGGCCGAGAGTACGTAATCGTCTGCATCGATGATCGTTTTCTCTTCCCGTTTTTCGATATCAAAATATTTAAGCGAGCCGCTGCGTTCGCCGGCGCCGGTATTGGTGAATTTAAGGTAGAGGATCTTGCCCTGCACGCTGTTGATAGCACTGTAGTTGCCGGCGGCCAGGGGCAGGAGGATTAAGCGCGATTCCATTCCTTCCAGGTCTATTTCAACCGGGGTGGTGGCCGGCTTTTTTTCGGCAGCAGCGGGTTTTTCTTTCCCGGTTTTCTTATCGGTATCGGCCGGGGCGCTGCTTTCTTCCTTTTTCTCTGCTACCGTATCGTTTTTGGGATAGAGCAGGGAAGGGGTGGTCTTTTTAAGTGGAATAAAAGCGGGCTGTGTGCTGTTGGCATAAATAAAGCTGTTGTCGATATCGCTGTAAGATGGATCGAAATGCTGGCTGGTGAGCAGGTAGAGGTATTTGCCACCGGGGTCGAATACCGGTTTGGCACAATCGTAAAACCCACTGGTGACCCGGGTTAGTTTTTTATCGGGCACATTGTAGAGAAAGATAGCGTTGTGGTAGTTCTCCATATCGCGGCTCCAGGTGAGCCAGCGGCTGTCGGGCGACCAGCTGCAGGAAAAGTTTTCCAATCCATCGGAGGCAATGCGCAGTCCCCGGTCTACTTCGGTGGTGGCGCCGGTGGCGATATCGTAGATGTTTATCTTCATTGCTTTGTCGATAAACGCCAGTTTTTTGCTGTCGGGCGACCAGGACAGGTTATAGCGGTACCCGGCGCCATAGGCTGTGAGTTTGCGGGCGGCGGATTCCTTGCCGGTTTCTGCCAGCCAGAGTTCGTACTCGCCGGATTTATCGCTCCAGTAAGCCATGGTTTTACCGTCGGGCGACCAGGCGGGGTAGCGTTCCGCCGCGCCGGGGGTATTGGTAATGTCTTTTACAAAGCCGTCCTGCGCGGGCAGGTTAAAGATATCGCCCCTTGCTTCTACCAATACCCGGTTGCCATCGGGGCTAAGCGCCATGTGCTGCAGGTATTTTTCGGTGCCTGTGCTATAAGGTTTGATGCTGGCTTCGTCGGTGACCACGTTAATGCTAACTTCTTTCATTTGCCGGGAAGCCAGTTGAAACAGGTATAATTTACCGCCCTGTTCAAATACAATGTCTTCGGGGCCGAGGGAAGGAAAATGAACATCGTAGTCTTTGAAGTTGGTGAGTTGCTGAAAGGATTTATTGGTAAGATCATAGCACCAGAGGTTCATACGTGCTTCGGGTCCGCGGTCGGACAGGAAATAAATATAGTTATCGTGCCACATGGGCAGTTCATCGGAGGTTTCGCTTTTAACGGAAATATTTTCATCCGACAGGGAGGTAAAATCGAAAATATGAATATCGGCATGCCAGCCGCCTTTATAGCGTTTCCAGCTGCGGCCTACCTGGGTGCGAAAGGTGAGGGCCATCTTTTTGCCGTCGGGCGAATAGGAACCAAATTCGGCATAGGCCAGCGGCAGTTTTTCTACTGCCCCACCGGAAGCTGCTACAGTATAAAACTGGTTGAATCGTTCCTTGCCGCTTTCGCGGATGGAGGCAAAGAGCACCCGTTTGCCATCGGGCGTCCAGTCTACCACGCGGTCGCTATACCCATGCGTGGTAAGCCGCTGCGGCACACCGCCGGTGGCGGGCAGCACATACACATCACGGTTGCCATCATAATTGCCGCTAAAGGCAATGGATTTACCGTCGGGTGAGAACTTAGGAAATGTTTCCACGCCCGGGGGTGAGCTGAGCTTAACGGCGGTACCGCCTGTTTTGGGTACTATCCATACATCATTGGCATAGGTAAAGACGATTTGCGATTGCGATACATCGGGAAAGCGAAGCAACCCGGCATCGATTTGCGCCATGGCGGGAAGGGTAAACAATAACAGGCTGCTGAATGCGGCCATCCGGTTTTTCTTCATAATGTTCATTTTTTTATTAGTAATAAACAGCCGGAAATCGGGCATGGAAAGCTACCATTAAATCCTTAATTTCCCGGTACCGTTCAACAGATTACCTATTAACCATGATGATGCATTACAGGCTCCGTTTGCTGATACTGCTACTGGCTGCTGCTTCGGGTACTACCGTGCAGGCGCAGTTAAAAAAAGGCGGTTACTATTATCCTCCTCCCGGCGAATGGCAGCACCATAGTGCTGCCGCCGAAGGGATGGATTCCGCGTTGCTGGGCGAAGCCATTCAATTTGCGATTGCAAGTGAAAGCAAGGGTGCGCGGGATTTAAAGCTGGACCATTACCAGACGGCATTTGGCCGCGAGCCGTTTAACGAACTGGCGGGGCCGGTAAAAGACCGCGGTCCCTGTACGGGCATTATTATCCGCAACGGGTATATTGTGGCCGAATGGGGTGAACCGCAACGGGTGGACCTCACCTTCAGCGAAGCCAAGAGTTTTTTGAGTACGGTGACAGGTGTAGCCTTTGATGAAAAGCTGATAAAAGATGTGCATGATAAAGTAGGGCCCTATATGGCGCCGGTTATTCCGTACGAGCCGGTGGCAGCGCCAGGCGACCCGGCGGCAACGATGGGTAAAAAAGATGTGATTGAATTGTTTGAAACGGAGCATAACCGCAAGATAACCTGGGACCATTTGCTACGGCAGACCAGCGATTGGGAAGGTACGCTCTGGGGCAAGCCTGACTGGGCCGACCGTCCCGAGGGCAATGCGGCGGAATGGACCACGCGCAAACGCAATGAACCGGGCACCGTATATAAATACAATGATACGCGGGTAAATGTGCTGGCGCTGGCGGTATTGAATATCTGGCGCCGACCGCTGCCGCAGGTGCTGAAAGAAAAGATTATGGACCCGATAGGGGCTTCGGGCAGCTGGCGCTGGACGGGCTATACTAATTCATGGATAGTGCTGGACGGGCAGCTGGTGCAATCGGTGAGCGGCGGTTCGCATTATGGCGGCGGCCTGTTTATTAACGCGTACGACCAGGCGCGGTTTGGCTATTTAACGCTGCGCAACGGCCGCTGGAAGGACCGGCAGCTGATTTCGGAAGCCTGGCTGCAGATGGCGCGCACACCCACACCGGTACAGCCTGGTTACGGGTTTATGAATTTCTTTCTGAATACCGGCAAGAAACTATACCCCAGTGCACCGGCAACGGCATTTACGCATATTGGTGCGGGTAGCAATATTATATACGTAGACCAGGAAAATGATCTCATCATTGTAGCCCGCTGGATAGAAGGCAATGCCGCCGACGGTATTATTAAACGGGTGCTGGCAAGTATAAAAAAGCAATAAGACCATGGTAAGTTTTACCGCCACCCTGCTGAAGTTTGCCAGCCAGGGCGAGAAGACCGGCTGGACCTATATTGATGTACCTGAAAAGATTGCCGTTCAGCTAAAGCCCGGCAATAAAAAATCATTCCGGGTAAAGGGCAAGCTGGACAGCTATGCCATTAAAGCCGTGGCCCTGCTGCCCATGGGCGGCGGCAGTTTTATTATGCCCGTAAACGCTACCATGCGCAAGGCCATTGGCAAAAAGCAGGGTGCAAAAGTAGCGGTGCAACTGGCGGTGGACGATAAGCCGCTGCCGGTATCGGCGGACTTGATGGAATGCCTGGCTGATGAACCAACCGCAATGGCTTTTTTTAAGACGCTGCCCAAATCGGTACAAAATTATTTCAGCAAATGGGTAGAAGGCGCCAAAACGGAGCCTACCAAGGCGAAGCGGATAGCGCAGGCGGTATCGGCCATGGCCAGGAGCATGAGCTTCTCAGAAATGCTGCGGGCGCTAAAGCAGGAAAAGGATGATTTGATGGGATAGGGGTATATTTAAGCAACCAATTTTATCTTTTATACCAAACAGTCATGAGAAAACAATTCCCCTTGCAGCAAGTGCTGCCTGCTATTCTATTATTGGCCGGTATTTCTGCCTGTAAGGCGCCAAAGCCGCAGGACCCGCTGGCAAAGGCCTCACGCGAGGACAAAAACGGGTGGGTGTATGTACACCTGGAAGGATCGCCATCGGATATTGGTTACCAGCACGGTTACCTGCTGGCGCCTGAAATTGATACCACCCTGCGCATGTTTCAATATTTTCTTCCGCGCGACACCATGCACAAGGACTGGGCTTTTTACCGCCAGGCAGCGCGAAATTTTTTATGGGACAAGCTGGACCGTGAATACAAGGACGAGATAAACGGTATTGTAGCGGGATTGCATGCCCGGCAGAAAAACTACGACAGCCTGGACATTACCGCGCTTAACGCCTACGAAGAGCTGGCTTTTTATTATGTGCCCGGTTTATTGAACAAGGCAAAGCCCGGCAGCGGCGATAATATGGCGCCGGGCAACTGCAGCGCGTTTATTGCCACGGGAAGCTATACCAGCGATGGTAAAATTGTGATGGGCCATAATAACTGGACTGCTTATATTGTAGGGCAGCACTGGAACGTGGTAGCCGATATTGTTCCGGCGCAGGGCAATCATATCATGATGGATTGCATGCCGGGGTTTATACATAGCGGGGATGATTTTGTGATTACCGGCAATGGCCTACTCATAACAGAAACCACTATTACCCAGTTTAAGGGGTTTGATACGGCGGGCATACCGGAGTTTGTGCGTGCCCGCAAGGCAGCGCAGTACAGCAATTCGATTGACGATGTGGTAAACATCTTTACCAAAGGCAATAACGGCGGGTATGCCAACGACTGGCTGATAGGCGATACGAAGACCAACGAGGTAGCGAAGCTGGAACTGGGCTTAAAGAACTACCGCGTATGGCGTTCAAAAGATACGGCCATTATCGGCTCTAATTTTCCCAGCGATTCTACGCTGATTGCACAGGAAACCACATTTAAAGTACATGACGCCACTACTTCACCCAATGCGCGTAAGCTGCGGATGGAAAAACTGGTGCTTGATTTGAGGGGCAAGCTCAATGATTCTACCGGCCGGCAGCTGGAAGGCGATCATTATGACGCCCTTCAAAACAAAAACGATAATAACCGCTGTGTTATTTGCGGCCATATAGATGAAGACATGAAAGGATGCGCCGAATGGGATGAGCCGGCGTATTACCCCATGGGAGCGGTGCAGGGCAAGGTGACTACGGCGGCGCTGGCAAAAGACATGAAGTTCTGGGCGCATATGGGGCATCCCTGCGGGCAGGATTTTATTGGCGCCGATTTTTACCGCAAGCACTCGCAATATGCCTGGCAATCGGCTTTTTTGGTGAATATGCGGGCTTACCCGTGGACTTTGTTTGAGGCGAAGAAATAAACAAACCAGGTGAATGGTCAATAGTGAATGGTGAATCGGTTGTTTCGCTGGCCGCCGGCCATTGACTAATCACTATTGACCATTCACTTTGTTAAATATTTTCTAAGCGGGCACCGGTTTTGCGTAGGTATACGTAAAAAAATATACTTTACAAAAGTATGCATGACGCGATACCTGATTAAAATAACCGGATTCCTCTGTGCCCTGGTTCTGCTGCACCTGGCCGTGCATGCGCAGGATTCTACCCACAATGGGATGATTGGGCTGGATAGTTTCTTTCGCAGGCAAAAAGGGCTGGTGGGCAAGCTGGCGCGCAACCTCGTGCACGATACCACACTGAGCGGAGACCCCAATACGCCTGTACGGAATGACCTGGTGTACGGGCGCTATGCAGGGCGTGTTATCCGCAGGATAGAAATACAACGGCTGGATTTTGGTACGCCGATTACTGATACCTCCCGCAACCTGCGCAACGATCTTACCCGGCTGGCCAATTTCTTTCACCATAAGTCGCGGGAATGGGTAATACGTAATAACCTGTTTTTTCACCCCGGGGAAAAGGTCTTTCCCTACCTGCTGGCGGACAACGAGCGCCACCTGCGGGACCAGCCTTATTTATTAGATGCCAAGATTGCGATACGGCCTGTGAAAGGGAGCCGCGATTCGGTGGATATCGTGGTGCTTACCAAGGATGTACTTTCCATTGGGGGAAGCATTAATGTGCGCAGCGCCATGAGCGCAGATGTGGGGCTGAAAGACGATAATGTGTCGGGCATGGGTAACCGGCTGCTGGTTACGGCGCTGTACGACAATGCCCGGCGGGTACATACGGGTACGGGAGCGGAATTTATACAGCGCAATATATCGGGCTCTTTTATTGACGGGTACCTCGGGTATAAGAGTTTTAACGATGCGTTTAACGGGGGCAATAAACAGGAAACCATGTTATATGGGCGGCTGGTGCGCCCGCTGGTGAACCCGTATATGAAATGGACGTATATCGTGGAAGCGGGTTATAATACCACCCAGCCCCGGTACCAGGCGGATTCGCTTTATGTCTCGGATTTCCAATACCGGTATTATACCTACGATGCCTGGGCCGGCCTGAACACGGGGGCGTATAAGCTGACTACCCATAATGAAGATAACCGCCTGCGTTCGCTGGTGGGATTGCGGCTTTTCCGGCAGCTGTTTCTGCAGGTGCCGGAAAAATTTGCCAACCTCTACAACTACCAGTATGCCGATGTGACCGGCGTGCTGGGTTCGTTTTCCATTTTCCGGCAAAACTTTTACAAGGCCAAATATGTGTATGGCTTTGGCCGGAATGAAGACGTGCCTGAGGGCCTGGTGCTCGATTTGGCTGCCGGCTGGATCCAAAAGCAGCAAATCAATCGTCCCTATGTGGGCATAGGCCTGCAGAAATATTTTTTTACGGAGAAAGAATCCTATTTCAATTTTACGGGGCGGCTGGGCACTTTCTGGCGGCAGGCGAGGGCGGAGGATATGGATATACTGGCCAACCTGGATTATTTCAGCCGGCTGGTGTCGCTGGGCAAGTGGAAGCAACGCAGCTTTCTCAGCGCGGGGATTACCGACCAGGTGAATACGGTGCTGAATACACCGCTGTTCCTGACCAGCCCGTTTGGGCTGCCGGAGCTGCCGGTAGACACCACGGTGACGGGCAGTGTACGAATGACCTTAAAAGGCGAATCTGTTTTTATCTGTCCCTTTAAAATTGCCAATTTCAGTTTTGCGCCATTTGTATTCAGTAATCTCTGCCTGTTTACCCCCACGGGTGAAGCCTTTTCAAAAAGCAATTTATACAGCACGGTAGGCGGTGGTGTGCGGACCCGCAATGAAAGTCTTATTTTCGGAACGATAGAACTGCGGGGGTTTTTCTTTCCCCGCAAGGATTATTTCTTTCACGATAGCTGGCGGATAGAGCTTAACACCAATATCCGGTTTAAGTACAATACACAGTTTATAAGAAGACCAGAGTTAATTGTAGTTAATTAACCTGTAAGGTGAGCCGTTCCTGAAGGGCGACCCACCTTTGCTTCCGGCTATTCGAATATTACGGCGTTTTTGTTGACGCCTGAGCCGAGGGAAACTGCGCCGGAGGGGTTGCGGATGCCGGTGGCCGATACCTTAATATCGCTGCTTTTGCCTTCTGCCCGGATAAACAGGCGGTTGCTGCCGGGAAAAAAGCCTTCATTGATGGTGCTGCCGCTGGTGTTGTTGAACAGGTAAACGGGGTTGCTTACCGTCAGTATTTTTGTTTTATTGAAATGAAGGCCGGCGGCTTCGGTGGCTTCCATGCCTTTATCGGCCGTGATGACGATATTGTTGAAATAAATATCGTGGATGGGCATTTGCGGCAGGCCGGTGATGGCAATGGCTATTTTGGCGCCCTGGCAATCGATATCGCTGATATGAAAGCCGGTAAACTCCGGTATTTTATCTGAAGGATGTTTGGCGGCCTCGTTGGTTTTGCCGGCCGGCACATCTTCATAATATGTGTCGAATACGATGGCTTCGCGCACGATATTGCGCATGGCAATGTGTTCAATATAGATGTCTTTAACCAGGCCGCCTCTTCCCGCATTGCTTTTAACGCGGATGCCGGCATCGGTACCGATAAAATGGCAGTCGCTTACGAATATATTGCGCATACCTCCGTCGGTATTGCTGCCGATAACAAAACCGCCGTGCGCGCGGTATACGGTGCAACCCGCTACCAGTACGTTTTCGAGGTTGGCGGCGCCGGGAGCGTCTTTTTTGCCGCCGCTGGACTTCATACATATACCGTCGTCGCCGGCGCTAACATTGCATTTATAAATGACCACATTCTTACAGGCGCTGATATCGATGCCATCGCCGTTCTGCGCCCACCATTCGTTGAATACGCTGACGCCGCGCATGGTGAGGTTTGTACAGTTGTTGGGATAAAAAACAAATTTGGGTGAATTGCGGAGGGTAATGCCTTCCAGTAATACGTTGCTGCAACCGGCGAAGTACACCATATAGGGGCGCAGGTAATCGCGCGCGGGCAGGTAATCACCGGGCGTGGCATCGTTCTTTTTATCCCTGAGCAGTTTCAAGTAAGCCTCGCCGTTCATTGCTTCGCGCGAGGGCCACCATATATCACCTTCGTTGCTGGCGATGCCGCCGGAAGCCAGCAGGGCCCGCCATTGTGTGTCGGTGGTTTTACTTTTCTTGACCGGCCGCCAGGAATCGCCCGCACCGTCGATGATGCCTTCGCCGGTGATGGCAATATTTTCCAGGTCGTACCCGTATACGGGGGAGGCCGGTACGATGCTGGTGCTTTTATTGGAAGCCTTGATCATGGGATATTGTGTATGGTCTTTGGTGAGTTGCACCAGCGCACCTTTTTCGAGGTGCAGGTTGACATTGCTTTGCAGGCGGATGGGGCCGGTAAGCCAGGCGCCCGGGGGCACTACTACTTTTCCGCCGCCGGCAGCGGCGCAGGCGTTAATGGCTTTTTCAAACGCAGCGGTATTGAGGGTTTTGCCATCGGCTATGCCACCGTAATCGGGCAGGCTGAACACGCGATCGCTGAACTGCGGTACGGTAGGTTCCTGCATTTTAAAAGGGGAACGGGAGAGGTACCAGGCGAGGGCTTTCGGGTCGTTGCCCGTTGCCGGTTGCCCGTTGGCCGTTTGGGCGGCCAGTTCCAGGGGATGGCTGACGAAGCAAAATAAGAAGGTGGTGGTTATGGCAGTGGCAATCCATCCTTTCATAGCGGGTATTTTTACCAAAACTACTTTAGGATTGGAAACAGGTGAAGTTTATTTACGGGAACGATGCCGGAGGGGAGTTGACAGATAATAGTTGATGGTTGGTAGATGATAGTGGTAGAAGGGCTGCGGTAGCGACAGCCTGATAGGGTAGTAAATGCCTGTCAGCTGTCATCTATCAACCATCAACTACTATTATCTCCTGAACTTTCTTCGGGGGCCACCACCGGGACGGCCGCCGCCGCCATGGTGTGCTCCGCCGCCACCGCCGCCGCCTCTTCGCTGGCGGGGATGGTATTCGGGGCCGGGGCCGAGGTGTTCGGGAAGCGGGGTTTTGGTGACCTGCTTGCCGAGCAGCTGCTCGATGGCGGCAAATTTATTTTGTTCTTTTTCAGTGATAAAGGTGTAGGCGGTACCGTCTGTTTCGGCGCGGGCTGTACGGCCGATGCGGTGTACGTAATCTTCGCCGTCGTTGGGCACGTCGAAATTAATGACCAGATCGATGTGGTCGATATCGATACCGCGGGAAAGGATATCGGTGGCTACGAGCACCGGCAGGCGCCTGCTGGTAAAGCTGCGCAGCACTTCTTCGCGTTTGGCCTGGTCGAGATCGGAGTGAATGGCTTCCACGTGCAGCTCGGAGCGTTTCAGCTCTACCGTGAGTTGCTTTACATTCTGCTTGCGGGAACAGAAGATAAGGATGGAATGAAAACGTTTGCTGCGGAGCAACCATTTTACCAGGGGAATCTTCTGCTGTTCGTATACCACAAAGGCTTCCTGTACGATCTTTTCGGGTGGCTTGGAAATAGCGATGTTTATTTCCTCGGGGTTGCGTAATATTTTTTGCGCCAGCGCCCTGATCTTGGGGGGCATGGTGGCGGAGAAAAGCAGGGTTTGCCGTTTGGAAGGCAGCATGGATACGATCTTCATGATGTCTTCATTAAAACCCATATCGAGCATGCGGTCGGCTTCGTCGAGCACGAGGTATTGCAGTTCTTTCAGTTTTACATAGCCCATGTTGATGTGGGCGATCATTTTACCGGGAGTGCATACCACCACATCTACACCGCGGCTGAGGGCTTGTTTTTCCTGTACAAAGGAGCCGCCGTCGCCGCCGCCGTATACGGCGATGGAGCTGACGGAGGTAAAATAAGACAGGCCTTCGAGGTGATCGGCAATCTGGATGGCCAGCTCGCGGGTGGGCACTATGATAAGGGCATTGATATGATGATCGTCGTGCGGTTCAGTCAATAATTTATTAAGCAGGGGCAGCAAAAAAGCGGCGGTTTTACCGGTGCCGGTTTGCGCGGAGGCAATGATATCTTTACCTGCAAGAATCAACGGTATGACCTTTTCCTGGACGGGTGTGGGTTCTTCATAACCACTGGCGCCAATACCCTCGGCCAGGTTTTCGTGGAAGGAGAAATCTGTGAACTTCAAGTGAATTAGAGTAATTAAGTGATTTAGATGGTTTTAGTAAAGATAGGCATAATTCTTGAGCCGGAAAAAGTACTCCTTCCTTCCATGGCTTTTTTTTGACCCCGGACAGTATTTTACCACCAACGGCTTTTCCCTGACTTTAAACGGTGTAGTAATACCTGCTTCTATGTCCTTAACCGGTTTTTTATGTGTACCTGGGCGGGGTTTTCCGGTGAGGGAGGCCCCGCTTTTTAGTTGTTTATGGCGCGCCTTCGGCGCGGGGATTTTTTTACCACAGAGGTTCACAGAGATCTATTCACAAAGGTACACAGAGCGTTTGCGTTGTTTTTTGGTTTGCTTCGATTTCCTTTTAAGGGGCACAGAGGGGCGCCTGCGGCGCGGTATCTTTTTTACCACAGAGGACACAAAGGGGTTTTTGCACAGAGGGCACAAAGGCTTTTGCGGGGCTTTCTTTTGCGGGACCTCCCTTTTAAGGTACACAGAGGGTTTGCTGCGCAAACTGCGTCGCTGCTTCCGTTAAAAGGAAAACGAAGAGCAGGCCTCTGTGTACCTTTGTGAATAGATCTCTGTGAACCTCTGTGTTTAAAATAACCGGAGCCGAAGGCGCCAGTTCATTCAAAATGGTGTTAAATGGGGTTGTTTTTGAAGTAGCGATCCAGGGAAACGGGGCCGCTGCCTTCGATGAGGAAGATGATGAGCAACAGGAGTACGCCGAGGGAGAGTACCAGCCCGGAGGTGGAGGCGAAAACGCCGCTGCCGCTGTTGATGAACAGGACGGCGCCCAGTAATATGGGTATTTGAAGGGCCACCACCACGCGGGTAAACAGGCCAATGATGATCATAAAGCCGCCGAAGAGGTGCAGCCAGGTAATGGCATAGGACAGCCAGGGAAAGGATTGGGTGAAATGGCTGGCGGAGAGCAATTGCTGCAGCTGCGCCGTATCGCTGATAAAGCTGATGCCTTTGGCAAAAAGGCCGATGCCCAGCGCTACCCGTACAATGACCAGCCAACCGGGATGATGCAGGGCGCCCTGGCGCTCTATTCGGTGAAGTAGGTTCATACGACAATGTTTAAAAGAACAAATGCGGGCTATCTTCTTAAAGTTACGACCGGCCGGAGGGCATTTCCAAGTTAAATCTCATAATATTCATTTATTTGCAGTAAATAAAGCCGTATGATGTCGGGAATTGATGATTTTCAGTCTGTTTTTTTTATCGGCGTGGCGGGTACCGGTATGAGCGCCATTGCCCAGTACCTCGCGGGGCTGGGAAAACAGGTGTCGGGCAGCGACCGGTATTTTAAACCGGGCCAGTACAATGAAACCCGCGAAAAGCTGGAAGCGGCCGGCATACGGTGTTTTGCACAGGACGGGGAGGGGATTGGCGCCGCTACGCAACTGGTAGTGGTGTCGGCAGCAGTAGAGGATACGGTGGTGGAGGTGCTGAAGGCAAAGCAACTGGGCATTCCTATAATGAAGCGGTCGGAATTACTGGCCTGGATAGCCCGGAGCCGGAAAACCATTGCGGTAGGGGGCACTTCGGGCAAGAGCACCACCAGCGCCATGTTGTTTGATATCCTGCAATATGCCGGGCTGGAACCGGGCATTATCAGCGGGGCAGGGCTGATGAGTATTATTAAAGAAGGAAAGATTGGCAATGCCAAAACAGGCCGCGGCGAATGGCTGGTGATTGAAGCCGATGAAAGCGATGGCTCTATTGTACAATACGAGCCGGAAATAGGCTTATTGCTTAATATTGATAAAGACCATAAAGAGATAGATGCGTTGGTGGATATCTTCGGCGTGTTTAAAAAGAATACCCGGGGGCCGTTTGTGGTCAACCAATCGCATGCGCTGGCCAAACAGCTTTCGCAGGATATCCGCCATGATTTTTCTACCGATACCGGTTCCGGCGCGGGGTATACTGCCTCCGGTTTCCGGCAGGAAGGGCTGGCTATATCGTTTGCTGTCAACGGGGTTCCTTTTAGCCTGCATACGGTAGGCCGGCATAATATGGAAAATGCGCTGGCGGCATCGGCGGTGGCCAACCTAGCGGGAGTAAGCCTGCAGCAATGCGCCGCGGCGCTGCAAAGCTACGAGGGCATTTACCGGCGGCACCAGGTGCTGGGCAATAAGCAGGGCGTTTGGGTGATTGACGATTATGCCCATAACCCGGTTAAATGCGCGGTATCCATACAGGCCTGCCAGCCCATAGCGCCTAAAGTGGTGGCCTGGTTTCAGCCGCATGGTTATGGCCCTACGCGTTTTTTGCGTAATGATTTTGTAAAAGAAATTGCCGCCGTGCTGCGGCCGGAGGATGAGATATGGATGAGCGAAATCTTTTATGCCGGGGGCACGACGGAGAAAAATATTTCTGCTCATGATCTTATCGACGATCTGAGAGCACTGGGCAAGCCGGCTTTTTTTGTGGAAGACAGGAACCAGTTGCTCGCAGCGCTGCGGCCGCATTTAACGCAGGACTGCGTGCTGCTGCTGATGGGAGCGAGAGACCCGGGGCTGGAAGGCTTTGCGAAGCAGGTGTGGGAGGGGGTTTAGAAGAAGTTGATAGTTGATAGTTGGTAGTTGGTAGTTGATAGTTGATAGTTGATAGTTGGTAGTTGGTAGTTGATAGTTGGTAGTTGATAGTTTATGGAGAGGCGTGCCACGGTTCGTTTGCTTAGCCAGGGTAACCGTGGCACGCCGGGTTTTGCACGCGGGTGAATAAGTAGTTTTGAATGGAACGATGGTGGAGTTACGTATTCGCTGTAACTTGCAGCCGGATACAGGCTACAAAGCATTACCCTGTAGTTTGTTAAAATAATCGATCGTATAAAAATAAACCTTGCTTAAGGACGTTTTTACCAGCAGCTGCAAAACAGCGGGTATACCTCCAATTTCCAAGTATCATGAACAAAAACATTCCCTGCCTCAGAAGAAAATCAAACCTCTACGCCGTTATTACCGTTGTCATCGTCCTTTATGGATGCGGAAACGGGTCGTCCGAAGCCAAGCCCATTGCCGGTGCAAAAACGGTTGCCAGGAAAGACACTGTTATCGACACTGCGCCCGTGATCCCGCCGCTGGATACGGCCGCCTACCGGGCGCGTCTCCGGGCTATGATTAATTTCGACAGCTCGGGCAAATGGCCGGTTAAAGATCCTTACCCGCTGGCAGGGGCCATTCTTCCATTCAACCGTATTGTAGCTTTTTACGGCAATCTCTATTCAAAAAATATGGGCGTGCTGGGCGAATACCCGCGTGAAACGATGCTGGCCAAGCTGAAGCAGGAAGTAGCGAAATGGCAGGCCGTGGATACCACGACCAAAGTCATTCCCGCGCTGCATTATATTGCCGTAACGGCGCAGAGTTACCCGGGCAAGGGCAATACGTACCGCCTGCGTATGCCGTTTGCCCAAATCGATACGGTACTGAGCATGGCAAAGGAGATCAATGCCCTGGTATTTATTGATGTGCAGGTAGGTCATAGTACGGTAGAGGCCGAAATTCCCCTGCTGGAAAAATATTTAAAGATGCCCAATGTACACCTGGGCATCGACCCGGAATTTTCGATGAAGGGCGGGCAGAAGCCCGGCAGCGTGATAGGCAGCTATGATGCCGCCGATGTGAACTTTGTGTCGAATTACCTGGCTAAGCTGGTAAAGGAAAACAACCTGACGCCTAAAATCCTGGTGGTGCACCGCTTTACCAGGAAAATGGTGACCAATGCCCAGCTAATCAAGCTTCACCCTGAAGTGCAGGTAGTGATGGATATGGACGGATGGGGGCCGCAGACGCTTAAAAAAGACAGTTACAAATCGTATATCTGGCGCGAGCCGGTACAGTTTACCGGGTTCAAGCTGTTTTATAAAAACGATATCCGCGTGGCCAACAGCCGTATGATGACGCCGGAGGAAGTGATGATGCTGAAGCCAAAGCCGCTGTATATACAGTACCAATAGCATTAAGAATTATGGGTTAAGAATTATGGATTATGGGTGGTTCCCGACAGGCCATTCAAAATTTATAATTCTTAACCCTTTTTATTTCGTTCCTGCCATTTTTTCAGTAACTTTACTGTTGCGGATAAGCGGTAGTAAAGCCCAATCCAGGGAAATTGTTTACTCCAGCTCCGCGCCCTGGTATTATGACTATTTCTCCTCTTTTCTACCAGTTTTTTGTCCCCCGGAATGGGGGGACATATCGTCTTTTTCCTATCTACAAGATAAGTTCATCTTACTGTAGGCTTACTGTTGGCATGCTCTAGGCTTGCCGATGGCTCCCTCATGGGAGAGCCCATCACTACTTATGCACTTTAGCACCTGGCGTTCATTTTTTAAGTTATAATTAATGCCGGTAACCGGTAAGCAGCTGCAGCTTTATTGTATTTGCAGATATAAAGAAACTGTCAAAATGACGGATGTGGAGATGGTTTTAAGAAATGGAGCACGGTATTCAAGATTAACCTTTTTGGTTAATCGATGAACGGTGAATTACAATCATTTATTCGCGGGCGCCTTACGCGGTGCCGGTGGTGCTTAAAGGGCCGGTTTCCAGTGGTACGGGTACCGGGTATGAGAAAGCGCCGCTGACCTATAGTCTTATAAAAGACGGTATGGGCCAGGGGCAGAGCTGGGGCAAGAAAAACATGTATCTTATGGCGGTGGACCTGGCGTATAACAGGCCCTGCAGTATTGGTAAATCGATGCTGCGTAACCTTATTTCCGGCCTGCCGGGCGCTATCCCCTTTGTGGGCTGGCCGATAGAACCGATAATAGTATTGTGCGCTTCCGACGGCTGTAAACCGGGCGACCTGGCCGCCAATACACAGGTGATCCATATTGACCATTACCAATAAAAAAAACCTTTATGAATTGTTTGCGATGCAATACGGCGAATGATGACGCCGCAAGATTTTGTAAGAACTGCGGTGCTGACCTGGCTTATGCGCCGGCCACTGCGAACGAAGCCACGAACAACAGTATTGTGTACCTGCTGGTGCTGATGGGCTGGGAATATTTTACCTACCTGGTATGGTTTATTATTAATAAAGCAGTGATACCGCTTGGCCATGTTTCCCGGATAACCCAGGTGTATAAATTTACCGGGCTGATGCTGGATTCCATATCCCTGCTACTCGTTGTGCTGTTTGCCGTGCTGGTGCGGAACCAAACGGTACGAATATGCCTGATCGTTTTTGGCGTAATCAGGCTGGGTATATTGCTGGTGTACCGGGTGTTTTAAATACTTTTTATTTGGGCAATGCGCTGTCGATGAATTTATCGAAATCTTTTTTCAGTTGCATCAATGATGGTTTGTGTATATACATCATGTGGCCGGCAGGGTAATAGGTAAGCGATATGTTTTGTTTGAAGGCCGGTTTAAGAAACATGTGGTCCAGCACGTTGCGGGTGGCAAAATAAGGAGTAGCCATATCAAAATAACCGTTGGCCACCCATACTTTTAACCAGGGGTTTTTGGTCATGGCATCGCGCAGGGTTTCGGCTACGTTAAGGTATTTATCGTTTGCCAGGGGCCAGGGGCGCGGGCGGCCCGTGAGTACTTCATAGGGCAAATCACTTTCAAATTTCAGCGTGCGGCGCAGGTAGTCGTAAATGGCGGCGGTATAGGCGCCGTAAATGGTTTTATCGTAACTGGGGTCGTAGTCGTATTCATCGCCGGCATCATCATAATCAGAACCGGTCATGCGGCTATCGAGCCTGCCCACAGTTTTGCCTTCGCTGCGCAGCAGCTCCTTATTAAAACGGCCTACCTGCAGGCGGAGATTGCATTCGTCGAGGTATTCTTTGGAGAGCCCGGTATATTGGTGGAGGCGGTCAATGATCTTTGCGCGTTCGTCGGCCGGCAACTGGTCGCCTTTGAGCAGGGCCGTAGCATATTCGCCGGTGGCAAATGCTTCTACTTCTTTGAGCAGGGCAGGTAAATCGGTGTATTGCGGGGATAGTTTTTTATGGTACCAGGCGGTGGCGCAGAAGGTGGGCAACAGGAGGGGGTAGGGGCGGTCGTTGCCACGGTCGGTTATATCGGCGCCAAAATCGAGGATGGCGGAAATGAGTATTACGCCGTTGAGGTAAAACCCGTAGCGGCTTTGCAGGTAACCGGCCAGGCCGGCGGAGCGGGTGGTGCCATAACTTTCGCCGCCAATAAACTTGGGTGAGCTCCAGCGTTCGTAGCGCGTGGTATAGAGGTGGATGAAATCGCCTACAAACTGTATATCGTTCTGGTAGCCGGTAAACAGGCTTTTATCGTTTTTGCCCACGGTACGGGTGTAGCCGGTGAGCATGGGGTCGATAAAAACGATATCGGTTTTATCGAGCCAGGTATATTCATTATCTACATATTGGTATGGTGGCGCCAGCGTGGTGCCGGTATCGGTCATCAGCACGCGTTTGGGCCCTAGCAGGCCCATGTGCAGCCAGAGTGAGGCGGAGCCGGGGCCGCCGTTGTAGGCAAACATAATAGGGCGTTTGGAGGGGTCTGCTTCGCCGTCTTTGGTATAGGCCACGAAAAAGATCCTTGCCCGGATGGAATCATTTTCGTCTTTGCTGGGCATATAACCGGTAGTGGCGGTATAGTTCAGTACCTGGTTGCCGATTTTGAGCTGGTGTTTGGTGACCGACAGGGTATAAGCGCCGGAGCTTTCGCTGGCGGGATTGTTTTTTTGTGCGAGGGCCAGAACGGGCAGGAAAAATGCCGCCAGGAGGAAACGTAGTTGCATAGCGTGTCAGTTGTGATTATCGCCGAATATAAGCTATTTAATTTTAGCTTTGGGATGTGAATGGACGAGTGGGGGAGTGATATTAAAAACAATATTATGGACCGGGAATTGAAATTTATGCAGGAAGCTATCCGGCTGGGGCGGGAGGGTATGCTGAGCAATGCCGGCGGGCCGTTTGGCTGCGTGGTGGTAAAGGACAATGTGATTATTGGGCGGGGGTGGAACCGGGTTACTTCCACCAATGATCCTACCGCGCATGCAGAGGTAACGGCTATACGTGATGCCTGCCAGTATTTGCAGGATTTTCAGCTGGAGGGTTGTGAAATTTATACGTCGTGCGAGCCCTGCCCGATGTGCCTGGGCGCTATTTACTGGGCGCGGCCGGCAAGGATTTATTTTGCGGCCAGCCGGGAAGATGCGGCCGGGGTGGGGTTTGATGATTCCATGATTTACGATGAGCTGGCAGCGCCGATGGAGCAGCGGAAAATAGGGATGCTGTGTGTGGGGAAGCGGGAGGGGGTGGAGCTGTTTTCGTTTTGGAATGAGAAGAAGGATAAGGTAGAATATTAGGTAGTATGCTGCAGCCGGTTTATAACAAACCAGGCGATTATAATGAGCAGGAGCAGGAGGAAGGCGGCGAAATAAATCCAGGGATATTCTTTGAGCCTTCTTTTTTGTTTTATCCTTATTTTTTTATCAATCTTTTTGCGGAGGTCGCGGTTGAGCTGGTCTACCATCAGCTCAATATTTTTGGGATCTTTTACCTGTTCGAGGCCTTCCATGGCATCGTTCATGAAATGGTTATCGGCCATCAGTTTTTCCACTTCATGTTTTTGCTCACCCGATAGTTTGCCGGCCAGGTAGTCCATCAGTACCTGGTTGTCGATATCTTTATTGCTGTGGGATAATATGTTTAGTAAATCGTTGTTCATTTATCGGTCAGCTTGCGCTCCATCATTAGTTTCAAATTTCGTTTGCCATTCTGGATATAGCTTTTTACCTGTGCCATGTTATAGCCGGTATGGTCGGTTATTTCCTGGTAGGACTTTTTGTCCAGGTAGAACAAAGTTACGCAGAGTTTTTGCTCTTTGTTTAATTCTTCCAGGGCGGCGCTCATGAGGTCCAGCATCCGGTCTTTATCGGTATGAAGCTGGCGGTTAGCGGGTTCTTCTTCCCAGGCCAGGGCCTGTTCTTTAAGCTCTACGGGTGTTTTGCCCTGGCGGTCGCGCAGCTTCATGAGGCAATGATTTTTGGCAATCATGTAGATCCAGCTCTTGAAATACTCCACCTTGTATTTATGCAGTTCGGCAATGATTTTCAGGAATACCTGTTGTACGCTGTCTTTGGCATCGTCTTCGTTTTTGAGGTATTTCATACATACACCAAAGAGGAGCATGGTATAGCGTTGCAGGAGGATGCCCAGCCACTGGTTGTTTTTATCGAAGTAGAACCGTTCCAGCAGCTCGCTATCGGTGGTATCTTTGTAATGGTCTGCGCTCACCCTGTCAAGTTATAGTTTTTCTATTGGTTAAGATGCATAAAAGCGCAAATTTCACAACATAAATTGCTATTTTCAGTGCTTCAAATCAAGATATTATGAAATATGCCGCCTGTGTGGTGCCCGCGGCGCCGGTGTACCGGGAAGCAACGTATAAAAGCGAGCTGATTAACCAGTTATTGTTTGGCGAAACGGTTGAAATACTGGACGCGGGCGATAAATTCTGGGTTAAGGTCAAGGGTTTCCTGGATGGTTACGAAGGATGGGCGGCGCGCGGGCAACTGGAAGAAATACACAAGCGATATACCCCATCGCGGGCCGCGCCCATGGTGAAGCAGCCGTTTACGCTTCTGAAAGTGGGTGGAAAGAGTATGATCATTCCTTTTGGCGCCTCCTTACTGGGCCTTGGTTTTGGGGGAGGGATGAAGCGCGTTACCTCCGTCAACCCTTCGGGAGAGGTGACCAGCGAGACTATCGCCGTGAATTACATGAATTATTTGCAGTCAATGACAAAAGGTGTTCTTTCCGATACAAGCGGGTGTATCGGCAATTTCAATTATACGTATAAAGAGAGCCTGGAAAAAGCGCTATTTGCGAAGACGCCTGATGTGCGCACGCTGACGGATGCCTGGCTGGATGCGCCCTATCTCTGGGGCGGCCGCACGATGATGGGGGTGGATTGTAGCGGTTTTGCACAAACGATTTGTAAAGTGATGGGTATTCCCATTGCAAGGGATGCGCATCAGCAGGCGCTGCAGGGAGAGGTAGTAGGGTTTTTACAGGAGGCGGAGCCGGGTGACCTGGCGTTTTTTGACGATGAGGAGGGAAAGATCATCCATGTGGGCATATTGCTGAACGAACATGAGATTGTACATGCGGCAGGAGGAACAGGCAAGGTGCAGATTGATAAAATAGACAATGAAGGCATTGTGCGAAGCGATAACGGGGTGCGAACACACCGGTTGAGAATAATAAAAAGGTACAAGCGGAAGTCGTGGACGAAAGTCCTTCGGTGAGCCGCTTATTTATCAAAAAAGAGCATTTTGCCTGCCACGAGCAGGAGTACAATTGCGAAGATCTTTTTAACCGTATCCTGGGGCAGTGAGAGGCTGATTTTGCTGCCCAGCCAGCCGCCGAGCACAAAGGTGACGAACATGATGCCTACTACTTTCATATCGATATAGCCCTGTTTATAATAATTGAGCACGGCAAGGATACCTGCGGGCAAAAGCAGCAGGCCAAGTGAAGTGCCCTGCGCCTGCAATTGTGAAAAGCCCAGTACAAAGACCAGGGCGGGCACGATGATGATGCCACCACCAATGCCAATCATTCCGCTCAGAAAGCCTGCTGCCAATCCTATAAGGACCAGCAGCAGTACTGTTTGTAGGGTCATTTTGCCGGAATTGTAGTTCACCAATTATTTTTTAAAATTCTCCTTATAAAAATTCATTGCGTCATTGATGATTTTGAGGGCCATGGATTTATCGCCGAACTCTTCCACTTTAACGGTTTTGTTTTCCAATTTTTTGTATTCTTCAAAAAAATGGCGCAGTTCCTCAAAGAAGTGGCGGGGCAGCTCCTCGATATTGTTGTAGTGGTTAACGCTGGGGTCGTTGGCGGCCACGGCAATGATTTTATCATCGGCATCGCCGCTGTCGATCATCTGCATGACACCGATTACCTTGGCTTCCATAAGGCAAAGGGGCTGTACGGGCAGGGAGGTGAGGATTAGGATATCCAGCGGATCTTTATCATCGCCATAGGTTTGGGGGATAAAGCCATAGTTGCAGGGATAGTGAAAAGAGGAATAGATAACCCGGTCCAGTTTAAGCAAACCGGTGGGTTTATCGATTTCATATTTACAGCGGGAGCCCTGTGGAATTTCAACTACCGCGGTTACGATTCTTGGTGCATGATCGCCGGGTGAAACGCCGTGCCAGGGATGGGAGACTGTGAGCATATATTTTAGTTATTTATTAGATGTACAAACCTACAAACGAATTTTGAGATTCTATAGCTGGCGGGCAAATCGTTGTTCGTTGCCCGATGTTCGCTGGCTGGTACCCGGCCAACGGATTTATTTCCATATCAGCACCAGCATACCGGCAAAGATCAACCCGGCGCCGGCCAGTATGCGTGGCGTAAGCGGTTCTTTCAGGAAAAGAAAGGAAAGCAATATGGTAAAAACAATGCTGCCTTTGTCGATGGCGCTTACTTCGGAGGCTTTGCCTATTTGCAGGGCTTTATAATAAAACAGCCAGGAAAAGCCGGTAGCGAAGGCCGACAGGGTGAGGAAGAGCCAGTTGTTTTTGGAAAGAGAGGTCATTTGATTGCTGGTACCTTTCCAGAAAACGATGCCCCAGGTAATGAATAGAATGATGGCCGTGCGTATGGCAGTAGCCAGGTCGGAATTGACATCTTTCAGTCCCAGTTTGGCGAATATGGCCGTAAGGGCTGCAAAGAAAGCCGATAAAAGGGCAAAAATGATCCAGGGTGCCATGGTTAACCAGTTGATGGTTGATAGTTGATAGGCGTTGTTCGTTGGCCGGGATGGGCGTCGATTCCGCTAAGGGGTTAAAACTCCTTGTCTACTTTAAATCCGAACAGGTTTCCTTTTTGCCATTGCTTATAATCTTTTTTATAGTATTTGCTGTTGCGTTTGGTAAGGGCTTCGGGGTCGAGGCTGCTTAAATCGGGCTGGCCGGCATTTATCCAGGCGGTATACCAGAAACTGGCGGTGGCGGCGATGGACAGGCGAAGCTGTTTTTCGATCATGCCGTTGAGCGCAGTATGAAATGTAGTGGCATAGGCCCCGGAGCGTACCGTTTGGCCGTACCTGGTTTTTTTAAGGTTGCCGGAAGCATCTTTTTCCCAGAGCTGCTCTTCCGTAAGGGAGATGCGGGCTGTTTTTTCCGCCAGCAGTACGGTGTCTACCAGGCTATGGCTGTGCAGGATGATGCGGCGGATTTCGTTGTGCACGTTGGGTATGTATACGGCATTGCCGGTGTACAGGTTAAAGTTGTCGCCAAACAGTTCGGGCAGTTGCGATTCCCAGAAGGAGTGAATGCCTTTTTGCCCGGTCAGCTGGCCATCGTAATTGGCGGAGGTATGGAAGGGCATGTGCGCATCGCCGATATAGTGGCCGAGGTCGGCGGCGTAATAGAGTATTTCGTCTTTCGACCGGTTGCGGAAAGCGCGGGTAAGCTTTTCCATCATGTCTTCCATATACCAGGGCAGGATGCCGTTGGTTTCTAAAAACTTAGTATCGAACCTGGCGGAGGCTTCTTTCAGGGTCTGCGGCATGCTGTCTGCCGGGTTGGCCAGATAATTTTCGAGGTCGATGAAGTGGCGGTTGAATTCGCCTTTATCGATGGGTTTGCGCACATCTGGTATGGTGGCTTCCTGGGTAATGAAGTCGATATGATTGTAAAAAAAAGGGCGCATGCTGTCGGGCAGGGCAAAGATGGCGGCGCGGTTGATGTGCTGGTGGCCCCAGTTGCCCCAGGAAAGGAGGAACAGGGCGCTTGCGATGAGCAGCAACGATACGGTGAGCCTTGATTTCATGGATGATAAGTTATTGAGCGGGTGAAACGTGAAATTTGCGTGGCTATCGGTTGACGTTTCACTTTTCACGATTTTAATGGATGTCTTCGAGGTCTACCAGCCATTCGCCGTTGTTGCGCACCACTTTAATGGTTTGCTGCACATTTTTATAGCTGTTGGAATAGGTAAAATGGCTGACGGAGTCATTTACTTTTTCGATGTTTTTTACGATGATGCTGGCGTCTTTGAAATTGACCTTATCGGCGTTGGAAAGATGGTCGTAATCGGTTTTCCACTTGTCCAGTATCATGCGGTTGGCTTTTACCGAATCCTGGTAGAGGTAAAAAACGGCCCTGTCGTAATTGCCGTCGAGCGAAGCGCGGATGAATTCGCGGGCGGCTTCTTCGGCGTCTTCGGCTTTTTTGGGGGGGGCGTCGGAATGGCAGGAGGCGAAAGCGGTACAGACAGCGAGAACCAGTAAGAGATGCTTCATAATGGATTTGTTTCGGGTACAAATGTATTGAAACATAGGGTTATGGGAGAACAAAATTTACGGGAGGGGGGCGCCTTCGGCGCGGGGATTTTTTTTACCACAGAGGACACAAAGGTCTATTCACAGAGGTACACAGAGCGTTTGCGTTGTTTTTTGGTTTGCTTCGATTTCCTTTTAAGGGGCACAGAGGAGCGCCTTCGGCGCGGGGATTTTTTTTACCACAGAGGACACAGAGGTTTTTGCACAGAGGACACAAAGGCCTTTGCGAGGTTTTCTTTTGAGGAACCTTCCCTTTAAGGGGCACAGAGGGGCGCCTTCGGCGCGGTGTCTTTTTACCACAGAGGACACAGAGGTTTTTGCACAGAGGACACAAAGGCCTTTGCGAGGTTTTCTTTTGAGGAACCTTCCCTTTAAGGGGCACAGAGGAGCGCCTGCGGCGCGGGGATTTTTTACCACAGAGGGCACAGAGGTTTTTGCACAGAGGACACAAAGGCCTTTGCGAGGTTTTCTTTTGAGGAACCTTCCCTTTAAGGGGCACAGAGGGGCGCCTGCGGCGCGGGCTAATTAATGGGCTAAGAGATCGAAGGAGAAAAAAGAGAAAAAGGAGGGCTTTCCTGGGGAAGCAGCTTTTATTGGCGGCTTACTGGTATGGCAACAGTTTTTTAGGGCGCGCAGAGGGAAAAGAGAAAAAGAGGTTTTTACAGGAAGGCGTGGCACGGTTCGGTTGCTTAGCCAGGGTAACTGTGGCACGCCTGTGCGGGTTTTTTATTTGGCATTTTTCTTACCTCTTTTTTCTCTTTTCCCTCTGTGCGCCAAATCCTGCCGCGCTTTTGCCGCGTACAACTCTTTTTCTCTTTTTTCTCCTTTGATCTCTTAGCACAAAAAAAGGCGCCGCGGTGAAGCGGCGCCCTGTTTCAATAATTCCGGATTTGAGTATGGGTTTTTATTGCGGATTTCCTTCTTCGCGCTGTTTTTCCTTGTCGTAGGCCCGGATGATGGCTTTTACCAGGCGGTGGCGCACTACGTCTTCTTCGTCGAGCTCAATATGAGCGATGCCGTCTACCATGCGCAGGATGCGAACGGCTTTTTCGAGGCCGCTGCGCTGGTTGCGGGGCAAATCGATCTGTGTTACGTCGCCCGTAATAATGGCTTTGGCATTGGCGCCGATACGGGTAAGGAACATTTTCAGCTGCAGGTCGGTAGCGTTTTGCGCTTCATCGAGTATGATAAACGCGTTATCGAGGGTGCGGCCGCGCATATATGCCAGCGGGGCTATTTCGATGGTGCGGGTGCTCATATAATACCCGAGCTTGTCGGCCGGGATCATATCATCCAGCGCATCGTATAGCGGGCGCAGGTAGGGATCGATCTTCTCTTTGAGGTCGCCGGGGAGGAAGCCAAGGTTTTCGCCTGCTTCTACCGCGGGGCGGGTGAGGATGATCTTTTTGACCATCTTATTCTTCAGCGCACGTACGGCCAGGGCAACTGCGGTATAAGTTTTACCGGTACCTGCGGGCCCGATGGCAAAGAGGATATCGTTTTTATCGATGGCCCCCACCATTTTTTTCTGGTTGGCCGTTCTTGCCCGCACGGTTTTGCCGTTGGGGCCGAATACGAGGATATCATTGGGATTGCGGTCGATGAAATTATCTACTACTTCCGCATCGTCCCCGCCGAGTATCTGCTCGAAATAGTTTTCGCTCATGTGGCCGTTCCGCTCCAGGTATTGCACGATGAGGTCGACTTTCTCTTTGGCCGTTTCCACCTGTTCCGGTGAGCCGCTTAGTTTTACCTGGGTGCCCCGGGAAAGGATTTTTAACAGCGGGAATTTTTTCTTTAGTATATCCAGTTTGCCATTGTTAACGCCGAAGAATTCAATAGGGTTAACGCTTTCGAGGTTGATGATTGCTTCTGTCAAGTCCATTCAGGTTTAACGCCTTGTTTACCGGCCGCCTGCGCTGAAGCCCGGCGGGTAAAGGGGGCAAACAAAACGACTGTTTACAAATAGTGTACGCAACGGATAGAAGATACGGATTTTTTTTGTTCATTTCAAATATAATCCAGGAAACTTCACAACGCGCATTCTTATTATCAACAACGTGTGGATAAGCAAAAGGGTTGCATTGTAATGCTTGTTTAACAATTGATTTTTATTTCTTTCAAGGATTGGCTGGCGGAACAGGTATTGGTAATTGCTCCTGCATGTTAATATCTGTAAAACATCGGCCAAATACGGATGTCTCCTGTCGTTTGATTCATGATATTTTTGTCAAAATTTCAAGATGAATTCAATATGGAAAGGCGTTCTTCCTGCATTGACCACCAAGTTTACGGCAGGCGATCAACTTGATTTACCCCTTACAAAGAAAAACCTGGAGGCACAGGTTGCCGCCGGCATCGATGGCATTATACTCGGCGGTACGCTGGGCGAGTCGAGCGTATTGACCAATGCCGAACGTGAAGCGCTGGTGCGCTATTCGATTGAGACCCTCGACGGGCGCATACCGGTAATATTAAATATTGCAGAGGGTTCTACCCGTGAGGCGGTGGCATTGGCGGCGGATGCCAAAAAATGGGGCGTACAGGGGCTGATGGTGCTTCCGCCGATGCGCTATAAAAGCGATCACCGCGAAACGGTCACTTTTTTCAAGGCTATTGCCCATTCCACTGCGCTGCCGGTCATGATCTACAACAACCCGGTGGATTATAAAACGGAAGTAACGCTGGATATGTTTGAGGAGCTGATTGAATGCGCCAATATACAGGCCATTAAGGAGTCGACCCGCGATGTATCGAATATTACCCGGTTGAAAAACCGTTTTGGCAACCGGTTGCGTCTTTTATGCGGCGTAGACACGATTGCCATGGAAGAGATGCTGATGGGCGCCGATGGGTGGGTGGGCGGCCTGGTATGCGCTTTCCCGGAAGAAACAGTGGCCATTTACCGTCTTGTAAAAGCCGGGCAGGTAGAAGAGGCGCTGAAAATACACCGCTGGTTTCTTCCTTTACTCGAACTGGACCTTCATGCCAAGCTGGTGCAATATATAAAACTGGCCGAAACGCAAACCGGTATTGGCAGTGAATATGTACGGGCGCCGCGACTTACGCTGGCGGGTAAGGAAAGGGCGGATGTACTTAAGATCATCAACGACAGTCTTGCCACCCGGCCGGTATTGCCGGATTACATGAACGTGGCGGTATAGGCGGGATGATTGCGGCGGCTGTATTATTTTGCTACACCCAACCAGCTTTTTAATATGACCGCCTGCAGGGAACCGGGATTGGCAACAGGAGCAATGGCATATTTATGCCCGGTAGATGTTTCTGCGGTAGTATCGATGCCCAGGCCGGCGTAGTTTAAATAAGTGGGGTAATCTACCTGTTTCAGGGTATAGATATAATCAAAGAAATCTGCCAGCGAAGTACCTGCCATTTTTTCAGCTTCCGCGCGGAATTCCTGTTCCGTAAAACCCCTGCCGGCCTGCTTATAATATTTATTATACAATAGCTTCATAAGGTTGTCGAGCGATTTCCTGTTAGCGGTTTCATGTCTTATCTTAACGTCCAGCAATAAACCGAGCAGCGGTCCTTTGTCGTAGGGCGAGATGGTTTTATTGGCCCGCTCGCCGGTACCGCCAAAGGGGCCATCTTCCCAGGTGCTGTAGCTTGCCTGGGCCGGTGTTTGTACCCAGCGGCCCGGCTTGCTTTCGTATGCCCTGATTGATTGACTGAACAGGTTCAGCAGTTCATTCTGCGTAAGAAAGCCTGCCCTTTTTAAAATAATGTATTCATAATAGACCGTTACACCTTCGGACAACCACAGCATTTTTGTTTTACTGCCGTTGTTGTAATCGAAAGGCCCCAGCTCTACCGGGCGGATACGCTTTACATTATAGTGATGGAAATATTCATGGGCGAGGAAACTATACGTGTTTATTTTTCCCTGCCGGCTGTTTAGTTCATTGCCGCTGAAGGCTACGGCGGCGGAATTCAGGTGTTCGATGCCTCCCGGGCCGGGTATGCCCAGGAAAATATAAAAGCGGTAAGGTATATCGCCAATGATAGCTGAAGCGGCAGCTACTATCTTTTTCATATCCGCCATAAACGTATCCCGGTCGAAATGCCCGGGTTTATAAGCGACAAAATAATGCGGGATGCCGTGGACGGTAAAGGAAGGGAAGGAATCGAGGTTGCCCATCAGTACCGGGCTGTCGTACAGCACATCGAAGTCGGGCGCATAGAAGGTATTGGGTTTGTTTTTTACGGGAGCAAGTCCGGTGGCGATGGCGGTCCATTTTGCATAAGGCTTTATGCGCAGCTCAACGGGTTGTTTAATCATACCGGCGGGATGCATGAAAACGCCGGGAGGGGCTATATAACCTCTTTCTTCGTCCAGGTAACTGGTAGCTACAAATGGTCTTGTGGCTTTTATATCATAGGAGATCACTACGGAAGCTGCTTTGCCGGTTTGTACTTTCCAACCGTTTTTTGCGCTTTTTTCCCAGCTGAGCGGTTTACCCGCTTTGGTAAAGGCCGTGAAATGGAATACATTGTCCGCATAGTTCAGCACCACGTAGTAACCGGGCATCCATACCGGCATCTTAAATTCAATGGTATCTTTCTTTATTCCCTCACAACGCATTACCACATGGAATACCTGCGCAGCGGGCGTATCTACCGATACTGTAAAGGAAAGGCTGGTTGCTGACTGTGCGCGGGCAAGGGAACCGGTGAGCAGCAAAACGATCAGCAGCGCGGGTCTTTTTTTCATAACTACTGTTTATTTTAACTCATCGCGGTTCCTGTCGGGCGGGTCAACACCCAGCAGGTACTTTACAAAAAAGTCTCTTCTCTTTATGCGGCCGTAGGGGCCTCCGTCGGTATGATTGGCGCCGGGTATGGTGAGGAAATCAAATGTTTTGCCTGCTTTTATCAGGGCATCGGCCAGGCGGTAGGTGGATTCGGGGGGCACGTTGGTATCGCCTTCTCCCACCATGAGCAGCAGCCTTCCCTGTAGTTTTGCGGCATTGGTGATATTGGACTGGGCGGCATAATGCGGCCCCACGGGGTAACCCATCCACTGTTCGTTCCACCATTGTTTATCGATGGTATTGTCGTGGCAGCCGCAGGATGAGACCGCAGCCTTATAAAATTCCGGGTGAAAGAGCAGCGCCCCGGTTGAATTTTGCCCACCGGCCGAAGTACCGTAGACGCCTACCCGCGTGGTATCGGCATAGGGGTATTTTGCCGCCAGCGCCTTCATCCATAAAATACGATCGGGGAGTCCCGCGTCGGCCAGGTTTTTCCAGCATACATCATGGAAAGCTTTGGAGCGATTAGCGGTGCCCATGCCGTCTACCTGTACCACGATAAAGCCCAGCTGGGCTATGCTTTGCATTTCGCTCCAGGGCAGAAAGCTTTTGGGTACAAAAGCATCCTGGGGGCCGGCGTAAATATTTTCGATTATTGGGTAACGTTTGGTGGAATCAAAATGATTGGGGCGGCATACGACGCCCCATATATCGGTAATGCCGTCTCTTGCTTTGGCGGTAAATACTTCCGGGAAGCGGATGCCGGTGGCCAGCCAGGCATTGATGTCGGCCCTTTCCAGCTCCAGTATTTTTTTGCCATCGGCAGTGCGGCGCAATTCGGTAACCGGCGGCATGTCTACCTTTGAATACGTATCGATATAATATCGTTTGTCGGGCGAAAAGACGACCCGGTGATTGGCGGCTGCCGGGGTAAGCGCGGTTAAATGGCTGCCATCGAAACCAATACGATAATAATGAAGATGATAGGGGTCTTCGCCGGGGTTCATACCACCGGCGGCAAACCATATTTCCCTTTTCTTTATATCAACGCTGTCGATTTCCCGCACGGTATAATTGCCTTTGGTCAGGATTGCTTTTTCCTGCCCGGTGAGCGCGTTGATTAAGTAGATGTGCTGCCAGCCGTCTTTTTCGGACGACATTAGTATTTCATCGGTGGCGGGCAGGTAATGGGTAAAGATGCGGTTGGTATATATAAAGGTGTTTGTTTGTTCGTCGACAATGGTTTTGGCCTGTGCGGTTTCTGTGTTTACGGCTATGATGCGGAAGCGCTGGTGGCCGCGGTCTGCTTTTTCATAATAAAAAAAGCGGGGGTCGCTGGTGCGCCAATGGAGCAGGGGAGCGTCAAAAAAGTCGATGATATCGGTCTGTACACGGGTAGCCGTTTGCTGCGCCGCATTGAATACATACATTTCGTAGGTAGTAAAGGGATCGCCGGGTTGCTTGTATTCGTGCGAGCGCAGCTGGCCGCGGGTGGTATTGGGTACCGAGCTGAGCACATAATATACCAGCGAATCTTTTACGGGATGGATATGGTAGCCGATCACGTTTTTGCTGTCGGGACTCCAGGCCAGCGCCCCATAGGGGTTTTCATCGGTGCCGTCTTTTGTAAGCTGCACTGGCGTGCCGGCGGGCAATGCCTGCAGCATCACGTTTCCTTCCTTTATATATGCCGCCCATTTTTTATCGGGCGAGAGGCTGTCGGTAGCATAGCTTTCCCAGCGGTTGGGCGCATTGTAGAGGCCGGTGTAATGCGTGGTGTCGGCAGGAAACTTATCGATCTTTGTGCATTGCCAGGTTTCAAGGTTGCATTGCCAGCTTTTTCCTTTTATTTCAACTATTATCTCCCTGTTGTTATTGCCAAACCAGCAATTGGAAATGTTGAGTTTTTGGGCGTTTAGCGCCCCGGCGCCAGCTTTACCGAGCGCTTCGGCCAGTTTATCGTGGTCGAATGCTTTTTGCCGGCGGGCATGCGCCACATCTACATATATATATTCCTGCACGCTGTCTTTGAGTATATTCCGGTACCAGCATTTTTCACCGCCCTGCTGCCAGGCGGCATGCACGGTGGTTTTAAATACGGTGTTTTTAACGATGCTGTCTGATAACAGGGCCTGCTTGTACAGCTGCATTTCCTCGCTGTGCGTGGGCTGGTAAGGCGGCAGGGCGGGTTGCTGTGCGTAAAGGCCATGAGCCGCCGCGAGGAGAACGAAAAAGAAAGCGTGCTTTACATATTCCATTGCTGTTGATTTAAGACCATTAGTTTTTTATTATCCTTGCCCCGAAGATCCTGCCGGCCGTTTTATTGTAGCTGGCTTCTACCCGGACGGTGATTTTTTGTTTTTTCTCTACCAGTTCGCCCGGCAATACGTAGGCTTTTGTATAGAACTTACCGCTAACGCCGCCGGCCCATTCTTCGGTGGCTATTTTCCGGCCTTCGACGAGGATATCAAATTTGCGGTCTTTATCATCGCCGATATAGGTGAGCAGCAAGCTATTGCCGGCACTGTCGGCGGGTTGTATTTTCATTTCGAATGAAAAATAGCTTCCCGGGCGGGCCTCGCGCCCATTTACGCCCATGGCGTCGCTTACATAGGAACGTTCGCCGGCGCTGAGATTGTGATCCCGTTCGGGCTGCATTTCACCGATGCGGAAGTTGTCGATCGTTTTTGCTTCGATTTCTTTTTGTTTCTTTTTCTCTGCTTCGTATTCTTCCTGGCGGGCTGTCCATTGTGTGTTGGTAAAATAATCCCAATACACGCTGTAATAATTTTTATAGGTTTTATAAAAGGGAACGAGTTTTATATCGAAGGGTTTGCCCACGCTTTTTGTTTCAAAAAGCAGGGGAGTACCGTCCACCTTTACCCAATCGCTCACCTTTTTATTATCGGTCAGTAAAACGGGTACGCCGTATACGGGGTCGGGCATCTCATTGCCCAGTTGCCCGGCCAGCACCAGCGGGCCGTATAAAAAGGCCACGCGGTTGGGATTATCGGGCAGGCTTTCCGTGTAGAGGTTCATGGGCAGGGAAAGGGACAGCTTATCGTTGTTTTTCCAGGTGCGGGCGATAACAATAAAACCATCTTCTTCGCTGCCGTTTTTTACCGCTGCGCCGTTGAGCAGTATGTTATAGCCGTTTTTTGCCCACCAGGGTTTCCTGATGCGCAGGGCAAAAGCTACGGGTGCTTTTGTGCTGATGGTAAACCGCGTGGTATCGCTTTCGGGATAACGGGTTTCCTGTGTTACTGACAACTGCTTTTCTTTCCAATGCAGGACCGAGGGGATAAAAAGATTTACATAGAGGCTGCCATCCGCACCCTGGTAGTAAATGCCTTCCGTATATTTTGAGTGGTTTTCCATACCGCTGCCCACGCAGCAGGTAAATGTGTTGAAGGAATCGCTGAATACTTTTTGTGTGCCCATGCGCAGGGGAACAAAATAGCACATCATGCCTGTTTCGGGGTTTTGCGATGAAAGGATGTGATTGTAGAGGGCCCTTTCATAAAAATCGCCGTACGCCGCCGAAGGCTGCCAGCTGAACAAATGCCGGGTGAGCTTAAGCATATTGTAGGTATTGCAGGTTTCGCAGGTATTGTCACTCAGGCGGTCGCTTAGTTTATCTTCGTCGCCGCAATATTCGTAATTGCTGTTGCCCCCTATTACGTAGCTGTGGTGATGCACCATGGTTTGCCAGAAAAAGGAAGCAATGGTTTTATCGCGCTCGTTGCCCGTTAGTTCGTACTGGGTGGCGCTGCCAATGGCTTTGGGCACATTGGTATTGGAATGTTTGCCCGGCATGGGGTCTTTCATTTCAGAGAGCGGCTTCATGACAAAATTGTCGAAGAATTTGTACGAGAGGTCGAGGTATTTTTTGTTGCCGGTAAGCGCATAAAGGTTGGCCAGTACATCGTTCATGCCACCGTATTCGCAGCGCAGCATTTGCTGCAATTGCTCCGGGCTTAGATTTTTAAGCGTATTGCCTACCCAATCGGCCATGGCAGTGACCACATCGAGGGCTTGTTTATTGTTGCAATGCAGGTAAGCATCTTCCAGTCCTGCCATTACCTTATGCACCGTATACCAGGGGCTCCAGCCGTCATTGAGGTCGAAGCCGCCGGTTTTTATTTCACCTCTTGCTACTTTGCCAAAAATGGAGTCTTCTTTGGGGATGGCGCCCACATAACCCGTTTTTCTTGCCTGCTGGCAGCGTTGCAGTTCATTTACGATATAGTCTACGCGCTCTTTGAACCGCTTATCGCCGGTAGAGGCATACATCATGGAGCAGGCGGAAAGATAATGCCCCAGCGTATGGCCCGATAAGCCTTCGCTTTCCCAGCCACCGTATACGGGGCCTTTGGGTGGCAGGCCGGCATTGGTATAAAACCGGTGCAGCAGGCGGTTGGGCTCCAGCAATAGCAAATACGCAGCGTCCTTGCTCATGGCATTCTTAAAAGGGCTGCCATCGAGCAGGCGTACGTCTTCCAGGTTAAATGTATAGGCCTTTATGGCTACTGTGGGCTTTACTTTTATTTTAGGGTTGTTTTTTTCAGCGGCATAGGATTGCGCGTTTGCATTTATCGCTATACATGAAATAAAAACGGCAGCCGGGAAAATTATCTTCTTCATAATATCGTTTTATCGGATTACTTCACTATCCATTCATGAATGCCGGTTGAATTATCGGCGGGCAACTGCACTTCGAGTTTCAGCGCAGTTGTGGTTACGGGTTCAAACCGCACCGTATTGTATTTGTTTTTTATGATTTCGTAGGGCGAAACATTTTTTACCGGCAGCCAGTCGTTGCCGCTTTTATAATAGAGTTTCCAGGCAGCGGGGATACGGCAACCGCCCCAGGGGCCATCGTCGAACCAGTATACGAGGGATTCGGAAACGGTGTACGTTGAATCAAAATCATACCGTACCCATTCGGTGGTGTTCTTTTTCGGCCACCAGTGGAGGTAAGACGCACTGGCATCCTTGCTATCCTGCGGATCGTACTGGTCGTTGAGCGACCTGAACATACGCGGGCTGGCAGAACCCGATACCTTGCTTTTGGAAGCGATGGTGGGAGCGGGTTTTGCTTTTGTCTTACTTGCATCGAAAGGTATCCATACTTCCATTTCGGCGGGGCCGCGGTTGGCCCAGGCATAGTAGGGTATGGCGGTTACCGGTTGTTTTGTTTGCAGCAGCACGTCGGTGTTTAATTGTTTTTTGGTGGATGCGCCCTGCATGGTAAGCTGCATTACACCGTTTAAGAGGTTGGGCCGGTAGACGGCGGTGATGGCCGCGGAGGTATCGACCACGATGTTCATCACGGCAGCATCTTTATTGTCGGGACTTTCGAGACAGTAAACGATGGGGCCGCGTTGCAGGGCGAAGCGGCCGATATCTGCTTTTATGCTATCGCTGGCCACTACTTTTTTTATTTCCATGGGCAAATTGATGATCACTATATCGCCTTTGGTCCATGAGCGGTCTATTACGGCATATCCTTTCTCCATTTTATACGCCAGCTTTTTGCCGTTGAGCAGGATATTAACGGGCGTGGTGTGTTTATCTTTATCGCGGTAGAGGCCATCCGGTATAGGCTGGCCCACCGCCCAGCCGGGGATGCGGATGTGCAGTGCAAATGTTGCTTTCTTATCCGGGTTGATCGTAATTTCATCTTTACCGTTCCAGGGATAATCGGTTTTTTGAACAATGCCGATGGATGCTGCCGGCAGCTGGATGGATGCACTGCTGCCTACAAACAGGTTCAGGTACAAATCGTTTTGATTTTGCGCGTATACGTAGCCGGGCATGGAGGGCAGGAAACGCGTCATATTGGAAATGCAGCAGGCGCAGTCGAACCAGGCGCTGCGCTGGTGCTGCCCCAGCGAAGCCAGCGGGTTGGGATAAAAAAAGCGGTTGCCGCTGAGTGAAACGCCGGACAGCAGCCCGTTGTATAATATGCGTTCCAGCACATCCACGTATTTTGAATCGCCGTGCAGCAGGAACATGCGGCTGTTCCAATACAGGTTGGCGATGGCGGCGCAGG